>Ga0207674_10009573_pt1 | contig 11053 bp, 11 predicted proteins | sample KBSCornC72_FD_184303 | JGI IMG/M metagenome (GOLD analysis project Ga0207674, IMG submission 184303) | Corn rhizosphere microbial communities from Kellogg Biological Station, Michigan, USA - KBS Corn C7-2 (SPAdes) (version 2) | ecosystem: Host-associated > Plants > Roots > Rhizosphere > Soil ...
CCTTCGAGCAAAATGTGATTTACGACATGCGCCGCGATATCTATGCCCGATTGCAACGCTTGCCGGTAAATTATTTCGATCAGCGCGCGTCCGGCGATTTGATGACGCGAGTCATCGAGGATGTGAATGCGTTGGAGCGTGTGCTGATTGATGGGACAGAGCAAGGCAGCGCGGCGGTGCTGTGCATCATCGGAGTGATGGCGATCATGTTCGTCACCAATCCCCTGCTTGCGGCAGTGGCATTGATTCCATTGCCATTGCTTGCGGGAGGCGCAATTTGGTACACGACGACCGCCCACAAACGTTATCGGGCGCAACGCGAAGCTTCCAGCGCGATGAACGCCCTGCTGATGGATAATCTCCAAGGAGTGCGCCAAATCAAAGCCTTTGGCCGAGAGGAACACGAAGACATTCGTTTCGCCCAGCGAGCGGATGATTTGCGCAAAGGAACGCTGGGCATCATGCGCGTTTGGGCCGCGTATTCGCCGGCGATGAGTTTTGCGGGAGCGCTGGGTCTCGGTCTCGTCCTGTGGATTGGTGGCAGACAGGTTTTGGCGGAGCGGATGACGGTGGGTCAAATGGTTGGATTCGTGATTTATTTGGGGCTGTTTTATGAACCCGTTGCACGGTTGCACGGACTGAATCAGATGCTGCAGGCAGCGCGAGCGGCTGGCGAAAGAATTTTTGATATATTGGATGCACCGATTGAACGAGCTAGTGGTATGCCGCGTGAATCGCTGAAATTGCCTGTCCGCGGTGACGTCGTTTATGAGAATGTCAGTTTCGGCTACAATCCAGAGCGCGCCGTGCTGCGAAATATTTCGTTGCATGCGCGCCCCGGCGAGATTGTGGCACTCGCGGGACCGACCGGCGCCGGAAAATCCACGCTGGTCAACTTGCTGCCCGCATTCTATGAGGTGACTTCGGGCCGAATTCTAATTGACGGACAGGACATCAGCGGAATTTCATTGCAGTCATTGCGGGAACAGATCAGCGTCGTCAGCCAGGAAGCATTTCTTTTCAACGGTACTATTCGGGAAAATATTTTGTATGGCAGATTGGAGGCATCAGATGAGGAATTAATCGCGGCATCGAAAGCCGCGAATTGTCATGAGTTCATTGAACGACTTCCGAATGGATACGATTCGCGTGTCGGCGAGCGAGGCGTGAAGCTGAGTGTTGGGGAAAAGCAGCGGGTCAGCATCGCACGAGCATTGCTGAAGAACGCGCCGATCTTGATTTTGGATGAGGCGACTGCAAGCGTCGATACGGCGACGGAAAGATTGATCCAGGAAGCACTTGAAAGATTAATGGAGAACCGGACAAGTTTTGTTATCGCACACCGCTTGAGCACGATTCGGAAGGCCGAGCAGATTCTAGTGATGCGGCACGGACAAATTATCGAACGCGGGACACATGGTGAGTTGCTGGAGGCCAATGGACTTTATGCCAAATTGGCGCAGATTCAGGGTACGACGTTTATCGAGGAAAGCTTCGAGAGAATGGAAGCGAAATGAACGATCTGGGGAAATTTTTGGTGATTGTGGGATTGCTGATTGCGGCTGCGGGGGTTTTGTTGTGGTCGGGTTTCGGAAAGGGATGGTTCGGAAAACTTCCAGGCGATATTAATTACACCAAAGGAAATTTCAGTTTCCATTTCCCGATTGTGACGTGCTTGTTTGTGAGCCTTGTGCTGACGTTGCTGATGTGGCTATTTCGGAAATAGAATTGCGGGTTGTTTTGCGCGGCAACTATTCGCCTGGTAACTCCAGAAGAAGCTTCTGAATTTCGACTTTTAAACTCGGCACATCGTTCTCCACCGCTGACCAGACAATCTCAAAATTGATGTTTCCGTAATCATGAATCAAGATGTTTCGCATTCCGGCAATCTGCCGCCAGGGAACAGACGGATGTTGGTTTCGAAAAGTGGGATCAATTGCGCGTACAGCTTCGCCGATAATTTGCAGATGATGAACCATCCAGATTTGAATCAGGTCGCTTGCATCAAAAGCCGCGCGCCCCTCCTTGCTATGTTTCTCGATCTGCGTAATAGCATCGAGGATGTCCTGCAGCCGCTCTCGCGCCCGCCTCATACTGCGACGGCTTCGCGAAGGACACGTTCTCGCAAGCGTGGCTTGAGCCCTTCGTCGGTCAGAACATCGACTTTGCATCCAAGCAAGTCCTGGACATCCATGAGAAATCCCCCGAGGTCGAGCAAGGACCTCCCTGGACGCACTTTCACCAAAAGATCGACGTCGCTTTCCTCGTCAGCATCACCTCTAGCGACGGAGCCAAAAACACGAACATCATAGACTCCATACCGTTCGGCAAGCGCGAGGATGGCTCTTCGTCTTTCGGCAAGTATTCGCTTGTCAACCATCGATCAAACATTATCTCGCAGAATGTGCCAAAGCAATTCAGAGATGAATGCAATTCCACTTGCCAAAGGGCGGATGCATTCTAAATTCGCGTCATGGAACAAAGTGAACTGAGTCAATATTTGCCCGTCCTGATGCTGGGAATATTGGCGGTGTTATTTTCATTTGGGATGCTGATTGCATCAGTTGTCCTGGGCAAAAAAGGCAAGCGCACGCCAATCAAAGACACAGCTTACGAATGCGGCATGCTGCCGATTGGCGAAGGAACGGCGCGGTTATCTGTGAAGTTCTATCTGGTTGCGATGCTTTTCATTCTGTTCGATATTGAGGTGGTCTTTCTTTACCCGTGGGCTGTGGTTTACAAAACGATGCTCAGGGAGAATGCGGCACTAATCTTCGGCTCGATGATTTCGTTTCTGGGAGTGCTGTTTGTTGGGTATATCTACGCATTGAAAAAGGGGGCGTTTGATTGGAATTCGTAGCCTGGTGATTCGTGACCGGTAACCAGTGATCAGTTAACTGATGCCAGGACGTCACATTTGCCAGATCTCATGACTCTCTAATCACCAGTCACAATTCACTAATTACCAATGACCACAATCAAATTTGGCACATCGGGCTGGCGCGGCCTTATTGCCCGCGATTTTACGTTTGATAACGTTCGCGTCGCGACACAAGGCATCGCCGAATATCTAAACTCCCATCCCGCAGCGAACGGTTCACGCCAGGTTATCCTGGGCTACGATACGCGATTTTTGGGTCGCGAGTTTTCGTTGGCCGCGGCGGAAGTGCTCGCTGCAAGCGGTCTCACTCCCCTGCTCTGCAACCGTGATACGCCGACGCCGGTGATCGCGCATACAATCCGCGCGCGAAAGGCGATTGGTGGAATCAACATGACGGCGAGCCATAATCCAGCGGAGTATCAGGGCTTGAAATTCTCAACCAGCAACGGCGCGCCAGCTCATCCCGAAGTCACAAAAGAAATTGAAGCAAACATCGCTCGCTTACAGGAACAGAATTGGAGTTTCAAATCGGCGGTCATCGGAACCTACGAGTGCAAAACGATCGATCCGCAGCCCGATTACTTCAAGCAGTTGCGCAAGCTCGTCGATTTCGCTGCGATCAAAAAGGCCAAGCTGAAGATTGCCATCGAGTTAATGTATGGGACGGGACGGGGTTACCTCGACAAATTGCTGGAAGATTCAGGCGCGAAGATAACTCTTTTTCATAACGAGCTAAACCCGCTCTTTGGCGGACATCATCCCGAACCGAATGCCGAAGGCATGGCCGAAGTCAGCAAATTCGTCCGCAGCGGCAAGGCGCAACTCGGTCTCGGATTAGACGGAGACGCGGATCGATTCGGGATCGTGGACAAGGACGGCACCTGGCTGACACCAAATCAGATTTTGGCGCTCGCGCTGTATCATTTGAAAAAGAACCGCGGTTGGACCGGCGCCGTTGTGCGGACCGTGCCCACGAGCCATCAGGTTGATTCAGTCGCGGAGATGCTTGGTGTGAAGGTCCATGAAACGCCGGTCGGCTTCAAATACATTGGCGCGCTGATGGAAAGCGAACCGATTATTGTCGGCGGCGAAGAATCGGGTGGACTGAGCGTCAAAGGCCATGTCCCTGAGAAGGACGGTATCCTTGCGTGTCTGTTGATGGCCGAATTGGTGGCCATGGAAGGCAAGTCATTGGGGCGCATCCTCAAGGAACTTGAGAAAAAGACAGGCGAATTTTATACCGAACGCATCAACATCAAGATTCAGCCTGAGACCAAAGATGCGCTCTTGGCGAAGTTAGGTTCGGGTCTCGATTCGATTGGCTCATTCAAAGTCGAAAAATTCATTACGACCGACGGCTACAAATACCTGCTGCCAAAACGCGAATGGGTGGCCTTTCGCGCTAGTGGAACCGAGCCCGTCGTTCGTTGCTACATCGAGGCGAAATCCGCGGCGAATTTGAAAAAACTGCGATCGGCTTGCCAGAGCCTGCTCAAATAAACGGCTAGCGGGGACCTTCCCTACTCTAGACGGCGCGCCCACGCGGCGGTCTGTCGCAACCGTCATTCATTCCCAAACTCCGCGGGTTAGAACCCACTTCACCTGGATCAGATCGGGAATATAGGAAGGTCATGAATACTAATTACGTGATTCGGTGGAAGTCAAAAGTGAATGGGCGAGCCGGTCGCGGAACCAAATGTTTCGAACGCACGGAAGCCGAGCGTTTGGCCGAGGAACTAAACCGTGAATATCCCCAGATTGAGCATGAAGCCGTCAAATGGACGCCGGAGATGGCCGAAAAAGCTTCAGCCCAGGCTATGACCGAAGAATCCATGGTCTTGGCGGAATAGAGAAAAGGCAAGCCGGCAACGGAGATGTGGTTTGACTCCAAGGCCCTTCAATTTATTATCATGCATCGCCCTGATCGCGCAGTTTCTTGCGATATTCCGCCTCGAATTGCTTACGGTCAGTAAACTCTCGATACGGCGGTTGCCCGCCATCTTTAACAGTTACTTTGAGTCCTTGATTGAGTGATTCAAATGCTTCCTGAAGGATTACGGCTGCCGAAGGTTCCGTAATGTGATCCCACTGTTCCCGTGAAATGATCATATTGACACCGATGTTTTAGCCCGCAACTTGGCCCCCAGACAGCAAGGTCAGTGCTCCGACTACAGCACCAAATAGGACGGTTGCAAAGGCTTTTCTTGGCCTATTGATGAATTAGATGTCGCTTCCCGGTCACAGAATCCGGCGAAACATTGCGGTGTATAATGAGATTGCGAAATTCGGGAACTTTGCGGATTTCCTAGAAAAAAATGGCGACCCTAACGGGAATCGAACCCGTGCCGCCGCCGTGAAAGGGCGGTGTCCTAACCGCTAGACGATAGGGTCGCGCAGGGCGAAGAAATATAGCTGTCGATTTTTTTCTGTCACGAAAATAAAAAGCTCCGTGGCGATTGTTCAAAAAGAGTCAGGCTTTAAGCGAAAAGCAGGCCCGGATATCAGGCCACTGCTTGTCCAGGTATCGGGACAAGGAATCACCTAGCACCGGCTGTTTCCAGCAAACCACGCCTAACTCAACCTGAGTGAGCCTAGCTCGAAAGAGCTCCCTCGGCAGGGGCCTTTTGCGAGAAGGTGAGCTTGTCGTTGTCGGCGCTGACGATGATGGGCTCACCTTCGTGGAAGGAGCCCTTGAGAATTTCTTCCGCCAGCGGATCTTCCAACGAGCGTTCGACGGCCCGGCGCATCGGACGCGCACCATAGGTCGGATCGTAACCTTTGGTGACAAGGAAGTCTTTGGCTTTCTCGTCGAGCTGCAACACGATATTGCGAGTCTTGAGCCGATCCATGACTTTACTAATTTCCAAATCCAGGATTTCGATCAGGTCCGGCTTGGTGAGCGAGCGGAACACGACGATGTCGTCGAGACGGTTGAGGAATTCTGGACGGAAGGTCTTCTTGGCTTCCTCGAGAATCTTTTCGCGCATCTTCTCGTAGCTGCTCTCGTCGGTAATGGGCGAGAAGCCGAGAGAGGATTGTTTCTTGATGGTGTCCGAACCGACGTTGGACGTCATCAGAATGATCGTGTTACGGAAATTAACCACGCGGCCAACATTATCGGTCAGCTTACCTTCTTCCAAAATCTGTAACAACATGTTCCAGACATCGGGATGCGCTTTTTCAATTTCGTCGAAGAGCACGACTGAATATGGCTTACGGCGGACCTGCTCGGTGAGTTGGCCGCCTTCTTCGTACCCGACGTAGCCGGGCGGAGAACCGATCAGGCGCGAGACGTTGAACTTCTCCATGTATTCGCTCATATCCAATTGGATGAGCGCTTTGGAATCGCCGAAAAGCTGTTCTGCGAGAGTCTTCGCGAGCAATGTCTTGCCAACGCCGGTAGGTCCGAGGAGGGCAAACGTGCCGATTGGGCGTCGAGGATCTTTGAGATCCGCGCGCGAGCGTCGCAGGGCTTTGCAAAGGGCGGAAACGGCTTCCTTCTGGCCGATAACAATCTTGCTCATCTCGCCTTCGACAGACAGCAGGCGGGACATTTCACCCTGTTCCATGCGTTGGAGCGGAATACCGGTCCACTTGGAAACGACGTGGAGGATATCTTCTTCGTCCACTTTGACCCGCTTCTCTTCGCGGGAGGTGCGCCATTCTTTGAGGACGGCTTCGAGGCGTTCCTTGGCCTGCTTTTCCTTGTCACGCATGGAGGCAGCGCCTTCGAAATCCTGGTTCTTGATGGCGCGCTCTTTCTTGGACTTAATCTCTTCGATTTCAGCTTCGAGCTCTTTGACCTGGGGCGGACGGGTCATCGTGCCGATGCGGGCGCGAGAGCCAGCTTCGTCCATGAGATCGATCGCTTTATCCGGCAGATAGCGATCGGTGATATAACGATCTGAGAGCTTAACCGAGGCTTCGATAGCCTTATCGGTGAACTCGGCCTTGTGATGCTCTTCGTATTTAGGACGCAAACCCTTCAAAATAAGGACTGCTTCCTCGATGGAAGGGGCTTCAACCTTTACGGCCTGAAAGCGGCGTTCGAGTGCGGCGTCCTTCTCAATGTATTTGCGGTATTCGGTCAACGTGGTTGCACCGATGCATTGGAGTTCGCCGCGGCTGAGGGCGGGCTTGATGATGTTCGAGGCGTCCATCGTGCCTTCGGCTGAGCCTGCGCCGACAATGGTGTGCAACTCGTCGATGAAAAGGATGATATTCTTGGAGCGCCGTATTTCGTCCATGACGGCTTTAATACGCTCTTCAAATTGGCCACGATATTTGGTGCCAGCAACCATCAATGCGAGGTCGAGCGTGATGACGCGCTTCTCGCGGAGCAGTTCGGGCACGTTGCCTTGAGCGATTTCTTGAGCCAAGCCTTCGACGATGGCGGTTTTGCCCACGCCAGCCTCACCGAGCAGAACGGGATTGTTCTTGGTTCGGCGGCAGAGAATCTGGATAACGCGTTCGATTTCGTTTTTGCGACCGATGACTGGGTCCATTTCGCCTTTGCGGGCGATTTCGGTCAGGTCGCGTCCAAAAGCTTTGAGAGCGGGGGTCTTGATTTCACCTTTCTTTTCGGGAGCGGGCTTTTCGGAGCCTTCACTGACGCCTTCTTCGGAGGCTGCAAAGTTGGGATCAAGTTCTTTAAGGATTTCCTGCCGAGTCTGTTCGATATCGACATCAAGGTTCTTGAGAACACGAGCGGCGACACCATCACCTTCGCGGAGCAAGCCTAATAGTATATGCTCGGTACCGACGTAAGTATGGTTAAGGGCTTTGGCTTCCTTTGCCGCGAGAGCGAGGACTTTTTTGACACGCGGAGTGTAAGGAATATTGCCAATCATCTTTTGATCGGGTCCGGTGCCGACCTGTTTCTCGACTTCCATGCGAACAGTTTCGAGGTCAAGGCCGAGCTTCTGAAGCACGTTCACAGCAACGCCCTGACCCAGCTTGATAAGACCGAGCAGGAGGTGTTCGGTGCCGACAAAATTGTGGTTAAAACGGTCGGCCTCCTTTCGCGCCAGTGCGAGCACTTGTTGCGCACGAGGGGTAAAATTATTCATTGCTTCTTCGCTCATAATTCACAATGCAATCATTTTTCGGGTTTGTCCAATCCGGCGCCCGTGGGCGGGACAGGTTTGGCAATGGGCCTACTGACCTGCCGAAGCCGCTCGCGAACCATATCTGCGCGCAGCAAATCGCGTTCCTCGGCTGAAAGTTTCTCAGTATGCTGCTTTTGGAGGTGGGCTGGTTGTGTCAAAATGAACAACTCGTCCACCAGTGCCCGGTCCACACCCGGGAACAGGCCCATATCGACTCCCAACCGCATCAAAGACAGCAAATTCATCGTTTCCTTCGAGGAAATGCTGTGTGCATTGGCCAAAATGCCATAGGCGCGACCTATATGGTTATAGACCATTTTAGGCTTCTTTTCGAGCAATGTCGCTCGGGCGTTTTCCTCATGTTCGATAATTTGAGCCAGCACCTTCTCCAACCGCTCGACAATGGCCGATTCGGACTCACCCAATGTCATCTGGTTGGACACCTGGAAAACGTTGCCGAGGGCTTCAGTTCCCTCGCCATAGAGACCACGAACGGCCAGACCGAGTTTGTTGACGGATTGTATAATGGGGTTGATTTGCTCGGCCAGGACCAGGCCGGGCAAGTGGAGCATGGCGCTGACCCGGATTCCGGTACCTATATTAGTAGGGCAAGCGGTCAGGTAGCCCCATTCTCCGCTAAAAGCGTATTCGAGGCGCTTCTCGATTTGAGAATCCGCAGCGTCAATTGCTCCCCAGGCCTGGCGGAGTTGCAATCCCGGACGGAGGGCCTGCATGCGGAGATGGTCCTCCTCATTAATCATGAAGCAGAGGGTCTCGTCACGGTTCAGAACCAGACCGCTGCCGGCGCTCTTGGCGGCATGTTCGCGGCTGATGAGATGGCGTTCAACCAGGATTTGCTTATCGAGGGTCGAAAGGCTGTCCATCGATTCCGAAAACGAATCTTTCATCTCCGGCAAGCCTTCGATAGTCGGACGAATCATTTCGAGGACCTTGACCCGTTCAGGTTTCTTGGCCCAACCCGGAAAAGCGGCTTCTTTGAGGTTTCTGGCGAGGCGGACGCGGCTGGACATCACGATCCGGTCATGCGGCCCTTTACGTTTGGCGATGTCGGCCGGCGGAACGAGAAAAGTGTGGATGTCCATTTTAGATTGCGGCGGTCGTGGTCAGGCGGGCCTTAGTCTGTTTGATTTCGTCTCTGAGGATCGCGGCCTCTTCGAAGTCTTCTTCTTCGATTGCTTTGCTGAGTTTTTTTTCCAGCGACTTCAAACGGTCGGCGAGATCGCGGGTCTGGCGCAACGATTCCGGGACCTTGCCCACATGCCGCACACCTTTGTGCATCGTCTTGAGCAAGCCTTCGAGCGGTTCGGAAAAGGTCTTGTAGCATTCCGGGCAACCGAGCCGGCCAGCCTTCTTGAAGTCGGCCTGGGTGAAGCCGCAACGCGAGCACTTAAGTTCAGCGCCGCCACCCGCTTGCTCGATCTCCTGCGAAGCGCCGAGGCCGAGCAAAAGATCTGCGAGGGAGAAGCCCGTCGGGTCATTCACCCCTTTCGTCTTGGCGCATTCTTCGCACAGGTCCACTTTTTGCATTTTATCTCCAGCGATCTGGGTCAAATGCACGGTGGCTTCCTTTTCCTTGCAGATGCAGCACAACATAAATTCTCTACTCGTATATTGGCTCACCGGACACTTTAGTCAAGGCCCGGTATTGCGCTATCAGTTTTTCTGTGATTGGACCCGGCTTACCGGCGCCAATGACACGCCCATCGATCTTCACGACCGCGACCAACTCAGCGCCGGTACCGGTGAGGAAACATTCGTCGGCATTGAAGAGATCGTAGCGCGTCAGATTCGGTTCGCTCACTTGCAAACCGGATTCGACTGCCATTTCCATCACGACTTTGCGCGTGATTCCGTAGAGCGCCCCCGCCGAAAGTGGTGGCGTTTGCAGATGGCCCTCTTTGACGATGAAGAGGTTGTCACCAGTACATTCGGCAACGAAGCCTTCGGCGTTTAACATGATCGCCTCTTCGCAGCCGGAATTATTGGCTTCGATTTTGGCCAGGATGTTGTTGAGGTAGTTGAGCGATTTGATTGCAGGGTTGAGCGCGCTATGGAGATTCCGCGTCGTCGGCACGGTGACAATCTCCATGCCTTTCTTATATAGCTCGGGCGGATAAAGCTGAATTTTGTCTGCGATGATGATGACGGACGGATTTTTGCAGCGGTTCGGATTCAGCCCAAGCGTTCCCGCGCCACGCGTGACAACCAGGCGGATGTAACCATCGCGAAGTTTGTTTTGCCGGCACGTTTCAACAACCGCCTTCATCATCTGCTCATGAGTCAGCGGAATGTCGAGCAACAGGGCTTTGGCCGAATAAAAGAGCCGGTCGATGTGCTCTCTCAGTTTGAAGACGCGTCCGTGGTAGGCGCGAATCCCTTCAAAGATGCCGTCGCCATAGAGCAAGCCGTGATCGAACACGGAAACTTTCGCATCGCGTTCGCTGTAATATTTGCCATCAACGTAAACTTTCATGCCCGTCGCACGGGCCAAAACTACGAGACGCTAATTGTCAAAGCAACGTTGAATCGTGCGCCGGTTGGTTTTAGGGAGCACACGCGCCCTCGCCCGTTCCAACGGTCGCCCTCGCCCGTTGGTTCCTGACCTTGCGATTCACCTGACGGTGCCGTCAGTGCGTTACCCAAATGCGTTCCGCGAGGGCGCGTAACACCGCACGCGGGTGCACGTGCGCTCCTCAAGTCCAATTGTCGCATTCCGGAGAAACGGCGCTTTTGGCAGATCTTACAGAGAACGCAAAGATCTTAGTGAACTTAGGTGTAGTTAGGTGTACTTAGCTGTATTTCGGTGTAGTTTGAGCGAGCCGAACTACACCCAGGTTCACCCTGGGTTCATGGTTTTGTGGGGGCTGGTAATTGGTGAACGGTGATTGGTGCCAGCATATGGCGAAGGCGATGTGTCGATGTAGGTTTGCGAAAAAATTTGTCTCTCTCTCTTGCAATGGTTGGCGTGTCAGGTTCAATTCCGATGCCGTATAAATATATTTCGTCGCGCCGATGCCGTCCACTGAATCGTCCGCATTCAGAG
>Ga0207674_10009574_pt1 | contig 11053 bp, 3 predicted proteins | sample KBSCornC72_FD_184303 | JGI IMG/M metagenome (GOLD analysis project Ga0207674, IMG submission 184303) | Corn rhizosphere microbial communities from Kellogg Biological Station, Michigan, USA - KBS Corn C7-2 (SPAdes) (version 2) | ecosystem: Host-associated > Plants > Roots > Rhizosphere > Soil ...
CGGCCTGCCTTCGATCTCAAAGGAGATGCCGAAGCGTTCACCACTCAACGGCAATGGCAATATCGAGCTGGCTGATTGCACTCCCGGCGTAGATTCGAGCCGCTGTTTCAGGTTGATGAAAAACTGACTCTGGTCGCCACTTTTGTATTTGACTTCAGGCAGGGTGACGTTGAACGTGAGGATGTTCTCAGGATGAAGACCGCTGTTCACCTTTTGCAGACGCCAGAGACTCTGAATCAGGAGCGCGGCGCCGGTTAGCAACAGCACTGCGACTCCGAGTTCGATTACAACGAGCAACTTGCGAACCACATTCGCGAAGGTGCCGGCACTCGTGCCGCGTGCTCCTTCCTTCAGTGATTCAACCAGCTCTGTCCTCGATGAGTGAAATGCGGGTGCGAGTCCGAAGATCAGTCCCGTCAATAACGAAACACCGAGTGTGAAACCCAGCACACGCCAGTCGATACCTACGTGAATCGCGCGCGGAATGTCTTCCTTTCCGAGTGCGACCAGAAGATCGGACCACCACACAGCAAGCAATAACCCGACTGCCCCGCCAACGAGGGAGAGCAGGACGCTCTCCGTCAACAACTGTCGAATGACGCGCGTGCGACTCGCGCCGAGGGCAGTGCGAATCGCCATTTCTTTGTGACGGCTGGTCGCGCGCGCGAGTAAAAGATTTGCAACGTTCGCACATGCGATTAGCAACACACAGGCAACAGCGCCGAGCAGTATCAGGAGGATGGGACGAATATCACCGACCACTGCCTTCAATGCCGATTCAACTCGCAGGCTCCTGCGGTTGTTGGTGTCGGGATACTGTTGCTCCAGACGAGCAGCGATCGCAGTCAGTTCAGCCTGTGCTTTTTCTTCAGTGACGCCAGGTTTGAGCCGCCCAATCACCTGCAGGAAGTGCGCGCCGCGCTGGACGGTAATTGGTTCTTCTCCGGACGCGTCGCCCGCAATCGTGGTCCATAGGTCCACCGGATCGTTCTGAACCGGAAACTCGAACGCCGGCGGCATGACGCCGACTACGGTGAATTTCTTTCCCTCCAGCGTGATCGCCTGATTCACAATCGACGGATCGCCATTAAAGCGAGTCTGAAAAAGTTTATGACTGAGAATGACGACACGTCCCGTTTCCGACGGCTTGTCTTCGTCGGGAAGAAACACGCGGCCGAGCATCGGTTGCACTTTGAGTAACGCGAATAGATTTGCAGTGACAACCTCGCCTTGCAGTCGCGCCGGTTCGCCGCGACCGGTCAGGATGTAGTCGGAGCCGTGATAGCTGGCGACATTTTCGAACACCGTGTTCTGGGCTCGCATGTCGAGGAAGTTCGGATACGAATGCGATCCGGTTATGATGCCGCGCTGCGTGTCGGTCTCGAACAACGCGACAAGTGAATCCGGATCCGGAAACGGCAGCGGACGCAGCAGCACTGCATTCACAACACTGAAGATCGCAGTGTTGGCGCCAATCCCGAGCGCGAGTGCAATAGTAGCGACGATGCTGACGCTCGGAGATTTGAGGAGCATGCGAACGCCAAAGCGAATGTCTTGAAGTAAAGTATTCATAAGACTTAAATCCATCCACAGATTACGCAGAATTTTGTCTTAATCTGCGTAATCTGTGAATTGCCTTTCATTCTTCCCTTAATGCAGTCATCGGATCGACGCGCGCGGCACGCCGGGCCGGTAAGTAACCTGCAACGGCAGCAACCGTTGCCAGCAAGACCGTCGCGAGCGCGATCGTCAGTGGATCGTTAGGCTTGAGATCGTACAACAACGACTCCGCTGTCTTCGTCAGTGCCAACGAAGCAAACACGCCAACGACTAATCCAATCGCAACGAGCAACAACGCTTCACGCAACACGAGCCAGAGCACACTGCGATTACGGGCACCGAGCGCCATCCGAATCCCGATCTCGTTCGTGCGTCGCGCCACGCCGTAAGACATCACTCCGTACAACCCGATGCACGCGAGCAACAAAGCCAGCAGTCCAAAGAATGACGCGAGCCGCGCTACGAGCGTCTGTTGGACCAACGATCGATTGATATGATCTGAGAGACTTACGACGTCGTCGACGGGAAGATTGCGATTGACCTGCTTGATCGTTTCTCTGATCTTCGGTACGACCGCGCTCGCCGGTCCCGAGAAACGCACCACGAAATTGCTGATCGCATCCGGACGCTGCATATGCGGGTAGAACGCCATCGGAGTGAACTTCTCTTGCAGGCTTCCGAATTTCGCGTCCCGGACTACTCCGATAACTTCGAACGCTTCGCTGCTCTGAGGACCATCAATTCCGAAGCGTTTACCTACTGGCGAACCGGTCGGGAAAAACTTTCGCACCATCGCTTCATTAACGAGTGCGACTTTCTGCGAGTCCTTCGTGTCCTGCGGTCCGAAGTTTCGTCCCTCCTTCACCGGAATTCCCATCGCCGCGAAAAAATCTTTGCCCACGATGTTGTTGCGAAGCTGGCGGCTCTGTCCCTCAGCAATGCCGTCCTCACGCGTGTAAGCAGCACTGCTCCACTGCCCCTGATGAAAAACGAAGAAAGCAAATGAAGCCGCCTGGACATTGGGAATCGCCCTGACCTTGTCTTCGACTTCACTCAGCAGCGCGGGCAATCTCGGATCATCTTCAGCTTTGAAACCCGTAGCCGAAGTGTCCACTTGAAACAGCATCGCGTTTTCCTGGTTGAACCCGCTCGGAATACTTTGCAGGTTGATCAGGGTGCGGACGAAGAGTCCGGCGCCGACGAGCAGTAAAAGTGAGAGCGCCACTTGAGCCACGACGAAAGCTTTGCCGAGTGGATTCTTTAGTGGACTGAGTGTCGTGCTCTTCCCGGCTTTCAGCGTGGAATTTGGTTCGATTCGCGTAGCGCGCAGCGCGGGCACAATGCCGAAGACAAATGCACACAGGGCTGACACGCCAATCGTGAATGCGAGAAGCCGCCAACTCGGCGCTACGTATAACGGCAGCGCTTCTGGTCCATCCGAGGCCATCATCAGCAGCAGTCGCGTTCCCCACCACGCAAAAGCAAGTCCGGCAATTGCGCCGAGAGACACCAACAACGCGCTTTCGGTGAATAACTGCCGCACGAGTCGTAAACGTCCGGCGCCAACCGCCATACGCAATGCGAATTCTTTCGTGCGTGCGGTGCCATGGGCCAACAGGAGGTTCGCCACGTTCGCACTCGCGATGAGCAACACGAGCGCCACCACGGCCATTAGAACTTTTAACGATTTTGAGAACTGTTCGCGCAGTTCCGACAAACCGCGACTGACGGATGTCAGCTCGATCCGCGCATTTTGCATGTCTTTCAATGTTTGAGCACTTGGTGTTGAGCCGGCGCGTGTCTGCAGTGTCTGTTGGAACATGAGATTGACGCCCGCGGTTGCTTGCGCCGCACTCACTCCGTTCTGCAAGCGACCGATGATGAAGAGCGACTGAAAGTCCTCGTTTTCTCTTTCGTTCCAATGCGCGGGCGGCAGTTGCTTTGACATTGCGAGTGGCACCCAGAGATCCGGAGCCAAACCGACGGTAGTGCCGAAGAACTCTTTTGGCGCAACGCCGACAATTGTGTAAGCGGTGTCGTCAATCGTGATCGTTTTGCCGACCGCGGACGGATCGCCGTGGAATCGTTTCTGCCACCACGCGTAACTCACAACTGCAACCGGATGCCCGCCTGCATTCTGATCGTCAGACTCGTTCAGGACACGACCGAGACCGGCATTGACTCCCAACACGGGAAAGTAACTGCCGGAGACGAGTTGCACTTGCATCGACTCGATGTCACCGTTATTTCCCTTTGTATTGACGAAACCGTGTACGTCCCAGGGAATGCTCAGGAGGCTTCCCACACTCGAAAACAGATCGGTGCGTTGCTGAACTCGTCGATAAAAGGGGTACGAGTAGAGATCCCAACTTTCATCCGGGAAGCCGTCGGTGGCGCCCATGTTCTTGCCGTTTCCGAAAAGGACCAGGTGATTGGGTTCCTTCACCGGCAAAGTCTTGAGCATCACCGCATCGAGCAGACTGAAGATCGCCGTGTTCGCGCCGATTCCCAGCGCGAGGGAAAGCACTGCTACGAGCGTGAAGCCCGGTTTCCTAATAAGGATTCGTAATCCGTAACGGATGTCTTGAAACATTCTTTACCTCTCCATCGGTCGCTTTCTTGAAGCTAACCTCGGCAAAAGGCGCGTCTATCATTCGTAACGCAACGCCACCATCGGGTCGACTTTCGTTGCACGGCGCGCGGGGATGTAGCAGGCCAGGAGCGCCACAACGATTAGTCCTGCCGAAACACCCACGAGCGTCGCGATGTTGTTTGGCGCCACACCAAACAGCAACGAGCTCATCAAACGGGAAAGCCCAAACGACGCGGCAAGCCCGATCGCCACGCCAACACCAACCAGAATCACACCCTTGATCATGATCAACCGGAACACATCGCGCCGCTGTGCGCCGAGTGCCACACGAATTCCAATTTCACGCGTGCGACGTGCGACTGAGAACGTCAACACACCGTAAAGCCCGAGCGCGGTGAGCAACGTCGCCAACACGCCGAACGCTGCGGTGAGCCAGGTGACCAATCTTTCCTGAACCAGCGACTCGTCGATTTCAGTTGAAAGAGTCTTGATGTTGTAAAGCGGCAGGTGCGGATCGATCGCCTTGAGCTGCGCTCGCAATTCCTCCGCAACAAGATCGGGAGGTGTCGTCGTCTTCACGTGCAGTGTCAGACCAGTTAGCTGTTTCTCCTGCGTAGTCGGCAGATAAAAATGCCGGCGCCTGCTCTCGCGCAAGTTGACGTACTGCGCGTCTTTGACGACGCCAACTATCGTCGTATCCGCGACGTCTTCAAAACCGATGTGTTTTCCAAGCACATCAGTAGTGCCAAAGTAGTGCTTCGCCATTCGCTCGTTGACGATGACGACTTTCGGAGCACCAACACGATCGTGATCGTCAAAGTCGCGTCCCGTAACAAACGGAATCTCGAGTGCCTTGAAGTAATCACTCGAAATCCAGGTCGCATCGCACGACATTCGTTCGCCTTGCTTAGGCGTATAGCCCTCGACGACAACACCGATTTGATCCCAACCACCTGAGATCGGAGAGTCGGTAGCCAGACTCGCGAACTTCACACCCGGGAGGGCACGCGTCTTTGCGAGCAAGTCATCGTAAAAAGCAATTGAGCGTTCTTTTTGATAACCATTGAGCGCAGGATTCACACTCGCGAGCAATACGTTGTCTTTTCCGAAACCTGTGTCGAGCGAACGAAGATTCTGGAGTGTCTTCAGTAACAACGCGGCGCTGACGAGCAACGGCAGTGAAAGTGCCACCTGGACCAGAATCAAACCGCTGCGCAAACTCAATAGCCTGCCCGCGGAAGTAAAACTGCGAGATTCGAGCTGCAGTCCCGGTGAAAACACCTGTCGCGCAGCGCGGATCGCCGGAGCGAGACTAAACGCAAGTCCGATTACGAGCGACACAACGAGAATGAACGCATACAACCGCCAATCAACTGAGGCGCTGAGATTCTGTTTGAAGTCAGCAGGAATGAACGCAATCAAACCCGCTTTGATCCAGAGCGCGATAAAAACTCCGACCGCTCCGCCAATCGCAGCGAGCACGACACCTTCAGTCAACCACTGCCGCAACAGCCGCAAACGACCGGCGCCCAACGCGAGTCGAACAGCGGTTTCCTGCGCGCGCACAGTCGCACGCGCAAGCATCAGATTCGCGAGATTCGCGCAAAGGATCAGCAGCACAGCACAGGTCGCGCCAAAAAGCAGAAGCAGCGATGTCTTGAGCTCTTTCTGCATATGTCGCAGTCCCTGATCGCCCGGGAGGGCAGCGATGCGGCCCGTCAGATATCGTTCGCGATTAAACTCCGAAATACTTGCAGACAACTGGTCCGCTTCCATCTGTCGAATCTGCTGATAAGTGACGGCGAGCGAGGCTTCAGCCTGTTCGGGAGTGATGTCAGATTTTATTCGTGCCATCACACTCAGCCATTGATGACGCCGGCTCGTGAGACGCGTTGTTGGAAGCGGATTGAAGACGGGCGTCATCATCAAAGGCACACGCACGTCGGGATTGTTCGACAGATCTAATCCGTAAAATCCCGGCGGCGCGACACCGAGTACTGTGAGTGGCGTTTCGTTAACCAGGATCGTCTTGTCGATGATGTTTGGATCTTTGTTAAATCTTCTTTCCCAGAACGAGTAACTCAACACCGCGACGGGATGTGCGCTCGGTGTGCGGTCGTCGTCCTGAGTAAAGAATCTTCCGGCCCATGGACGAACTCCGAGCACTTCGAAAAAGTTTCCACTGACCAGCTCGCCAAGAACACGTTCCGTCCGGTCGCCGTAGGTGACGTTCATCTGCGTGCCGCCACGTGCAATGACGCCCGAAAAGGCTGAATTACGATCGCGCAGGTCCTGATACATCGCATACGAGAACGAGCCGTCGATGCCTGGTCCATCCTTCGGATAGTAGGCTGAGAGCACGACGAGTTCATCGGGATTCGCGACCGGCAAGCTCTGAATCAGTACCTGATCGAGAAGCGAGAAGATCGCAGCGTTGGCGCCAATCCCGAGCGCGAGCGTGAGCACCACCACACCTGCAAACGCCGGATTCTTCGCGAGCATGCGAAGGGCATAGCGAATATCAGTGATCATCTTTTTTCCAATCCGTTCGATCGGTGTTACTCATATCTAAGCGCCACTAGTGGATCGACTCGTGTTGCGCGCCGAGCCGGTAAATAGCAAGCCGCCAATCCAACCATCGTCAGCCCAACTCCAACCAAAACAAACGTCACCTTATCCGTCGTCGAAACACCAAACAGCAAACTCGTCATCAACCGCGTGAGTGCAAACGCACCACCGAGTCCAATCACGAGTCCCAACAACACCAGCCTCATTCCCTGCTCCATAAACAACCGCAACACATCGCGGTGTCCGGCTCCGAGCGCCATGCGAATCCCGACTTCATGTGTGCGTTGTGAAACCGAGTACGAGAGCACGCCATACACGCCGGTGACCGCGAGCACGAGCGCGAGCGCGGCAAAGATTGAAAACAGGATCGCATTGAACCGCCGCGTTGAACTCTCGCGCGCCAACACATCTTCGAAGGTCGCCATTTCCGCAATTGGTACGTCCTTATCAACAGCCTGCACGGCGCGTTTGACTGTCGCAGTCAACGCCTGCATGTCGCTTGTCGAAGATCGGATCAGAAGCATCGGATTGGGTTGCGGCATTCGCCCCGACGGCGTGTAAATCCGGATCAGCGGCTTATCTTGCGAGCCGTAAGTGCGCACTTCCGGAACTACACCAATCACTTCATGCCACGTCGGACTGTCGTACGCGATATGCTTGCCGACCGCTTCCTGGCCTGGCCAAAAGCGACGCGCAAGATTCTCGTCAATCAGAAGTACCGGTTTACCCTGCTCGTCTTCTTCTTTCGTGAAAGTGCGACCTCGCAGGATCGGAATCTTCATCGTCTGAAAATAATCAGCAGTCACAATTGACCAATCGACGTTGAGCAATTCGTTTTTGTCGGGCCGCTCATAACCTTCGACCGCGATATCCGTTTGCCAGCCATTGGTGATCCCGGGAAGTCCGCCTGTGAGGGTCGCCTTCTCCACCCCCGGCTGTGCCTGAACTGACTGTAGAATCTGCTGGAGAAATCGACTCAGATCAGCAGGCTCTTTGAAGCGGCCCGGGGTAATTCTCAGCTCCATTGTGAGGACGTTATTCGCATCGAAACCGTTATCCGACTTCAGCAACAAAATCAAACTTTTCACCATCAAACCCGCGCCAACCAGCAACGCCACAGAGAAAGCAACTTCGGCAACAACGAGTGTGCTGCGAAGCCGTGTGCCCTGTACGTCGGTTGTAGTTGAGCTGCTGACTTTGAGTGTTTCCTGTAGATCGGTTTTAGAGGAACGAAGCGCAGGAATGACGCCGAAAACAATTCCGGTGAGCAGCGAGATCAGAATGTTGAAAGCGAGTATCCCCCCGTCTAACCGAATGCTCCCCATGCGCGGCACGGTTTCATGCGCCACGAGCGTGAGCACCTTCATGGTCCACGACGTGAAGATCAACCCGAGCAAACCGCCGGCAAAGGCCAGAAGGAGACTCTCGACCAGCATCTGGCGAACAATTCTGAAGCGCGAAGCGCCCAAAGCGGCTCGCACTGCAAACTCTTTTCGCCGCGACGCGCCACGCGCCAGTAGCAGATTTGCGACGTTCGCGCAGGCGATTAACAACACCAGCCCGACAGCGGCGAACAGTATCTTCAAAGCAAGATTCACTCTGCTCGTTATGCTGTCTTGCAGCGAGACGACGTTGACAATGTGTGTGCCGCCACTCGCGATCGGATGCTCTTGAAACAATTGCTGCCCGATGCGGTTCATCTCCGCACGAGCCTGTTCGATGGTCACGCCCGGTTTCAAACGCGCGATTACATTCCCGGCGTTTCGCACATCTCGATGTTTCCAACCCAACGGGCCGATAAGCCCCCAAAGAGGCGGTGGCCCCTGATGCACAAAGCTCTGCGGTATAACGCCGATCACTTTGTATGCGGTGTCGTTGAGAAGCAGATCTCGTCCGATGACATTCGGATCGCCACCGAAGTGTTGCTGCCAAAACGCATAGCTGATCATTACTACCGGCGCCGCGCCAACCTTGTCGTCTTCTGCAGTGAAGTCGCGACCCATAAACGGCGACGCACGCATGATTTTGAAGTAGTCGGCAGTGACCATCCGGGCATCGAGAAACTCCGCATTGCCGGCACCGGTCAGATTCACACCCCAGCCGCGGAATATGGACATCGCTTCGAATACCTGATTCCGCGCGCGCCAATCGACAAAGGTTGGATAGGACACTTGTCGATTCTTGATTTCCAATCCTGATTCATTCATCCAAACGAGCCGATCGGCTTCCGGGTAAGGCAGCGGCCTCAAGAGCACCGCATTGATCACGCTGAACATCGCGGTGTTCACACCAATCCCAACCGCCAGCATCAACATCGCCAGCACCGTGAATCCAGGATTCTTACGCAACCAGCGCAGGGCGTATTTAAAGTCTTGGGTCATCTTGTATAGGTCCAATAGGTCCTATTCATACCTGAGCGCTTCCAATGGATCGACCTTCGTTGCGCGTCGCGCCGGGATGTAGCACGCGATCAAGGCCACCATCGTCAGCAGTACTGCAATCACGCCGTACGTCAACGGATCTGAAACCCTCACTCCAAACAACATCTTCGAAAAGCTGATCCACTTCTCGAGATATTTTGTGAGCACATAAGCGCCGCCGATTCCGAGGATCACACCGAGGATCACGAGCGTCATTCCCTGCCGCACGATCATCCTGAGCACGTTTCCTCGATTCGCGCCGAGCGCCATCCGAATACCAATCTCGTGTGTGCGCTGCGCGACTGTGTACGCGAGTACACCGAACAATCCGATCGCAGCGAGTTGTTGGGCCAGCAGAGCAAACAAGGTCAGCAGCTTCGCGAATAAACGCTCCATACGAAGCGTTTCGTCAGCTGCTTCGACCTGCGTCATGACGTTCTGTACCGGCAGGTTCGCGTCGATTTCACGCACCACACTACGCACGCTTGCAACCGTCGCCGAAGGATCGCCGCTAGTCCGCACCTCAAATACAGCGTTATTCATCGGACGTTCCTGGCGGTACGAGCCGTAAACAGTCGGCGGCGCGTCGTCACGCTGCCGCGCGTACTTCGCATCCCTGGCGACGCCGATGATCTCCAGCTCGTCAGGCTTGGAATAGTCCCAGGTGAAGCGCTTTCCAATTGGGTTCTGATTCGGGAAGAACTTGTTCGCGAAGGTTTGATTGACCACTACGACTTTCGGAGAAGTCGCGTTGTCCTCGGGACGGAACGTGCGTCCGTAAAGCAAGGGAATGCCCATCGCTTCGAGGAAGTTCTCGCGCACAAAATGGCGGTAGCTTTCACCGCTGGGCGGTATTCGTCCTTCTGAATCAGGCGTGGCCGACAAGGCTTCGCGCAGAAAGACGCCGCTCGTGCTGGAACTCTGCGACAGCAGCGGCACACGCGAAAACGTAACCGCCTGCACGCCCGGAACCGCCTCGAGACGTTCGCTAATCTGTTGATAAACCTGACGCAGCTTTTCGTCTTTGTAACCAATCAACCCGGGTTGCACTTCAAACAGCAAAAGGTTCTGCGTGTTGAAGCCAGGATCGACTCGTTGCAGATTCAGTAACGTGCGCACAAACAATCCCGCGCCAACCAGCAGCAACAGTGACAACGCCACCTGGACCACAACCAGGCCGCGGCTCAACAGTGAACGATGAACCGCACTCGAGCTGCGTCCGCTTTCTTTGAGTGTTGGAGTCAGATCAACACGAGTGCTGCGCCACGCCGGCGCAACTCCAAAAACAATTCCCGTGAGTAACGAGAGTCCAAACGTGAAACCGAGCACGCGTAAGTCGAGTCGTGGTTCGAGTGTCATTCCCCGACCACCCCAAAGACTCACTGCCACTATTCCGTCTTTGATCCAGACAGCGAAGACGGTTCCGAGGAGACCACCCAGGAGCGCAAGGAGGACGCTCTCGGTGAGCAGTTGTCGAATCAATCGACGGCGACTCGCACCCAATGCCAATCGCAAACCGATCTCTTTTTGCCGTCCGGCTGCGCGTGACAGCAAGAGGTTCGCAACGTTTGCACAGGCGATGAGAAGCACGAGACCAACAACGCCAAGCAATAGGTAGAGCGAAGGCTTGTAGTACTCGCGGCGGTGCATCTCGCCCTGTCCGCCCGGATCGGCAAAGAGTCGCGGATACTGTTTCGGATCGAGATCGCTGAGCTTGTTGGCGCCCGCTTGCTTCGCGGTTGCTGCCTGTCGTGCAGCACGATGCTCGACCACGGATTGATGAAAAGCATTTTCTAACTGGGCCTGCGCCTGCTCCCTGGTGATGCCAGGGTTTAAGCGGCCCATGATGCGCAACCACCACACGTTACCGCTCAGGTAGGAGCGATTCTTGTCCGCATAGAGTTGCGGCTCC
>Ga0207674_10009575_pt1 | contig 11052 bp, 11 predicted proteins | sample KBSCornC72_FD_184303 | JGI IMG/M metagenome (GOLD analysis project Ga0207674, IMG submission 184303) | Corn rhizosphere microbial communities from Kellogg Biological Station, Michigan, USA - KBS Corn C7-2 (SPAdes) (version 2) | ecosystem: Host-associated > Plants > Roots > Rhizosphere > Soil ...
GGTTGGGTTCGAATCCCCCCCTCTCCGCCAGAAAAGCTAAAAACCAATTCCCACCAGAACCGAGGCCTGGTTGCGGTTGGAGTGCAGGTTGCCGAAAGGGCTGGAAAAGCCCTGAAACGCCCACCCGTTATAGCGGATCTCCGGCGTCACCCGAATCCCGCCTAAGTGGAGCGAAACTCCAGCGCCTAGCACGATGCCATAGTTGTTTCTGTGGTTGAGTTCGAGGACGTCGTTCACCGACAGGTGGCTCAACGCAACGCCTCCTTCGATGTAAGGCTGGATGGGGCCGCCGAACAAGCTCTTTTTTGCCAGCAGGGGGAACTCCCAGGCGCCTGTCGACACGGTGGGCGCGGCGGATAACGCCTGACGAAACGAATAGCTCCGATAAAGCGCGTCTAATTCTACCGAAAACCCCGCGGGCAGGCGCAATTCAGCGTAGGGACCAATGGTATAGCGATGCGTGCTCTGAAAATAATTGATCGCGCCGCCGGGCGTGGTCGATAGCGCATCGTTCAAGGGTACGCCTGCTTTCAGGCCGAAACCGAAAGGCGATTGGGCCAGAGCAGCCGCAGTCGCCACCAGAAATAATATGAGTTTTTTATGCACTGCTATCAGTGTACGACCCGGCAGTGTAAGACCTCAGCCGTGGGCTCGCTGCGGAATCAGAATCCGATTCCAAGCATCACCGCCGCCACGTTCCGATTCGACTGGAGCAAAGTGCCCGGGCTGTCAAAGTGCCGCGAGGTCCATCCGGTGTAGCGAATTTCCGGAGTGATGTGCACGGGCCCAAGTTTCACGTCCACGCCGCCTCCCACCACCAGTCCCCACGTGTTCCGATCGTCCAACTCTCTCACGTCATGAACGCTGAGATGGCTGAAAGCCGCACCTGCCTCGAGATAAGGCTTGACGGGACCGGGAAGAAATTTGTATTTGACGACCAGCGGAAATTGCCAGTCATGCGAGTTTTGATCCCGGACTGGAGCCGGAATCACTTGGCGGTACTCGTAGGTCTGATAAAGGGCGTCGAGTTCGATCCCGAATCCGGCCGGGAGACGCAGCTCCACGTACGGGCCTACAATGTAGCGATGAGTGTCGGCTATGTAATTCACGGGATTTTGCTCTCTCACGACGAATGCGTCGTTCAAGGGAACGCCGCCCTTGACCCCAATGCCAATGGGCGACGATTCTTCGGCGAGGCCAGAAACTGCGAAACAGGCAGCGAGAAGCAAACCTAAAGTCAGATAGCGCATGCAAAAATTACTCCCTGCTAGTGGGATAGCGCAGGCGTGAAATTGTTTCGAGAAGTCGGCTTTTAAGAACGAAAACTCATTTCTGTTCGCGGGCCGCGCGTGTGGCCAGCTCGTCGCAGCGGTTGTTGTCCTCGTGATTGGCATGGCCCTTCGTCCAGGTCCACTGGATGTCGTGGCCGGCTGTGGCCTGCTCCAGTTCCATCCACAAATCCTGATTCACCACCGGCTTTTTGGCGGCGGTCTTCCAGCCATTCCGCTTCCAGCCGTGGATCCAGGTGGTAATGCCGTTTTTCAGATATTCGGAGTCGGTGATCACTTCCACTTTGCAGTGCTCCTTGAGAGAGCGCAGGCCTTCGATCGCGGCGGTGAGCTCCATGCGGTTGTTGGTGGTGTGGGGGACTGATCCGGACATCTCGCGGGTGTGTTTCCCGAAGCGCAGGACATACGCCCACCCGCCTGGACCGGGATTGCCGAGGCAAGCGCCATCCGTAATTAAGTGCACCTGTTTCATGTTCCTTTATCATAGGAGCAGTGAACGATCCCTCACCATTTGCGGGACCGGCGAAGGCTCCCGGCAAGCCTCCGATCATGATTCCGGTGACCGCCGAGGATGTGGAGCGCGAGCGGCGCCGCAGAATGCTGAAGTGGCTGGCCGCCGCATTGGTGGTCATGTTGGCGGGCTGGATCGTCTACAAGCGCATCAACGACCCGCGCAATGCCCGCGAAGCGTTCGATGCCGGGATGCGCCTGGTGAAGGCCACCCGCTATGACCAGGCGATTCTCAATTTCAATCGCACCGTGGACTTGCAGCCGGACTTCGCGGAAGCCTATCGTATGCGCGGCCGCGCTTATGTACAGGAGTCGAATCCGGACCAGGCGATTCGCGATTTCACACGGGTGGCTGAGTTGTTGCCCGGCGACACGCTAGCGCTGGTGGAGCGGGGATTCGCGCGCCTGGACAAGCAAGATTATGCCAACGCGATTGCCGATGCTGACCGCGCCATCGCACTGAATCCGAAACTGGCGCGAGCCTATAACTTGCGCGGCACGGCAAGAAGGGCGGCGGGAGACCCGCGTAAGGCAATCGAAGACTTCAGCAAGGCAGTGGAACTCGAACCCAACCTGGACAACTATTTCCAAAGGGCGTCCACCTATCAGCGAATCGGCGATCACCAGAGGGCAATCGCCGACTTCAGCAAAGCGCTCGAAGAGGATCCCCAGCAGCCCCACATTTACTATGCGCGCGCGGCGTCTAGAGCCGCGGTGGGCGATACAGCGGGCGCAAAGGCGGATTTTGCCATGGGCCAAAAGATTGACAACTTCTAAATCATGTTCGAAGGCATGGATCGCGGCTTTCGTGCTCTCGACGCTGATGCTAACCGGCGCCGATCAAGCGTGGAAGAACAAGCAGTATCCGGAATGGACGGAGGACGACGCCAAGGAGGTAATGACCGACTCCCCGTGGGCGAAGTCTGTGGTTGCTGTTCTGGTTAAGCCCAGAGGGCGCGAGGAACAGGCCCGCCATCGGGGACGGATCGGCATCGGCGGCTTTGGAATTGGCAGGACGGGCTCAGATGGAGCGGGACGCCATGGCGGTGAAGATGGAGCCGATAAAGCGAGTCCTGACCAGCCGGCAACGCTGACACTTCGCTGGGAGAGCGCCCAACCGATGCGCGAAGCGGAACTCAAGGCCCGCGATATTGGCGCTCCGGACGTGGCGGACGATTACTACGCCATTGCTGTTTTTGGGGTTCCGCGCGGCATGCTGCCCGATGACTCCAAAGAACGCCTGGGCGAACTGAAAAAGCTGGCTGTCTTGAAGCGCGAGGGGAAGAAGGACCTGAGCCCTATCCGAGTGGACATCCTGCTGCGGGAGAACAGGCCGGTGGTAGTGTATTTGTTTTCGAAGTCGGCTGAATTCACCTGGCGGGATCACGGCATCACATTTGAGGCGCAAATTTCGCGGCTGAAATTCTCGCAGCCATTTAGTACCGACGACATGACGTTCCACGGCAAGCTGGAACTCTAGTCCGGCGAGGCTGCATCTGGTCCGGAGAGGACGGCGCGCAGTTTTGATGCGGGTGCGCTTCGCCAATCTCGATGGCCCTGATATGCTGTGGAGATGTCAGGAGACAACTAACCATGAAATTCACGCAAAGACTTTGTACCAGCGCCATCGTATTCGTAGCCGCCGTCAGCACCGTGACGGCACAGGAAAAAGGCAAGGGCATGCCGATGCCTGGCTTCACTCTGACCACCACTTCGTTTCAGGACGGTGGCGAGATTCCTCCTAAATACACACAGTCCAGTCCGAATCCGGTTTCGCCGAGCCTGGCATGGAGCCACGTTCCGGCGAACACCGCCGCTTTTGTCCTCATCATGCACGATCCGGAAGCGGTGGACAACAAAATGACGGAGGATCACCTGCATTGGATGCTGCTTAATATCCCCGCGACGGTTCATGAGCTTCCGGAAGGCGTGCCTGCCACGCCGACTCTGGCCGATGGCACCATTCAGTGCAAAAACGTTGGCGGAACAGTGGGCTATCGCGGACCTGGCGCCGGAGCCCAGGGTCCGCATCACCACTACACCCTGGAAATGTTCGCGCTCGATACTAAGTTGGCTCTAGGCCCGGATGCAACTCGCACTGAGGTGCTCAAGGCGATGGAAGGGCACATTCTGGGCAAAGCGGTGGTAGTGGGGCGCTTCCATCGATAGCGGCCGCGTCCATTAGGATTTTGGTTGTCGCGGTGTGTGGGCGGGTTCCGCGCGCGGGACCCGCTTACTTCCAGCGCGCCGCTTGGTTTCGTCTTTCCACAATCGGATCCCGCCGATAAATGCATTTCGGTTGTCTCCCAACTCGGCGCCCGGCGGAAGACCTTTGAGATGCCTGGAATTCCCTCCACCGAGCACCACGTAGTCGGCCTCCAGCGCGTCTTTGAAGCGCTTTACGATATCGGCCACATAGCGCCGCCATTTCTTCTTTCCCAAACGCTTTAAAGCGCGGTCGCCCACATAGTCTTCGTAAGTCTTCCCGTTCTTGTAGGGGAGGTGGGCCAATTCCATGGGCTCGACAATGCCGTCAACAATCATGGCCGACCCCAAACCGGCGCCGAAGCCTAGAAAAAGCATGCGGCCCTTTTTGTAGCTTCCGAGCGCCTGCATTGCAGCATCGTTGACCATCTTTACGGGACAGCCGAACGCCTTGGCGAAATTGAACCTCACCCAGCCGCCGCCAAGATTGTAAGGCTCGCGGACCGGACGTCCGTGGATCACGACACCCGGATAGCCGATCGAAACGGCGTCATATTTCCAGTCCTTGACCAGACGTTTTACATCGCGCACCATGCGGGACGCGGTCATCGCGGAGCCGGAGACAACCTTGCGCTCCTCGCGGTTTCCGCTGACGCGCACCTTGACGTGCGTTCCTCCGACATCGATCACCAGGATTGCAGGTTTTGGCGCGGCGGCTTTCATGTTCTCTTGGTGGCTTTCATAAGCTGTTGCTGCAACGCATCATACCTGCAAAACATCGCCCTCGCGCGCCACGATCTGATACAGCACCGGATTGACGAAGAATCCGAGCAGCAGCCGCGAGATCAGGCCGGCCACCACCACGACGGCGAACGGCTTCTGGGTATCGCTGCCCACCCCGGTGGCCATGGCGGCAGGCAGCAATCCCAGGCACGCCACCAGGGCCGTCATCATGATGGGCCGCAAGCGCAGCAGAGAAGCTTCGAACGTGGCGTCCTCAATGCTACGGCCTTCGTTGCGAAGCTTATTGATGTAGCTAACCAGAATTACGGCCGTTTGAACTGACACGCCCAGCACCGCCAGCAATCCGAGTACGCTCGATACACTGAAGGGCGTATGGGTGATCTTAAGCCCAATCAGCGCGCCGACCGGTCCGGTAAGCACAACGCCAATTGCAATGGCCACCGGGAATTTGATATTTCCATATAGCGCAAACAGGATCAGGAAGATTAGCAAGACCGCAAGCGGACCGATGATCGCAAGCTGCGACTTGGCTTCCACCAGTTCGCTGTATTCGCCGCCCCAATCCAGGCGGTAGCCCTCCGGCAAGTGGACCGCCTTTTGCACGGCGGCCTGCCCGGAATTGATCACGCCTTCGAGGTCTCTCCCCACCACCGAGAATTGGATTCCGATGTAGCGCGAGTTGTTCTCGCGATAGATAAAAGATGCGCCGCTGGTCTGGTTGATGGTGGCGAGCTCGGAGAGCGGAATCTGCTGTCCCGCCGGCGCCGGCACCAGCAGGTTGCCGATCTCACGGGCCCCCGAGCGGAACTGAGGGTCCGCGCGCACTACCAGGTCGAAGAGCTTTTCGCCCTGGATAACTTGGGTGGCGGTTTGGCCGCCAATAGCCGCTTCCACCACCTTTCCCACGTCGTCCACATTGATTCCATAGCGCGCGATCTTCGCGCGGTCGGGCGTGATGGTCAGGCTGGGCTGGCCGAGTTCGCGTACCACCGTGAGTTGAGTGAAGCCAGACGTACGATCCAGCACGCGCCGGATCTCAAGAGCCTTGGTCTCCAGTACATTCAGGTCGGGACCGAAGATCTTGACCGCCAGCGCGCTCTTGAGTCCGGTGAGGGCTTCGTCCACGGCGTCTTCGGCCGGCTGCGTGTAGTTGAAGATCACGCCCGGAAAGGCTGCCAGCTTCTTCTGCAGATCTTCAATCAGATCCGCCTTGGTGTGGATGGAACTGCGGCTCCAGGCCTGATCGGTGTAAGGCCGCAATCCGACATAGAACTCGCAATTAAAAAATCCGGTGGGGTCGGTGCCGTCATCCGGCCGTCCGAGTTCCGAGCCGACCACGGTCACTTGCGGATAGGTCTTCAGTATTTCACGGATCTTGGGAGCGAATTTGCCCGCCTCCTCAAACGAAATGGTGTAGGGCATGGTGGCGCGCACCCACAAGGCTCCTTCGTCCAGGTGCGGCAAAAACTCGACGCCAATTTGTGGAATCAGTAGCAGCGATGCGCCGAAAATCAGGGTCGCGGCAACCATCGTGAGCGCCGGATAGCGGAGGCAGCCTCCCAGGAGCTTGCCGTACACCCTGCGCACCCATTCAAAAACCGGATTCCGTTTGTCCTTGATGCCTTTCAATGTGAAGGACGCGAGCACCGGCACCAACGTAAGCGTGAGAATCAACGCGCCGATCAGGGCAAATGCCATGGTATTCGCCATGGGACGGAAGAGCTGCCCGGCCGGTCCCGAGAGCGCATAGATCGGAAGATAACCGGCGATAATCACAGCGACAGAGTAGAAAATCGGGCGATCCACGTCGCGCGTGGCCGCCAGGATCATCTGGCGCAGATCGAACGTCTGGCCGTGGCGGGCGCCCAGCTCGCGGTGAATATTTTCCACCATGACGATCGTGCCGTCGATGATGATGCCGAAATCAATGGCCCCGATCGATAGCAGATTGGCGGCGTCGCCGCGCGCGTGCAGGAAGATAAACGCGAACAGAAGCGCCAGCGGAACGGTGAGCGCCGTAATCAGGGCGGCGCGCACACTGCCCAGAAAGAAGATGAGCACGACCAGCACAAGCAACATTCCGCGCATGAGATTGCTTTCCACGGTGTCGGTGGTGACGCGAACCAAATCGCTGCGGTCATAGAAGGGACGGACTTTCACGTCGGGCGGCAGGATGGACCGGTTCAGCTCCTCGGTTTTCTTTTCCACTCCCAGAAGCACGTTCTGGGTCTGCTCTCCCCGGCGCATGAGAACCACGCCCTCTACGGCGTCGTCGTTTTTCTCAAAGCCAAAAATTCCGAGCCGGGGGGCATGGCCGATTTCCACATGGCCGATATCCTTGACGCGCACCGGAGTTCCATTCGCGCTGCCCACCACCACCTCGCCGATATCCTCGGTGCTGCGCAGCAGGCCGATGCCGCGAACATAGTTGAACTGCTGCCCTATGGAATAAAATCCGCCGCCGGCGTTGGCGTTATTCGCCGCGAGCGCCGTGACCACTTGCGCCACCGGGATATGAAAGTTATAGAGCCGCGCGGGGTCGAGCAGCACCTGATATTGCATGGTGGTGCCGCCCAATCCGGAATCGTCGGCGACGCCCGGTACGCTGCGGTAAGCCCGTTCGACGATCCAATCCTCGAAGGTCTTCAATTCCTGCGGCGTGCGGTCCGGACTCTCCAGGACATAGCGGTATACCAGACCACTTGGGCTGAAATACGGCGCCATGCCAGCCGTTACCCCAGTGGGAAGCGAGGCATCGCCGATTCTTTCAAAAACCAGTTGCCGGGCGAAATAGCCGTCGGTGCCTTCATCGAAAGAGAGGATGACGACCGACAGGCCATACAGAGAAATGGAGCGCATTACATGCAGGCCGGGCGTGCCGTTCATCGCCAGTTCGAGCGGGAGCGTGGTTAACCGTTCCACCTCCTCGGCGGCATGACCAGGCCACTGCGTGGTCAGCTGGACTCTGGGGGGTGAAAGATCCGGATACGCGTCCACTGGCATGCGCTGAAAAGAGATGGCGCCGGCAACGATGAGCAGCGTCACCAGCACCAGAATCAGGAACCGCTGGCGTAACGCGGATTGGACAATATTGTGGATCATGAATCTCTGGCCGCCGCTTAATGTTGCAGGGAATTCTCGAATTGGACGAAGAGGCTGCCGTCGCCCACCACGCGCTCGCCTTCCTTGAGTCCGCTGGAAATTTGGGTGCGGCCGCCGGACGATTCGCCCACGGTTACCAGGCGGCGCGCGAATTGGTTGGCTCCGGTTTGGAGGTAGACAAAGGGCTGATTTTCGGTGTCGCGCAGCACTGCCGCGTCGGGCACCAGCAGCGCTTGCGTAATGGCTCCCGCCCGGACAGTCGCGGTGACGTACATGTCTTTCTTGAGCTTGTGGCCGGAGTTTTCGGTGACGATCCGGGCCTGCAATGTGCGGGTGGTGGGATCAAGCGCCGGGGCGAGGTAGGAGATGCGTCCCCGGAAAACATCAGGGTAAGCGTCGGTGGTGATATCGACCGCGTCGCCGACGCGCACGCTGCCCAAATCGCTCTGATACACGTTGACCAGAACCCAAACCGTGCTGGTATCGGAGATGGTAAAACATTGTGTCGCGCCGGCCTGCAACAGCTGCCCGGGGCCCACCAGTCGCTCGACGATCTCGCCTCCTACGGGCGCGCGCAGGGGGACCTGCAAGGTGCCCGCCGACTTGGCCATCGCTTCGGGGTCGGCCACGCCCAGGGCGCGCAAAGCGTCGGTGCTCGACTCGACATCCGCCTGGGCCTGGGAGCGCTCCGATTCGGCCTGCTGCGCATCGCGCTCGGCGATGGCTTTGTGCGCCAGAAGATCAACCGCGCGCTGATAGTTCTTGTCGGCGAGGGCGAAGGCGTCCTTGGCTTTGAGATAGGCAGAGCGGGCGGCCGAATAGTCCGGACTATTGATATCGAGGAGCGTTTGTCCGGCGCGCACCGAATCCCCGGGCATCACCAGGATGTCCCGCACCGGGCCGCCTACGGCGGAGAATACCGGCGTGGTGGTGAAAGCGTTATAGGCCACCGAGCCGGTAAGACGCAATACTCGCGGAAGGCTTCCTTTCGCAGCCGGCGCGATTTGCAAGTGCGCGATCTGGTCGTCGGGAAGGGTAAACAGATTTGCGGTGTCTACCTTCGTTTCCCCGGCGGTGAAGGAAGTCATTTGCGACTCATCTTGGCGGGTGCGTGCGCCGCAGCCGGAGAGCGCGAGTGCGGCTGCCAGGACGGCTAATGGGCGGAATTTCATGGCAGGCTCCTCGTCCCAACCGCTTCGCGGAGCTGTTCCAGCGTGACCAGATAATTGGCCAGCGCCTGGCGGTAGGCCAGCTGGTTGGCGCGATAACTCCGTTCTGCGTCCAGATAATCCAGCAGGCTGGCGGCGCCGCGCTGATACGCGTACTGGCTGATGTCGCGCGATTGCGCGGACTGGTCGAGATAGCCGGAGCGATAAAGTCCGATGATCTGATCGTTGGTGCGGACTCCTTCGTAGGCGTTCACTACATCCGACAACACTTGCTGGTTCGCCTCCGCGGCGAGCTCCTGGGATTGAGTAACGGCCGCCTGCGTGCGTGCAATCTCGCCTTGGTTGCGGTCGAAAATGGGAATTTGCATATTAAAGAAAAAAGCTCCGGAATTAATGTCGGCGACGTGGCTGTAGTTAAAGCTCACGTCCAGATCGCGCTTGCCATTGGCTACGGCCAGCGACTGCTGGCTGCGCGCGGCCGTTATACTCTGACGCGCAGCTTGCAAGTCGGGCCGCGAATTTACCGCCAGCATCTTCAGAGTTTCTAGATCCCCATGAACCGGCTGGTAGTCGAGCGTTCCGTCCACGTCGTAGTCCTGCGGAACCGATTCGAATCCCACGAACTGGCGCAACGCCGCCAGGGCCTGCACCTTTGCCAGTTTGGCCGACGACACGTCGGTCTGGAATTGCAGCATTTGCAGCTTGATTTTTAAGGCGTCGCCTTCGCTGATCGCGCCAGCGCGAACCTGCGCCTCGCTCAGTTCAACCGTTTGCTGGAAGCTGGCAAGGTTCTGCTGCGCCAGTTCGATCATCGACTGCGCCAGCAGCACGGCCACGAATTGCTGGGCGACGTTAAAAGTGAGCGTCCGCTGGTTGTCGTTCACCTGTGAGCGCGAAACCGTGGTCTGATCCTGCGCTGCCTGCAGCCGGTGCTGGCGTTTCTGCCCGCGCTCGAAGGTGTAGCCGATCCCCAGGTCGAACTGGGCGCTGTTATTGATGTAGGACCAATTGAACTGCGAGAGGTTGAAGAGCGGGAGGAACTGCGAGTCCCAGGAAAGCGTGGGGTTCGGCCGCAGATTGGCGGTAATTTCCTGGGCCTGGTTTTGACGAATGGTGGAGCGCGCCGCTTCGAGCGCATGGTTGTGCTGCAGGGCGAACTGGATGGCCTGCTCCAGAGTGATGCGCACGGCCGCAGCGCTGGTTGAGGATGGCGGCTGCGCGAGCGCCGGGCCGGTAGTCGAGCCTATTAATGACAGAAGCAAGATCCACGGCATCGACTGCCGGGCGATGTTCTTTAGCAAACGCCAAGTGAGGTTGAAACGGCGACGTTGACCGTTAGAGTGCTGCAAAATCCAAATCTCCTGATACATGGAAACCCACGTAGATAAATGACCTTCTTGCCAATGCAAGCCAGGACAAAAACAGTTGAGTGGGAACTAAGCGGGCGGGGCGCGGGAATGGCCAAGGGCCACGAGCGTTTCCCGGTAGCCGAAGCACTTATGAATGGCGACATGCCACTCCGCGGCAACCGGCGCCAGGACGCCTAGTGCTTGACCCGGGTTGGCCCACGCCATGTGGGCCAAATGACATAAGGCACAGCAATGCGTGAGGTCCTCGGTCGAGTGCTGCGAGGAAAGCGGTATCGCCTGGAGCGACAGCGTAGCCGCAATCAGCAGCAGAACCGCAAACCACCGTACGCTGGGGCGGTGAAATTTCACAGGCGCTTGAATTATACCTCGATTCGTGCTACGCGGGGGCGCGAATCTCGCGGCCGGTCCGGCCGGCGGCCCTTCACTCATGCGGAAGCTCGCGTCCGCTGGCGTCGGTTTCGGTCGCGGGTGACGGAGGAGCGGACGAAGACAGCCAGTTAAAGCGCCGCTTTATCGCAATCGGTTTTGAGCCTGGGCGCTGGCGCGGGTGGCAACGTCGATGGGCGATGTACGATGAAACAAGTGGCTACCACTGTTCGTCCGTTTGTCGTCGGTCTCGGCGGCACCACCGTGATTCACTTCCTCGGCACCACGCCGGGCCGC
>Ga0207674_10009576_pt1 | contig 11051 bp, 9 predicted proteins | sample KBSCornC72_FD_184303 | JGI IMG/M metagenome (GOLD analysis project Ga0207674, IMG submission 184303) | Corn rhizosphere microbial communities from Kellogg Biological Station, Michigan, USA - KBS Corn C7-2 (SPAdes) (version 2) | ecosystem: Host-associated > Plants > Roots > Rhizosphere > Soil ...
AACAACCAAAGCGGGCGGAGAAGCAGGATAAGACGGCGAGGAAGGAAGGGAAGCGCGCGGAGAAGACACTGGAGAAAGCGCACACGCGCGACAGCCTGCAGGCGCTGTCCAAGCTTGGTGAGCTGGTCGACGGGAGATATCGGATCGTCAGCCAGCCGCCGATCGTGGTGCCGGCGCGCGACCTAGCCGCCACCTATGGCCTGTCGCCTAGCGAGGCCGGCCGCGCGATCCGCGACCAATTTCGCGCCTACCGGGCCACCTTGCCAGACGACCGGCGGCAGCTGCTAGAGCGCTTCGAGGTGGTGGACATGGCCCGCAAGGTGGTCGGCGTCGGCAGCGTCGGTACCCGGGCATTCATCGTCCTGCTCCAAGGGCGCGACGCGCAAGACCCGCTCTTCCTGCAGGTCAAGGAGGCGACGGCATCGGTTCTGGAAGCGAACCTGCGCAAGAGCCGGTACCGGCAGCATGGCGAGCGGGTGGTGCAGGGGCAGCGGATGATGCAGGCAGCCAGCGACATCTACCTCGGCTGGACCAAGGGGCAAGACGTGCGCCGCCAGTTCTACTGGCGCCAGCTGCGCGACATGAAGGGCTCGGCGCTGGTCGAGGCGATGGCACCGGTCGCGCTCACGTTCTACGCACGCATCTGCGGGTGGACGCTGGCGCGGGCCCACGCCCGGTCTGGGGACCCAGTCGCCATTGCGGAGTACCTGGGCACGAGCGATGCGTTCGACACAGCGATCACCGACTTCTCCCGGCGGTACTCGGATCAGAACGAGCAGGACTATCAGCAGTTCGTGACGGCGATCCGATCCGGTCGGCTGGAAGCACTCGAGGGTGTCTGAGTTCAGCGGCAGAGGACGCTGATCGGATCGCTCGCCTTGACTGGCCCCTGCATCATCTACCCCGAGCTTCGAGGCGGTAAGGACCTCCTCTAGCTGGGCTTGGAGGTCAATTGCCGGACTACGTTGACGACGATGCCGCGGCGCGCGCCGAGTCCCGGTGGTGGCGTCGCCTCGGGAGTTCCTTTGTCTCGGCAGACAGCTACGGGCTCGTGCTCTTGCTCGTCGTAGCGACCTACGTGATATCGGTCTCGATGACCGAGACGAGGGCGGCTTCGATCGTGCTGACCGTTCAACTAGCCACGGTCTGGCTCACACTCCGGACCTCGCAGGCGCGTCCGCTGGTCCGCCTCGTCGCCAACGTCGTGCTGTGCCTGGCCGCCGTGGGCGTGGTCGTGAGCTTGTTCGCGCACAAGCCGGGTGATCAGCTGGGCGGGATATTCACGATCTGCTGCCTGCTCTACCTGATTGCGCCGTTCTCCATCGTGCGCCATCTGACGGTACGCCGTGAGATCGACACCGAGACGCTGCTCGGGGCTATCGCTGCTTACCTGCTCATCGGCATGTTCTTCGCCTTCGCCTACAAGGCGGCCGGCGAGTTCGGGAGCGTGCCGTTCTTCGGCTCGGCGGGGCCCGGCTCGCTGAGCCAGGACCTGTTCTTCAGCTTCGTCACGATGACGACCGTCGGGTACGGGAACCTGGTGCCAGCCGCCAATCCCGGGCAGACATTCGCGGTGCTTGAGGCGGTGATCGGGCAACTGTTCCTGGTCGTGGCGGTCGGGAAGATCATCAGCAGCCTGCCCAGGCGCGGTGAGCGACCCGGTTCCTAACCGCCCGCCGGCAGGCCGACGCGACCTGCGGGCGCCGTCAGTAGCCGTCCGGTTCCTCCACAGCGGCCGCGATGTCGTACTCAAGCGCGGTCGCCACATCGGGCGCCGCGGAGACGACCCGGCCGAGGCCGACCACCGGGGCGATCGCCAGCAGCACGTCGGCGATCTCCTCCTCCGTCGCGCCCGCCGCCAGCGCTCGGCCGGCGCTCCATTCCAGGCAGGATGCCGATGACCCGATGGCCACCGACGCCCCGACTTGAAGCAGCGCCATGGTCCTGGCATCCAGGGCCGATGTTCCGGCCAGGCCGAGCCCCAACCCGGCCTCGTCTTCGACGAAGCGCGTGTCGATCATCGCCAGCCTGCGCAGAGTCTCCTGGAAACTCGCGGCCTCGCTCATACACCTCCGCTCGCCGTCGAGGCCACCATTCCACCTCGTACCGGGGCGGGATCCATCACCCCGATGACATGAAAGCCCCGGCCGTCACTTCTCCAGCAGCCCCAGCTCGCGGGACAAGGTGATCGCCTGGCTGCGTGAGGAGGCGCCCAGCTTCCGGTAAATCGAGTTCGCCTGCGACTTGATGGTGTTGCGGGAGAGGAACATTTCCTCCGCGATCCCGGGGTACGGCAGGTGCGTGGCGAGCATCGGCAGCAGGCGGAGCTCGGCAGCGGTCAGGGCGGACGCCCCCGGGGCGCAGGAACCGCGCGCCGTGGCCAGCATGGTCCGCAGCGTCTCGGCCTCGCCGACCAGGTTTCCCAGGCTGGGCCGGCGCCTGAGCAGGTCATCGACCTCCCGCATGAGCGTGCGGGCACCGGCGAGGTCGGCGAGTGCGAGGTGGGCGCGAATCAGCTCGATCCGGGCCTGGACGGCGAGGTGGGGAAACGCGTAGGTGAGCAACCGCCGCGGGTGCTGGGCACTGACGAGTTCCCGGCGCGCCGCCTGGGCATCTCCCCGGTGCAGCGCCATGCGGGCTCGCATCGCGCGGACCAGGGGTGTCGCGAAGCTCTCCTCGATCCCGCCCTCGCGCAAAACGGTACCTGCCTGGCCGGTAAGGGCCTCGGCCCGGTCCCATTCGCTGCGTGCCATCGCGATCAGCGACCGCTCGCCCAGCGCGGCCGCGACAGCCGCGGGCGAGTCGACTTGCTCCCCGATGCTGACCGCATCCTGCAGGGACAGGTCACCACCATCGAGGTCACCGCACAGGACGCGCGCGATCCCTTGCAGCAGCGCGGGTGTCGGCGTCAGAAGGCTTCCCGCCGAGAGCAAGCGCACGGCCTCATCGGCGTCAGCACGCATCTGTTCGGCCCCGCGCCGGCACAAGGTGGCGCGGACGACCATGACGCCCCACGCCTCGGCGGCAGGGTCCTCGGGCCGGGCCGGGTCCCCGTCCTTGCACCGCTCGACTGCGTCGGCCCACCGCTCGGCGTCCACCGGCCTGCCCATCAGCGCGGACATGAACGAGGCCAGCACCGCGGTCATCGGGTGTCTCTCGATCCCGCCCCGGTCCTCCAGCCACCCAAGCCACTGCTGGATGGTGACCATCCGGCCCTGCCGGTATACCGACGGCAAGAGCCGCCCGACCAGGCGGGCGGCCTCATCGACGTCCCCGGCTGCCATGAAATACTCCAGCGCCGCCTCGGGCATGTCATTGTCCAGGCACCAGGCGGCGGCGCGGCGCCGCAGGACGGGCATCAGCCCACGCTCCCGGCGGTGCAGCTGCGCCAGCAGCATGTCGCGGAAAAGGTGGTGGTAGCGGTACCACTCTGCCTGCCGGTCCAGTGGCACCAACAGCAAATTCGATCCGGCCAGATCCTCCAGGATCGCCGCCGATCCGGCCACGCCGAGCACCGCCTCACACAGCGGCCCGCACATGCGCTCCAAAACTGCGGTCCGGGTCAGGAACACTCGTTCCCGGAGAGAGACCCGTGACAGGAACTCCGACTCCATGTACTCGCTGACCAGCCGGTCGCCCCCGCCGAACGAGACCGCCGCGCCCTTAAGCGGGCCGCCCTCCCGGAGATAAAGACCTGCGAGATACAGCCCGGCCGGCCATCCCTCGGTCCGCTCATGCAGTTCCGCCATCTCGTCTTCGCTGAGCGCCACGCCAGCACTGCGCAGCAGCGACAATGCCTCGCTGGGAGTCAGCGACAGGTCACCCGGGCCGATCTCGATCATCTTGCCCTCGGCGCGCAGCCGCGCGACCCGCAGCGGCGGCCCGGCCCGGCCCGCCAGCGCCAGCCGCGAGCCGCCCGGCACGTGATCGGCCAGCACCGACAGCGCGGCCCGGCATTCGGAGTTGTGCAGCACGTGCACGTCATCCAGGACCAGCACCACCGGCGACGTCATCGACGAGAACGCCGACCCCAGCCGGGGGACAACCGAGCCAGGTATCGAACTCGCGGGGGAGGTGAGCGCGTCGAACACCCGCTGATCGATCGGCTCGACCACATCAAGCGCTTCGGCGATGTAACGGAGCAGCACCTTCGGGTCGTTGTCCCCCTCCTCCACCGACACCCACGCGAAGGCCTGACCGTCACGCTCGGCCCACTGCGACAGCAACGTCGTCTTCCCGTAGCCCGGCGGCGCCACCACCGAGACAATCGGGCCAGCGTCACCTCGCGCCAGCCGTTCGAGCAGCGACGAACGGCGCACCATCCCAGGGCGCACCTGAGGGCGGCGGACCTTGGACGTCACGAGGTCATAACCGCGGCCTGCCTGCGCCCGGTGATTGGCCACTCCGCTGACGGGCACGCTCACCCCCGCAATGCGGATCGGCTGGTGGCGCAGCCTCGTCGCATGATCATGGCCGGGCTAGCCATGATGAGAGTTCGCTCACGCCGTGGTCGTCAATGCGCAACCACGGGTCAGTCCGATCCTGCCGACCGAGCGCCACGGCAACAACGCCCAAACGATCAGGTGGCCGAGGGCCGGTGGCGCTGTCCGTGTCTCGAGCGCTCACTGCCCACCCCTGATCGGTCTTTGCACGCTCGATGCCGTTTATCTCATCGGCAATTAGCGCGGATTCTCTGGCGGTGAGACGCAGGAAATGTGGAGATCATGTGGAGATCACGTGGAGATTGTTTGCCCGGGTACGAGCCAGGGCGAACCGCAGTCGCTGGCGGATACATGAACCGGCTGACCATCGGATGCTGCTCTGCCTGGAGGCGGCGCCCGGTGACGGGCGGCGCGAGCATCGCCGGGGTACGGCTGCTGAAGCGTCGCTTCATACCAAGTGGGTGATGACCCTATCGGCCTGGTCAGGCGAGGCTTGCAGGAAACGGGCCCGATAACGGGCGTTCGGATTAGCGAGGGCAGGACGATGCGCCTGGCTGTGGCGTCCGATGATAGTGAGTCCGATGGGCACCCAGAGCATAGGGGGAAGGAATTGTTGTGACTGTGAGCATCGATGAACTCGGCCCGGTTGACTGGATCGTAGTCGAGTTTCCCGGAACAAAACTGACCGGCGAGATCGCGCCGATCATCAAGGATTACGTCGACCGTGGTCTGATCAAGGTGCTGGACCTGGTGTTCTTGAAGAAGGACGAGGGCGGCAGCCTGGAGGCATTCGAGGCGTCCGATCTAGGCGTCGGCGAGATCGGTGAGCTGCGCGGCTATGAGCGGGATCTGGCGATGGTGCTCAGCGAGCAGGACGTCGCCGACCTGGCCGAGACGATCGAGCCGGGCAGCTCGGCTGCCGTGCTCGTGTGGGAGAACCTATGGGCCGCGCCGTTCGGCGCGGCGGTGCGCCACGCCGGGGGGAATCTGGCCGCCAGCGGCCGCATTCCCGTCCAAGCGGTGCTGGCCGCCATCGCGGCCGATGCCGGAGAAGGAGCCTGACATGCCACTTGACGCCCGACGCCGCAGGAGGACCGTCGCAGCCGTCGGAGGTGCCGTGGTCGTCGCCCACGGCATCAACCGCAGGGGCGACCGGCGCGAGGACCGCCGTGACGACCGAGACGACCGCCGAGACGACCGCCGAGACGACCGCCGCGACCGCTAGCAGCACCAACCTGGAGAGGCTGACCGTCCAGGTAGCCCGAAAGATCGAGGGCGAGGCCGGCTATGAGCTGCGCTGCCGAACTGCTTGACAGCCGCGTGTCTGGGTGGAGCTTGAGGGCCGCGGGGACCGCTTCGCCCATCACCCCCGGCTTGGGCCTCAGCGGCCTAGGACGACAGGTAACCGGCATGGCAGCTCGTTGGTTGCGACCGTGGTTATCGTCTTCGCCCTGCTAGCGGCTCTGGCCAACGCGGTCAATGAAGCCACTCAGCACATCGCCAGCACCGCTGCCCCGAGCCGGTCCTCGGGCTGGCGGCTGGTCCTGTATTTGTTTCGCAATCCTTTGTGGCTGTTCGGCTGGGTGGCTCTGGCGGCAGCGTTCTTGTTCCAGGCGCTCGCCCTGCACAATGGCCTGGTCTCGGTCGTGCAACCGCTGCTGGCCACCGAACTGGTCTTCATGCTCGTGCTGCGCCGGTTCTGGCTCCACCAGTCAATTCGCCTGATCACGTGGGGCGCCGCCGCCTTGACCTGCGTGAGCCTGGCCGTGTTCGTCGTCGCGGGGCAGCCCGGCGGCGGGCAGCCCACCCCGATAAGTCATCGCTGGTTCGCCGCCGGGCTGGCCTGCTGCGCCGGCTCCGCGGTCCTGGCGGTCTTGGCGCGGTGGGGCTCCCCGGGCCGGCGCGCTGCTCTGTATGCCTCGGCGGCCGCGGTGATGTGGGCGCTGGTGGCGACGTTCATCAAGGCCACCACGGACACGCTGACCCAGTTCGGCGTGGGCGGGATGTTCACCCACTGGCCGGTGTACGCCCTGGCCGCGGGGGGCGTAGCGGCCTTGTTGCTGGAGCAGGCGGCGCTGCATGTCGGGCCGCTGCGGGTCTCCCAGCCTTTCCTGGTGATCATCGATCCGATCGTCAGCATCGCCCTGAGCGTGTGGCTGTTCGGCGAGCGCTTCACAGCTGACGCCGGCGTGCTGGCTGTCGCGGCGGTCGCGTTCGCCGTGATGTGTGCCGCGGTCGTCCTGCTGACCCAGACCGCACCAGCGACGATGAAAGCCGATACCGGTACTGACAAGGAAGGTAGTGAACACCATGGCGCGGCAGGCAGCAGTGACCAGCAGGCACGGCGCTGAGGACAACCCGTCACCCGTGCGTTGTGCTCGAGACCACGGGGTGGCCAGCATCGGGACGCCTTTCGCCGAGACAAGACCGGAGGGATGGCCATGGTGCTTGATCTTCTCCTGATCGGCCTGGCGATCGCACTGGACCCGCTGCCGCTGACCGCATTCATCGTCATACTGCCCTCCCAGCGCGGGGTGCGAAAGGGCGCGGCATTCGTGTTCGGGTGGCTGGTGTCGCTGGCGATCGTGGTCGCGGTCACGGTGCTCGCCACCGGCAACAACCCGCCCAAGTCGAACACGGTCCCGTCACTGGCGGCGCTGGCGGTGAAGATCGCCATCGGGGTCGTCCTGGTCACGATCGCGGTCCGGCATATCCGAAGCAGGGGGCGGCCGAAGAAGCCGAAGAAGCCGCCGAAGTGGCAGACGCATGTGGACAGCATGTCCCCGTGGTTCGCCCTGGTCCTGGCCCCGACCCTGCAGCCCTGGGGCCTGATCGGCGCGGGCGCCGCCACCGTCGTGGAGGCCAAGCTGGCCAGCTGGCAGAGCTTCCTGGCGCTGTTCGGGTTCTGCGTCCTGGCCTCGGGGTCTTACCTGGCCATGGAAATCTACGCCGGTTTCAGGCCCGACCAGAGCAAGGCACTGCTGGCCAGGTTCCGGACCTGGATCGACACGCACACCGACCAGGTGATCATCTATGGGAGCCTGATCCTCGGCTTCTGGCTCATCGCGAACAGCGTCTACCTGATCGTCACCTAAGGAGGGGCGGTGAGCAAACCGGGTGACGACCGCACCAGCAGGCCGCAGAAGTGGATCGCCGGCGCGCGGCGTTATCAGCAAAGACTTGAGCGGCGCCCGTTGGTGGCGTTCTTGCTCGAATCCGTCCGGCGGTTCAACAAGATCGACGGCAAGCACCTTGCCCTGGTTGATCACCCTGAACCTCTTCGTCGCCGTGATCCCGCTGATCATCATCGGCTACGCCTTCATCGAGGCGTTCAACCCGCGGCGCGACGTCGGCACCCTGCTCGTCGGGAACCTGCACCTGACCGGGAGTACCGCGCAGATCGTCAAGGGCACGTTCACCAACGCAAGCTCGGGCAAGAGCGTGGCGCTGAGCATCAGCCTCATCTCGCTCCTGATCACCGGCTTGGATGTGAGCGCCACCGCACAGGTCGCCTACGCCCGGGCCTTCACCATGGCCCCGCTGCGCGGCATCCAGAAGTACCTGCGTGGCGCCGCGTGGCTGATCTTGCTGCTCGCGGGCACCGGCGCCGCCCTGACGCTGCGGTCCGTGGCAGCCAGCCATTCGCTCTGGCTGGCGATCGTGGCCGGTGCCGTGCTGGTCGCCCTGCAGTTCGGGTTCTTCCTCGTCAGCCCCCGGCTGCTGCTCGACCTGCCCTTCGCCTGGCGTGATCTGGTACCCGGCGCGGCCGTCTGCACCGGCGCGGCCATCGTCGTGCACACCGTGTCGGCGTTGTTCCTGCGCAACTGGTTCGGCGTATACGGTCATGCCTACGGCGGCTTCGGCATCAGCCTGGCGCTGGCCGCGTTCGTCGGTATCATCGCCTCCTTCTGGGTGTGGATCGCCGCCGTGATGGGCGTCTGGTGGGAGCGCAAAGCAGGACCAGCCGCCGTCGCCAAGATGGAGAAACTGTCAGCCGACGTCAGCGCGTTATAGCGGGATCTGGGCGCCCGACGGACCTCCGTGTACCGTCAGCCGCCGGTTTCGGCCATCTTCTGCTGCGCGTCGGCAATGGCGCCCTTAAGGGCCTTGACGTGGTGGCCTTCTGCCTCGCCGACGGCTTTGGTGAGCGCGCGGGTCACGGCGGGTTCGACTTTGGCGGCCGCCGAGTGCGGGTAGGCGACGATCAGGCCGGCGCCGCCGACCGGGATGGTCGCCCCGGCCTGCTCCTCCAGCTTGCTGGCGGTCTTGCGGTGCAGCAGCTTGCCGGCTCCGGCGCCGATCGCCGCGCCGACCGCGGTCGCGGCCAGCAGCGGCGGGGCAAACAGCCCGACGGCGAACCCGACCGCGCCCAGGCCGGCGGCGCCCTCGCGGACCATGTGGTCGGTCTGTTCCACGGACAGCTCGCCTTTGAGGTCCTTGCTGACGACCACCGCGCCGTGCAGGTAGCCACCGCTGGCCAGGACCGCCTCGTAGTCCTCCTGGGCGGCGTCCTTCGACATGTAGCCGCCGATCAGGACATCGATCGTCTCGTCATCGAATGCCATCTGGACTCCTCCTCGAACTACGCGCGCTGCTCATGCCGAGAGCCCGTGCCCGGCGTGCCCGTGCTGTGCGACCGCGTGCAGCGCCTCCTCGTCCTGGGCTGACAGGTGCGGCTTCACGTCGAATACGACCTTCTTGACGGTGCCGGTGAACGCGAACGGCTTCTTGTCTTCGTAGCTCAGGTCGACAACCCCTCCGTTGTCGCGGCCGATGTCCATGCCCGCGTAGGCAGAGAAGCGGATCGGGACCGTGTGGTCCATCCGGCCCTTGCCGACGGGCTGGTCGTTGATGTACAAGGTCACTTCCCCGCCGGTGGCGGGCTTGGGCGCGTCGGCGGCGAACTCCATCCGCACGGTCACCTCCCCGGCGGGCAGCGGTTCGTCGGCCTGCTGCCGGTAGATGAACACGCCCATCATCGAGTAGGTGTGGGTGAGCTTTCCGTCCTGGACGAAGAGCGAGAACCCGCCCAGGTGGTCGGCCTCGGCCACGATCACGCCCTCGGCGCCCTCCGCCGGGATGACCAGATCCGCGCTGATCGCATAGGAGTGGTTGTAGATGCGCGGGATCATCCCCGACATGATGTTCTGGACATCGCCCCGGTACTCGATCGTGGCCACTTCCGGGAGCGGCGGAACGATACCGAAAAAGGCAGACAGCGTGGCCAGCAAGGGGAGGACCTTGTACTTCTCCGCCTCTGCCCAGAACAGCTCCCTCAGCTCGGCGACCTTCTCGGGGTGATCGGCGGCGAGGTCTTTCGCCTGGGTGAAGTCGTCGGGCAGGTAGAACAGCTCGGCGGGGTCGGTATCGGGGTCCCACACCCCCGGCGCGTAGGGCCGCAGCGCATCAGGCGTGAGCACCCACGGGATGCGCGGGGTCTTCATGGCCAGCCACCAGCCGTCCTTGTACATGGCCCGATTGCCCATGGTCTCGAAGTACTGCTGGGTATGGCGTTCCGGCGCGGCCGCGTCGGCCAGCGAGTCCGCGAAAGTCACACCGTGGAGGGGCTCCTGCTCGATCCCGTCGACGTGGGAGGGCGCCGGGATCCCGGCGATGTCCAGGATCGTCGGCCCGACGTCGATGACGTGGGTGAAGTGCGAGCGCAGCGCGCCCGTGTCGGTGATCCGGGCCGGCCAGTGGACGACCATCGGGTTGCGCGTCCCGCCCAGGTGCGAACCGACCTGCTTACCCCACCGGAACGGGGTGTTGCCCGCCCACGCCCAGGCGGCGGAGTAGTGCGGATCCATCATCGGACCGCCCCAGGCCTCGATGCCGCCGTACCGCTCGGCCAGCTGGAGCTGCATCTCATCGGACAGCGGGATACCGTTCTGCATCGTCAGCTCGTTGAACGAGCCGGTGACCGCACCCTCCAGGCTGGCGCCGTTATCCCCCCAGATCCAGATGATCACCGTGTTGTCCAGCTCGCCGAGCTCGTCGATCGCGTCGATGACCCGGCCGACGTTGTAGTCGGCATTCTCCGAGAACCCGGCGTAGACCTCCATCTGGCGGGCGTAGTAGGCCTTGAGCTTGTCCGGGACGTCGTCCCAGGCGGGGAACGCCTCGTCCCGCTCGGTCAGCTCCGCGTCCGCGGGGATCACGCCGAGTTCCTTTTGCCGGGCGAAGACCTCCTCGCGCAGACGGTCCCACCCCTGATCGAATTTGCCCTTGTACTTGTCCGCCCACGCCGGAGCCACGTGGTGCGGGGCGTGGCTGCACCCGGTGGAGAAGTAGACGAAGAACGGCTTGTGAGCGTCTTGCGCCCGGACCCCGTGGAGCCATTCGATGGTCTTGTCGGCCATGGCATCGGGCAGGTAGTACGGGTTTTCCTTGTCGTAGAAGGCTTCGGGGGTGCCGATGATCTTCTGGTTCTCGGCCAGGCAGGGGTCCCACTGCCCCGAGTCACCGCCCAGGAAGCCGTAGAAATAGTCGAAACCCCACCCGTTCGGCCATCGTCCGAACGGTCCCGCCGCGCCCTGCTGGCCGTCGGGGGTCAAATGCCACTTACCGAACGCCGCGGTGCTGTATCCGTTCTCCGCCAGGATCCTCGGC
>Ga0207674_10009577_pt1 | contig 11050 bp, 7 predicted proteins | sample KBSCornC72_FD_184303 | JGI IMG/M metagenome (GOLD analysis project Ga0207674, IMG submission 184303) | Corn rhizosphere microbial communities from Kellogg Biological Station, Michigan, USA - KBS Corn C7-2 (SPAdes) (version 2) | ecosystem: Host-associated > Plants > Roots > Rhizosphere > Soil ...
GCGTCACGCTGATTGAGCTTTTCGCCTGGATGACCGATCTTTTGCTCTATCGCGTCAACCAGGTCCCGGACAAGAATTACGTCAAATTTCTGGAGATGATCGGCGTCCAACTGGAACAGGCTCACGCGGCAACTGTGCCAGTGACGTTCTATCTCTCAGCCGCGCAGCCGTCTGAGGTGGTGATTCCAGCCGATACCGAGGTCGCGACGATGCGCACTGAGGCTGACGCGGCCACGATTTTCACCACCGAAACCGCGCTAACGATCTATCCGCCGAGCCTGCTCGGACTGTTCACCCGCAACGTCAGCCGCGACGCCAGAGATCCCTGGACACGCCACGATCTGCGCCAGAACGAGCTGCTTAAGAAAGGCTTCGAGATTTTTCCGCCGCGTCCCGGCCCTGGCGACGCCCTGTTCATCGCGTTCAAGCAAGATCTGAGCAACCATATTCTGGCGCTGGTGCTGAACTGCGAGGTCGCGGGCGGTGCTGGCGTTGATCCCACGCGCCCGCCGATTCGTTGGCAAGTCTGGCAGGGCAAAGCAGCACGCTGGGTTTCGTGCGAACTGGAACACGATGGCACAGGCGGCTTCAACTGGCCAGGCGAGGTCATTCTTCATTTGCCACAGATGATCCAGGGCGAGTTTCAGGGAGTTAAAGCGTTCTGGCTGCGCTGTGTTGTTGCAGAACCACAGAGCGGTTCCGGTTCGTATAAGGTCTCGCCGACCATCCAACAATTCCGCGCGGAAGCACGCGGCGGGACGGTCAGGGCGCGGCACGCGGTCTCTGTACGCGAAGAGATTATCGGCACAAGCGACGGCACGTCAGGTCAGACATTCACGCTGTTACACACGCCGATTCTCACGCTGGACCCCGCGCGCGACTATCTGCGCGTGCAGCCGCCTGTCGGGCCGGTGCAGCGATGGAACGAAGTGAGCGATTTCGCCGATTCTGGTCCGGGCGATCAACATTTTACCCTGGATAAACTCGATGGCACGCTCACCCTGGGGCCATCTCTGCTTCAGCCAGATGGCACGATGTATAACTTTGGCGCGCTGCCTGAAAAAGATAGCACGCTCTCTTTCAGCCATTATCAGTACGGTGGCGGAGTCGCGGGCAACGTCGCCCAGCAGACTTTAACTGTTTTGAAATCGTCCATTCCGTATGTCGCGCATGTCACCAATCGCGTCCCTGCCGTTGGTGGACGGGACGCGCAAAATCTGGCGGACGCGAAACTGCGCGCCCCGCAAATGTTGCGCACCCGCACGCGCGCGGTCACAGCAGACGACTTTGAGCATCTTGCCGCTCAGGTCGAGGGGGTGGCGCGGGCCTGCTGCCTGGCTCCCGGCGTGCAACCGGGTCCGCGCGACGATCCGCGTCCGGGACAGATTGTCGTGGTGGTGCTACCTCAATTCGACAATCCACAGGAACGGATTCCCCCAGAGCAACTGGTGACATCGGCAGAGCTGCGTTCCGCCGTGCTGGCCCATCTGGACGCGCGCCGCCTGCTTGGTATATCGCTCGAAATACGACAGCCACAATACACCTGGGTCTCCGTGAAAGCTGATCTGCGTCTGGCCGCGCACAGCGATCCCGGACTCATCAGCGAGGTTCAGCAGCAGGCAGAAGAGGCGCTCTATCGCTACCTCAACCCGTATATCGGCGGGCCACGTGGCGACGGCTGGCCCTTTGGACGTCCCCTGAACCGCTCAGAATTGTACAGTTTGTTACATCGGATCGAACATATTGAGTTTGTCGAAGATGTGCAGATCAACATCAACGAGTCACCAGGACGGGGAGCCGCGCAGCCACTCCCACCTCAGACGCGCTCGGTGGAGATCCCGCGCTACGGCCTGATCTGTTCAGACCGCCATCAGGTAAAGGTGAGTTAAGGTGCAAGGAACAAATGGCTACATCATCGTGCGCTTTGAGGGCAACGTCATCCAAACAATCCCTCTCACGCGCACGGCTATCACGATTGGACGCTCACCAGAAGTTGGGATCAGTCTGCCTCATCCGCTGATTTCGCGCGCGCACGCGCAAGTTCGTCTGGATGCTCAAGGGCTGATTCTGACCGATCTGGGCAGTTCCAACGGGACATTTATTGGCGAAGAACGACTCGCGCCGAATCAGCCGCGCATTCTGACCGATCGGATGACCTTTCGGATTGGCCCGTACCAGTTGATCTACCAGGCAGCACAACCTCAGCAGCCTGCCGCCTGGGTCGAGCCACAGAGCGAGCCAGAGGCGGTCAAAACTGAGGAGGTCGCCGCCGTACACGAGGCAACTGCACCTGCTGTACCGGCTATGGCCTCACCCAGAGTGCCGCAAGCGAGCAACCCTGTCCCCAGGCCGCGCGATCAGATATTCAACAGCGTCTACGATCGTTTTCTGCCCGGTCTGTACCAGGAGAACGACTTTTTACAGCGCTTCCTGAGCATTTTTGAGGACGTCTGGGAACCACTGGAGCAGCGTCAGCAGTACATTCACATGTACTTTGATCCGCGCACCTGTCCGGCCTCCTTTCTACCCTGGCTGGCGAGCTGGTTGGGCCTCACATTCAATCCACACTGGCCCGAAGCTCGCCGACGACGCTTACTTGCCCAGGCCATGGACCTCTATCGCTGGCGCGGAACATCCTATGGATTGGTCCGCATGATCGAGGTCTGTACCGGGCTCACGCCAGTGATTAGCGAAAATCCGTTGGAGCCATTTGTGTTTCGCATTCGGATCACCGGCGCGTCGGCTGAGCCTGTTGATAAAGAATTGATTGAAGAGCTTATTCGTACTCATAAGCCGGCACATGCTGGCTATATTCTGGAGGTAAACTCATGAGTTTGTCGGATTATATTGGCCAGACGCTCGGCCAGTATCGCATTGAGGTGCCGATCGATGCTGGCGGCATGGGACAGGTGTATCGCGGGGTCCACATCTACCTGAACCGGCCAGCCGCGATTAAGGTTATGCGTGCTCACCTGCTCGCCAATCCCAGTTTTCGCGAACGCTTTTTACAAGAGGCCAGGTCAGCGGCTGCTCTGAAACATCAAAATATCGTTGACATTTACGAGTTTGGTGAACAGGATGGTCAGCTCTACCTGGTCATGGAACTCGTGCCAGATGGCTCTTTGCGTTCGCTGATGTATAAGCGCGCGAAACAGCCCTGGCCGCTCTCGCTTGGCCTGGATTTAATGCGCCAGGCAGCGGAAGGGTTGGCTTCAGCGCACGCGCTCGGCGTCATCCATCGCGATATCAAACCGGATAATATGTTGCTCCTGCGCGTCAACGCCTCCGACACGACGAGGCTGCATTACCAGTTGAAAATCAGCGATTTCGGGTTGGCCCGGCTGGCGGAGGGCAGCGGGTTGACCGCGACCGGGATGCCAATGGGAACGCTGGCCTATATGTCCCCGGAACAGTGTCTGGGCAATGCCGTCGATGGGCGCACCGATCTGTACGCGCTCGGCGTGGTCCTCTACGAAATTGCCACCGGCTATCTACCATTCCAGATCGAGAGCTTTGAGGATGCGCTGCGCAAACATACCGGAGCCATGCCTACGCCACCCAGCCAGGTGCGCTCAGATGTACCGCTCGCGCTTGAGCGTATCATCCTGCGCTGCCTGGCGAAGAAGCCGGAGGAGCGCTACCAGACCGGCACAGAACTGGCCCGCGATCTGCAAACGCTGATCCAGAACGCGGAAGTGCAAACGGTCGGGGCCTCCGCTCCCTCGCTGGTCGCACCTCCATACGAGAACAGAACTGCACTGCGCGCGCCGGGTCAGACGCCCGCGCCGCTGGTGGCAACCTTGCAGGGCTATGCAAATCAACCACGAGTGCGCGTGCTCGATCAGAGCGGGCAGACCATTCAAGTTGCCGAGATCACTCAGCAAGGGATTATCATTGGTCGGCAGACGGGAAACACAATCGTGCTGCCCTCAGATGAAATCTCGCGCCAGCACGTGCGGGTACGCCTGGAAGATGGACAGGTGACGATCACTGATCTGGGATCGAGCAACGGCACCATCCTGAACGAACGGCGTTTGCAGCCGCACACGAGCCAGGTCTGGCAGGATCAGCACATGATCCACATCGGTCCCTACTGGCTGCGCCTGGAAGGCATGGCCATCGACGCGACGGTCGCGCGCCCGAATCAGTTGAGTATTCCGCAAACAGGACTGGCCGAAACAAGCTTTACCCGCCAGGCACCCGCGAGCATCGCCTATACCACCAGCGGTGGCCGCATTGGCATCAAAGCCGAACCCGCCAACCTGACCCTCACGCCCGGCCAGCCAGCCAATGTGCGTGTCACGCTGACTAACTTGGGAACCCTGGTGGACTGGCTGACCGTCACTACTGAAGGAGTTCCTCCGCAGTGGGTACGTGGGCCGGTCGGGGAAGTTCAGCTTAATCCCGGAACACAGGAGACGGTTGATCTGGCCATCAATGTTGCCAGGTCGCCAGAGAATCGCGCTCAGGATTACCCGGTGGTTATCCGCGCGCGCTCACGCGAAAAACCAGGCGAATCGGGGACGGTTCAAACCCGCTGGACAGTGCTGCCGTTCAGCGAAAACGCCCTGCGCGTCGAGCCACGCCGGGCCAGTGGGCGCGGCAAGGCCGCATATACGCTCGCGGTTGCGAATAATGGTAATATCGCGGCTGAGCATACCTTCAACGGTGAGGATGACGAGCAGAAAATCGCCTATCGCTTCCAGCAGGAAACGCTCGCGCTTGAGCCAGGCAAAGAGGCCAGAATTCCCTTTACGGTCGCGGGTCAACGCCGTTTGATCGGCAAAGAGTTAAATCAGCGTTTTCAGATCCATTCGCAAGTGAAAGGCAGAACGGCACTGGCCAGCAATGCCGAGTTTGTGAATAAAGCTTTGATTCCGCCCTGGGTTCTAGGGGCCGTGTGCGCGGTGCTTGCTCTGGCCTTAATCCTGGGGTCGCTACTGGCTATTATCATGAAACCGGCTCCGAAAACAACGGTCATCACGAACAACCCGCCGATGAGCGCGATGACGCCTTCAAGCATCACGCCGCCCTCAAACGCAGTTCCACCAATGGCCCTTTCGCCCACAGCCATGCCAACGCCAACGCTTGCCCCCATGCAGGCGATGAAGCCACCCGCCGCCAAGCCAATTAGCACGAATGCGTTTATTCAGCAGGCAACAACGGATAACATGGGCAACAATTTTACCGTTATCAACGCGACGTTGACCAACCAGAATCCCAACGCGGGCGTCTTCATCACACAGAACATCACGCCCAACGGCAATGGACAGCAATTTAACGCCCATCCAGTCGGCGTATGGTTTGAAAACTCCAGTTGGGCAATCTTCAATGAAGACGATATGCCATTGGAGCAACAGAGCGCGTTCAACGTCTGGATTCCCAAAAATGCCAACGAGTCCTTTGTGCAGCAAGCGACAACCGCGAACATCTCAGGAAGCGGGACGGCTATCAATAACCCGCTGGTGAACAACAATCCGAGCGTGGTCCTGCTTGTGACCCAGAACTGGAACCCCGGCGGTAACGGCGGTGTTTTTGACCCGCATCCTATTGGAGTCACTTACGATAACGGAAGCTGGGTGGTCTTCAATGAAGACGGGGCGGTCATGCCGCCGCAGGCCTCGTTTAATATTCACGTTCTGTCCGCCAGCAACTCGACGTTTGTCCAGACAGCCAGCGACGCCAATATGCAGAACGGGGCAACCGTGATAGACAATGGGCAGATTGATCACGATCCGCACGCTATCATTCTTGTTACCCAGGTCTGGAATCCCAATGGGAATAGCAACGGTGTCTACAACAGTCACCCAGTCGGCGTCGCTTTTGACGGCAAGCACTGGGAGATTATCAACGAGGACCAGACGCCTATTCCCCAAGGTGCCTCGTTCAATGTCGTCATCGTCAAAGCTTAAACGAACATATTCAGGATACAGGTGCTCAAAAAGCTCACATCCTCGTAAAGAAAGGATAGATTATATTCTCAACAGTGCTGGCCGTGACGGAGAGCTTCTAGCGAGCACCCCCGCTGGAAGCCACGGCCAGCGCGCGGGGGGAGCACACCCAATCATACCGGCGACTCCTCCCTGTTCACTCGGTTGGAGTGCGCCAGTAGCGGCGATTGGCCAGATTATCGCCGGGCTGGTTTGCTGTGCTAGAGACCAGGCCCGCGTGCTGGAGATGGCGCAATGCTTCGAGCAAGAGCGCTGGACGAAGCTGTTGCGGGTTCACCTCCCAGATGCGCAACTGATCCTGCAACTCCGTCAGCGTCAGGCCATATTCTGAGGGCAAGACCGAGAGAACAAGATTCGTCATTTGCTGCTGATTCGCGCGTTTAGCAATCTGCTCAGGCGTTTCTAGAGCCTCCAGGGGATTCGAGATCGGTTCAGAGAAACGCAGATCAAAGCGACAAACGGGTGCACCCTGCTTCATACATGAAACTTCAACCACCTGCACGCGCTGGCCATACCGTTGCGCCGCGCCCTCAATCGCCCCCCACAAGAGCGCGCACAAATGGCGCGGACTATCATAGATCAGCGAAAGCTCATGGGTGGATTCGGAGATAGCCTCAAATTCAAAGACCGGCGGAGTCAAACCATCAGGTAGGCGGCGCATTTGCGCGTGGGCTTTGCGCATCATCAGTAACAGATCGCGGCCAGAATTGACTTTGGTAAGCAGGTAGGCGCAGAGGTGACTGGTCAGACCATTCATAATGAAGTAGCGCCCATACTCCCAGAGCAGGGTATCGACTGGCGTCCCTGTCAACTGGCTGGCGGCTCGCACGCCTGCCAGCAGCACCTCATCGCTATACGTCCGGCTGGCCAGGGGAGAGGTGGCCGCCGTTTCACCGATCGCGTCGCGGTAATCTTTGATGAGTGTCTCGCCAAAACGTTCGGAGAGATATTTCTCCCAGGTAACGAAAACTAAACCATGCATGTCCGGCATCCTTCCAAAAACTTCTTCGATCAACAAACAACCCTGGTTTGACCACTCGCCCCACTCACTACCATCCCTGTCCTCAGGCGAATGTGGCCGCAGATGACGAAATCACCTGAAAGTTCGCGTGTTACCAATGGATATGCGGAGATGAACCAGAACCACATTAAACAACCGTACCCAAATTCCAGAAAACTTGCATAGCTCTCTACTACTCTGCCATTCTCCACCTTTCTGACTGTCCTCAATAGGGGAACTTATAAACTATAACATATTTATCGCTATATTTCTACCCATTTTGATCTATACCGTGACTTTTAGATATATAATCGTTACACAAGATTTTGATAAACAAGAGACATCGCTCTTCTGCCCTCCTGTACACTGAGATGGAGGAGGAAATTCCACAACGATGTCCGAGACACCATCAACAAACGCGCCAGGAAATAGCCCATTGTGGGGCAATACAGCCAGTTGGAAGAGGCGGTTGATCATTTCAGCCACCTGGCTCGTCTGGCTCGTGCTCTTCGTCTTTATCATTTTCCTGCTCAACTATATTCAGGTGGCCCTCTGGGTCCTGGTCATCTCTGCCTTGATTGCCTATGCTATTCTGCCGTTGATAAACCTGTGCCACCGTATCATGCCCCGCCCGCTGGCCATTACAGTCGTTTATCTCATCATCGTAGGGGTATTATTCCTCTTACTTTATCTCACCTTTAACACAGGGGTAGAGCAAATCAAATCGCTTGCGGCATCTGTCAGAAACTATGTGACGCCTGGCCCTCACGGTCGTTCGTCGCCTATTGTGCAAATTTTGCAACGCATTGGCCTCTCACAGACCCAACTCAACGCGCTGGGAAGCGCTCTTCAGTCGCAGCTTACTTCAGCGGCGGCAAACCTGGCGAAAGACATCGTTCCAGTTATCAGCGGGGTCCTCTATGCCCTGGCCCTCATTCTCTTCACTGGCGTCATCAGCATCTACCTGATTGTCGATGGCCAGCGTTTTGTGCAGCGGGTGCGCCAGAACGTCCCGCAAAGTACCCGTGCGGGCACCAGGAGGTTATTGCAAATTTTGCGCGATGTCGTCGGCGGCTATATACGCGGCGAAGTGGTTCTCTGTATTATCATCGGGTTCCTGGTTGGCCTGGGGATGTTTGCCTTGCGCGTCCCCTATCCCGCTTTCCTGGGAATGCTAGCTACCTTCCTAGAATTTGTTCCCGTGATTGGCGTGCTGATTTCTGGCGCACTCTGTGTGTTACTCGCGCTGACTCAGGGGTGGATACTGGCTCTGATTGTGCTGGCCTACTTCATAGTCATCCATATCATCGAGGGCTACGTTCTCGTGCCACGTATCGTAGGAAGAGCGGTTGGCCTGAATCCAGCGATCACGCTGCTAGCCATGATCGCCGCCGACGAAATTTTTGGCCTGATCGGCGCAATTCTAGCCGCGCCTCTCGCCGGGCTAATCCAGAGTCTGTTCGCTTCATTCTGGCTCTACTACCGCGAGACCCATCAGGCAGAATTTGCAGGTGTTCAACAAGAATTGCCACCGCGAGAGCCGCCGCCGCCTCACGAACAGACATAAGCGAGCAGCGATTGTTACTCGGCGAGCTGCGCCTGATCCCACACGTTGCCCATACGCACAAGCTGCTCGCGGTACTCGATGCGCTCAAGCCAATCGTACGGCCACGCCTCCAATCCCAGGTGCGCGCCCGCAAACGCGCCCGCCAGGCAAGCAAGCGAATCTGAATCGCCAGAAGTGACGGCGGCGCGGCAAATAGCCGCGACCGGATCATCGGGATAGAGCAAAAAGCAGAGCAAGCCGGTAGCAAACGCCTCCTCCGCAATCCAGCCCGCGCCAGTAAGCAAACAGGGATCGGTAGCACGATCAGGTTTAAGGAGAGCTGCCTCTAAACGATTAAGCACCACCAGGCACTCATCCCAACCACGCGCGATAAAATCTTCAGGAGAAGCGACACCCGCGCGCTGCCAGAGCGGTCCAAGCCAATCGGTGTGATAAATGGCGCGTTGACTGAGCGCGTATACACGCAAACGTTGTGGCAAGGTGAAGGGATCGCCGCCCGCGCAGAGATCAGCAATAGCCGCAGAGGTGAGGTCAGCAGCGGCCAATCCAGTAGGATGGCCGTGAGTGAGCGCCGCCTGGAATTGCGCGATGGCGGCACGCTGCTTTTGCGCATCGCTCACTTTGTCGAATACGAGCAAACCGACTGGCGCGACCCGCATATTCGCGCCACACCCTTTCGAGTTCTTCACCGTCGCTTCATACCAGGGCGTACTTCTACTCGCCAGTCGTTCGCAGGCGCTCATACACGTTATACCAGGCGCGCGATTGTTCTCCGGGCTGACATTCCAGGCCACGAACGTCTCACGCAATGCCCATTCAAGTGTTGAGGGGGTATACGGCTGCGTAACAGCCAGCAGCGCTTCACCAACTGCAATAGTCATCTGGGTATCATCAGTGACGCGAGCTGGATCGCCCTGCAAAGTCTGTGGACCGTCTGGCGGAAAGCGTGCCAGAATCTCCTCGACGCTTAAAAATTCGGTTGCAGCTCCCAGAGCATCACCAAAGGCCAGCCCGAAAAGACAACCAGACGCGCGCTCCAATGATCCTGAGATGGACATCATGGCATTTTCCCTTTCTCTGCATTCCCGCTCAATCTCATGGAGCATAGCTCATCCAATGACAAAAACAATCTCATCCAGAAGTTATCCATTTACATATGTGTCTACGAAATTACGTTGTTTCTCGTGATAGAGACAGACCTGTCACAGCAAAAGGAGGGGGTATGCTTTTTAAAGACCAAGAAACCGCTGCCTATAGGAAGAGCGACGTCAAAAATTCAGCTCATGTACTCAACCACAAACCATTTCGGCAGCGCACTCAGCATATTCTAGCTCAGTCAGGCGGTTCTGAGCGAGCAACAGACGTTTTTTTGCTCAAAGATCCCTTGCTACCCTGTCAGATCGAAATTCACCGGCTCATTGAAGAAACGCTCTCAGCATTACCCAGATATATTCACCGAGGGTATACGCTCGCGGTTGAGCCATTCCGCGTGAGCGCGGGTCGCTGTGCCGTCATCCAGGATTCTTGCGGCACCCGCATTTGCCTCTTCGAGAAGAACCGCGCGCCAGCGTTTTTAGCATGACCAACTACGCGGCCATACAATAAATATTGTTTTACATACATAGATATATTGAGAGAGCCGCGTTATCATTGAGGATTAATGCGGCTCTCTCGCGTGTTCCATTGGTCTAAGACAACTTCCGGGACTACGCTACGGGATTGAGCAACTGATCCAGCGTTTTGCGGCGCACGCGATACGACTGGCGCTGCCCCACGTGTGGCAAAGTCACGGCTTCGAGTACACCGTTTTTAATCCAGCGGCGCACCGTCGTGTCGTCCACGCGCAATTGCTGAGCGACCTCGCTCACGGTCAACAGGTCATGATCATCGGAACCAACCATAAAAAAACCTCCTGAAGTAGCTAATCCATGCCAAAGCAACCAGAACGCTGCAAATTGCTTGCATCCAAACCGAAAGTTGGTCCCCCCAACTACCGGGAGATACAAAGGTTGACTCATAAGCATGTATAATACAGTATTATACAATGGGCATAAGTCAAATGCAATACAGAGTTTTACGTAACTTCCACCAAAAATTGGGGGCTAAGCCCCGTGAATGTCGCAGCACCCTTTACGCGCGCCGCGAGCCACGCGGCCCTTGATTTTTAGTGAAATCTTCGGTATACCTTTCTGGTTTAATCGAGATTCCAGAGTGCATTCTCACTTGACCTTTGCGGTATACAGGTGTATCCTTTCTCGCGTGCTGGGTAGCATCTGGTTAACTGTTTTCCGATCCGCTTCAGGATACTGAAATCTCCTTATTATAGAGAACGACCAGGAGAATGATTTTGGCGGAGACACAGCTAAAATTGTTCCTGCCCTGTACATATCTCTTGTACCATTTCCAAAAAAGACGAGCCAGAGTGCATGAAACACTCTGGCTCGCTTTCTCTCTAGCGTATCTGAAGAGGAAAAGTTAGGGTTTGACGGCAGGCCGCGCCGAGGCCTTCTGGCCCTGTCCCTCGCCTTCCCC
>Ga0207674_10009578_pt1 | contig 11050 bp, 8 predicted proteins | sample KBSCornC72_FD_184303 | JGI IMG/M metagenome (GOLD analysis project Ga0207674, IMG submission 184303) | Corn rhizosphere microbial communities from Kellogg Biological Station, Michigan, USA - KBS Corn C7-2 (SPAdes) (version 2) | ecosystem: Host-associated > Plants > Roots > Rhizosphere > Soil ...
GCTGGATTCCGTCGGTGATGGTGTAGGTGTAGACCGTCGAGCGGCCGTCGCCGACCACGTCCACCTTGAGAATCGACGGTCCGTGGATGTTGTCGGCCGCGGGCAGCTCCTCGCTGCGAACCTGGCGCAGGGGGACGACCGCGGTCGCCACCACCGGCAGGCGCCGCATCGCCTGCGAGCGCATCAGCGGCTGAACGATCAGGACCTGCATCCCGGCGATGGCGATCAGAAAGCTGGCCGCTGCGGGAAGGAACCGGCTCAGGTGCCAGCGCGATCGGATGGGCCGCGGCGACCGGACAGGCATCGGGTCGGGAACCTCGCGGGTATTGAACAGCTGCTCGCGGAGAGCGAAGCCTGCCCGCACCTGAGTCGCGCAAATGGCGCAGTCGGAGAGGTGCTCTTTGAACGCGTCGCGATCGGCTGCCGGCAGCTCATTCATCAGGTACAGGTCGGCGGCCATCTCGGGGATCTCATCGTGTTTCATGGTGTTTTACTCGTCCTTGTCATCGTGATTTTTGTTCTTGTCCTGCTCATCGAACTTCTGGAGATACAGGCGGAGGAACTGCTTCCTGGCGCGAAAAGTCAGGACGCGGAGGTATTCGCGGGTGACGCCCAACTCGGCGCAGATCTGGTCCTTCTCTTTCTCGTCCATGAAGGAGGCGCGGAGGAGATCACCCGCTTTGGGGTCGTCTTTGGAGAGCTCCGTCAGCACCTGTTGGGCGCGGAAGGCGTTCTCACGCTTGATCAGCTCGTATTCAATGTCCCATTCCACTTCCAACCTCTCTTCGTCGATGTCCCCCAGCGAGATATTGCGGACTTCGAGGCGGCGATGCTGGCTCACGAGATTTCTCATGGTGCCGAAGACGAAGGCCCCGAAACTGGTCGGCTGGCGGATGCCGTCGGGCTTATTGACGGCATTGAGCACGATGACGAAGGTGTCCTGAACGACATCGTCGGCGACGTGGCGGGACACCCCGCGTTTGAGCAGCGTCTGCATCAACCGGATGCTGAAATAGTCGGCGAAGTGCTCTTCAGTGGCCGCGTCGTGCATGCGCAGCCGACGCAAGTACTCCGCGTCGAATGGGAAGAAGTCCACGCGCCGCCTCTCCAGGAAGCCGCTTCTCGAACCTCGTTCTTTCTGAAGGCTTCTGCCTATGGGGTGGGCGTTACGACGAATTCCATACCCTCTGGGCCTTACGATTTCGCCTCGCATTGCTGCCTCTCATCTGGTGGTGTGCCGGAGAGGCAAAGCGTTTCAGCGAAAAATGGTGATCGGGGTGGGAACCTGGTCTCCCCGGCTGGATTCGAACCAGCGACCCACAGCTTAGAAGGCTGTTGCTCTGTCCAACTGAGCTACGGGGAGGGGTGAGGGAAGAACGAATTGGTCGGGGCGAGAGGATTCGAACCTCCGACCCCCTGCTCCCAAAGCAGGTGCGCTACCAGACTGCGCTACACCCCGACGCGATGCGCGGAACGACCTCACAACAGCGACTTCGACGAGCCCGATTCCGCTACATGGCCTGCGCGGCGGGGCCTTCGTCCATCCGGTGCGGCGGCAGCGCGTTCTGCCACAGCCGCGCGGTGTTGGCGTCCATCACGAACTCGAACGCGTGTCCGTGCGCGCGCAGCCGGAGGGCTTTCCCTTCCACCGACTGACCGGTGGTCGTCTCATCGTCGTACTCGACCTCGTCGATGAGCTTCAGATCGAGGGACGCCTGCAGGTCGGGGTTCTCGTAGTAGATCGTGTCGTCGGTGAGCGCCAGCGCCACCGGGATCCGGTCCCGCCCCTCGACGAACTCGGCGCGCGTGCAGACGCGCGAGGTCGCGCTGCGTCTCTTGATGAACTCGTCCAGCAGGTCCTTCATTCGAATCTTGAGAAAGACGTAGACGAGGGCACACAAAACCACGACTCCAACGATGGTGATGACTCCCACGGAAGGCATGCTGGACCTCCTTAAGTCGTTTAGCGCGTTGAGAGATGGTACGTCATGTTGACTGAAACGTCACACTCCCACCTACCAATACGCGATACGGCCGGAAAGGTTAGCCACCGGATACAATCGCCCCCCATGGCCGAAAGCCGCCGGAAGTCGCGCAACGAGCACTCCTCCGGGGGCGCGGTGATCCATTTCTTCGACGGCCGTCCCTTCGTGGCCATGATCGCCACCCGCGGCCGCAGCCGCTGGGGCCTTCCGAAAGGGGCGGTTTCCAAGGGCGAGACCTCGGAACAGGCGGCGCTGCGCGAGGTCCAGGAAGAGACCGGCATCCTGGCCGACATCGTCTCCCCCCTCGACACCATCGAGTACTACTTTCGCGCCGGCGACACGCTGATCCGCAAGCGGGTGGACTTCTATCTGATGCAGTACGTGGGCGGGAAACTGACGCCGCAGCTCACCGAGGTTGACGACGTCGAGTGGGTCGAGCTTTCGGAGTCGATCCGGCGGGCGAGCTTCGAGAGCGAGAAGAAGCTGCTTTCCGCGGCTTTGGAGCAGATCGAGTCGGTGGCGAAGCGCGCTTCTTCCCCGACTTAGCGTTCAAGCGGTCAGCCAGCGTCGGCGCGCGGCGCCCCGACCCCGGCCGGTTGCTCTGCCAGACGTTCTCGCTGTCGCCGATCTCCTCGACCGTCTTTCCCGACACCACCGATTGCGGCGCCACCTCGGTCACCTCGATCCTGGCATTCGCGTACTCGTCGCGGTGCTTGAGCAGCAACCACTCGTTCCCTTTCGGCGAGCGGCCTCTGATCTTCACCAGCGCCCACTCGCCGAACATCTTCTTCCCGTACATCTTGAAGGCGAGCTTCCCCTGCTTGATGCCCTTGACCCCGTCGTCGGGCTCGGTGAGCTCGAAGGTCCCATTGTCCCAGATGATCACATTGCCGCCGCCGTATTGGCCGGCGGGGATGACGCCCTCGAACGCCGCGTAGTCGTACGGATGGTCCTCGGTCATCATCGCCAGCCGCTTGACGGCCGGGTCGTACGACGGCCCCTTCGGCACCGCCCACGACTTCAGCACCCCTTCCATCTCCAGGCGGAAGTCGTAGTGGAGGTGCGAGGCCTGGTGTTTCTGGATGACGAAGATCGGCAGCTTGCTGCGCTTCGGCTTGCCGCCCGAGGGCTCGGGCGTCTCGCCGAAGTCGCGCATGTCGCGGTACTTCTTGAGAAGATCGGGCATGGTGTGGCGACCGGCTTCAGCCGGTCGAGTGCCGGCTGAAGCCGGCACCTACACAGATTACGACGCTTTCCTCTTCCGCGCCGTCGCCCGCGGCTTCCTCGCTTTGGCCGCGGTCTTCTTCGGTGCGCGGCGCGCTCGGGCGGGCGTCCCTTTCTCCAGACTGCGGCGCAGTGCTTCCATGATATCGACCACCTTGCCGCCCTTCTCCTCTTCTTCCTTCTCCTCGGCCACGATGGTCTTGCCGCGGGCCTTGTCCTTGATGCGGTCGAGCAGGCGCTCGCGGTACTCGTCCTTGTAAGCCATGGGGTTGAATTTCTTCTCCGTCAGCTCGCTGATGAGCATCTCCGCGAGCTGAATCTCCTTCTCGCGCGCCGGCGCGTCTTCGAGGTCGAGGGCGCCGAAGTCGCGAACCTCGTCGGCGTAGTACATGGTGTGCAGGATGAGGCCCTTCTCGAACGGCCGCACCACCACCAGGTGCTCCTTGCCGCCGGCGACCCAGCGGGCCACGGCGACCTTGTTCTCCTTCTTCATGGCCGTCGCCAGCAGCTTGTAGGTCTTGCCGCCGCCGGGCGCGGGCCCGAGGAAGTAGGCCTTCTCGTAGAAGACGGGGTCGATCTCCTTGAGGTCGACGAACTCGGTGATGTCGAGCGCGCGGTTGTCATCGGTCTCCAGCGCCTCGATCTCTTCGTCCGAAAACGTCACGTACTTGTTCTTGGTCACCGCGTAACCGCGGATGAGCTCGTCGGAATCGACGATCTTCTCGTGGTGCGGGCACCACCACTTCCGGTTCACGCGCGTGCCGCAGCTGGCGTGGAGCAGGTTGAAGTGAATGTCTTCCGACTTCGAGGCCGTGTAGAACTGCACCGGAATCGACACGAGGCCGAACGAAATCGTGGCGTTGCGCAAGGGTCTGAGTGCCATGGGGCTCCTCCCGCGCCAAAGAGTTGCATTCACCATTCCATCCGGAAGGTCGTGGAAACTGCTGAATCGACAGTATTTGGCTCGCGTAGGGCGGCCTCAGCGGCGTCGATCTTGCATCTGGCGAAGCGGCTGAGCCGCACATGGATTCCTCCATCCGCAAGACCATCTGGGGCGCGTACGCCGCGCTCGTCCTGCTCATCACCGCCGGTCTGGCGGTGACGGTGGGCATCCTGCAGTCGGCGAACCGGCAGGACTACCGGGTGGTCGAGGGCTCCGCGCCGCTGCTCAATGCGGTGAGCTCGATGGATGAGGACATCATGACTCTCGTCAGCGCGTCGCGCGGCTATGCGCTGACGGGCGAGTCGTCCTTCCTCGTTCAGTACGACGACGCGGCGCGCGACTTCGACAAGTCCTCCGCCGTGGCGGTGCGGCTGGCCACCGATCCCCGCGACTCGCCGCGCGTTTTCGCCATCAACCGCCAGTACCGCGAGATCAAGCAGCTCACCGACCGCCAGTTCCAGCTGCTTCAGGACGAAAAAAAAGAGAACGCCCTCGAGGTGATGCGCGAGGTGGCCCGCATCAACCGCTTGACGCCCGACTACGCGGGAATGATGTTCGACGATCACGAGCAGCGGAACCGCGCCGAGCTGCAGCGCATCACCAGCATGCGCGACGGGCTGACCATGCTGGCGGTGGTCATCGGCCTGGCCATCATCCTCATCGCCGCGTACCTGATCACCCGCATCCAGCAGTCGCTCGCGGCATCCATCGCCCGGCAGGTGCGGCGCACCGAGGCGATGATCGCCGGGATGGCCGACGGCGTCATGCTCGTCGACGCCGATGGGCGCACCGTCTTTCTCAATTCCGCCGCCCAGACCCTGCTGGGCCGCACTGAGGTCGGCGTGCCGATCTTCCGCCAGGCCGGCGCGTACGGCTTGCGCGACCGCAACGGCAAGCCGATCGATGAAAAGGCCTTGCCCGCCGCCCGCGCGCTCTCCACCGGCAAACCGGTGCGGGACAAGACGCTGCTCATCGACCGCGACGGCCGCCAGATCGCCATCTCCATGAGCGCAACGCCGTTGCAGGAGGACGGCCGCATCTCCGGTGTGGTGGTCACCTTCCGCGACGTCACCGAGCGCCATCGCCTGGAGGAAGAGCTGCAGTTGCAGGCCGAGCGGGCCCAGATCCTCGCCGACGCCGGCGCGTTCTTCACCAGCAATATCGATCCGGTGTGGGTGACCCAGGCCATCGCCGAGCGCACGGCCGAGGTCCTCGGCGACTGGGCGGCGGTCATCATCAAGTCGCGCGACTCGGCCGATCTGCGCGTGGAATCCATCTACCACCGCGACCTGGCCTCGCTCGGCCTGGCCTGGTCGTACATCTACCGCCAGCCGCTCAAGGTGGGCGAGGGCATCATCGGGCAGGTGATCGCCACCGGGTATCCGTCGCTGACCACCAACGTCGGCAGCGCGCAGTCGGGCATCAGCGCGGCGACCGACACCACCTCGTATCACACGCCGTCGATGCAGCTCGCGTCGATGCTCATCCTCCCGCTGCGTACGCGCCGCGAGACCATCGGCGCGCTGGTCATCGCCGCCAACAACCCCGACTGCGCGATGACCGAGCAGAAGCTTCCGCTGGCCGAGATGCTCGCCGAGCGCGCCTCGCTGGCCATCGACAACGCCATGCTCTACACCGAGCAGGTCGAGGCCCGCCGCAAGGTGGAAGACCTCTCGCGGCTGAAGGACGAGTTCCTCTCCATAGCCTCGCACGAGCTGCGCACGCCGGTCACGTCCATCAAGGGCTACACCCAACTGGCCAAGACGCTCATCCACGAGAATGACCTCGGCACCTCCGAGGAGTACCTCGACATCGCGCTGGACCAGATCGACCGGATGTCGCGGCTGATCCTCGAACTGCTCGACGTGTCGCGCATCGAGACCGGGCGCCTGGAGATCCGCCGCGAGCCGATCGACTGGTCGGCCTTCGTGCACGACGTGGTGCACCACCACCACACCACTGTCAGCGACCGGCGGCTGGCGCTGAACGTGCCGGTCAACGGGAAGCGCGTCGTCGGCGATCGCGACCGCCTGGAGCAGGTCCTCGGCAACCTGCTGGAGAACGCCGTGAAGTACTCGCCGGACGGCAGCGAGATCGTCATCGGCGTCGAGGACAAGGGCGACCAGCTCGTCACCTCCGTCCGCGACCGCGGCATCGGCATCCCGGCCGACGAGCTTGCGCAGGTCTTCGAGCGCTTCCACCGCGGCCGGCAGGTGTCGTCGACCAACTACGGCGGCCTCGGCCTCGGGCTCTACATCACCAAACAGATCATCGAGCGCCACGGCGGCACGATCTGGGTGGAGAGCGCCGAGGGGGTGGGGACCACGTTCCACTTCAGCCTCCCCGTGGCCAGCGTCGCCGCTCCCAAGCCCGCGGGCACGGAACAGTTGGTCGGCCAATCGTAGTTAGGGGTGGTCGTGCTCGCCGCTCTCCTCCTCGCAGCAATCGATCTGCGCCTCGATTACGTCCGCCACTCGCTGACCGCCACCTACCGGCATTACACGCAGTACGTGGAGGGCGTGCCGGTGCTGGGTGGGGAGGTGATCGAGAGGGATGGGGAGGAGGTGTATCGCGCGCTGGCATCGCCCACGCGCCGCCCCGCCCGGAGAACGATCGTCAGGAACCACCCTCATGAACCCGTAGCGCGCTACCTCGACCCCGACACCGGCGCAATCGTTCGCGAGGTCCCCCTCTTCTTCAACGTCAAGGCCCGCGTCTTCGACGTGAACCCGGTGGCCAAGCTGAACGCGCCGCAGTTGCGCGATCAGAACGACATCGCCGCAGCGGTGCCGGAGGCGGCGTACTCCGAAGTCGACCTCCTCGATCTGGCGCCGGCCGGCACGCTGTCGGGGCCGAACGTGAAGATCGTCGACGCGCAGTCGCCGAACACGCCGCGCGCGGATGCGTCGCAGTCGCTGCTGTTCGATCGCAACCGGCCGGAGTTCGAAGAAGTCAACGTCTACTACAACATCGACCACACGCAGCGATACCTGCAGTCGCTCGGCTACGCCGGCTCGCGGCGGCTGGTGGGCTATCCGATCGCCGTCGATCCGCACGGCGTGGGCGGCACGGACAATTCGATCTACGAAAGCAGCAGCACGGCCGGGCAGGGCGTGCTCTTTTTCGGCGACGGCGGCGTGGACGACGCCGAGGACTCCGACATCGTGCTGCACGAGTACACGCACGCCATTCAGGATTGGATCGCGCCCGGCGCGTTCTTCGGATCGTCGGGGAGCGAGTCGCGCGCGCTGGCCGAGGGGATCGCCGATTACTGGGCGTTCTCGCAGACGTACGAGCAGACCATCGCCTCGGGCCGAGATCCCTACTGCCTCGGCGACTGGGACGCCCGCTGCGAAGGCGACGAGCCGCAGCAGCTCTGCGGCTATCCGGCCGGCTCGAACTGCCTGCGCCGCGTCGACGGCACCAAGACCATGGCCGACTTTCGCGCCAACGAGCAGCCGGGCCAGGAGCACGAGAACGGCGCCATCTGGTCGTCCGCGCTGCGCGAGATCTTCGAGGGCCTCATCGCCCGTCATCCGGCGACCGGACGGCAGCTCTCCGATCAGATCGTCATCGAGTCGATGTTCGGCATCCCGAACAGTCCGACCTTCGCGCTGCTCGCGCGGAACACGGTCGCCGCCGCCCGCGCGCTGAGCCCCAGCGATCGCGACGTGGTCTGCGCGGCGATGAACCGGCGAGGCATCGCCGTCGCAGACTGCGACCCGGCGCCGCATGGCGAGTGGACGCTCTTCCAATCGTCGCGGCAGTCGCTGGTCATCACCGATGCGCGGCAGATCGAACAGCTCACCGTGCAGGCCGACGTCGCCGGAAGCGTCGTGACGCTCGTCCTGATCGGGCCGGACGGCACGCGCGTGCCGCTGCCGGCCGGCGACGCCTTCCGCGGCCGCTCCGCGGCGGGAACCTGGACGCTCGAAGTGACCGGCGGCACGCTGCGCTCGTGGTCGCTGCTCATTCAGTTCGCCGGCGATCAGCGTCTGACCGCGCGGCCCTTCTCGTTCGCGCCGCGCAAGCACATTCCGGTCGTCGCGCACACCGGCGGTGTGGGCGGTACGGCGTGGGTTTCCGACGTGCGCCTCTTCAACCGCGGGCGGGAGACGGCGAACGTGACGGCGGTCTACACGCTGGACGCGGGCGGCTTCGCCGCGGTGAAGCTGGTCATCGCGCCGAGGCAGGTCATGGCCCTGAACGACGTCGTGCGGGCCACGATGCAGAGCAGCGGCATCGGTGCCTTCGAGCTCCAGGGCGCCGTCGCCGATCTCGTCGTCACCAGCAGGACATACACCTCCAATGCGCGCGGCACGTTCGGGCAGTTCATCCCCGGCGCCGACACCGCCGAGGCGGTGGGCGGGCTGACGCACGCGTACGCCATCCACCTGCGCAACGACGCAGACTTTCGCTCCAACGTCGGATTCACCGAAGTGGCCGGAGAAGCCGGCGTGGTGCGGGTGTCGGACCGCGACATCGCCGTCGCGCCGTTCCAGCACTGGCAACTCCCCGCCACCGGCGGCGGCGAGCTGGTCGCGGACTTCAGCGTCGTCTCCGGCGCGGCGCGCATCCTGGCGTATGGATCGGCGATCGACAACAAGTCCGGCGACGCGATCTACATCCCGGCGCGGGTCGCGCCGGCCGCCGCGCGAACCGAGTACATCCCGGCGATCAGCGCGGCCGGCGCGCTCGGCACGCGCTGGTCGACGGAAGTGGTGGTGCGAGCGTCCGCGCCGGTGACCGCGCTGTTCGGCGGCGCGAGCGCCACCATCGCGCCGCCGGCCCGGTTCGCGAACATTCTGACCGAGCTGTTCCACCGCGACGCGACGATGGGTCTGTTGAGTGCGAATCTTCCGGCCGGCGCGATCGCCACGGCGCGCATTTCCACGCCGTCCGACGGCGGGTCGTACGGGCAATTCGTGCCGTTCTCGGCGGAGGGCCACGGCGGCGATCTGATTCAGCTGGAGGTTTCCGACGACTTCCGCACGAACCTCGGCGCCGCGAACACCGGCAGCGAGCCCGTGACGGCGCGCTTCACGGCGTTTTCCGCGGAGGGAACGGAGCTCGCCATCTTCGACCGCACGTTGCAGCCGTTCGAGCTCCTGCAGTTCCCGCTTCCGGTCAACGCCGCGCGCGTCCGGGTGGACGGGAACGTCCTGGCCTACGCCTCGGTGGTCGACAACCGCTCTGGCGACGCCATTTACGTCCCCGCCCGATGAGTTATCCTCCGCCGGCTATGTCCTCCTCCGTCCAAACCCTCAGCGAGCCGCAGACGCTCGCGCAGCTGCCGTTCAAAGTGCTCGACGAGACGCTCCGGCAGTTGCGCAGCGCGCGCAACGACATCATCCGCTATGCCGTCTGGAACACCCGCAACATCACTGACGAAGAGTTCAACCACACCGACGACCGCAAGCTCCTCGGCTACTTCCGGCAGGACCTGCTGGAGACCCGCTTCCTCTCCAAGGGACGCCGCGTCGACCTGATCCAGCTCTGGCGCTGGTACGACGACCAGATGAGCGGCGTCGAGCCGATGCTCATCGGCGGCGAGGAGGTCTTCCTCAACATCCAGGACAAAGACCTGGAGAAAGTGCGCAAGCGCATCGCCGAGATCCAGGCCTTCCTCCCCACGCTGCGCGGCGACGACATCGAGGCCTTCAAGCGTGTGAAGTACAAGCTGCGCCGCACGGTGATGCGCCTGACCTACGACCTGCACCACCTCTTCAAGCGGCTGGAGAAGTACCGCAAGAACTTCGGCGGCCCCGTCGTCCCCCGCCCCGAGCGCGTGCCGCTCGAGGTGGTGGCGGAGATCCCGGAGCCGCCGCTGGTGGAGGAACACGAGGAGGAGTAAGGATGACGGGATGTAAGGATGACGGGATGTAGCAGTCCGTTCTACCCTCTGTCATCCCGTCAACCTGTCATCCCGTCCTCGTTACACGTCATACACCGCCGAGCGTCCCTCCACCACGTCCACCTCCATCGTCTTCATCACCTGATCGTTCGTGTCGAGCACGTCGAGCCGGTAGTGGCCGGGGGCGACGTACTGCAGGGTGGTCGTTCCCGGCGACTCGAGGATGCGGAACGAGCCGGTGGGATTGAACTGGTTCGCCATGTACGGGAAGCCGTTGGGGTCGGTGAGGCGCCCGCGGAGCGGGTTGCTGCTCTTGGAGCGGATGAGCAGCGAGCCGCCGGGCGTCAGGGCCACGGTCTGATTCGACGGCGAGGAGACCAGCAGCGTCCGCGAGGCGTACGACATGGCCTGCACGGTGATGCGATAGGTGCCGGGTGACAGCGAGAGATGGATCGGCTCGGCGTTGCTGCCGCCGCCGCCGAAGCGGAAGGGCATGTCGCCCGGAACGTCGCGGCCCTGCGCGTCGGTGACGCGGACGTTGGCGCCAAGGGCCCGGTTGTCGCGGGCGTCGACGACCTTCAGCGTCACCCCGCCGCCCGGGTTGAGCTTGAACTCGATCTCCTGCGCCGTGTCGTTGACGGTGACCTCTTTCATCTCGTGGCCGTAGTCCGTCTTGTCCGCGCTGACCTGATACGAGCCGCGGGAGAGGGAGTCGACGACGAAATTGCCGTTCGAGTCGGTCGCCGTGGTGCGCGAGCCGAAGAAGCCCATGTCGTTGCCGCGTGGCCGGATGTCGACCTGCGCCTCGTTGATCGGCTGCCCGGTCGAGGCGTCGATGACCCGCCCCCGCAACGTCGCCGTGCGCACGTCGACGTCGAAGTTGCCGGAGCCGTGCACGTCGTACGTCGTGGTGAACGGCGTCATCTTCTGCATGTCCATGACCTGCACGTTGTACGGGCCGTCCTCCAGGCCGCTCACCTCGTAGTTGCCGCTTTCGTCCGCCGTGGTGCTGGCGTTGGTCTGCGCCTTTCCCTGCCGCGGGAT
>Ga0207674_10009581_pt1 | contig 11049 bp, 12 predicted proteins | sample KBSCornC72_FD_184303 | JGI IMG/M metagenome (GOLD analysis project Ga0207674, IMG submission 184303) | Corn rhizosphere microbial communities from Kellogg Biological Station, Michigan, USA - KBS Corn C7-2 (SPAdes) (version 2) | ecosystem: Host-associated > Plants > Roots > Rhizosphere > Soil ...
ACTGCATCGGCTCGCTGAAGACGTGGGACATCACCGACCGGCTGCACGAGATCTCCGTCCCGACGCTGCTTGTCTCAGGTCGCTATGACGAAGCGACGCCGCGGATCGTCGGTGAGATCCATGAACGCATCCCGGGCGCGCAGTGGCGGATCTTCGAGGAGTCCAGCCACATGCCGCACGTCGAAGAGCCGGAGGACTTCCTCGAGACGGTCGAGGATTTTCTGCGAACGGTGGACTGAACGTGAGACTGGGTGTCTGACACCGCCTTTGTGTCAGACACCTCTTCCGCTGGTGAAGCGCAACCAGTAGAGCTCGGTCACGACGCGCATGTCGTACCACTCGTCCATCAGCGGGTAAGCACGCCCCGCGATCGCCGCCCGCTCGACGTCGGAAATCGACGCCGGCGTGCTCGCGGTCAGGTGAAGGTCGACGAGGTCGCGACCGGATATGCGCACGGTCCTCTCGAACTCCACCGGCCCTTCGGGTTGGACGATCTCGGTCCAGTCAGGGAAGCCGCTGCTCGTCCGGTCGCCGTGGAAGCGACGCCAGACGACGTTGAGGTCGTCGTGGAACGCCTGCGGTAGTAGCTCCGGCTGCTCTTTGATCCCCCACGCGTGACCGGTGATGACGAGACCGCCGCGGGCGACCCGTCGAATCTCAGCCAACGCCTTCCGGGCGTCGAACCAGTGGAACGCGTCGCCGACGAAGACGGCGTCGACTGCGCTGTCCGGGAGAGGTATCGACTCCGCAGTGCCTGCAAGCACCTCGCCGTCGAACTGCGCCCGCATTCCCTCGTCGGGCTCGACGGCGACCACCCGGGCGAAGTGCTCGCGCAACGCTCGCGTCAGGACGCCGGTGCCTGCCGCGAGGTCGAGAACGGTTGCGTCGCGCGTCAGCCCGAGCTCGTGAGCGGCGCGCTGGATCACCTCCGCCGAGTACGGCGGTCTCGTGCGCGCGTAGGCCTGGGCGACGCGGCCAAAGGTGTCGCCGGGCTTACCCGATCCTGGCAAGGAGGAAGGCCCTGCTCTCCTTCAGCATCTCACGCGCGATCACCAGGCGCTGGATCTGGTTCGTGCCTTCGTAGATCTGCGTGATCTTCGCGTCGCGCATCATGCGCTCGACGGGGTACTCCTGGATGTAGCCGTAGCCGCCGAGCACCTGCACGGCATCAGTGGTGACCTCCATCGCGACGTCGGTGCAGTAGAGCTTTGCCATCGCGGAGAGCTTCGTCAGTTCCGGGCCGGTGTCGCCCTCGTCGATCATCCGCCCGACCTTGTAGAGGATGCCGCGCGCCGCTTCGCACCTGGTCTCCATGTCGGCGAGCATCCCGGCGATCAGCTGGTGCTGCGCGATCGGCTTGCCCATCGTCTCCCGCGATCGCGCATACTCGACGGCGTAGTCGGTCGCACCCTGGGCGAGCCCGAGCCCCTGCGCGCCGATGCCGGGACGCGAGCGGTCGAGGATGCGCATCGCGATCTTGAACCCTTCCCCCTCTTCGCCGAGCAGGTTGTCGGCGGGAATGCGGCAACTGTCGAAGAACACCTCGCCGGTCGTCGAGCCCTTGATCCCCATCTTGGGCTCGATCCGCCCAACGCTGAATCCCGGCGCGTCGGCTTCGACGACGAAAGCACTGATGCCGCTGTGTTGTGCGTCGGAGTCGGTCTTCGCGAACACGACATAGAGCGACGCGACGCCGGCGTTGGTGATGAACCGCTTGCCGCCGTTCAGCACGTACGCGTCGCCGTCGCGCACCGCCGTCGTGCGCATCGCGGCACTGTCGGAGCCCGACCCGGGCTCCGTCAGCGCGTAGGCGGCGAGCCACTCCCCACTCGCAAGCTTCGGCAGGAAGCGCTGCTTCTGCTCCTCGGTCCCGGCGAGCTTGATCCCGAGCGAGCCGAGTTCTTGCACGGCGATGATCAACCCGCTCGTCGCGCAGACCTTCGAGAGCTCCTCGACCGTCACGAGCGTCATCAACGCGCTCCCGCCGATGCCGCCGTAATCCTCGTCATACATCACGCCGAAAAGGTCGTTCTCGCGGAACACCTCGACGACGTCCCACGGAAACTCGGCCGACTTGTCGATCTCTGCGGCGCGCGGCGCGATCCGCTCGCGCGCGATCGTGCGAACGAGCTCGCGGATCTCGCGCTGCTCGTCGGTCAGCGGATCTCGAGCGCTCACAGCCTGATTGTAGGTGGGAGGAGCCGGGACGATTCCCCCAGCAACTGGTCGGCCGCCGAGAGACTTCGGCCTAGACCCCACGCGTGCGATTTGTAACTATGCCTCGCGTGACCGCCCCTCGATCGTTCATCTCACCGGCGGCGATTCGCGAGGTGTCACTGCCGAAGAGCCTGCGCGGGTTCGACGAAACCGCCACGCGCCAGTTCTTGACCGACGTCGCCGAAACGGTTCAGAAGCTCATGGACGAGCGCGACACGCTCCAGCGGTCGCTCGGCGAGGCGAGAGACGGCGCGCGCGTCGATCTCGAGGATCCGACCACGATCGGGAACGTGCTGATCGCGGCACAACGCGCGGGCGAGGAGCTCGTCGCGCACGCGCGCATCACCGCCGAGGAAATCACGGCCGGCGCCGAAGAAGCGAGCGAGCGGCTCCTGGAGGAGACCCGTCGCGTGACCGCGGACGCGAAGCACGAGCTCGACGAGCGCCGCGAGGCCTGGAAGCACGAGCACGCCCGTCTGCAGGACGAGATTCAGGCCGGGCGCGCCGACCTCGAAGCAGAACGGCAGCGCATCCTCAGCGAGGCACACGCGGAAGCCGCAGAGCTCCTCGCGCACGGCCGCGATCGACTCGACGCACTCGTGCAGGAAGAGCAGACGATGAGGGAGCTCGTCGCCGACCGGCGCAAGGAGTTCGCCGAGATGCTGCAGTCGGCGCTCGACCAGGTCACGCAACCGCAGGGCGACGCGGACGAGACCGAGCCGGAGCTCGCGACCGTCCTCAAGTCACGCGTGTCGCACGCGCCGCGCTAGCGGCGGTCGTGAAAGACGGCCTCGACGTTGTGCGAGTCGGCGTCGAGGACGAAAGCGCCGTAGTAGCCGGGGTGGTACTGCGGCCGCTCCCCGGGGCGCCGTTGTCGCGGTAGCCCGCGCCCATCGCGCTGGTGTGGAACCGCTCGACTGCCGCGAAGTCGTGGACGCCGAAGGCAAGGTGGACGTTCTCGGTCGGCTCGTCGCCCGCGACGAAGGAGAAGGAGCCTTGCCCGTCGCTGAATTGCGCCCGGTCCGCCGAGTCGTGGCGCAGCGTGATCCCTACCACCGGCGCGACGGTCTCGTAGAACCGCTTAGCGGAGGCGACGTCGCGTGTGCGCAGCCAAAGGTGGTCGATCTCGCCCGCACGACTTGTGTCGTGATTGACGGCTTCGACAGAGTTGCCGTCCGGATAGCTGCGTACATCGATTCCGAACGGCGTTGGCGCCTCAAAGAGACGACGCTAGACTGCCGGCTCGCATGGGGTCTATCTCTCGCTGGCTCAGCGGGCTTCTGCTCGCGACTTTGACGTGCGCCGCGGCTATCAGCGCTGCTCCGGCGAAGGGGCCGGTGTTCCTCGGCCCCGCCATCGCGAACCCGAGCGTCGCGCCGGATTTCACGCTGCGCGATCAGAACGGGCGTGCCGTCCGCCTCTCCGCAGAGCGCGGCAAGGTCGTGATGATCACCTTCCTCTACACGCACTGCCCCGACCTGTGCCCGCTGACCGCGGCACACATCAAGGTTGCGCTAGACCAGCTCGGCGCGCGTCGTAAAGGGGTGGTCGCTCTCGCCGTCACAGTCGATCCGAAGGGCGACACGAAGGCAGCGATCCGCGCCTACGTCCGCGCGCACCGGCTGCCCGCCGCCTTCCATTACCTGACCGGATCCCAGAAAACGCTCGAGCGCATCTGGCGGTTGTACAACGTCACACCCGTCCGCAAGAACGGGCCCGACCCGGATCACACGCTCTACATCCTCCTTCTCGATCGCACAGGCATGACGCGTGTGCTCTTCGACGCTCTCGCACAGCCCCGCCCGATCGCGCACGACCTCGGCGTCCTGCTCGGTTAGCGGAGCGTGATCTCGCGACTCGTTGCGATGGGCGTCCACCCGTCGCGGTCGACGAGGACGACGCGCACGCGGGCATGCCGACGGTTCAGGCGGATCTGCGCCTCGGAGACGTAGTCGAGACTGGCACGGGCAACCGGCCACCAGCCGAACCGCTCCCGCAGGTACTCCTCGACAAGGATCGATGCATACGGGGCACTCGGCGTGACCGAGACGTCCAACCCTGTGCGCGTCCGCGTGAGTGCGACCTTCCGCACCCCGACGATCATTCGCCGAACCTCGCTCGTGTCCGGTCCGACTGCAGCTCGGTAGTCGCCGGTCTGCTCGGCACGGATCTCGGCGCGCCACGCGCCATTCGGAGCAGCCTTGACGGAAGCAAGCGTCACGAAGCGAGAGTCGGCGCTGCGGCGCTCGATCCGAACCGGCTTCGAAGGGTCGGCAGTGACACCCGTGAACTCGACGCGGTCACCCAGCGGCACGGCCCCGGTCGGAAGCTCGCCGAGGATCACGCGCCGGACATCGACCTCGCCGACGATGCTGCTGTGAATCGTGCAGTGGTAGCGGTAGACGCCCGGCTGGTTGAACACGAACGTGAACCGACTCCCCGGCCCCATGTGGCCGGAGTCGAAGAGCCCGGTGTCGGACGTGACCGTGTGCGTGCGTGGGCTGACGTTCGACCACCGCACCGTCTGTCCCGGCAGCACGTCGAGCTGAGACGGCCCATAAGCGGAGAACTGCACCGCCACCTCTTGCAGCTTCGGCTTCGACGCACTTCCGGCGGGCGCGACGACGACGAGCGCAACCACCAAGACGACCACGGCAACCGGCCTCATGTCGACACCCGATAGATGCCGATCATCCCGTGCATCATGTGATCCTCGACGTGGCAGTGGTAGAGCCACGTCCCGGGTGCATCCTCCTTCCAGCGGATACGGAACGACTCGGCCGGCCCGACGGTCTGGGTGTCTCGCGCGACGTTGCCCGTGCCCAGCCAGCGATGCCCATGCACGTGAAACGTATGGAAGTCCGAGCCCATGGCCATCACGTCCCACTGCACGACCTCGCCGACCTTGGCGCGGAAGACCGGTGTGTTCCCGACGTAGGCGCGGCCGTCGATGGTCATGAACTTCCCCCAGGGCGCGAAGACGACTTCGAACTCGCGGTCGGGAGCGCGCTCGTGACGGCCGAGGATCGACAGCATTCCGTACATACCGCCGTCGATCGATGCGTGCATCGACGGTGAGTGGTCGTGGTACGGCCACACGCCGGCCGAGTCCGCACCCGCCGTGAGTCGATATGTGTACGTTTGCCCTGGAAGAACGTCCGCGTCGCGGCCCGAGAAGCCGGGGAGGTACGCCCCATCCGAGCTCGGCGCGTAGTGAACGCCGTGGAAGTGCATCGAGTGCGGCGCGCGGCGTAGCGTGTCCATGTTCTTGAAGTGGATCCGCAGGTGATCCCCGACGCGCGCCTGGATCAGCGGGCCCGGGATCAGGAGCCCGTCCGCGCTCGAGGGATCGGCGTTCGGCAGCGGCTTCTTCCAGTGTGCGCTGTAACGGCGATAGACGACTGTGCGGACGACGGTCTGCGACGTCGGCAGCGTCGCGCCCATCACCATGCCCATCATCCCCGGCATCGATCCGGACGGCATCTTCATGTCCATCGCCAGCGCGTCGTGGCCGTTCGGTGCGATGTTCCAGACCACCGGCACAGCGGCGACCCAGTAGTCGATGGTGCGTCCCTTCGAGCCGCTGCCGGCGAACGCCGCTTGATAGATGCCGAAAGCGCCGAGGACGAGGACGCCGACCGCAGCCAGCGACCTCGCCCCCCGGCGACCCAGAATGCGACGTCTCAGGTGACGTCGACCTCGGCCTGCATCCACGGATGGATCAGGCAGATGAAATGCAGCTTCGTTCCTGCCGGAGCCGTGACCTTCAGGTCGATCGACTCACCCTTCTTCCCCTTGCCGGTGATCCCGGAGTCGCCCGGCCGGTCGACGAGCGGGGCCTTCTGCTGGCCGACGCCGTTCTCGAGGAACGGGTACTTCGGCGGCGCGTTGCTGTTCGGGTTCGCGCCGTGCGCCTTCCCCAGCTTCTCGCAGATCTTGCACTGGAAGAGTGCGGCGAGTGTCCTCGGCTCATCCTTTGCAGCGAGGACCGTGAACGTGTGGGGGCCTTCGCCGGCCGCCATGTTCACGATGTGGAGCGTTCCGCCGGACTTGACCGTGTAGCGGTCCTTGTCCCAGCGGAGGGTGTCCTCGACGAACCGGTTGATCTGGAACTTCGGTGGGCCCTGTACGGCCTTGATCGTCGTCACCCCAGCGGCGGAGCGTTGACCAGCCGCCACTGCGGCGCCAGCCACTACCAATGCAACCACCGCACCAGCGGCAGCCCAACGAACCACATTTCTTAGGCGCATTCAAACCCTTTCTGGCCGACCCCGGCCGTCCTCGGAAGTAATGGGCAGGCTCTTTCATATCCAACTTGATCCGATGGATCAAGATGGATGCGTCTTCGAGCGATCATGGAAGACCGCCTCGACGTTGTGGCCGTCCGGATCGAGCACGAACGCGCCGTAGTACGACGCGCTGTATTGCGGCCGCTCACCCGGCTTGCCGTCGCTCTCGTAACCCGCCTCGGTCATGCGGATCCACCACGCGTCTACTTCAGCTCGATCGGCGGCGCCGAACGCCACATGCAGGTTGCGCGTGAGCGGATGCTCCTCGTCCACCGCCACGATGCCGAAGTCGCCCCACTCCACCAGCTCGCCGTCGAACGTCGGCAGCCCGAGCGCCTCGCGGTAGAAGCTCCGGCTCGCGGCGAGGTCGGAGACGTGGATCTCGACGTGGTCGAACATCCACCCACATGATCTCGACTTTCTGCCCGGACTAGGTGCTGAACGTTGTCGTGCCGCTCTTGCTGGTGTAGCCACTGGCGCTCACGGTCGCGGCCGCGCACCAACCGCCCACCTGGCGGCTGCTGAACGTGGCTGCGAACTGGCCGTTCGCGGCGGTGGTCCCGCTCGCCGACGAGACGACCGTGCCCGAGCACGTCGAACCGGCGTAGACCCGAATCGTCACGCTCGCGCCGCCGAGGGCAGCATGGGTGGACGCGTCCGCAGCGGAGACCGTCAACGGCACTCGGTAGTTCGGCCCCTTCTTCGACGCCGTGCCGGCGGCGACGCCGACGGTCATCGTCGACAGGCCCGCCGGGACGACCGTCACAGTCGTGCTGCCGCTCGTCACGCCGGCGGCGCTCGCCGTCAACGTCCAGGTGCCGACCGAACCGTCGGTGTAGCTGAACGAGTCGCTCGTCGTGGCCCCGGCGGGGATCGTCACCGACACGGGCGAGAAACTGCCCGACCCGGTCGTGGCCAGGTTCACGGTCAGGTTGCTCGAGGGCGCGGCTCCCGAGATGGTCACGGCCATCGGGGTCGTCGTCCCGCCGGCGGTGATCGTCTGGCCGCCACCGGTGATGCCGAGCGTCTGCGTGGGAGGCGGCGTCACGCTGCCGAACAGCCCGCTGCCGCGGCCCGAGCAGAGGTCGAAACCGGTAAGGCACGGGGCGCCGTTGTTGCCCTGCGTGATGTCGCGGAAGCTGATCGCGCTGCCGTACACGTAGGACGAGTCGACCACGGCTCCCAGGTCGGCTGCCGCCGCTGCCCACATCGGCGAGGACGCGCTCGTCCCGCCGACCTTCCACCAGCCCGTCTGCTGCTGGTAGGTCGTGCTGTCGTACACCGACACACCCGAGGTGGGGTCGGCGTCGAGCGAGACGTCCGGGGTGGCGCGCTTGCCGCCGCAACCCGCGTTGCCGTAGCCGGCGAAGCCGGACTGGGCCGAGGTCGCGGTCTCGTAGGCGCTGCAGCCACCGCCGCCGTCCGACCAGCCCGTCTCGCTCTTGAGGCTGCCGTCGTTGTTGAAGGCCAACGTGGTGCCGCCTACCGAGATCACGTTGCGCGAAGCGGACGGGTACTCCGCCGGCAGGCCGTTGTCACCGGCCGACACGAAGAAGCTCACGCCGCTCTGGCTGAAGTGGGAGTCGTACGAGGACTCGCCGCTGAACTCGGAGCCGCCCCAGCTGTTCGAGACGTACTGGGCGTGCGCCCGCGCGTAGTCCTCGGCGGCAAACAGATTCGTGAAGCTGTTCGAGCTCGCCTCGACGAGCAGGATCTTCGCCGCCGGTGCGATCGCGTGCGCCCACTGGACGTCGAGCGAGATCTCGAGCGCCCAGCCCGAGTCGGCGCGCGGATAGCTCGACCCGCCCGACTGATTGACCTTCTTGAAACACCCGTTCGCGGTCGTGCACGCAGGCAGCCCGAACTGGTTCGAGAAGACGTTCAGGTCGCTCTCTGCGGTCGGGTCGTCGTAGGCGTCGACGATCGCGATCGTGCCGGCGCCCGCCGTCGTGCCGGTCGGGAACCCGTACACCGACTTGATCGTGGCCGGAGAAAGCCCCGTCGGCGCCGAGCCCGCGCGCGGATTGCCGTGAGCGTCGGTCACGACCAGCGCATGGCAATGCGCAGCGCCCACCGCCGGACCCGGGCAGACTGCGTGAAAGTTCGCGTGGCCGTTCGCGCCCTGGGCGGCGACCGGCACGGCGATCAGCGCGAGCGCACCGACAACCACGAAAAGATTGGCAAGACGACGCTGCATCACACGCTCCCCCTGGCTCGAGCACCCCACGACCGAACCGACTCACCGTAGACGTTGATGCCCCGTCCGACAACCCCCAGCAGCGTGATCGCGGCCGCAGCGGCGGCGGCCTTCCTGCTCCTCGTGCCCTCGGCCGCTGCCGCGCCGCAGACGCAGCTCTCGATCGCTGTCTACCCCCAGGGACGAAACAGCACGGCCGTCCACCACTACGAGCTGCGCTGCGACCCGACGGGCGGCACCGCGCCGAAGCCGGCGCGTGCCTGTCGCGTGCTGGCGTCTCTCGTGCGTCCCTTCGCACCGGTGCCCGCGGGCGAGGTCTGTGCGCAGATCGCGCTCGGCCCACAGGAGGCGGTCGTCACCGGACGCGTTCGCGGTCGGCGCGTCTGGGCGCGGCTGAGCGTGCGCGACAGCTGCCAGATCGAGCGCTGGCGCCGGCTCGCCGACGTCATCCCCGGCTTCGGACGTACGCTCGCCCCGTGATCCTCGAAAACGGCCTCATCCGAACGCTCGACCCGCAGGTGCCGACCCAGCGGGCGCTTGCAATCGCGGGCGACCGCATCGCCGGCGGCGTCGGCGTGCACGAGACGGCGCTCGCCTCACCCGACGTCCTCGATCTCGGCGGCCGCATCGTCGTGCCCGGCTTCACCGACTCGCACGTCCACTTCCCGACGTGGGCGCTCGCGCAGCACGAGGTCAATCTCGACGGGTGCGGATCCCTCGACGAAGCGCTCGGGCGGCTGCAGGGCGTCGCGCCCGGGCCGGGCGGCTGGCTGCGCGGGTACGGCTGGCGCAGCGGCGACTGGAACCCGCCGCGCGAGCCGACACGCCACGACCTCGATGCGATCACCGGCGACATGCCCGCCGGGCTGATCGCGAAGGACTACCACTCGCTCTGGCTCAACTCCGCGGCGCTCGCCCTCGCGAACAGCGACCTCGACGTCGCCGGCGGCGTCGTCGAGCGCGACGAGAACGGCGAGCCGACCGGCGTGCTGCGCGAGGAGTCGGCGTGGCGCTTCAAGGAGCAGCACATGCTCGTCTCCGACGACGCGTACCTCGAGGCCATGCGGACCGGCGTGCGCCTCGCCAACTCGCGCGGCGTCACGTCGGTGCACGACAAGGACGGCTGGCTCGGCGCGCTGCGCCTGTGGCGGAAGCTCGAGGAGCGCGGACAGCTCTCGCTCCGCATCTGGCAGTCGATCCCCGCCGACCTCGTCGACGCCGCCGCCGCGGTCGGCCTGCGCTCGGGGCTCGGCAGCCCGACGCTCCGCATCGGTTACCTCAAGGTATTCATGGACGGCACGCTCGGCTCGCAGACGGCATGGATGCTCGACGGCAGCGGCGTTCAGATCACGGGCGGACCGGAGCTCGCCGAGATCATCCGCCGCGGCGCCGCGGCCGGCTTCCCCGTCGGCGTGCACGCGATCGGGGATCGAGCCAACCGCGAGGCGCTCGATGCGTTCGAGGCGACCAAGGAGGTGTGGCAGCCGCTCGGGCTGCGCCACCGCATCGAGCACTGCCAGCTGCTCGCGCCCGAGGACCTCCCCCGCTTCGCCGAGCTCGGGATCGCGTGCTCGGTGCAGTTCTCGCACGCGCCGTCCGACCGCGACCTCGCCGACCGGTTCTGGGCCGGCAAGACGGACGGCGCCTACGCGTTCAAGTCGCTGCTCGACTCAGGTGCCGTCGTCGCGAACGGCTCCGACGCGCCGATCGAGGAGCTCGACCCTCTCGCCGGCATCCGGGCCGGTGTGCGCCGCTCGATCGACGGCCGCGACGCGTGGCACGGCGAGCAGTGCCTCACGGTCGACGAGGCGTTCCGCGCCACCTGCGTCGCACCTGCATGGCTCGCCGGCGACGAACGCCGCCGCGGCACGCTCATCCCCGGGCACGACGCCGACCTGGTCGTGCTCGACCGCGACCCGTGGGAAGACCTCGACGCGCAGGTCGTCGCGACGATGGTCGCGGGGCGCTGGGTGCACAACCCGCCGCCATGGGACTAGGCGATCGCGGCGCAGGAGACCTGCTTCCCGCCCTCGACGAGATTCTCGGCCTCGCCCAGGAGCTCTGGCCGGACAGCGGGTGCAACTACGGGCAGATCGCCTGGTGGGCCGCGAACCTCCCCCACGGCGAGACCGAGGTCCGCCTCTGGCACGAGGACGGGCGGCTCGTCGGCTGGGGCTGGATGACCGCGGGGACGGAGCTCGAGTTCGACGTGCGACCGAGCCATCGCGCGCTGCTCGACGAGATCCTCGAGTGGGCGGAACCGGACGAGCTGCTCGTCCGCGCCGACCATGCCGATGCGATCGCGCGCATCGAGGCTCACGGGCTCGTGCACGACCCCGACGCACC
>Ga0207674_10009584_pt1 | contig 11048 bp, 10 predicted proteins | sample KBSCornC72_FD_184303 | JGI IMG/M metagenome (GOLD analysis project Ga0207674, IMG submission 184303) | Corn rhizosphere microbial communities from Kellogg Biological Station, Michigan, USA - KBS Corn C7-2 (SPAdes) (version 2) | ecosystem: Host-associated > Plants > Roots > Rhizosphere > Soil ...
ACCGCCGACCGGACGGCGGCGCGCAAGGTGCGCGAGGTCATGATCGCCTTCTGGCTGGAACTGTGGCTGAGCAAGGATCAGATCCTCGAACGCTATCTGTCCAACGTCTATTTCGGCGATAATGTTTATGGGCTGCGCGCCGCCGCCCGCCACTATTTCGACCGCGAACCGGAACGGCTGACGGTGCCGCAGGCCGCGATGCTGGCCGCCGTTCTGAAGGCCCCGTCGCGCCTTGCCCCCTCCACCAACCTCAAGGGCGCGCGCGACCGCGCCGCGCTGGTTCTCAACGCAATGGTGGAAGCCGGCTTCCTCACGCCCAGCGAGCGGGCGGCGTTGAAGCCCGCTCGCCTCGTCCTCCAGCCCGTGCCCGAATCGACCAGTGGCACCTATTTCAGTGATTGGGTGCTGCCCGAGGCGCGCGATCGCGCGGGCAGCGTCTATGGTGTGCAGACGATCACGACCACGCTCGACAGCAATATCCAGTCCATCGTCGCCCGAGCAGTGCGCCGCGCGCCGCTCGGCAAGGCGCAGGTCGCCGTCGTCGTCATGCGCCCCGACGGCACGATATTGGCGATGGTGGGTGGCAAGAGCTACAAGACCAGCGCCTTCAACCGGGCGACGCAGGCGCGGCGGCAACCCGGCTCCACCTTCAAGCTGTTCGTCTATCTCGCCGCCCTGCGCGCCGGCATGACGCCGGACGACATCATCGATGACACACCCATCACCGAAGGCGAGTACAGACCCTCCAATCACGACGGCCGCTACCGGGGACCGATCACCCTGCGGCAGGCCTTCGCCGTGTCCAGCAACGTCGCGGCGGTGCGCCTGGCGCAAAAGGTCGGGATCAAGGCGGTGATCCGGGCCGCGCGCGACCTTGGCATCACTGCGCCCTTGCCCGAAAATCTGTCGATCGCGCTCGGTTCCTCCGGCCTGTCGCTGCTGGAATTGACGCAAGCCTATGCGGCGGTGGCCGGGGACAGCTATCCCGTCCGCGCGCATGGCCTGCCGGAGCAGGAAAGCAGTTGGTTCGCCGGCCTGCTCGACCGGCACAGAAGTTTCAGCGACGATCAACTCGAAAGCCTGCGCGATCTGCTGGCCTCGGCGACGCGCGGCGGCACCGGGCATCGCGCCGCGCTGCGCACCGCGACCTTCGGCAAGACGGGTACGACGCAGGACAATCGCGACGCGCTGTTCGTCGGCTATGCGGGCGGGCTGGTGACGGCGGTGTGGGTCGGCAATGACGATAACAGCCCCCTGCACGGCGTTTCCGGTGGCGGCATGCCCGCGCGCATCTGGAGGGACATCATGGTCGGCGCGGTGGAGCATGGCGAAATCCGCCGCGAGCCGATCGACACCGAAGCGGCGCCGCCGAGCGTCGAGGATACCACCAACGCGATCCTGAACGCCGCCGCGATCGGGGCCGATGCCGCCAATGTCTCGGTGCGGATTTCTCCCGAGACGATCCGCCTGCGCGGCGCGGGCGACCTGCAACTCGACATTCCCCTGCCACAGGTGCCGGGACAATCTTCGGGGTCGGCACCAATGGCAGAGGACGCACCACGCAGCGAACCCGCGCAATAGTATATCGGCGACGGGTTGGCCCCGCCCCGCGCGCGCGGTAGAAGGCGCAGGCCCTCCTCTATGTCGGTCCTGTTTCACCCATGGCTTCCCGATTTCCCCGTCCCCTGCATAGCGTGATCCTGGCATCGTTGCTGCTCGCGGGCTGCGGCGGGCGCACGGACAACGGGCCGGTCCAGGTCGATGTCATCGGCACGCGCCGCCAACTCGCCCAGCCCCTCGACAATGGCAGTAACGCCGGCGGCCAGACGATGTTGGCGGCGACCGCCCAGGGCCTCGTCGCTTTCGATGCGGAAGGCGCGCTGATCGGGGCGCTCGCGGAACGATGGATCGTGGAAGATGATGGATCCAGCTATCTGTTTCGGCTGAAGCGCACGCGCTGGCCGGGTGGCGAGCCGGTCAAGGCCGCCGAAATCGCCCGCCTCCTGACCGCGCGGTTCAAGGCCTATCCCGGGCTCGCTGCCGGGCTTGACCCGAAAGTTCGCGGCATGACCGACGAAGTGCTGGAAATCCGCCTTCCCGGCCCCAATGCCAGTTTCCTGCAACTGCTCGCCCATCCCGCCATGGGCGTCGCCGGCAAGGCAGGCGGCAGCGGGCCATTTCTCGGAAAGATGCATGGTGGCGTAGCAACGCTGGTCCCCGTCGCTGCGGATGCGCCCGTGGCCGAGAGCGAAAGGGATGCGCCAGCCGTCGCGCGGCACTTCCCCGTCTATCTGCGCGCCGTGCGGCCGGCGCTCGGCTTCGCCCGTTTCGCGCGCCGACAGACCGACCTGCTACTGGGCGGCCGATTCCAGCACCTGCCCTATGTCGCGGTCGCGACCTTGCCCCGCAATGCGGTGCGCGCCGATCCGGTGAACGGCCTCCTCGGCCTGATGATCGAGGGCAGGTCGGACTTCCTCGGCAACCGTGACGTGCGGGAAGTGCTGAGCATGGCGATCGACAGGGACCGGATCGTCACGCGACTCAATCTCGCGGGTTGGCGAACGGCGACGACCCTGCTGCCCGATCGGCTGGAACTCGCCCGCACACCCGCGCAACCCACATGGAGCGAGCGAGCCGTGGCCCTGCGACGTAGTTATGCACGATCGGTGGTCGCCAACTGGACGCGGCTCAACGGGGCGCCGCCCACCTTGCGCATCGCGCTGCCTCCCGGACCGGGCGCGCGCGTCCTGTTCCACAGTTTGCAGGAGGATTATGCGGCGATCGGCCTGACGATCGCGAGCGTGGACGCGGATGCACCGGCCGACCTGCGCCTGATTGACGAAGTCGCGCCGTTCGACAGCGCGGTCTGGTATCTGGCGCGGATCGGTTGCGGCCTCAACGCCCTGTGCAGCAAGGAGGCCGAGGCGCAACTCGACATCGCGCGCCATGCCGCGACCGATACCGAGCGCGCCACCGCGCTGGGCGAAGCGGAGACATTGTCGCTTGCCGAGGCAAATTACGTGCCGCTGGGGATGCCGGTGCGGTTCGCGCTCGTCCGGTCGCGCCTGACCGGATATCAGCTGTCGCCCCGCGCGCGCCATCCGTTGAATGCGCTGTTCCGCGACACCAGATAGGGAGCGTCACCCACCGCGAGGATGTTAGCCCTCCATGAAGATGTCCGCCGAACCCTTCGACCGCATGGCAGCCACCGGCTTTCCGGGGCTGGGCCGCGACCCCGCTTCGATCCGGGCGCGGATCGAGGGAATGGAGCGTCTGCTGGAGGGCATGGTCGCGATCCCCGGCACCCGCCAGAAATTCGGGCTGGATGCTATGATCGGTCTGGTGCCCGTTGTCGGCGACATCGCCAGCGCCGCGCTGGGTGCATGGATCGTCTGGGAAGCGCGAAATCTGGGCATGTCGAAATGGCAATTGACGCGCATGGCGGCCAATGTCGGGGTGGACACCGCTATCGGCGCGATCCCGTTCGTGGGGGATGCCTTCGACTTCCTGTTCCGGTCCAACAGCAAGAATTTGCGGCGTATCAAACGCCACCTCGACCGGCATCATCCCGCGACGGCAATCATTGATCGCTAGGGCCGGGGATCTCCGCGCCAGATCCTGATGCGCTGACGGTCCGCCGCATCCCCGCGCTGATCGGCGGGACAGGCGTCCTGCGCCAGACGACGGTCGAGACAGAGCCACACCTCCTCCAGCCAGCCCCCCGGAGCGAGGCGGACGCGGATGCCGTCGGGCGTCAAACCGGGCACCCTGGCATTGAGCCGCGTGAATATCGTCTTGAAACGCTCGACGGTCAGGTCGTCCCGACGCGACAATGCGGGCATGTCTGGAAAGCGCAGCGTCTGGAACAGTCGCCTGCCGGTCGCGAAATATTCGGCTGGCTCCTTCCAGCCACAGGTGCCGTGCCGCGCCCATTCATTCTGCATCAGATCGGGCGAGGGCGAGGTGCACAGCATCTCCCGTACGACGCGCGGCGGCACCGTGCCCGGCGACCGGCAATATTGCGGCCACGCGCCATCCGCTCCCTCCGGCCAAAGCCCATGGAGTATGAAACCGAAGCGTACCGAGGGGCCGCACTGAAAGCTCGTGTCGTGACCCTTTCCCCGGCAAAATTGCGGCGACCAGCCGAGCGCGAGCGTGTGGCGCACGGTCGGCATCAGTCGCGCGGGTTCCGGCGCGCGTGGCCGAGGAACAGGGATGACATCGGGCACCGCGCAGGACAGCGCCTGCGCCTGCGCGACCCCCGGCGACAGCATCAGCGCCGCGAGGACCAGCAGTCGTTCAGACAGCCGCGAAATCAAGGCCAATATCCGCCGCCGGTGCCGACTGGGTCAGCCTCCCGACGCTGACATAGGTGACGCCCGTCTCCGCGATCGCGCGGATGGTGTCGAGGCGAACGCCGCCGGACGCCTCGGTCGGGACGCGGCCTCCAACCAGCGTGACCGCGCCGCGCAAGGTCGCCGGCTCCATATTGTCGAGCAGGAGGTGCGTTCCGCCGGCCGCGATGGCGGGTTCGATCTGGTCGATCCGGTCGACCTCGACGATGATGCGTTCAACCCCGGCGGCAACGGCGCGGCGCACCGCTTCCTCGACGGACCCGGCCACCGCGACATGATTGTCCTTGATCATGGCGGCATCCCACAGGCCCATGCGGTGGTTTTGCGCCCCGCCCATCCGCGTCGCATATTTCTCCAGCACGCGCAGGCCGGGAATCGTCTTGCGCGTGTCGAGCAGGATCGCGGCGGTGCCCGCCATGCGCAACACATAATCCCGCGTCATCGTGGCGATGCCGGTCAGATGCTGCACCGTGTTGAGCGCCGACCGCTCTCCGGTGAGGAGAGCGCGGGCGTTGCCCTTCAGGCGCATGAGATCGGTGCCCGGCGCGACCGCCTGTCCTTCCTCGACCAGCAATTCGATCTCCACCCGCGGATCAAGCGCGCGGAAGAAGGCGGCGGCGATGGGCAGCCCGGCGACCGTCGCTGCGTCCCGGCTGTCCATCACCCCGGTGAAGACCGCATCCGGGGGAATGACGCTTTCGGAGGTCAGGTCACGCCCACCTGCGCCCAACGGGCCGCCGAGATCCTCGGCAAGCGTGGCGGCGACGAAAGCGGCGAGATCGAAGTTGGGCAAGGAAAAGCTCATGCCCGCTGGCTAGCGAATTTGCGCGACATTGCAACGAGCTTTGCCGCGTCTCAGCCAAACGGCGAGGGTGGGAAGGCGCGTGGCGCAATGGCGGCGCCCGGCGAATTGCTTTGGCTCGCGTCGCCCCGCACGAATATAGTCGCCATGCGCCGTCCCCCACATGAAGCGGGGGCAGACTATCCTGTCCGCGACCTCAACTCAATCGGGAGCTGTGCCGAGGCGGTGAGCGCATTCCCTACGGGCGCGCGCCCAGATCGCCCTGTCCGACGGTGCCCGACGCCATTTCCAGCATCCGGTCGAGGCTCTTCTTCGCGGCGAGGCGAAGCCCCTCGTCCATCTCGATGCGCGGCTGCAAATCCCGCAGCGAGAGATAGAGTTTCTCGAGCGTATTCATCGCCATATAGGGGCAGATGTTGCAGTTGCAGTTGCCGTCCGCACCCGGCGCGCCGATAAAATTCTTCTCCGGCACCGCCTTTTCCATCTGGTGAATGATGTGCGGTTCGGTCGCCACGATCAGCGTGTCCCCCGCCATCGCCTTGGCATAGTCGAGGATGCCGCTGGTCGACCCGACATAATCGGCATGATCGACGATGAAAGGCGGGCATTCGGGATGCGCGGCGATCGGCGCGTCGGGATGCGCGGCCTTGAGCTTGAGCAGTTCCGTCTCGCTGAACGCCTCATGGACGATGCATACACCCGGCCACAGCAGCATCTCGCGTCCCAGCTTGCGCGCGAGATAGCCGCCCAGATGCTTGTCGGGACCGAAGATGATCTTCTGGTCCCTCGGGATCTGGCTCAGGATCTTTTCCGCCGAGGATGAGGTGACGATGATGTCGCTGAGCGCCTTCACCTCCGCCGAACAGTTGATGTAGCTCAATGCGATATGGTCGGGATGAGCCTCGCGAAACGCCTTGAAGCGGTCGGGCGGGCAGCTGTCCTCCAGGCTGCACCCGGCGTCCATGTCCGGCAACACGACGATCTTCTGCGGGGAGAGGATCTTCGCCGTTTCCGCCATGAAGCGCACGCCGCAAAAGGCGATCACGTCGGCATCCGTCTCCGCCGCCTTGCGCGACAATTCGAGCGAATCCCCGACGAAATCGGCAAGATCCTGAATCTGCGGCTTCTGATAATAATGCGCCAGAATGACGGCGTTCTTCTCCTTGCGGAGGCGATTGATCTCGGCCAGCAGGTCTACACCCACGAGGCTTTCACGAAGTTGAGCGGTCATCGGTCTCGTCCTCGAACTGTCGCGCTTATTTGAACTGCGCGGTCACGCGCGCCTCTATCCCAGCGGCGCGCAAAGGCATAGCGAAACTGCGTTCGATGGCGCTGCGGGCAGCGTCGCGGGCCAGCTTCATCGGGACGACGGCCCGCGCCTGCGCCAGCAGTTCCCGCTGGCCGCGCGCCTTGTTGGCGGCGTCCAGAGTCTTTTCGGCATCGGTCAGCGCCATCAATATTCCGCCGCCATCATAGACCTGCATCCCGGCCAGATCGACCTGCGGCCCGGTCAGGATCATCGGCGGCAGATAGACAGTCAGCGTCTTGCCCAGCTCGTCCCACGAAATGTCACGCGCGGTGATCTGGTTGAGGTCGAGTTCGTAGCGCACGACCCCCGGCAGGATCATCGTCTGTTTCGCCTTGAAACCGAACCGGCTCTGCTCGCTGGTCGTCACGGCCACGAAGCGCGCGACGAAGGGCACCAGCCGCGCCTGTTCGCGCAGGCCCTGAAGGCTGGCGGTGGCGATGGTTTCCACCGATCCGTCGATCCGGCGGTTGGTGTATCGCTCCAGCCACCACAGGCCCGCACCCAGCAACGCGAGCATGGCGACAAGAATGGCGGCGGTCCGAAAACGCTTCACGCGGCAATCTCCCAGCGGTCGCCCTCCCCGCGCCGCACGAGGTCGCGCCCGTCCAGATCAAGCAGATGCGCCAAAACCGATCGCCCCGCCGCCGGGTGGAGGCGGGGATCGACGCCGCGATACATGTCCGCGACCATGGCGGTAATGACGGAGGAACCGTTCCGTTCCAGGAAGCGCATGATCTGCCCCTCCCGCATCCGCCGGTGCCCGATCATGCCCCGCACCAGTCGGCGCGGCTCCGGGATCGCCTCGCCATGCGCGGGGTAATAGATGCCGTCCTCGCGCTCCATCAGCTTGCCAAGCGAGAGCATATAGTCGGTCATGTCGCCATCGGGGGGCGACACTACGCTGGTCGACCAGCCCATGACATGATCGCCGGTGAAGAGCGCCTTCTCCTCCTCCAGCGCGTAGCAGAGATGATTGGAGGTGTGGCCGGGGGTGTGGACGGCGCGCAGCGTCCACCCCTCTCCCGCCACCGCCTCGCCATCGGCCAGGACGCTGTCGGGCGCATAGCTCGCATCGAAGGAGGCATCGGCACGCGGCCCGTCATCCCGGATCACGAGCGGCGCGCAGCCGATGATCGTCGCGCCCGTCGCTTCGGCCAGCGGGGCGGCGCCGGGGCTGTGGTCGCGGTGGGTATGGGTGCACAGGATCGCCTTGACCGGCCGCCCGGCAATGGCGCGGACCAGCGCCTCCAGATGCGCCGGCTCGGCCGGACCGGGATCGATGACCGCCAGTTCGCTGGTCCCGATGATATAGCTTTGCGTGCCGGTATAGGTGAAAGCGGACGGGTTGGGCGCCAGCACGCGCGTCACCAGGGGGGAGAGGGCCATCGCGTCGCCATGGGGCATCGGGGGGGTCTGCGGCGCATTGCCGGGCGTCTCATCGGTCATGATTCCCATGTGCCCCCTTCTGTGCCGATTGCAAGATACGACCGATGGTGCGGCGGCATCGAACGTCGTCATGACGTGACCGACGGCTGAGGCTTTCACGTCAAAAGGACTCGTCTTGAAGGCCGCGCTATCCTAGCGTCCTCGCTTGTTTCAAACGGGCGGGGACGGAATGAGCAGTCAGGATAGTAGCGCAGGCCCCGGCACCGCCCTGCGCCTGAAGTCCATCGTCGGCGGGTCGCTCGGCAATCTGGTCGAATGGTATGACTGGTATGCCTACGCCGCCTTCTCGCTCTATTTCGCCCCGATCTTCTTTCCCAAGGGCAATCCCACCGCGCAGTTGCTGAGCACTGCCGCGATCTTTGGCGTCGGTTTCCTGATGCGGCCGATCGGCGCGTGGATCATGGGCATTTATTGCGACCGACACGGGCGCAAAGCGGGCCTGACCTTATCGGTCCTGATGATGGGCGGCGGGTCGCTCCTCATCGGCCTGACACCCGGCCACGCGACCATCGGCCTCGCCTCGCCCGCCCTGCTGCTGATCGCCCGGCTTTTGCAGGGACTGAGCATCGGCGGCGAATATGGCGCGAGCGCCACCTATCTCTCCGAAATGGCGACGCGCGACCGGCGCGGCTTCTACTCCAGCTTCCAATATGTGACGCTGGTCGGCGGCCAGCTTGTCGCGCTCGCGGTACAGCTGGTGCTGCAAATGATGCTGAGCGAAGCGGCGATGGAGCAATGGGGCTGGCGCATTCCCTTCTTCGTCGGCGCCGTGCTGGCGGTCAGCGTTTTCCTCATCCGGCGCGGCCTCGCGGAAACGCAGGATTTCACCACCCGCGCCCGTGGCAAGACATCGTCCGCCTTCGCGCTGTTCCACGAACATCCCGGCACCGCCTTCCTCGTCGTCGCGCTGACTGCGGGGGGCACGCTCGCTTTCTATGCCTACACCACCTATATGCAGAAATATCTCGTCAATTCAGCGGGCTACGACCGTGAGACGGCGGCTCGGATCATGACCGTGGCGCTCTTCCTCTACATGCTGTTGCAACCCGCGATCGGCGCGCTGTCGGACCGGATCGGGCGGCGGCCGCTGCTCATCGCCTTCGGCATCGGCGCGACGCTGTTCACCGTGCCGCTGTTCACGCTGATCGGGCAGGGTGGATCGCCGATACGTGCCTTTGTCCTGGTGCTGGCGGGGCTGGTGATCGTGAGCGGCTATACAGCCATCAACGCCATTGTGAAGGCGGAGATGTTCCCGGCCCACATCCGTGCACTCGGCGTGGCGCTGCCCTATGCCATCGCCAACGCGCTCTTCGGAGGGTCCGCGGAATATGTCGCGCTGAAGCTCAAGAGCGGCGGACAGGAGTCGCTGTTCTTCTGGTATGTCAGCGGCATGGCCGCCCTGTCGCTCGTGGCCTATATGGTCATGCGCGATACGCGGGCGCATGGGTCGATGAACGAGGCCTAGGCGAGCAGCATCCGGTGGACACGGTCGATGAGCCGGTCCTCCACCAGCGGCAGCAGCTGCGTCATGAAGATCAGGACCAGCCGCTCCTGGGGCACGATGGAGAACCAGGTGGAAAACAGGCCGGACCAGGTCGCCGTCCCCACCGGCCACCCCTTGTCATCGCCGCCCGGCAAAGCGACGGCCAGACCCAGCCCCTGCCCCATGCGCTCATAGTCCGGCCCGGAGAATTTGGATACGGACAACGCACCGATACTGCCGCCGCCCGGCAGATGGTTGCGCGTCATCAGCGCCAGCGTCTCCGGTTTGAGCAAGGGCGCGCCCTCGCCCAGCATCATGCGGCAAAAGCGATGATAGTCCGCCACGGTCGAGAGCAGCCCGCCTCCGCCCGACTCGAACGTCGATGGCCGTGCCCACAGGGATGCCTCCGCCGTGTCATAGACATAGCGGCCCTGCCGGGGATGATCGGCCCAGGCATCGGTCAGGCGCGGCATCTGATCGGGGCGCGGCGCAAAGCCGGTGTCCGCCATGCCAAGCGGTACAAAGACACGCTCCGCGAACAAGTCGCCGAGCGAGCGCCCCGTCAGTCGCTCCGCGATCAGCCCGATGAGGTCGATACCAAAGCCATAGGTGAACCGCGCTCCTGGATCATGCGCCAGTGGCAAGGCGGCGAGGTCGGCCAGCACGCCGTCGCGGGTCAGGCTCGCCCGGAAATTATGGATGCCGGCGCGCCAATAGGCCTGGTCGACCGCATCATGCTGCTGGATGCCATAGGTGAAACCGCTGGTGTGACGCAGCAGGTCCAGCATCGTCGGCTGCCGCGACGCCGGTCGGCTGGTCAACCTGCCCATGGTACCGCCCGTGAAAACCTGCAAATCCGCCAGTTCCGGCAGGACGCTCGCAACGCAATCATCGAGCGCCACGCGCCCCTCCTCGACCAGCATCAGGAACAGCAGTGTCGTCACCGGCTTGGTCATGGACGCGATGCGATACAGCGAATCGTGGCATAAAAGCCGCCCGTCCGCGCGCGCCTTTCCGGTATGGAAAGCGTGCAGCACCTCGCCGTCCCTTGCGGCCAGAAACTGCGCATGGGGCAATGCGCCCGTTTCCACCAGCGCCCGGACATAGGCCTCGACCGCATCGAGCCGCTTGGGGGAAAGCCTGTCCGTCTTCGTCATGCCGTCTCTTCCCCACTGACAGATGGCCGCGCAAGGGCTAGAGACGCCCGATGACGACATTATTTGCCTATAAACTGCTCGACCAGCCGGCGTTCAAGGCGTGGAAGGAAAGCGGCACCTACACCGGATCGGCCGACGACCTTCGCGACGGCTTCATCCACCTCTCCACCGCCGAACAGACGGCCGAGACCGCCGCCAAATATTTTGGCGCGGTCGATCCGCTGGTCGTCGCGATGGTGGATCTGGCCGCGGTGCGCGAGACGCTCAGATGGGAGCCGTCGCGCGGCGGTGCGCTCTTTCCCCATGTCTATGGCGCCATCCCGTTCGGCGCGGTGTCGGGGCACAGCGTGCTGCGTATCGGCGCGGACGGCAAGCATATGTTTCCGCAGGGATTTTGATGATGACGGACATCCACATCATCGGCGGCGGCCTCGCGGGATCGGAAGCGGCCTGGCAACTCGCCGAGGCAGGCCACAAAGTCCGCCTCTCCGAAATG
>Ga0207674_10009585_pt1 | contig 11047 bp, 7 predicted proteins | sample KBSCornC72_FD_184303 | JGI IMG/M metagenome (GOLD analysis project Ga0207674, IMG submission 184303) | Corn rhizosphere microbial communities from Kellogg Biological Station, Michigan, USA - KBS Corn C7-2 (SPAdes) (version 2) | ecosystem: Host-associated > Plants > Roots > Rhizosphere > Soil ...
GCACGCCGCGGCCGGTGACCGCGTTCAGGTACCGCGGCATGGTGGCCACCAGGGTCTTGCCTTCGCCGGTGGCCATTTCCGCGATCTTGCCCTCGTGAAGCACGATGCCGCCCACGATCTGCACGTCGTACGGGACCATTTCCCAGGTGATGGGGATGCCGCACACGTCCCACGACGTGCCCACCAGCGCTTTGCAGGCTATTTTTACCAGCGCGTACGCCTCGGGCAGGATGTCGTCGGGGGTCTCTCCGGCGGCCAGACGAGACCGGAATTCGTCGGTCTTGGCGCGGAACTGTTCCTCTGTATACCCCTCGTAGGAAGCCGCGTGACGATTGACCTCGTCGAGGATGGGCGCATGCCGGGAGAAGTCGCGCTGCGACTTCGGCTTGAAGAGCTTCTGCAGCAGATTCATGGGACCGCGTGCCTTTCAGGTGAAACCGTGATGCAAGGTAGCAAACGTGCACCGCGCGCGCAAGCCGGGGTCCTGCTTCAGGTTCCGGACGGCCTTCGGCGTACGATCAGGACTGCGGAGATTCGAGGCAGTAGAAGCGGCCGGCGTTGTTGCCGAAGAAAACGCGCCCGTCTACCACCACCGGCGAGGAGAAAATCGATTCACCGGTCTGGTAACGATCGATCAACTGGCCGCTCGAAGCATCCAGGCAATAGACCGAGCCGTCGTACGATGTGACGACGACGCGCCCGTTCCCGACGTACGGCCGTGACAGGATGATGCCCTCGGTGTCGAAACGCCACACCAGCTCCCCGCTCTTTGCGTCTATACAATAGACGCGCCGGTCGGCGGCACCTGCATAGACACGGTCACCGTCCAGCACCAGTCCGGAGTTGACCGCGCCGCCGGCGCGGTACGTCCAGCGTGCTTTGCCGCGCGCCAGGTCGACCGCCATCACGTCGCCGCGCGGCGACCCGACCACGACGACATCTCCGTCGGTTGCCGGTGACGCGCCCACCGGGCCTCCCACGGCAAGCACCCAGCGCCGCGCGCCCGTCACCTCATCGAGCGCGTACAGGCGCCCGTCGTGCGACGGAACCAGGAACACATTTTCGGCCTCGGTGATGGCGCCGCGAATGGGACCTTTGGTGGCAAACTTCCACAGCACGCGCCCGCTCTCGAGCGAGAGCACGTACACGCGGCCGTTCACCGTGCCCACGGCGACGCGCTCACCGCTCACCGCCGGCGTGCTCACGATCTTTTCGCGCAGCGCACGCTTCCAGATCACGGTGCCGCTTCCGGCGCGCAACGCCACCACGTTGCCCGCGTAGTCGGCCGCGATCACCATGCCATTCTTGAATACCGGCGACGCGCCGACGCCGCTCTGCGCCGCGTACGCCCACTGCCGGCTGCCGTCGCTGCGCCCGATCGAGTACACCTTGCCGTCGCGTCCGCCGAAGACCACCGCGTCACCGGCCACCACGGGAGAAGACGTAACCGCCGCGCGAAACGACTGCTGCCACGCCACGCCGAATCCCTTTTTTTCTTCTGCTTTCGCTTCGACCGGCGGCGCCGGTTCGGAGCTGGTGTCGGGAACCTCGCGCTTTTCCAGGGGCGGCGGCGCCGTCTCTTTGAGCACGGTCCGGTCGACGGCGGAGCTCCTGTCGTCCAACGCGGCGCGCCAGTAACCCAGCGCGCCCACACCGGCGATGAGAACCACGGCGCCCGCAATGGCGAGAAGCGCCGTGCGCCGCATGTGCGGCCGCTCGCCTGCGCTCCTGGCGGCATGGTGCGCGGTGGCGCTGCCCGCTGCCGATGCACGCGGCTCGACGCCGAGCATCAACACGGTGTGGCGCATCCGCTCCACGGCCACACGCACCGGAAGCCGGCCGCTCGTGTGCTCGAGCGCTTCCACACTCGCGGCCATGTCATCGGCCGCCCCACCCAGAAGCAGCTCGCGCGGCTCCATAGCGCCGGCCGCCGCAATCACGCTATAGAGGGCCAGCGACTCGGGGAGCGTCGGCGTAAAGAGGTCGTGCTGCGAACGAACGGTTTCGATCGAAAGCTCGCTCACACCGTCGACGCCCGGCGTCGCAAGCGGCACGAATACGCCGCGCCAGCGCACGCGTGTCGACGCACCGCGCGCACACAAGAGGTAGACCGTGTCGCGCTCGCGCACAGCCACGTAAATTCCAAGCCCTTCGAAATCGTCGAGACGCGTGTCCACACCGCGGGCCGCGGCCTCGAAGGCGAGGACGCGCTCGCGCAGGAACGCCTGCGGGCCCAGCAGCTGTGCGGTTTCCAGGTACCGCGCGATGGTGTCGCGAAAACAGGCGAGCAGAAATCTTTTCCGGGAAGCGGATGCGTGCGCGGACGTGTCCTGCATGAGCACGACAAGACCACGACCGGCACTGGAGTGCTCGCGGTAGACGAGATCGGGCTCCGCTTGCGGAGCGCCGGGAATGAATGCAACGTCGTGACTCATGGCGCGGGCCAGAGCCTAGTTGCGGCACTTTCAGAGTGTCAAGAAAAGCTAGTAAGGACGGCGACTTTTCGCGGGTCGGCGGATCTCGACGCCGGGCTTGGACGGCTTCTCTTCCGGCTTTTTCTTGAACATGCCGAAAAGGCCGCCGCCGCTCGTCTTTTCCTTCGCATCCCCTGCTGCGGCCTTGGGGTTCTTCGCGTTCTTGACATAACGCAGGGCCACCGGATGGTCGGGATCCCACTTGAGGGCTTCTTCGAAGGACTCCATCGCCGTGCTCGCCAGCCCCGCCTGCATGTAGACGAAACCGAGATTGGCGTGGTAGTCGGCGTTGTAGAACTCCATTTCCAGCGACTTCTTGCAGGCGTCGCGCGCTTCGTGCAGGTTTGTCTTCAGGACGCCGAGCGCGAAACCGTACCAGCTGTGGTACGCGGGGTTGGAGTCGTCGTATTTGATGGCGGCCTTGAGCAGCACGATCGCTTTGTCGTAACGATTCTGGCGCATGGCGGCACGCGCCTGCTCATAGGAGAGATGCCCGGAGCGCTTGTCGGCCTCGCGGCGCTCGGCGATCGATCCGCTGCCGCTTTTCTTCTTCAGGCGCTCGTCGAACTCACGGCGCTGAATGGGATCGTTCAACACCGCGAACGCTTCGTTGATGAGCTTGAAATCGACGCCGCCCTGGGCCGTGGTTTCGCCGGCCACATCGGGGTGATGGAGCTTGGCCAGCTTGAAGTACGCCTTCTTGATGGCGTCCGTGTCCGCCGTCGGCCAGACGTTCAGCACTTCGTAGTAATCGACGAACTTGGTGTTCTCCATGTCCGGTCCGGGCGTAGAGCGCGCGCAGCGCTACTTGCCCGTCTTTCCGCCCGCCACCAGGCGCAGCTCGTGCAGAAGATTGTTCGCAAGCTGGTTGTCGGGCTGGACCTTCAGCACCAGATCCAACTGGGCCTGCGCTTCGTCATAGCGTGAGTTCTCATAATAGAGGAGCGCCAGATTCAGGCGCGCCTTCAGATAGTATGGATTGATCTTGAGCGAGATCTCGAACTCGTGCACCGCGTCATCCACCATGCCGTTGTTGCCGTAGGCGATGCCGAGGAAGTTGTGCAGGTCGGGATAATCGGGCTTGAGCGCGATGGCCTTCTTGAGCTCGCGGATGGCCTCGTCGGTGTTGCCTTCCTGGATGGCCTCCACCGCCAGCTCCTTCGAGATCTGGGCCGAGCTCGGGCGCTCCTCGATCAGCTCCGAATACAGACGCGCGATCTCGTCCTCGCTTCCGGCACGCAGTGCCAGCACCAGCGCATCCAGATTCTCGCGATAAAAATTGGGACAGCTCTGCTTCGCGTCGAGCGCTTCACGCACCGCCGTTTCGCGCTCGTTCATCTTGTGCGCGATCATCGACACGTACACACGCGAGCGGAAAAACTTGTTGTTGATCTCGAGCGAGTTGCGGAAACAGCGCGCCGCGTCTTCGAGACGGCGCTGGCCCGCATACAGGACGCCGAGCTTGTAGTGCAGATCGGCGAACATGGGCTTGATGCGCACAGCGGATTCCATCTCGCGGATGGCACCTTCGGTGTCGCCGGCGTTGGAGCACTGCGTGGCGAGCGCCACATGCGCCTCGCACGTGTACAGGTCCAGCGTGCCGCGGTCGACGTCGCCGGCGTCGGCGGCCATGGCCTGCAGCTCCTGGAACTTGTCCAGCGCGCGCTGGTACTCGCCCGAGTTGAACAGGTTGAGGGCGCGCGAAAACTCGCTCTTGGGAATGAATGTGAACAATCGTTTCAAGAACATGGTGTCTTACCCCTGCAGGAACCGGGCCGCCAGCTGCATCGCAATGCCGCTGAATATCGGAACCCGCATGTTGTCGTCGAGCGGCGACGGCATTGCCTCCGCCACCGTCGCCGTTACCGCGCCCACCAGCGCCAACCACGGCGATGAGAGCAACGGCCAACCGACCATGAGACACACCACAAAGCAGGCGATGCTGCCCTCGGGACTCTTGCCCCAGAAAACCGGCGTGCCGAATCGCTTTCCGATGATCGCTGCCGCCGCGTCGCCGAGCACGAGGAACGCCAGCGCCGCAATGGCGATGGCATGATCGAACACGACCACGCTGAGCAGGGCCGCGATCATGTAGTGCGTCGAACCGAGCAGGTGCTCTTCTTCGTGCGGCCGTATGACCGACCGGAAGAGCCTCAGAAAGAACCCGCGCAGACGACGATCACTGAGTCGAAGAAGATCGACCGCGACCGTAGCAAAAGTAGCAAGTATGAGGCCAAGCAAGGCCGTCGTGTGCGGCATGAGGTACACCCATACCGGAACCACGATCATGCCGAGATGGAAGGACTTGCGCGCGAGCTCACGCCGCATCGGCATGGGCGCATGCGGGGAATTGGGATCGAGGGGAGGAGACTCCATGGCCGCGCGATGTTAGCGCGGTGTCAGGAAGTTGGTAAGCAAAAGATTCCGGGTCTCGCGGCGGAGAAAATCCGGCCGCTCAGCGTGGCATATTGCTAGCCGATGCCCCGTCGAAATAGAGCGCATGGTAAACGTTCGCGGACTCGACGACGCGCTTCACGTATCCGCGCGTTTCCTTGTAATCGATCGACTCCACGGCATCAATTGCCGCCTCGCCCGACGCACCCGGCTTGATCCACTGGTTCGCCGCGCCGGGTCCCGCGTTGTACGCGGCCAGCATCCACACCACACTGCCCTTGCCCGCGCGCAGGAGATCCGCCGCGTACCACGAGCCGATGGAGACGTTCACAATGGGATCGCCCAACCGGTCGCTGGCATCGGGCGCGAGATCCACGTGTTTTGCAATCAGGCGTGCGGTCTCGGGCATGAGCTGCATCAGCCCCACCGCACCGGCGCGCGAGACCACGTCGTGGTCGAAACAGCTCTCTTCGCGCATCATGCCGTAGAGCACGTAGGGTGCGATGCCTTCCCGGCCCGACGCGCCCACCACCTGGACCGGATACGGCACCGGATGCGTGAGGTATCGAAAATCGTCTTCGCTTTCCCGGCGCTCGGCCCACGGGATGCCCGCGCGTGTGCGTTCGTACATACGCACGCTGCGCCACGGCATTGCGTTCTCGTCGAAGATGCGCGCCAGCTCGAGAGACGCGGCGGCATCGTTCGCACTCTCGCGCCGCGCGACGTCAAGCTCGCCTTCGGCCCAATCGCGGAAACCGGCAGCGAGGAAAAACCGCGCGCGCTCGATGGCGCCGGCGGCGGCCTTGTTGCCGCTGCCCTGCCGGTTCGCGCTCTCCACCTGCGTGTGCACGTGTCGGAACGCCTCGTCGCGACGCTGCGACGCGCCCGCCATCCAGGCCTGCAGCGACACCGGTTCGAGGCCGCGCCCGGCGGCGGCACTCGCCGGTGCGAGCAGATCGGGGCACGCATAGAACGAATACGGATTCACCGTGCGCAGCTCGGAGATGAGCGCGTCACTGCCGCTCACATCGCCGGCGCTCCTACGCTGCCGCGATGAATAGAACAGCGCCGCCTCGTCGGTGCGGCGCGAGCGCGCCAGCCATTGATTGAAAATGGCGGCGGCATCGTCGTGATCGCCTGCGGTGTCGAACTCGCGCGCACGCATCATGGATGCGGCCCAGCCGTGGAATGTCGACGGGTAGGCATGACGCAGCTGGTCCAGCACGCGGTCGCGCTCGCCGTTCTTCTTCAGCTGCTCGTAGAGCGACGCGGCCGTGTAGAGCGCTTCCGCCGCCAGGTTGTCGTTGGGAAACGCGCGGGCGTAGCCTTCGTACATGGTGGCCGAATCTGCCAGGCGGCCCACGCGCCGGTAGGAACGCGCCATCACGAGCGTGGAGCGGCGGCGCAGGTTGGGATCGGTGTACGACGGACGCGAAAGCGCAATGGCGCGGGAGTAATCGCCGGCCGCGAAGTGATACTCGGCCCACAGGAGACGTTGCTGCTCGGACTGCTCCGCGTCCAGTTTGCGCGCATCGAGTGCGCGCAGCACGGTGCGAAACGCCTCACGCTCACCATTGATCTGAAGCACGGATGCGCACGAGAGCAGGAGCGCGTCGCTCATCTGCCGGGGATCGGAGGCCAGCGCCAGTGCGCATGCCTCGGCTTCAACCGACCGTCGCGAGTTCTCGAAGAGTTTCTTCGCGGCGTCGGCCGCCAGCGATGCATCGCCGATTTCGTTGGCGATATCGAAGCGGATCTTGAGGAGCCGTCGCGCCGCCGCCGCGTCATCGGGATCGGTGGCGTCCTCCGCGGCGGCCAGTGCGGCGCGCGGGTTGTCGAGGGCGCGGTACGCATCCACGCGCGCTTCGTCGATGGCGGGGCGAATGGCGTCGGGCGCCACGCGGCGCCCACGCTCCAGCACCGCAGCCGCGCGCGCCGCATGATTGGTCGCCATCAACGCGCGTCCCGCGATCAGATCGCGATACGCGGCATAGGGCAAGGTGGTGCTTGTATCCATCGCGGCGATGGTGGCCAGGCACGGGCCCAGCCGTTGCGCATCCAACTGGAGCCGGGCCCGAACGAGCTGGTCGCGAAAGCGCTGCTCGCGGTCCGCATCGATGGTACGGTCGACGGAGAGCAGACTGTCGGCGCGCGCGGGCTCGCCGATCGACGCAAACAGGCCGGCGGAAACACGGGCGGTGGTGGAGGAACGGGTAAATCCGTGGTCGCGCAGAGCATCCAGCGCGAGTTGGGGTTCGCCGTAGCTCGCGAGGAGCTGTGCGCGATTCAGAACCCCGGCATCAGGATTTCCCGGAGGGAGAGCAGAAGTCGTCTTGGACGCGTAGCTTGAGGACGCCATCAGTCCCCCGGCAGCCAGCAAAGCCGCCAACACCGCGTACAGACTTCTCCGGTGCATACATTGAGTATAAGCCCGGGTCCGGCGGTGCGGCAACCACTGCTATTCCCACTCGATGGTGCTGGGAGGCTTGGAGCTGACGTCGTAAGCGACGCGGTTGACGTGGGCTACCTGGTTGATGATGCGACTGGACACGTCGCGCAGGAACGCCGCGGGAAGATCCGCCCAATCGGCGGTCATGCCGTCGGTGCTGGTGACGGCACGCAGGATAATCGGGAACGAGTAGGTACGCGCGTCCCCCATGACACCCACGCTGCGCACCGGAAGCAGAATCGCGCCGGCCTGCCACACGCGATCGTAGAGATCGTACTCCTTGAGCGCGTCGATGAAGATGCGATCGGCGTGACGCAGGATCGCAAGCCGCTCCTCGGTGATCTCTCCCAGGAGACGCACCGCCAGCCCCGGCCCCGGGAACGGATGGCGCCGCAGTTGTTCCTGCGGAAGCCCGAGGCGCTCGCCCACCGCGCGCACCTCGTCCTTGAAGAGCAGCGCCAGCGGTTCGACAAGCTTGAAGCGAAGGTTCTTGGGAAGTCCGCCCACATTGTGGTGCGTCTTGATGGTGACCGAAGGACCGCCGGTGGAGATGCTCTCGATGCGGTCCGGGTACAGCGTCCCCTGCGCGAGAAAATCGAACGGGCCGTGCTTCGTGCTCACTTCCTCGAAAATGTCGATGAAGAGCTTTCCGATGCGCTTGCGTTTCTCTTCCGGATCGGTGACGCCATGCAGCGCCTCGAGAAAGCGCGCGCGCGCATCCACCACTTCCAGCGGAGCGCTCAAATGCGTGCCGAGGAGACTCACGACTCCCTCGCGTTCGCCGTCGCGCAAAAGCCCGTTGTCGACGAAGACGCAGAAGAGATTCTTGCCCACCGCGCGATCAATCAGACACGCCACCACCGAGCTGTCGACGCCGCCGCTCACCGCGCAAATGACACGCCCGTCCCCCACCTGGCCGCGGATCTCGCGCACCATCTCGTCGACGATCGAATCCGCCGACCAGTTGCGCTCGCAGTGGCACACGCTGAACAGGAAATTCTCGATGATCTTTTCGCCGTGCGCGGTGTGTTGCACCTCGGGATGGAACTGCACGGCGTAGACATTGCGCGGGGGGAAATGAAACGCGGCCAGCTCGCTGGACGTCGAGGTCGCGAGCACCTGCATGCCCGTGCTCTTGCCGTTGGAACGCACGCTGTCGCCGTGGCTCATCCACACCGTCTGCTCTTTGGGCGTGCCGTGGAAGAGCGGATGCTCCACATCGGCGTTGATGCTCGTGCGCCCGTATTCCGCCTTGCCCACGCGCACCACTTCGAACCCGAGGTCGCGGCTTACCAGCTGCATGCCGTAACAGATGGCAAGCACCGGAACATCCCAGCTCCAGATGTCGGATGGAAGCGTGGGCGCTCCCTCTTCAAACACGCTGGCCGGCCCGCCGGAAAGAATCACGCCGCGCGGTTTGCTCTCCAGAATGCGCTCGCGCGTTGCGCTCCACGGCAGGATCTGCGAAAACACGCCGCGGGCGCGGATACGCCGCGCGATGAGCTGCGTGAACTGGCTGCCGTAGTCGAGTATGACGATGCCGTTTTGCGCCATGTTCGTGGTTCTATAAATGACGGAAGTGGCGCCGGCCGGTGAACACCATCGCCAGGTTGGCGCCGTTGGCGGCTTCGATCACTTCGTCGTCGCGAATCGAGCCGCCGGGCTGGATCACCGCGGCGATGCCCGACTTCGCCAGCTCCATCACGCCGTCTGCAAACGGGAAGAATGCGTCCGAGGCGGCGACCGCGCCCTTCACCTCGAGCCCCGCAATAGCCGCCTTGCGCACCGCGAGGTGCGACGAATCGATGCGGCTCATCTGGCCCGCGCCGATTCCCACGGTGCCGTCCCGGTCAGCCACCACGATTGCGTTCGACTTCACGTGCTTCGCGACTCTCCACGCCATCTGCAGCGCGGTGGCTTCCGCCGCGGACGGTGTGCGCTTGGTCACCGTTTTCAATTCACCGAGCTCGGGAAATCCGCTGTCCTCGTCCTGGATGAGCGCGACGTCGTACATCCACACACCCATCAGGGCGGGAGCGGGTTCATTCCAGTACTTCGCAGGAATGGTGACGACTCGTAGATTCTTTTTCTTTGCAAACAATTCAGCGGCGTCTTTCTCGATGGCCCGGGCGACAACCACCTCGAGGAACAACTCGTTCATCTCCGTTGCGAGTGCGCCGCCGATACTTCCATTCACTGCCACCACTCCGCCGAATGCGCTCACCGTGTCGGTCTTGAGTGCGCGCTGCCACGATGAGAGCGGATCACCGAGCCAGGCCGCGCCGCACGGATTGTTGTGCTTGATGATGGCGACGGCGCCGCTGCCGAGATCGCGCACCAGGGCAAACGCGCCCATCACGTCGAGGTAGTTGTTGAACGAGAGCTCCTTGCCCTGGAGCTGCGTCATGGCCGTGAAGGCCGATTCGCCGATGGTGCTGTAGAGAGCGCCGCGCTGATGCGAGTTCTCGCCGTAACGCACGTCGGTCACCTTGGTAAGGCCGATGGGAAGACGGGCCGGGAGCCCCTCCGCCGGCGCCTGCGTGCGCATGAAGCGGCTGATGGCCGCGTCGTAGGTCGCCGTGAGCGCAAATGCGTCCGCGGCCAGGCGCGTGCGCGTCGCGAGGCTGGTGACACCGTCGCGCTGGATCTCCTCGATCACGGCCGCGTACTGCGACGGATCGGTGAGCAGTGTCACGTGGCGATGATTCTTGGCCGCGGCGCGGATCAGCGTGATGCCGCCGATGTCGATGTATTCGATCATCTCCCCCGCCGGCAGGCCCGCGCGATACTTCTCTTCGAACGGATACAGATTGACGATCACGAAATCGATGGGCGAGGTCCCGTGAGTTTCCAGCGTGCGCACATGTTCGGGGTTGTCGCGGTCGGCGAGAATGCCGCCGTGAATCTTGGGGTGCAGCGTCTTCACGCGTCCGCCCAGGATCTCGGGGCTGCCGGTGTATGCCGAGATCTCCTCCACCGCCATTCCCTGTTCCTCGAGGAACGCGCGCGTTCCCGACGATGCAATGAGGTGAATGCCGCGCGCCGACAACGCGGCCGCCAGCTCCGGCAGCCCGGTCTTGTCGGTGACACTGATCAATGCGGTGGACATTTTCATGGTTTGCTTCACAGGTATTTCTCCACGTTGCGTGTCGGGAACAGGAGGTCGTGCGCTTCGCGGTAGCGCGCAATGGTCTTCGTCACGACGTCGTTGGGAAGCTCGGGGCCGGGCGGGTTGTGGTCCCACCCGCTGGCGTCGAGATAGTCGCGAACGAACTGCTTGTCGAAGCTTTCCTGGCCGCGGCCAGGTGCATACTTGTCGGCGGGCCAGAAGCGCGACGAATCCGGCGTGAGCACCTCGTCGATCAGCGTAATGTGACCATTCACGAGGCCGAATTCAAATTTGGTGTCGGCCAGGATGATGCCCTTGGAGCGCGCGTAGTCGCGACCGCGCTTGTAGAGGTCGATGCTCGAGTCGCGGAGCGCTTCGGCCTGGTCGCGCGGGACGATCTGGCACATGCGCTCGAAGGAGATGTTCTCGTCGTGGCCCTCGTCTTCCTTGGTCGCCGGCGTGAAGATCGGCTCCGGCAGCTCGGCCGATTCGGTGAGACCGGCGGGAAGCTTGATGCCGCACACCGACTGCGACGACTTGTACTCTTTCCAGCCCGAGCCGCTGAGATAGCCGCGCACCACGCACTCGATGTCGAAGCGCTGCGCCTTGGTCACCAGCATG
>Ga0207674_10009587_pt1 | contig 11046 bp, 8 predicted proteins | sample KBSCornC72_FD_184303 | JGI IMG/M metagenome (GOLD analysis project Ga0207674, IMG submission 184303) | Corn rhizosphere microbial communities from Kellogg Biological Station, Michigan, USA - KBS Corn C7-2 (SPAdes) (version 2) | ecosystem: Host-associated > Plants > Roots > Rhizosphere > Soil ...
CGGCCAGGCGATCCGGGTTTCAGGCCGGGAATTTCAGGCCGGGAATTTCAGGGTAGCGCGGCCATTTGTTTCGCGTCGCTCTGCCAGCCGCCGCCCAGGGCGCGAAACAGGTCGATCTGCGTCGCCGCGACCCGCGCATCCGCCTCCGCCAGATCGGATTCCGCGCCCGCCAGCGTCCGCTCGGCGTCGAGCACGATGAGGAAATCGACCCGCCCCTCGCGCAGTTGCGCCCGGCTGATCCGCGAGGCTACACGCGCCTCGTCGGTCGCTTCGCGCAGATCCTGCCGCCGTTGCAGCATGTTGGCATAGGCGGACAAGGCCGTCTCCGTTTCCTGCAACGCGGTCAGCACCGTGCCGTCGAAGGTGGCGAGCGCCGCTTTGGTGGACGCCTGCGCCTGCGCGATACGGGCGCGGCCTCCCTCGATATTCGGGAAGGCCCAGTTGAGCAGAGGCCCCGCCAGCCAGCGCAGCGGACCCGCGCCGAACAGATCGCTCACTCCCGTTCCGGTGGAGCCGATCGCGCCGCCCAGGCTGATGCGGGGATACAGGTCCGCCGTCGCCACGCCGATGCGCGCCGTCTCGCCAGCCAGCCTGCGCTCCGCCTCCCGAACGTCGGGTCGTCTCGCCAACAGCGCGCGGCCATCACCGACCGGGACCGGACGGTCCAGTCGGAGCGTGGCCGCGCGCTGGCCGACCTGGGGGGGCAGGTCGGCCGGCACTCTTCCGGTGAGGAGGGCGAGCCGGAAGAGCGCCGCATCGCGCTGGGCGCGAAGCGGGGGAATGGTGGCGCGCTGCTGGTTGCGCAGCGCGGAGACGCGCGCGACATCGAGCCGCGTGGTGCGACCCGCCTCGAAACGCTTCGTTGTCAGGGTGACGGTCTGGTCGAGCAGGCCCAGCGTGCGATCGGCGACGCCGATCCGTTCGGCGGCGGAGGAGGCGTCGGCATAGGCGCGCACCGTCTCCGCGACGATGCCCACGCGCACCACGTCGGCGGCGGCGCCGGCGGCGTCGGCATCGGCGCGTCCCGCCTCGATCGACCGCTTCACCCGGCCGAACAGGTCGACCTCATAGGAGACGCTGAGGCCGGTATCGACGCGCCAATCCTCGGTCGCCACGCCCGGCGCGCGCTGGATGGCGGGGTTGCGGGTATATTGCCCGCTCGCCCCGATGCTGGTCTGCGGCAGCCGGTCGGCCCGGCTCTCGCGCAACTGCGCCCGCGCCTTCTCCCAGTTCGCGATGGCGACGCGCAGGTCGGTGTTGGCGGTCAGCGCATCGGCCACCAGCTGGTCGAGCACCGGATCCTCATACAACCGCCACCAGTCATCCTTGGGCGCATCCGCCGTGACCAGTTGGGGAAGCGCCGCCACGAAGGGCCTGTCAGCGCCGGCGGGCGTGCCGGGCCGGGCATAGTCGGGACCGACCGCACAGGCGGCAAGCGCCAGCGAGGCCGAGGCGGCGAGGAAAAAGTGGCGTAGTTTCATGATACTCACTCCGCTGCGTCGATGGCAGGGCCGGAAACGCGATGGGTGCGGACAGGCTTGGCGGCGGCCCGGCGCGCGCGCCATGCCTCCATCCGCCCGGCCAGGGTCCGCGTGGCGACATAGAAGGTCGGTGTGAAGACCAGACCGAAGAAGGTCACGCCCAGCATGCCGAAGAACACTGCGGTGCCGAGCGCCTGCCGCAGTTCCGCACCCGGACCCGTCGCGATGACCAGCGGCACCACGCCCAGGATGAAGGCGAAGCTGGTCATCAGGATCGGACGGAGACGCGATTGCGCCGCCTGCACCACGGCATCCAACGGGTTCAGCCCATCCTCCTCGGCCTGCTTGGCGAATTCCACGATCAGGATCGCATTCTTAGCGGCCAGTCCGATCAGCACGACGAGGCCGATCTGGGTCAGGATATTATTGTCCATCCCCCTCAGGTTCACGCCCGTCATCGCCGCCAGCAGCGTCATCGGCACGATCAGGATGATCGCGAGCGGCAGCATCAGGCTCTCGAACTGCGCCGCCAGCACCAGGAAGACGAACAGCGTCGCCGCCGCAAACACCAGGATCGCGGCATTACCCGCCATCTTCTGCTGATAGGCGACTTCGGTCCATTCGGTGGTGACACCAGCGGGCAGGTTGGCGGTCAGCCGATCCATCGCCGCCAGCGCCTGGCCCGACGAATGACCCGGAGCCGTCTCGCCTTCCAGTTCGATCGACGGATAGAGGTTGTAGCGCACCGCGCGATACGGCCCGGTCTTGTCCTTCAGCGTCGCGACCGCGCCGACCGGCACCATCTCGCCCGAGTTGGACCGGGTCTTGAGCAGCGCGATGTCGCCGGTATCGTCGCGGAACGGCAGGTCAGCCTGGGCAATCACCCGATAGGTGCGGCCCAGCAGATTGAAATCGTTGACGTAGGACGAGCCCAGATAGACCTGCAACGTCTCGAACACCTTCGAGGGTGAAACGCCGATCATGTCCGCCTTGGCGCGATCAATATCGGCGAAGACGCGCGGCGCCGATAGCTCGAACTTGGTATGGACGAGGGCGAGGTTGGGATCCTTGGCGGCTGCCCCGGCGATGCCCCAGACGATCTTGTTCAACTCGTCATAGCCACGCCCGGAACGGTCCTGCACCTCCAGCTTGAAGCCGCCGCCCGTGCCGATGCCGCGGATGAGCGGCGGGGGGATGACGAAGATGCGAGCGGCGTCGATGCTGTGCGCGATCTTGTTCGCCGCCGCCAATATGCTGGCTTGGGTATAGCCATGCTTGGCCCGCTCGGCGAAACTGTCGAAGACGAGGAAGGCGGCGGCGGCGTTGGGCGCGACGGTGCCGGTGGGGCCGTGGAATCCCGCCAGCATGACCGCGCCCTTGACGCCAGGTATCTTCATGAACCGTGCCGAGGTCTCGCGCAGCACCTTGTCGGTCTGCGCCAGCGACGTGCCGGGCGGCGTGAAGGTGGCGGCCAGCACATAGCCCTGATCCTGGCTTGGCACGAAGCCCGTCGGGGTGGCGCTGAACACGAAACCGGTCAGCAGGATGAGGCCGGCATAGATGGTCAGCATCAGCCCGCGCGCACCCAGCATCCGCCGGGTCGTCCACGCATACCAGTCGCTCAGCTTCTCGAAGCCGGCATTGAACCGCTTGCCGCCCCAATAGACCATGCGCGCCCAGCGGCCTTCCGGCTCGTCCTCCAGCTTGGGTTGCAGCAGGATCGCGGCCAAGGCGGGCGACAGGGTCAGCGACAGGATCAGCGAGATGATCGTGGCGGCGGAGATGGTCACCGCGAACTGGCGATAGAATTCGCCGGTCAGGCCGGTCAGGAACATCGTCGGCACGAACACGGCGCACAGCACCAGCACGATCGCGATCAGCGCGGTCGATACCTCGTCCATCGATCGATGCGCCGCTTCGCGCGGGGTCAGGCCCTGCTCCAGATTACGCTCGACATTCTCGACCACGACGATGGCGTCATCGACCACGATACCGATAGCCAGCACCAGCCCGAACAGCGACAGGTTGTTGAGCGAGTAGCCGAAGCCCGCCAGCACCGCGAAGGTGCCGACCAGCGACACCGGGATCGCCAGCACCGGGATAATCGCCGCCCGCCAGCTTTGCAGGAAGACGAGGATCACGATCACCACCAGCACCACCGCCTCGAACAGGGTGTGCTGCACGGCGTTGATGGATTCGCTGATGAACTCGGTCGGGTTATAGAAGACCTGATGCTTCATGCCCGCGGGGAACCGCTTGGCCATGTCGTTCAGTTCGGCCTGCACCGCATCCGCGACAGCAAGCGCGTTGGAACCGGGACGTTGGAACACGCCTATGCCGATGGCGGGCGTGCCGGAGAAATAGAAGTTGATGCCATAATCTTCCGCGCCCAGTTCGACGCGGGCGACATCGGACAGGCGGGTGAGACGACCCGCGCCATCGGTCTTGATGACCACATTGGCGAACTGGTCGGCCGTGGTGAAACGGCCCTGCGCCTCCAGGTTCAGCTCATAGGCCAAACCGCTCGCCTGTGGCGGCTTGCCGATCGATCCTGCGGCAACCTGAACATTCTGGCTGCGCAGCGCCTCGACCACCTCGCCCGCCGTCATGTTGCGCGCTGCGGCGCGGCCGGGATCGATCCACACACGCATCGCATAATCGCGCGCGCCGAAGATCCGCACCTCGCCCACGCCGTCGAGGCGCGCGATACGGTCCTTGATCTGGGTCAGCGCATAATTGGAGAGATAGGCGGTATCGAGCGACTTGTCGGGCGAGGTGAGGTTGGCGACCAGGATGAAGTCCGGTGTCGTCTTGCGCGTCACCACGCCTTGCCGCCGCACTTCCTCGGGCAGGCGCGGCTCGGCCAACGCGACCCGGTTCTGGACCAGCACCTGTGCCTCGTCGAGGTCGGTGCCGCCCTTGAAGGTCACGGTTATGGTCAGGCGGCCGTCACCGGTCGACTGGCTCGACATGTAGAGCATGTCGTCGACGCCGTTGATTTCCTGCTCCAGCGGCGCGGCGACCGTGTCGGCGAGCGTCTCCGACGACGCGCCGGGGTAGCTCGCGCTGACCGTGACGGTCGGCGGCACCACGTCGGGATATTGCGCAATGGGTAGCGTGAAGAAGGCGAGCGCGCCGACGATGGTGATGATAACCGCGATCACCCCCGCGAAGATCGGCCGTTCGATGAAGACATGGCTGAGACGCATGATCTCTTCCTTTTCAATTTCTTGCGGGCATGGGGGGCCGTGGCGCTGGGAACAGCGCATCTTTCCCCTGGCTCGGGTCGGTTAGTTGGTCACGGTAGCCTGCGAGGAGGGCGGTGCGATCGTCGGCACGCTCGCGTTCGCTTTTCCGACGTCGATATGCCCCGCGACCGCATTCACGGGCGCGCCGGGCGCCGCGAACTGCGTTCCCGTGATGACGACCCGATCCGTCGGATCAAGGCCGGCGCGGATGACCCGCAGACCGCCGGCGAGCGCACCCACCTGTACCGGTTTCATCACCACCTTGCCGTCCTTGCCCACGACATAGACGACCTTGCGCGCCTGATCCGTCACGACCGCGCCGTCGGGCACCAGCAACGCCTGATGCGCCGCACCCCCGCCCAGCCGCATATTGCCGAACATGCCGGGGACGAGGAAGCTGTTGGGATTGGCGATGACCGCACGGCCCCGGATCGTGCCCGAGCCATTGTCGATGGCATTGTCGGTGAAATCGACCTTGCCCTTCCAACGATAATCGCTCTCGTCCTGCAGGCGAATTTCCGCCGCGCTGGCGGCTTGCGTCTGGCGATGCTGCTTGAGGTAGAGCGCCTCGGACCCGTTGAAGGAGAAGTAGATGGGGTCGAGCGCGTTGACCGTGGTCAGCACCGTCGCACCGGCGGCATTGTCTCCCGCGACCAGATTGCCGACATCCACCCGCCGGTCGGACACGCGGCCCGTGATCGGCGCGCGGATATGCGCGAACTCGACGTTCAGGCGCCGCGCGCGGACCCCGGCCTGCGCGGCGGCGAGAGAGGCTTCGGCGGAGCGAACGCGGGCGCGCAGCGTATCGATCTCCTCCGCGCTCACCGCCTGATCGACGATGAGGCGGCTCGCCCGCGCCAGCTCGGCGCGGGCGAGACCCAGTGCGGTCGATGCGCTCGCCACCTGCGCCTGCGCCTCGTCGAGGGCGGCGGTGAAGGGGCGCGGATCGATGGTGAACAACAGTTGCCCCTGCTTCACCACGTCGCCGTCCTTGAAGTGGATGCCGACCAGCTGGCCCGAAACGCGCGGGCGCACCTCGACGGCCTTGCTCGCCTCGAAGCGGCCGACATAGTCGTCCCAGTCCATCACCATCTTTGACAGGGGCCGGGCGACGGTGACCGTCGCGGGTGGCGGCGCGGCCGGCGCGCTCGACCCGCCCCACCAGTGCATTGCTCCGTACAGCCCGATGACCCCCGCCACAGGCAACAGGAGATAGGCGGGCTTCCAACGCTTGCGACCGACCTTGGTCGCCATTTCGTAATCCGCTTTGATACGGTCAAGATACATGGGAAAGCCCACCTGTGCTGAAGCTGTTCACGAGGCGTTTATGACGATCGTGTTACCGATCGGTACGCCCTCTTGCGGACCACGTACCGATCGGTTACATGGCTGTCAAGCGGAGAGGATGCGGATGTCCTGACGATGGTGAAAGAAAAACTTTACTGCACTCCCTGCGGAGAGGAAACCGACAAGAAAACAGCGGCTTCGAAGATTTTCGATACCGCGAGAGAGCTGTTCTATCGCCGCGGAATCAGGGCCGTCGGCGTGGACGAGATCGTCTGCGAAGCGGGCGTGACGAAGCCCAGCCTCTACCGCGCCTATAAGTCCAAGGATGATCTGGTCGCCGCATGTTTGCAGGAAAGCGTCAATGAGGCGCAGAGCGCTATTCATGCGGCGCTCGACGCTGCGGGCCCCTGTCCCCGCGAGCGGCTTCGCGCGCTGGTGCGCCATCATGACGCCAAGATGCGCTCGCCTGACTATCGCGGTTGCGTTGTCAGCAATGTCGCGGTGGAACTGCCCGAGCCGGGTCATCCGGGCCGCGCCATCGTCGAGGATTGCAAGGCCGATTTCCGAGCCATTCTGAGCGAGTTGACGCGCGACCTCGGCGTGCGCGATCCCGCCGTGCTGGCGGACGGCCTGATGCTGGTGATCGAGGGTGCGATGTCCACGCACCATGTCTTCGGCAGCCAGGGTCCGGCGCTCTCGCTCATGAATACCTGCGAGGCACTGGTGAACGCGCATATGGACGGCGTCGACCGCTGATCCCTGCGACCATCCCCGGTGCTGGCCTCGGCATGATCGCCGCCCTGCTCTTGCGAACGCTCCTCGTCTGTGTCTAAACATGGTTAGTCAACAGAAGTCGTCAAGCGCGAGGAGCCTTTAGGATCGGGGTGAGGACCGGTCCGGGATACTCCGCAGGGGGTATATGGACAGCCGCATCGTTCAGCTTGCCGATATGTTCGCCAGCGCCGCGATCGACCCGACCCAATGGATGTCCGCGCTCCAGACACTGGCCCACGCCACCGGCTCGGCACGGGGGCAGTTGATCGGCATCGGCAGCGACGCGACCATTCCCTTCAACTGGGTCAACGACTTGCCCGACCGGGCGTTGACCGAATTTGTGGCGATGGACGGCGGCAGTCCGCTCATCAACCCGCGCGTGGCGGCCGCGGTCGACGCGCCGCTCCTCGCCGTGCGGCATGAGGCGGATTATCGCGCGACGCTACCCGGCCTTATCTCCGACGTCTATCTCGACTTCGCGCATGACTATGACTTCCCACACGGCTGTCAGGCCATCCTGTTCGAGGGGGACGCGGGTCTCGTCGGCCTGGCGGTCCTGCGCACCGAGGCGGACGGCGTGACGACGGCGGGCCAGCGCGCGCTGTTCGGCGCTGTCGCCCCCTTTGTCCGCAATGCCGTCAAGATGCAGATGGCGCTGGAGCGAGACGGTCCGCGCCTGATCGCGGGCGCGCTGGATCAGGTCGCGGCGGCGGTGTTCATCTGCGCGAGCGACGGGCATGTGCTCGCCAGCAGCGCCGCGGCGCAATCCTTGCTGGTCGAAGGGCGCATGGGCATGGCCGGGGGCATGCTGCGCCTGAACGCAAAGGCCGATCAGGACCGGCTCCTGAAAGCGCTGGCACGCCATGGCGGCCCCCTGCCCGTCCCGATGGAAACGCTCGCGCTTCGCAACCGGAGCGAACCGGCCGGCCTGCCGCTGCTGCTTGACATAGCCACCATGCCGCGCGGCCTCTGGACCCTCGACATGGCGCGGCGGGTGCTGGTCATCGTGCGCGGCGCCGGGCGCTGGCATGGTTCGGCGCTGGCCGTCCTTCAGAGCTTCTACGGCCTTTCCCCCGCCGAGGCGGACATCGCGCTGCGCCTTGCGCGCGGAGAGCATCGCGCGGACATCGCGGAGGAGCGCGGCGCGCAACTGGAGACCGTGCGGTCGCAGATCAAGATCATCTTCGCAAAACTCGGTGTCGGGCGGGAGGTCGATCTGGTGATGATGCTCGGCCAGTTGCTCCGCGCCTGAACCTATTGCCCCGTCGCCGCGTTCCTGTGAGCGATCGGAACACAGGAGACCGCCGTTGAGCCAGACCCGCGACGAGACCGACAGTCTGGGCACCATCGCCGTGCCCGCCGACGCCTACTGGGGCGCGCAGACCCAGCGCAGCATCGAGAATTTTCCCTTCGGCGCGATGGAGCGCCTGCCGACCGGCATCGTCCATGCGCTCGCCATCGTGAAATGCGCGGCAGCGCGGGTGAACCGCAACCATGGGCTCGATGGCGGCGTGGCCCATGCCATCGAAGTCGCGGCGACGGAGGTGATCGAGGGCCGCCACGACGACCAGTTCCCGCTGGTCATCTGGCAGACCGGCAGCGGCACCCAGTCCAACATGAATGTCAACGAGGTGATCGCCGGCCGCGCGAACGAGCTGCTGACTGGCACGCGCGGCGGCAAATCGCCGGTCCATCCCAACGACGATGTCAACATGGGCCAGTCGTCCAACGACAGCTTTCCGACGGCGCTCCACGTCGCAGCCGCGCGGGCGGTGGCAAATGCCCTGCTCCCAGCGCTCGACCGATTGCACGGTGCGCTGGCCGCGAAGTCGGATGCGTGGGCGTCGATCGTCAAGATCGGCCGCACCCATTTGCAGGACGCGACGCCGCTGACCCTGGGGCAGGAATTTTCCGGCTACGCGCATCAACTCGCGCGGTGCCGCGCGCGGATCGACGATGCGTTGTGGGACGTGATGCCGCTGGCGCAGGGCGGCACGGCGGTCGGCACCGGTCTCAACGCGCCCGCCGGATTCGACCGCGCGGTGACGGCGGAGATCGCCACGCTGACCGGCCAGCCTTTTCGCCACGCGGAAAACAAGTTCGAGGCGCTGGCCTCCAACGACCCGCTCGTCCATCTATCCGCCGCTCTCAATACGCTTGCCGTGGCGCTCGGCAAGATCGCGAACGACATCCGCCTGCTCGGCAGCGGGCCGCGTTCGGGGCTGGGCGAACTGATCCTCCCCGCCAACGAGCCGGGCAGTTCGATCATGCCGGGCAAGGTCAACCCGACCCAGTGCGAGATGCTGACCATGGTCGCCGCGCAGGTCATCGGCAATCATCAGGCGATCACGGTCGGCGGCCTTCAGGGGCACCTCGAACTCAATGTGTTCAAGCCGATGATCGGCGCGGCCCTGCTCCGTTCGCTCCACCTGCTGTCGGTAGGCATGGAGAGCTTCGCACTGCGCTGCGTCGAAGGTCTGGAGGCGGACGAACGGCGCATCGCCGACCTGGTCGACCGATCGCTGATGCTCGTCACCGCGCTGGCGCCGGAGATCGGCTATGACAATGCCGCAAGGATCGCCAAGCACGCCCACGCGCACGGCCTGACCCTGCGCGAGGCGGGGCTGGCGACGGGGCTGGTGGATGCAGCGACGTTCGACCGCCTCGTGCGGCCTGAAACGATGGTGTGACCCCCGCCCTGCGGACATTCAAACAACGCGCCTTGCGCAAATTTCCGGCCCCGCCGAAGCGCGCCCGATAGGCGCGCCGCGCACCATGGATAGTGAATATTCACCGCGCGCTGGCGGACGGCTTTTCGGATGCCCATGGATCTTCCAGCGTCATGGCGCGCCGGAGCGTCTGCACATCGACGGCTTTCTGCTGCGCCTGTTCCTGCCCGGCAATGATGCGGCGATGACGGTCGCCGAACGCATCAACCTGCTGGCGAGCCGGAGCTTCATGATCCAGGGTTGCGCCCTCGCCCTGTCCCCGGTCGTGCGCGCCGACGGGGCGGGCGTGGTGCCGCTCCTGATCCTCATCCTCGCCCTCCGGCCGGGGCGCATCGGATCGGCCATCGGTCTGAGCCCGATGCTGGGCGACGACGCGATCTGGTGGAGCTTTCGGATCGTCAGCGGCTTTTCGCTGACGCTCGACTGCGTCCATTATCGGTACGGCACCTGGCGAAAGAAGACGCCACCATCGCCCCCGGAAGACCGCGCACCATCTGGAACACACGATCGCGGGCCGACCGTCAGCGATCGAGGGAGGCGCCCGCCTGCGCTTCCAGCGACTCGACCCGCGCTTCCAGCCGCGACAGCAGCGAAGCCCGCACCGGCTCGCCCGCGATCAACTTGCGCCATGTATTGTAGCTGATGCCGAAACGCGCGCTCAGCCCCTCGTCGGTCCGAAGCGTGACCATGGCCTGCATCCGCTGGACCAGACGGGGATCGACATCGCGGCACCCCTTCGAGCGACCTGCTCCAAATCCGGTACTATCCAGCACGATGCGCCCCTCTCCGTCGCGATGTCCATTCCTTGCGACGGACTCTCCGGCGCTCACCAATACGCCTTTTGCCGACGCCTGTTACGCCATTATTACGGCAGGTCGATACCGGCTCATCGCGACAGATGCTCGCCCAGCCGCATGATGAAGGCGGCGCACTGGTCGATCTGGTCGATGTCCACCCATTCATCGGCCTTGTGCGCCTGCTCGATGGAACCGGGGCCGATGATGACGGCGGAGAGGCCCGCCTCCTGGAACTGCCCCGCCTCCGCCGCATAGGGCACGGTGATGGCATGATTGGTGCGGGCGAGTTGCTTGGCGAGCGCCTCCGCCCGTCCCTCCGCCTCGGGCGCGAGCGGCGGCGCGGAGGACAGGATTTCCGTCGCCAGCGAAACCGTGGGGAAGCGATCGCGCAGCGGAGCGAGGATGCGCCGCTCCGCCTCGACCGCGAACCGCGCCAGGATCGCGCCGGCATCGTCACCGGGGACGGGCCGGATGTTCCACTCGAACTGCGCCTCGCCCGCCAGGATGTTGACCGCCGTGCCGCCTGCTATGACATTCGTGGAGATGGTCGTATGCGCCGGCAGGAAATCGGGATTGCGGCGGGTCGCGGCCAGTTCTTCCTCCATCTCCATCAGCAGCACGATCGCCCTTGCCGCCAGTCCGACCGCGCTGACGCCCTGGTGCGAAAGACTCGAATGCGCCTCGACCCCGCGCAGCGTGGTGCGCGCGACGGTGATCCCCTTGTGCGCAT
>Ga0207674_10009590_pt1 | contig 11045 bp, 10 predicted proteins | sample KBSCornC72_FD_184303 | JGI IMG/M metagenome (GOLD analysis project Ga0207674, IMG submission 184303) | Corn rhizosphere microbial communities from Kellogg Biological Station, Michigan, USA - KBS Corn C7-2 (SPAdes) (version 2) | ecosystem: Host-associated > Plants > Roots > Rhizosphere > Soil ...
CGTTCTCCACGATCCAGCCTTCGTCGGTCCAGATGGCGAGGTTGGGGGCGGTGATGTTGCCGCCGTCCATGAGCACGGGGAAGCCGAGGATGCCGACCAGGCCGCCCCAGGTGCGGCGGCCGATGAGCGGGCCGATCTGCAGCTTGCGGAACATCCAGGGGAGGAGATCGCCGCCGGAGCCCGCGGTCTCGTCGATGATCATCGCCTTCGGGCCCTGGATGGCGGCGAGCGGCGTGCGGAGGTCGGTGCCGTAGCGCATGGCCCAGTTGCTGATGAACGGGCGGCGGAGGATGTCGATGTAGTAGTCGGCGACCTGGCCGCCGCCGTTGTGGCGCTCGTCGACGATGATGGCCTCGCGGTCCGCCTGCGGGAAGAAGTAGCGCTTGAAGTACTCGTGCCCGAGGGTCGAGGTGTTCGGCACATAGACGTACGCCACGCGCCCGTTCGTGGCCTCGGTCACCTTGCGCAGGTTTCCCTCGACCCAGTCGCGATTGCGCAGCGCGGTTTCGGTCTCGATGGGGACGACTTTCACGTTGCGCGAGCCCTTGCCATCCGCCGAGGGGCCGACGGTGATCTCCACGATGCGGCCCGCGGTGCGCTCGAAGCGGCTGTAGAGATCTTCCGGAGGCATCAAGTCGCGGCCTTCGACGGCGAGCAGATATTCGCCGGCCTTCACATCGACTCCTGGCTCAGTGAGAGGAGCGCGCAGCGAAGGATTCCAGTTCAAACCGCCGTAGACCTTGGCGAACTTGTAGCGGCCGTTGTCGACGGCGTAGTCCGCGCCGAGGAGACCGCCGGGGCGCGCGTCGGTGTTGGCGAGCGAATCGCCGCCGCTGAGACGGTGATGGCCGACCGACAACTCGCTGTGCATCCAGCGCATCAGGCGATTCAGGTCCTGGCGCACGCTGAGCTCGGGGAGGAAGACGCTGTACTTCTCGCGCATCGCCTTCCAGTCGACGCCGTGCATGTTCGGGTCGTAGAAGTAGTCGCGGTTGATGCGCCACGCCTCGTTGAAGATCTGGCTCCACTCGGCGCGCGGGTCGACCGGCACCTCGATCTTGTCGACGGCCAGCTTGTTCTTCGTGGCGTCGACCTTGTCGCCGAGCTCGGCGACGACGAAGGTGTCCTTCATCCGCAGGTAGATCTTCTTCTTGTCGCGCGAGACTTCGTAGTCGTCGACCTTCTCGGTCAGCGACTCCTCCTTGCGCGTCTTCAGTTTGTATCGATAGAGCGACTCGCCCTCGTCGTCGCTGAAGCGGTTCTGGCCGCCCCCGGCCTTGAGGTAGTAGATCTCGCCGGTCTTGCCGACCTGGAGGTTCGAGTAGCCGGCGTCGCCGTTCGGCACGGCCACGATGCGCTGCGAGAGGCCGTCGAAGTCGATCTTGACGGCGACGGGCGCCGGCTCGCTCTTCGCGTCTTTCTTGTCGTCGGACTTCTTCTCCTCGTCCTCTTTCTTCGCGCCTTCCTCGTCGCTCTCCTTCGCCAGCGGCGAGACCACGCCCTTCGGCAGCACGGCGAGGTAGATCGAGCTGGTGGCCAGCATGTCGGCGCCGGACATGGCGAACCAGTCCTGCACCGGGCCGGCGTTGGTGGAGACGAGGAAGTAGAGGTACTTGCCGTTCGGATCGAAGGCCGGGCTGCCGGCGTCGCTCAGGCCGTCGGTCAGGGGGCGCGACTCCTTCGACTCGACCGAGTAAAGGTAGATGCGCCCCATGTACGTCGTCGAGCGGCGCACGTACGCCAGCCACTTCGAGTCGGGCGACCACGACTGCGTGGTGCTGTCGAACGCGCCGGGGCTGTAGAGCGGCTGAGTGGAGATCTTGGTGATCGCGCCGGAGGCGACGTCGGCGATGAACAGCGTGCGGGAGTTGTCGGTGAAGCTGATCATCTTCCCGTCCGGCGACCAGCGAGGGTCGGCGTAGAAACCGGCGCCGCCGAGGGGGAAGTGGCGCGGAGTGCCGCGGCCGTCTTGCGCGCCGATCAGGAGCTGGTACTCGCCGCTCTCGTCCGAGAACCAGGCGATGGACTTCCCATCCGGCGACCACGCCGGCGAGCGGTCGTTCGCCGCGACGGAGCTGGTCAGGTTGCGGTCGTCGCCCTTCTCCGCCGGCACGGTGAGGATCTCCCCGCGGAACTCCAGGGCCACGCGCGCGCCGCTCGGCGAGAGGCTGGTGTTGCGGACGTACTTGGTCCCCTTGGCGAAGCGCGGACGGGTCTCGATGAGGTCCGCGGCGACGCCGATCTTGAGACGCGCGTCCTTGCCCGACGCCGGATCGAAGGTGTGCAGATATCCGGCGCGCTCGAAGATGATCTTCCCGCCGCCGGCGGTGGCAGTGATGATGGGGAAGTCGGTGAAGCGCGTGAGCTGCCGCACCTCCTTCGTCTTCGGATCGAAGCTGTGGAGATTGAGCTCGCCGCTGCGGTCGGAGAGGAAGTAGACGCGGTCGCCGATCCACATCGGGTCGGTGTCGTTGGAGCGCGACGCCGGCTGCGGGACCTGCGTCACGGCGTAGGTCTTGTTGTCGAACAGCATCAGCCGCGCGGCCTGCCCGCCGCGGTAGCGCTTCCACTGTGTGAAGGCGTCGCCGATAGGCTGGTAGAGGACGCGCGTGCCGTCAGGGGAGTAGGTGGCCTTCGCTGCGTTGGGGATGGGAAGCTTGGTGGCCATCCCGCCGGTGACCGGGACGGTGTAGAGCTGCAGGAAGCGCGCGGTGTAGACCTCGCGGGGGGAAGTGAAGAGAACGGCCTTGCCGTCCGCGGTGAAGCCCTGCGGAAGGTCCGCGCCCGGATGCCACGTCAGTCTCCGCGGCACGCCCCCCTCGGCGGCCACGACGTAGACGTCGACGTTGCCGTCGTACTCGCCGGAGAAGGCGATCCACTTGCCGTCCGGCGAGAAGCGCGGGTTGCCTTCCACGCCGGGATGCGAGGTGAGGCGCCGCGCGGCGCCGCCGTCGAGGCTCGCCACCCACAGGTCGTTGGCGTAGGAGAAGGCGATGCGGTCGCCGGAGATGGCGGGCTGGGTGAGCATGCGCGTGTCGTGGATGTCGACCGCCAGCGCGGGGGCGGCAAGCAGGAGGATGCCGAGCAGGATCTTTCGCATCCGGCGAATATATCGCGCCGCGGTTACCCTATTGCCGATGCCGCGACGCTTCGTTGTCACGCTCTGCATCGTCGTCGCGGCGATGGCCATCGCTTTCCAGCCCCGCGTTCGCGCGCTCTTTCCGCTCGGCAACGACCTGGAGCCGTCGGGCGACGACTGGTGGACCTACCACCGCTACGCCGTCAGCGTGGTGCAGGACGGCCTTGGCATGCCCGCTGTCGAGGGCCCCTACACGCGGCCCGGCGGGTTCGGATACGTCTACTTCGTCGCCGCCTGCTACGCGATGTTCGGGGTGCGGCCGGAGGTGGTGTACGTTATCCAGACGGCGCTGCTCGCCCTCGCCGTCGTCGGGTTCGTCGTCGCCTTCCGCCAGGGTCTCTTGTACGGGCTGCTGCTGGTGGGCTTCGTCTACCTCGACGCCTTCCGCTTCTACACCTTCCGCCTGCTCAGCGAGAACCTGCTGATCTTCCTGCTGGCAGTGCTCTTCATCGCCCTCCGTCGTCTTCTGTCGACCCGATCGTGGCTCGCGGCCGTCGCGGCGGGCCTTCTCTGCGGCGCCTGTTTTCTGACGCGGCCCAACACCGTGCTCCTCGCTCCCGCGTGGGCGCTGCTGCTGGTCTGGCAGAAGCGCAACCGCCGCGCGATCGCTCACGCCCTCATCCTCATCGCCGGACTGGCCGCCATGGCCGGCCTGATCGTGTGGCGCGACTACGCCGCGGCGGGCAGTCTCGACCTGCGCGTCCTCACCACCACGCAGGACTGGCCCCACCCCAGCGCCGCGCTGTATGGCAAGCGCATCCTCTACGTCCTCGGCGACTTGCGCGCTCTGGTGCCGGAGTTCGGCGCGCTGCGGCACTGGTATGCCGCGTGGGCCGGCGTGCTGCTCCTGCTCATTCAGATCGTCCGCCGCCGGCAAGCCGACCCGCTCGATCAGGCCGCGCTCGTCTTCCTGGCCGCGTACTACGGTCCGCTGATCGCCGTGGCCGACATCACGAACTACGGCATCCGGATGCTCATGCCGGCGATGCCGGTGGTACTCTACCTGGCCATGCGCGGCGTGAAGGTCACGCTTGACGGTCGCAAGATGCATTCATAGAATGCACACACTGAATGCGCAAACGAAGCTATCTAACCGTGCGTAATCTTCCCGCCGATGTCGCGACGGAGCTCGAACGGGAGCGGAAACGTCAAGGCTCTTCGCTCAATCAGACGGTCGTGGAGACGCTGCGCAGGGGTCTCGGCCTCGGCCAGGAGCGGAAGAGCAATGGCCTCGCCGCGCTCGCAGGCAAATGGACCGAGGAAGAGTTCGCGGCCTTCGAACAAAGCGTCCGTGAATTGGGTGAGCAGGTCGACGAGGAACTCTGGCGTTGAGCCGTTACGTGCTCGATACCTCGGCTTACAGCAATTTCAAGCGCGGTGACAGCCAGATCGTCGACCTCATCGACGCGGCGGAATGGATCGGGGTTCCGTCAGTCGTTCTCGGAGAGCTTTGGGCGGGATTCCTTTCGGGTCGCCGGGCGCGCGAAAACGAGCGTGAATTGCGGGAGTTCATGGCCAACCCAGCGGTCGAAGAATTGAGCATCGACGCGCGGGTTGCGCGCTTGTATGCCGAGATCGTGGCCTCCCTGCGTGAGGCCGGCACGCCTCTCCCCGTCAACGACATCTGGATTGCAGCGTGCGCCGCTGCGGCTGGATCGAGCGTCCTCACGTACGATGATCACTTCCGACGCATTGGTCGCATCGGATCGATCGTGCTGTCTTGACGCGCCGCGCCCTCTACGCCGCCTTCGACCGCTTCCCCTCCCGCAAGGGCTCGGGCGTGCACATCGCCCGCTTCGCCCGCGCGCTCTTCGACTGGGCGGGCGGCGGGGTGTTGTACGCGCTGGGCGGGGACGATCTGCCGTCCTGGCAGGTGGAGGGGGACGTCGAGATCGTGCGGTTCGCGGGGCAGATCGACAACTTCCTCGAGCGGACCATCGCCTTCGGGGAGCGGCTGGCGGCGCTGCTCGATGAGATGCCGCTCCTCGAGATTGCGCACTTTCGCGATCCGTGGAGCGGGCTGCCGATCATCGAGCGGGGATGCGCCACGGTCTACGAAGTCAATGCCCTGCCGTCGATCGAGTTGCCGTTCGCGTATCCGTCCGTCGCGCCGCGCACGCTGGAGAAGATCGAGCGGCTGGAGCAGGTCGTGCTCCAGCGGGCGGACGCGGTCGTCGTGCCGGCCAACAGCATCCGCGATCTGCTGGTCAAACGCGGGGTCGAGAACGTCACCGTGATCCCGAACGGTGCCGATCTTTGGAGTGCGGCGGCGGAGCCGCCGCTTTCGGACTACTTCATCTACTTTGGCGCGCTGCAGGAGTGGCAGGGGATCGAGACGCTTTTCCGCGCCTTCGCCCGGCTCCGCGATCTGCCGGTGCGGCTGGTGGTTTGCTCGTCGCACGACACGCGTTATGCGAAGGCGTACGTTCGCCTGGCGGAGAAATTGGAGATCGCGGAGCGCGTGGTGTGGAAGACGGCGCTGAGTGCCGAGGAGCTGCAGCCGTGGCTCCAGCACGCCGTCGCGTCGGTGGCGCCGCTCTCGGACTGCGCGCGCAACGTGGTGCAGGGCTGCTCGCCGCTCAAGGTCCTGGAGTCGATGGCCGCGGGCGTCGCGGTGATCGCCAGCGACCTGCCATCCGTGCGCGAGCTGATCACCGACCGCGTGGAAGGCCTCCTCGTCCCCCCCGACCGCCCACCCGCCCTCGCCCGCGCCATGCGCATCGCCTTCCAGTACCCCGACCTGCGGCGCGCCCTGGGCGCGTGCGGCCGCCAGCGCATTGAGCGTTCGCTGACGTGGGCGCACGCGACGCGGCGGCTCGAGGAGGTATATTCGTCGCTACCGGTACACACATGACGGCGGAATGGCAGCAGATTGCGGCGGCGAAGAAGATCGGCGTCACCCGGCCGGTGGACGAAGTCCTCGATCTCCTCCGCGCGCTGAGCGACTTCGACGCCCAAATGGCCGCCAAGCGGAAGAAGGCGGGATGCACGGTCCCCATCGCCATCATCCTCGGCATCGTCGGAGTCATCGCCGGCGGGAACGTTGGCGGTACTGCGGGGAAGATCATCTTTGCCGTGGCCATGCTCAGCTTCGCCGTCGCCATCGTCACCTTCATCCTCTTCCTCCGCTTCCGCGCCCAGGACCTCTCCGACAACCTCCGCACCGCGGCCGTGCCGTTCCTCGCGCTGCTGCGCGAGGACATGAACCCCGGCGATCCCCTCTACGCCGACATCGACCTCCGCCCGTACGACATCGAGGAGAAGAAAAAGAAGCAGAGCGACCCATACAACAAGGGCGTCTACTACAAGATCATCGACCGCCTCTTCGTCGACCCATGGTTCAACGGCAGCGCCGCGCTGGCCGACGGGACGAAGGTCCACTGGAAGGTCATCGAGCACGTGGTGAAACGCGAAAAGACCAAGAAGACCTCGCGCGGCAAGATCAAGAGCAAGACCAAGATCAAGCGGAAGACGATCGCCGTGGTGACCCTCGGGTTCCCGGCCAAGGAGTACGCGATGACGGAGGCGCAGGACGTGAAGCGCGACGAGAAACGCTCCACGGTGACGCTTGCGCGCAAGGTGAAGACGAGCCAGGCCGACTCGCCGGCGTTCGGGATGCTGGTCGATCTCATCGCCGACGGGTACAAGCGGGTCAGCGCGGCGGGGAGCGCGTGATGGAACGGTGCCGGGCCAAGCGCGGTTTCTTCAGCCTCCGCGATTGCGGGGAGATGTCGGTCAAGCAGTGCGCGCTCTGCGGGCGGCCGATGTGCTCGCAGCACCTGTCGCCGATGAGCGGCTTCACCCGCTGCCTCGACTGCGACGGGCGCGCGGCGGAGAAGGACGTCGTGGCCCAGAAGCAGAAGCCGCAGAAAAACGCGCCGCCGCCGCCGGCCGAGCAGCCGCTGAACGACCCCACCTGGTCCCACCGCTACCGCGATCGCTACTACCGCGACAGCGGCTACGCGCCGATCTACACCGGCGTTTATTACGATTCGTACTACGACCGCTACGACACGCGGTCGTTCGACTCCGACATGGCCAGCCGCGGGCCGTCATCGTCATCGGACTCCGATCGCGGGACCGGCTTCGGAGACAGTTGATTGCGCCCCCTCTGGCTCACCGAGAACTACCCCCCCGACCGCGGCGGCATGGCACAGTCGTGCGACCGCATCGTGCACGCGCTGCGCGGCCGCGGGGTGGAAGTGGACGTCGCGCACATCAGCCGCAAGTACGACGAGTGGCGCGTGGAGACCAAGGCCGGCGGGCGGCAGATCAGCTGCCCGGCCGATGACGATCCCGCGCACACCCTCAACCGGCTGTGGAACGTGCTGCGGCGCGGGCCGGCGCCGACGCACATCGTGGCCTTCGGCGGCACTCTCCCGCTCCTGGCCGGGCCGTCGTTCGCCGCCTGGCTGAAGGCGCCGCTGGTGACGCTCATCCGCGGCAACGACTTCGACGCCGCGATCTTCTCGCCGAAAAAATCCGACGTCCTGCGCCACGCCATCCGCTCCTCGGCCGCGGTCTGCACCGTGACCCGCGACCACGCCGCGCGCATCGCCGCGCTCGAGCCGGGCGTCGATCCGGTGTGGATCCCGAACGGCATCGACACCGAGTCGTGGCAGCTCCTGCCGCACGACCGCGCCGAGGGGGCGCAGTATCGGGTCGATGGCCGGCGGGTGCTCGGCATGTTCGGGCAGCTCAAGCAGAAGAAGGGCGTGCGGTTCTTCCTCGACGCGCTCGAGCGGTCGGGAGTGGCCGAGCGGTTTCACCTGCTGCTGGTAGGCGATGTGGATCCGACGTGTATAGCGGCGGCCCCTCCGGCCGCCGATGACGACGACAGCCGAAGCGGCTGTCGCTACACCGTCCTGCCGTTTCGCGATCGCCTCGAATTAATCCCGCTCTTCGCCGCGTGCGACCTGGTCGTCGTCCCGTCGTTCTACGACGGCCTGCCCAACGTAGTCCTGGAAGCCGCGGCGCTCGGCATCCCGCTCCTGACCTCGAACGCCGGCGGGATGGCCGACCTCCTGGTCGACGGCGAGAACGCCGTCGTCTTCGAGGCCGGCGACGCGCACGACTGCCGGCGCGCGATCACCGCCGCCGCATCGATCGACGACGCCTCGCTCGCCGCCCTCGGCGCGCGCTGCCAGGCGGCGGTCGTCGAACACTTCAACGTGGAAAAGGAAGCGCAGAGATATGTCGAAGTCCTTCGCACTTGTACTGCTGATCGCCGCGTGCGCGAAGCCCGCTGAAAAGCCGGCCGCGCCCGCGCCTCAGAAATCTGTCGTCCAGCAGCAAAGCTCTCCGGCGTCGCTGATCGCCCTCACCACGCCCGGCGGCGAGCGCGTCATCGAAGTCGCCCCATCCGGCAGCGACCTCACCGTCACCTACGCCGGCGGTGTCATGCACGGCCGCTTCAAGGGCGAGAAGCGCAAGTACGAGCAGCTGGAGGTGAAGTTCGGCGACGAGGGCGGCTTCAAAGTGCGCACGCTCGACGGCAAGCTGCTGTGGAAGGTGAAGGTCGCGCCGGACAAGATCAAAGTCAGCAACAACGAGGAGAACCAGAATCCGTACGAGCTGAAGATCAAGGACGCCAAGGTGAAGGTCTACGCCCCCGGCGACCGCCTCCTCGGCGAGGTGCGCGTGCGCGGTGATCACGTCGACGTCGGCGGGAAGTTCCGCGCCGCCGGCACCAGCGCCGATGCGTTCTACGGCGTCGAGCTCCTCGATGGCGTGCCGCCGCGCGAGCGCGCGGTGATCTTCGCCGAGCTGGCCATGAAGCGATGATCGTCTACTACGCGATGGGCGGCGGCCTCGGCCACCTCACCCGCGCCCGCGCGTTCCTGCACACGCTCGGGCTCGAGCGCGACGCGGTGATCGTCGCCGAGTCGCCCTTCGCCGGCGACCGCCGCGTGGTGGGCGACATCCCCGTCCTGCGCGAGCGCCCCGAGGGCCGCTTGATCCTCGACACCTTCCCGGCCGGCCTCTTCGGCGAGATCGAAGGCCGCCGCGCCGACTACGTCGCCCGCTACGTTCGCTGGGATCGTTACACGCTGCCGGCGAGCCCGCCGCGCATCGGCCGTGCGTACATCCTCGAGCCGCTCCACCCCGAGCAGGAGCGGTACGTCCGCGAGCGGGCGGAGGAGGTCATCGAGGACTTCGAGCTGCGCGACCCGCCGGCGGCGCAGGACCTCCCGCCGCTTCCGCCAAAGTACGCGCTGGTCGTCCATTCCGGGCCGCGCGAGGAGACCGACGAGCTGCTCGCCTACGCGCGCGAGGTCTGCCGGCAGGAAGGGGTCACCGATCCCATCATCGCCCCCGACGTCTACCCCGCCACGCTCATCGCCGCCGACGCCACGCGCATCTTCACCGGCGGCGGCTTCAACGCCATGCGCCAATTCGGGCGCGATCCGCGCCACCGGCCGTTGCCGTTCGAGCGGCGGTTCGATGATCAGTTTGAGCGGGTGGCGCGATTCAGCCCTACCCCCACATGTTCCGCACCACGAACCAGACGTTCGCCGGACGTTCGGCCAGGCGCCGCACGTACCAGGGGAACCAGTGCTCGCCGTAGCTGATGAGCACTTTCACCGTCACGCCGGCGGCGGCGAGGGCACGCTGCTCGGCGGCCTTGATGCCGTAGAGCATGTGCACTTCGTAGCCGCTGGTTCCGTGGCGGCGGCGGATCTCGTCGATGATGGCCATGTCGTGCGTGCCGAAGACGGCGTGGGCGCCGCCGTTGATGAGCTGCTCGCCGATCTCGAGGTAGGCGCGGTCTGTGTCGGCCTTCTTGGGAAACGCCACCTCGGGTGACTCGTTGTACGCCCCTTTCACCAGACGAACGGTGGGCTCGAGCGGCAGCAGCGAGTCGACGTCCTTCGGCGTGCGGTAGAGATACGACTGCATGGCCAGGCCGACTTTCTGGCCGGCGGCGTGGATGTCGCGGAAGAGCTCGAGGGTCTGGTCGACGTACCACGACTCCTCCATGTCGATCCAGACGAAGGAGCCGATCTCCGCGGCGCGCTTGGCCAGCGCGACGTACGCCTCGCGGCAGAACGCGGGGTCGAGCGTCATGCCGAGGTGCGTGGGCTTGGCGGAGATGTGCGTGGGCAGCTTGCGGGCGCGGATCTGGTCGAGCAGCTCGAAGTACTCGTCGCGGACCTGCGCGGCCTCGCCGACGTTCTCGATCTGCTCGCCGAGCTCGGTCAGCAGCGTCCCGATTCCGCCCTTGGCGAATTCGGCGGCGGCGTCGAGCGCGGAGCCGGCGTCCTCGCCGGGCATGAAGCGCTTGATGGCCCGCTTGGCGAAGCTGCGCTTGCGGAACTGCCCGGCCAGCCATTTGCTGCGGGAGGCGCGAAGGAGAATTGCACGGGCGATGGACATGCGCGCGGAATCATAGTGCGGTTCGGGCGAGGACGGCCCGCACCTCGTTCAACACCCGTTCGCGCAGCTCCGCCGGCTCGATGACCTCCGCCCGCGCGCCGAGGCCGAGGACCACGAAGCAGGCCTCGTCCGGGTGCTCGAAGTGCGCCTGGAACGTGGTCCAGCCGTCGGCGTCGGGCGGCTCCGGCGCGGTCCAGGCCATGCGCCACCGCCGCACCCAGGCCGCCGCGCGCGGCTCGAGGCGGAGCGTGGCGCGGTAGCGCGGCAGGCCGTCGCGGAAGGCGTCGGTGGACGACTTCCAGTGCGCGGCCAGATCGAAGTCCGCGGGCCGCTCGCACGGCGCGTCGACGATCGCCGCCTGCTCGATGCGCGACACGCGGTAGGTGCGGAAGCCGTTCGGCGTCCGGGCCACGAGATACCACGCGCTCCCCTTGGCCACCAAGCCGAGCGGATCGACCAGGCGCTCGCCGGCCTCCGCGGCGTCGCCGGCGCGGCGGTAGGTCATCGACAGCTTGCGGTCGCGGGAGAC
>Ga0207674_10009591_pt1 | contig 11044 bp, 8 predicted proteins | sample KBSCornC72_FD_184303 | JGI IMG/M metagenome (GOLD analysis project Ga0207674, IMG submission 184303) | Corn rhizosphere microbial communities from Kellogg Biological Station, Michigan, USA - KBS Corn C7-2 (SPAdes) (version 2) | ecosystem: Host-associated > Plants > Roots > Rhizosphere > Soil ...
AGATCGACGTGACCAACGAGGCCGATGTCGCGGGGCTTCCTGCATTCTTTGAATCGAAGTTCGGACGCCTCGACATTCTCGTCAACAACGCCGGCATCGCCCACGTCGGCACGATCGAGCAGACCACGCCCGAGGATCTCGATCGGCTGTACGCGGTCAACGTCCGCGGGCTGTTCCTCTGCTCCCGTGCCGCCGTCGGGATCATGCTGCCGCAGGGCGGCGGCGTGATCCTCAACATGGCGTCGATCGCCTCGCTCGTCGGCGTGCCCGAGCGGTTCGCCTACTCGATGACCAAGGGCGCGGTCCACACGATGACGATGTCGATCGCCATCGACTACGTGAAGCGCGGGATTCGCTGCAACTGCATCTGCCCTGCCCGCGTGCAGACGCCGTTCGTCGACGGCTATCTCCGCCAGAACTATCCCGGCCGCGAGGACGAAATGCGGCGCACGCTCGAGGCCTACCAGCCGATCGGACGGATGGGCACGCCGGAGGAAGTTCGCACGACGACCGGCTACGAGGTGGGCGGTGTGGCGCCCGTGGGCTGGAACAACCCGTGCGATGTCGTCGCGGACGAGAGCCTAAAGCGCTTCGAGAGCATTTGGGCGGCCGCGGGCGCTGCCAACGCCGTGTTCCCCGCCGAGACGGAGAAGTTGATTGGCGCGATTGGCGCTCAATGGGCGCGAATCGTCCGCGAGCCCGCGATATGACCGAAGTTACGGCTGTTGCCAGCGGCGCGAGGCTCCGCCTGCCGCCCCTGGTGGTGGCGATGCGACCCTACCAGTGGCCGAAGAACGTCATCGTCTTCGCCGCTTTCATCTTTTCAGCCGGGGACGCCTGGAGGGCGGGCGACCCGGAGACGTGGTGGCCTCTGCTCTGGCGCAGCCTGGCGCTCTTCGGGCTCTGGTCCGTGGTCGCAAGCGCCACGTACTTGGTCAACGACGTCCAGGACCGCGAAGCCGACCAGCTGCTTCCGCGCAAGGCTCGCCGGCCGATCGCCGCTGGTGAGCTCTCGCCGTGGACGGCGTTCATCGCGGCGGTGGTGCTGGCGACGATCGCGCTGCCGCTCACCTTCCTGCTTGACGTGACTGCAGGCTGGGTACTCACGGCCTACGCCGCCACGATGACGGCCTACTCCTTTGGCCTGAAGCGCGTGGCCATCCTCGATGTCATCATCCTCACGGGCGGCGTGGTGGGGCGTGCGGTGGCCGGTGCGACCGCGATCGACGTCGAGATTTCGCCATGGCTGTATGTCTGTTCGAGCTTCGCTGCGCTCTTCCTGGCGACGAGCAAACGCTGGTCCGAATACCGCCAACTGGGCCCGGAAGCGGCCCGCCACCGGCCGTCGCTCGCCGCTTATTCAGGAGAAGTGCTGAACCAGCTCCTGACCATCAGCGCCTCCGCCGCGCTCCTGAGCTACGCGCTCTACACCATTGAATCGGCACGGGTCCCCGCGGATGGCTCGATGGCCCTGACCTTGCCCTTCGTCGGGTTTGCGATGTTCCGTTACCTGCTGCTCCTCAACGGCGACCGTCGCACGGATGCCCCGGACCGGATCGTGTTCACCGACCCGCAGATCGTGCTCGCGGTTGTCGGTTTCGTGGTCACGGCGATGGCCGTGCTCATTCGCCACAGCTAGCAAGCGGCAAAAGAGGCTGGGCAGTTGAACGCCCGGAGGACTAGGCGGATTCGGCCTGGGGGTTGATGACCGGAATATCGATCTCCTGGCCGCCACGGGTGAGGAGCAGCGGACGCGTCTTGTTCAGGACGCTGTCGGCATTCACGACGCACTTCTTCACGTCACCACGGCCGGGGATCTCGTACATCACTTCCATCAGCGTCTCTTCGAGGACGGTGCGGAGGCCGCGGACGCCGGTCTTGTGCTTGATTGCCATCTCGGCGACCGCCTTGAGGGCGTCGTCAGTGAAGACGAGTTCTACGCCGTCGATGCTGAAATAGCGCTGGTATTGCTTGAGGAGCGCGTTCTTCGGCTCGGTGAGGATTCGTACGAGCGCTTCTTCGTCCAACGAGTGGAGACCGACGACCATTGGAAGCCGCCCGACGAACTCCGGAATCAGCCCGAACTCGAGCAGGTCGTCGTGGGTGACGTGCATCATCAGCTCGTCTTTGCGCTTGTTTCCGCGGAAACCACGCTGGGCCTGGAAGCCGAGGCGCACGTGGTCGCGGGTCAGGCGCTTTTCGATGTGGTTCTCGAGGCCTTCGAAGGCTCCGCCGCAGATGAAGAGGATGTTCGCGGTGTTGATCTGAAGGAAGTCCTGGTGGGGATGCTTGCGGCCGCCCTGCGGTGGAACGTTCGCCACACATCCCTCGATGATTTTCAGCAGAGCCTGCTGGACGCCCTCGCCCGAGACGTCGCGGGTGATGCTGGGGTTGTCGCTCTTGCGGGCGATCTTGTCGATCTCGTCGATGAAAATAATGCCGCGCTCAGCCTTCTGAATGTCGAAGTCGGCGGCCTGGATGAGGTGGAGGAGGATATTCTCGACATCCTCGCCAACATAGCCAGCCTCGGTGAGTGCGGTCGCATCAGCGATGGAGAACGGCACCTCCAGCATCCTCGCGAGGGTCTTGGCAAGGTAGGTCTTGCCGACGCCGGTGGGGCCCACGAGGAGGATGTTGGACTTCTCGAGCTCGATGTCCTGGTCGGCGGCGGCGCCGATGCGCTTGTAATGGTTGTAGACGGCGACCGAGAGAACTTTCTTGGCCTGCTCCTGGCCGATCACGTATTCCTGCAAGTGGTCGAAAATAATCTTGGGCGAAGGGACGCGCGACGACGGGCCGGCGACGCCCTTGGCGGTGGCGGTGGTTGTTGTGCCGCCGTTCTCCTCATCGATGATTTCCCGGCAGAGGTCGACGCACTCGTCACAGATATACACCGCACCGGGCCCGGCTATGAGACGGCGGACCTGATCCTGGTTCTTCCCGCAGAAAGAGCAGTGGTACTGAACGCGGTTGGTGCGGTTCGTGGCCAAGTCGTTTGTCCCTCCGTCTACTTCGCGTCTTCTGGCCGCATGAGCAGGTCGTCGACGAACCCGTAGTCTTTCGCGCCCTGGGCATCGAGGTAGAAGTCCCGGTCGAAGTCGCGCGTGACGCGCTCGACGGTCTGCCCGGTGTGCTTGGCGATGATGTTTCGAATGATCTCGTTGTTTCGAAGGATCTCCTTGGCCGCTATTTCAATATCGGATGCTTGACCGCGCGCGCCACCCAGGGCCTGGTGCATATGCACAGTCGCGTTAGGCAAAGCGAAGCGCTTCCCCTTCGCGCCGGCGCATAGCAGCACGGTCGCCATGGAGGCAGTCTGGCCGACGGCGATCGTTGAAACCGCGGGCTCGATCAGTTGCATCGTGTCGTAAATCGCGAGGCCGGCGGTGATCACTCCGCCCGGAGAATGGATGTACATGCTGATGTCGCGTTCCGGGTCTTCTCGCTGGAGGTAAAGCAGCTGGGCAACGATCAGGTTGGCGATCATGTCGTCGATGGGCGTGCCCAGAAAGACGATCCGCTCCTTGAGAAGCAAGGAAAAGATATCGAACGCGCGCTCGGAGCGGGGGCCCGTTTCGATGACCGTGGGGATGACGTCGTGAATAAGTGGGTGGAGCATCCTTCCGGTCGTCAATTTGATTCCTCCTTGAGTTCGCCTTTGGCGATCGTGGCGAGACGATCGAGCGTCTTGCGCGAAAGAAGGTTGCGCCGAATCGTCGCAACCCCCTCATCGCTGGCGAACATCTGGCGGAACCGAGCCGCATCATCACCCATCGGGGCGACGAGGGAATCGAGCTCCTGATCTACTTCTTCGGCTGTCACGTCGAGACCTTCAGCCTCGGCGAGCTGATTCAAGGCAAGAGAACGCTTGACGCGAAGCTCGGCGGCTTCCCGCCACGTCTCACGAAATTCTTCTTCCGTGCGGCCAACGCTGCGCAGGTAGTTCTGGTATTGCTGCCGGTCGTTGCCGGTTGCTTCCCGGATGAGGTGGTCAATTTCGTGTTCGACGAGCAATTTGGGATACTCGAGGGTGGCCGTTTCGACGAGCTTTTCAACCGCGTCGTTGCGGAGCTTCGTCTCGGCGTTTTCTTCGAGCGACTTGCGGATGTCGCCTTCGATCCGGGTTCGCAGAGCTGCGAAATTCTCGAACTCTTCAGCGTTGATCATCGCTGCGAACTCATCATCGAGTTCGGGGAGGCGTTCTTCTTTGACCTCGCGGATATGGAGGGTGAACTTCGCCCCTTTGCCCTGGAAGCGCTCCACGCGGAAGTCTTCGGGCATGGTGAGCGTGAGTTCGTTCGTTTCGCCCTTCTTCATGCCGATGAACGCCTCGGCGAGGCCGGGAAGGAAGATCATCTGGCCTTCGCGCAGCGGGAACTCGGCGTTCTCATCTTCGAGGAACTTCTCGTCCTCGATCTGTCCAGTGACGTCGGCGATGAGGACATCGTCCCACTGCACCGGCCGCTCTACCGGGACGTGGGTCGCGTGGCGCCGGCGGAGGAGCGTCAGTTGCTCGTCGACCGCCTCGGGAGTGACATCGGCTGCTTCCGGCTCCACGCGAATGGCGTGATAGTCGTTCAATTCGATGTTGGGACGGACCGGGACGATGGCGGTGAACTTCACGGGCTCGAGCTGGTCGATCTCGAGCTCCGGCTGTCCGATGGCGTCGACGTCCTCGGTCTCGATCGCTTCGTTGTAGGCGGCGGGGACGAGCTTATCGAGCGCTTCGCGGATCAGGCCCTGGCGGCCGACGGCACGCTCGACGATGGCGCGGGGGGCCTTCCCCGGGCGAAAGCCGGGAAAGCGGTTCTTCTGGGCGATGCGTTTGTATGCGGAATCGAGGGAGCGTTCGAGCCGGTCCTCGTCAATCTCAATCTGAAGCTGCACACGGCTCTCCGGGAGCCGTTCGAGGGTTACCTTCACAGTCGGTGCGCGGACCTCCGATTCGAGTATAGCAAAGGAAACCGGCTCTGCCGGGCGCTAGACGTAACGGTGGGAGTTCGTTAACGGCGCATGTTCTGGCGCCGGTCGAACACGTCCACCAGGGCATCTCCAAGCAGGTTCCACGAGAAGAAAAAGAGCACCACCGGCCCCGCAGCCGCAATGAGGAGATACGGGTACTGCTCGAAGAAGCGCGTCCCGTTGGTGTCACCGATCAGATTGCCGAAGCTCGCGGCGGGCGCGTCGATCCCGAGGCCGAGATAGCTCAAGGCAACTTCAGCCCCGGCAATCCCAGCCATACCTGAAGAGAGGCCCACCAGGTAGAGGGGCATGACGCCCGGAAGGATGTGGCGCCAAAGGATGCGACTGGTGGACGCGCCCATGCTCTCCGCCGCTGTCACGTAGGACTGCTCGCGGATCGCCAGCACCTGACTACGGACGATGCGCGAGGTGCCCAGCCAGGAAAAGGGGACGGCGGCGGCAGTAATGATGGCGAACTTCACGAACGTTTTGGCGTCGGCACCGAGGAAGGTGTGGTCTTCGAGCCAGAACGACCAGGAGCTAATCCGAGCACGGAAGGCCGCCGTTATGGCAAGCATCAGAAGGAGAGTCGGGAGCCCGGACAGGGTTTCGCCGACGCGCATGATGGCGAGGTCGACCCATCCCCCCCGATAGCCGGCGAGGAGGCCCAGCCCGAGGCCCAGCACGAGGCCGCCGGTCAACACGACAGCAAGCGTGAAAAAGATCGTGGTCCGAGCTGAGTAGAGCACGCGGGTGAACATGTCTCGGCCAAGGGCGTCGGTGCCAAAGAGGTGCTCGGATGAGGGCGCCTGGCGGCGCGCTTCCACGGTAAGCTGCTGCTCGTTCAACCCATACGGCGCAACCAGGGGCGCCGCGAGCCCGGCCACGTAGAAGATGCTCAGGTACAAGATGGCGAGGAAGGCGAGCTTCTTCCGCAGCAATTCGCGCACCGTGCGGAAGCGAGGCGGTGGCCTCACGGCGGCCTCGGAATGGACGTCGAGGAGGGACGCGGCCTCGCTACTCACGCGCTGCCCCGACACGCACCCGGGGATCGACGAAGCCGTAAACGATGTCGATCACGACATTGGCGAAGACGAACAGCGTGGAGCCGAAGAGCACCAGGGCGAGGATCACGTCGTAGTCGGGAGCGAGGACGGCTGCCAGCGACTCGCGGGCGATGCCCGGGATACCGAAGCTCGTCTCCACGAAGAGCGAGCCCGAGATGATTCCCGGCAAGGAGAGGCCGATGACGGTGATCATCGGGAGAAGGGCGTTCCGGGTGATGTGGCTAATGACGACGGTCTGTTCTTTCAGACCCTTCGCGCGCGCCGTGCGGATGTAGTCCTCGCCGAGGACGCTGATCACCGAGGCCCGCATGAAGCGGGCGATTCCTGCGACGCCCGGCAAAGCCATGACCATCACGGGGAGGATCATGTTGGCGCTGTAGACCCCGTGGTAGGAGAGGTTCACCACGTCCAGCTTCAGCGCGAAGAACCAGATCGCAAAGGTCGAGAGCACGAACGTCGGCACGGCCTCTATGGCCAGCCAGAATGAGATCGTGAGCGGGTCGATGAAGGTGCCACGCGCGAGGGCGGCGTAAACGCCAACGGGGATGCCCAAACCAAAACTGATAACGAGCGCCGCGAAGCTCAGCTGGCTGGATACTTTCACCTTGGGCCATATCACTTCGCTTGCGGTGAACTCGCGGTGCCGCGTGGAAACGCCGAGGTCGCCCTGGGCGAGGTTCTTCATGTACTTGTAGTACTGGACGTAGACCGGCTTGTCGTAGCCGTACTTTTCTTTCAGGACCCGGGCCTGCTCCTCCTGGTAGCGCTGTCCCAAGATGGCGTCGACCGGGTCGCCGGGAGCCAGGCGCAACATGAAGAAGACGATGACCGAGATGGAAAACAAGACAGGGATGGCCCAGAGCACCCGGCGGACGATGTACCCGAGCAGCCCTGGGCCCATGCCTAATCGCCCTTTATCTCGACGTACCGGTACTTGGGAATCGTCATCGAAGCGGCGGGCAGGTTCTTGACGCACGACTTCACGAGCTGGTGCGAGACGGGCCAGAAGAGCGGGATCACGGTCGCGTCGTCGAGGATCTTCTGCTCGGCCTGCGCGTACAGCTGGAAGCGCTTCGTGCGGTCCTGGTCCACTTTCGCCTGCTGCAGGAGCTTGTCGACCTCATCGTTCTTGTACTTCACGTAGTTCAGCGGACTGTCGCTGGCGAACAACTTGCCGAGGAAGTCCTCGGGGTCGGGGTAGTCGGCGGACCAGCCGTCGGACAACATCTGGAACTGGCCCTTGCGCTGCTCGCGCAGGAACGCGGAGACGTCGACTGCCTGGAGCTGAACGTCGGCGCCGAGGGTGTCTTGCCAGCCTTTCTGGATAGCGGTGAGCAGGTCTGGCGGGGCCGCTCCGCCGCCACCGTAGCTCAACGTTATTCGCGGAAGTTTGCCGGCGTACTTCGAATCCTGGATCAACTGTTTGGCCTTCTGCGGGTCGTACGGATAGCTGTGGATCGACTCGGTATATCCGGGCATCTCCGGCGGTAAGAAGCCATCGGCGACGCGGAAGGCGTTGTAGAACAGGACGGTGTTGATGTTCTCCCGATCGATCGTCATGGCGAACGCCTGACGCACCTTCGGGTCGTCGAACGGCTCCTTCTGCGGGTTCATCGTGAAGTAATAGGTGGCCATTTCAGGGACTTCGCGATAGTCCTTGCTGAGCGGGCTGTTCCCGGCTTTCACCTCGTCGAGCTGCGTCACAGGGAAGCCACCGATGTGGATTTCGTTGTTCTCGTAGCGGGTGAGGATCGAACCGCCGGCGAGCTCGAAATCGACTTCGTCGATCTTGGGCGCGCCAAGGTGGTAGCGGTCGTTCTTCACCAGCCGAATCTTCTCGGCCGGCTTGAACTCGGCCAGCTTGAACGGCCCGGTGCCGTTCGGGTGCTGGGTCCAGTCGCGGCTCTTTTCCACAGTCTTTTTGTCGACCACGAAGGCGACCGGATAGGTGAGCTCAGAAAGGAAGAAGTCCGAGGGCTCGATGAGGTCGATCTGGACGGTCGTCTCGTCGATCACCTTCACGCCGCTGACGCTGGACGCCTTGTTCGTGAAGCGGTCCTTCACCCCAACGATGTTGCCAAGGTAGGCGACAACGGTAGGCGAAGCGTTCGTGGGGTCGGCTGCTCGCTCGATGCTGTATTTGAAATCTTCGGCCGTGACGCGCTGGGAGTTGTGGAAGACGACGTTGTCGCGCAGCTTGAACGTGTAGGTCTTGCCGCCGTTCGAGACGGACCACTCCTTGGCGATATCGGGCTGAACTTTGAGGTCGGGATCGAGTGTGACGAGCCCGCCGAAGATCTCGACGACATACTCGCTGGTGCTGACGTCACCAACCTGGATCGGGTCCAACACGGACGAAGGATCGTCGCCGGGAATGATGAGCGCCTTGCTGTCGCAAATCTTGCCTGAGGTCGAAGCCTTGGGCGTGGAGTTCGAATCGGCCGGCGTGCCGCCGTCGTCGTCGCCTCCGCCGCCGCCTGCGAGAGCGATAACGAAGACCACCCCAACGGCGATGATGAGGAAGGCGACGAAGCCCATCATCAGGGTCAGCATTCGGTTCGACATGGGCACCTTCCGACCGATCTTGGAAATGGATACGACCGGCGTGCCGGAGGCGATCCGCCTGCCCCTGGCAAGATTGCCAAAGAGTACACGGGAAGGGATGCAGCGAGAATGCGCGGGGCGTGTGCGGAGGAAACGTGGCTTTACAGCCAGTTAACGAGCATTTAGCCCCGGGCGGGGTCCGGCTTGAGCATCAGCCCGACCTCTTCGAGCTGAATTGTGTCCACCGGGGAGGGCGAACCCATGAGCGGGTCCGTGCCCGAAGATGCCTTTGGGAACGCGATAACGTCGCGGATGTTGTCGGTGCCGGCGAGCAACATGATGAGCCGGTCGATGCCCGCGCCGACGCCGCCTTCCGGGGGCGCGCCGTACTCGAGGGCATCGAGGACGACACCGAAGCGCTCTTGCTGCTGCTCGGGCGTGTGGCCCATCAGGCTGAAGACGAGTTCCTGGTCCGCGCGGTTACTGATGCGGATCGAGCCGCCGCCGAGTTCGGCGCCGTTGCAGACGAGGTCGTACTGGTAGGAGGTGGCCTTGCCGGGGTCACCGGTGGGCGTCAGATGTTGACGAGCCTCTTCCGGGAAACCGCAGAACGGGTTGTGGGTCGCGTCCCAGCGTTCCTCCTCCGGGTGCCACTCGAGCAACGGAAACCCGGTGACCCAGGTGAACGACATGCCCGGGGTGGCCGTCAGCCCCAGCCGCTCGCCGAGGGCGGTGCGCACTTCGTGGAGGGAGCGGGCCACAGTTGCCGGCTGGTCGGCGACGATGACCACGAGGTCACCCTCTTCTGCACCGGTGCGCGAACGGATGGCCTCGATCTCGGCTTCGTTGAGGAATTTGGCAATTGGAGACCGCAGTTCGCCGGGCATGAATCCGATGTAGGCGAGACCCCTGGCGCCTCCGCTTCTCGCGATTTCGGTGAGTTCGTCGATCTCCTTGCGAGTCATGTCGGCTTTTCCGGGCACGCGGATGGCCTTGATTTCGCCGCCGCTCTTGAGGGCCCCGGCGAACACCTGGAATTCGGAGCCACGCAGCGGCTCGGCAATGTCGACGAATTCCAGCCCGAAGCGGAGGTCCGGGCGGTCGATGCCGTAGCGCGCCATCGCGTCCGCGTAGTCGAGCCGGGGGAACGGCTTGTGGGCGATGGGCCCCGGGCCGAAGCGCTCGGCGATGCCGGTGTAGAGCTCTTCGATCAGGGCGAGGACGTCTTCCTGCTCGACGAAGGCCATCTCGAGGTCGAGCTGGGTGTGCTCGGCGACGCGGTTCGCGCGTGTGTCTTCGTCCCGGTAGCAACGGGCGATCTGGAAGTACTTCTCGACGCCTCCGTACATCAGGAGCTGCTTCAGGATTTGCGGAGACTGTGGAAGCGCGAAAAAACTTCCCGGCTTCATGCGCGAAGGCACGAGGAAGTCGCGCGCGCCCTCGGGCGTGGACTTGATGAGCGTGGGGGTTTCGACTTCGATGAAACCGCGGGCGTAGAGGAACTCGCGGATGAAGCGCACGACTTCGTGGCGCAAGTAGATGACGCGCGCGACATCCGGCCGGCGAAGATCCAGGTAGCGGTACTTCAGCCGAAGCTGCTCGTCCACCTCGACGGGCTCGTTGATGTAAAAGGGCGGGGTGAGGGCCTCGTTGAGGACCTTCACTGCCGTGGGGACGACTTCCACTGCCCCGGTGGCCATATTCGGGTTCACGGTGGCTGCATCGCGGGCGCGGACAACGCCTTCGACCTGCAGCACCCACTCCGTGCGGGCACGATGTGCTTCGGCGTGGACGCCCGCGTTCTCAGGATTGATCACGAGCTGGACGATTCCGCTGGAATCGCGGAGGTCGATGAAGATGAGCCCGCCGTGGTCGCGCCGGCGGTGGACCCAGCCGGCTATTTGCACGGTCCGGCCCGCGTCTTCCAGGCGCAGTTCGCCGCAGTTCGTGGTCTTGAGCATGGGTTAAGGATAGCCGGGAAGGCTCAGACCTTCAGCGCTACCAGCACAAACGCGCCGGGTACGCGCCAGCGCACGTCCCACCTGACGTTGTGGAAGTGGTCCAGGCGGGTCTGGTAGCGATCGGAGTCGGGCATCTCTTCCAGGTGGACGGTCGCGAGGCCGGCGACACCGAGCGCGCTGATGAGGTCGCCGAGGTTCCAGCTCGCGCCGTTGCCCTGTTCGTCATCGCCGAAATAGGAGTGGGCGATGGCGAAGATGCCCTTGTACACGCCGGGCACCCTCGCTGCAGGATGGGCGTCGTGGATCACGAGACGCCCGCCGTCGCGCAGGGAATCGGCGATCTCCCTGCCCCAATCGTCGAAGAATTCAAGCGAATCGAGGCTGCCGAACGGGCTGTAGACCGTGTCGAAGGGTCCCGGCGGGAGCCTAATCGCGCCCGGATCGCGTTCGTCCCAGGCGATGGCGACACCGGCCGATTCGGCTAGTGTCCTGGCTCTCGCGCTGCCTTCG
>Ga0207674_10009596_pt1 | contig 11039 bp, 6 predicted proteins | sample KBSCornC72_FD_184303 | JGI IMG/M metagenome (GOLD analysis project Ga0207674, IMG submission 184303) | Corn rhizosphere microbial communities from Kellogg Biological Station, Michigan, USA - KBS Corn C7-2 (SPAdes) (version 2) | ecosystem: Host-associated > Plants > Roots > Rhizosphere > Soil ...
GATGCTGAACGCGCTGGACGACGCGTTGCGTCCCGCGACGGTGCGGTTGTAGAGGCTCAGCGTGTCGGGCGGAAGCTCGCCGAGCATGCGCCGCGCTCCCCGCGACAGCCACCGCGTCAGCCACTCGCCGTTGACGAGCTCCAGCGCCTGCAGCGTGGACGCCTGCATCGCCCGCAACGACGTGACCTGGTCGCGAATCGGTCGGCCCAGCGCTCGCGAGAGGCTGTTGGAGGCGACCTGCCACTCGCGCCCGTACACGCCCGAGGTCGGCGGCAGCGACGGCGGCGGAGCGCCAGGTTCTCGCGCCGGCGGTGGGGCGCCCGGCGCGCGCCTTCCCGGCCACGTGTTCCACTCGCCGGTGATCGCGCCCACCGCGTCCGCAAACTGCTCCGCGGTGAGCCGCCGTACTTCCGGTCCCTGGAAGACGTACCGGCGCGCCGGCGGCTCGCTCAGCCGCGTCACCGCGGGCATCTGGTAGGTGCGCGACGTGATGATCGTCGCAATCAGATGCTTGATGTCGTACCCGTGATCGACGAAGTCGCTCGCCAGCCAGTCGAGCACCTGCGCGCTCCATGGCAGGCCGTCCATCTCGTCAGGATTGGCGACGATGCCGCGACCCATGAGCCGTTGCCAGACTCGATTCACCAGCGTGCGCGGCAGACGTCCCATTCGAGGATCAGTGAACGTCGCCGCCGCCGCCGCACGCCGATCGGCCAGCGAAGCAGATGCTGAGGCGTGCGAGATCGCAGGGAACAGAAACGCCGGCTCCGCATACTTGTTCGTCGCGACGTCGCAGCGATACATCTGCAGCTTCGGATCCGGGGCGAAATACGCCGCCAGCGCGTACGCGTCCTGCAGCTTCCATTTGCTGACGAAGCTGTCGTGGCAGGAATTGCACTTCAGGTTGATACCGAGAAAGACCTGCGCGGTGTTCTGCGACGCCTGCATCCAGGGCGTTACCGCCGCGCTCGTTTCGCCTCGCCAATTCACCCCGATCAGGAACCCCTCCGGATCCCCCGGCGCGGTTGGATTGAGCAGCTTCGCGACGAATTTGTCGTACGGCAGGTTCGCCGCCAGCGCGCCAAGGAGCCACTCGGTGATGCTCTTTCGCCCAGCGGTCTCGGAAAAGTACGTGACACCGTCCTCGTTGCGCAACAGGTCATCCCAGAACGACATCCAATGCTGCGCATACTTGTCGTTGTCGCCGAGCAAGGACGTCGCGAGCGCGGCGCGTTTGGACGGGCTCGTGTCATCGAGGAAGGACTGCAGCTGTTCGGGTGTCGGAAGCAGTCCCCAGATATCGAGATACACGCGGCGTGCAAAGAGCGCATCGGAAATGCGCACCGGCTCGGTTGCAGTGGGAGTGTTGCCGGGGGGCGTGCGCACGAGGTAGGCGGCCACCTGCCGATCGAGCGGTGCGTTCCACGCCTTCCACGTCACCGCAGCCAACGGCGGACGGGTGAGTGCCAGCGGCGCTTCCCACGGCTGCGGCGCACGTGCAGATGTCGGGGTCAGCCGCGCCCCCTGATCGATCCATAACCGGAGCATGGCGATCTCCGCGGTCGTCAGCGGGGCTTTGTCCTTCGGCATCTGCGGCTCGACATCGCCGCGGACGCGATGGACCAGCAGGCTGCCGGCGCCGTTCCCGGGGCGAATCACCGCCCCGTTGCGACCACCCTCGAGTGCGTCCTCGTAAGTGGCCAGCGACAGCCCCCCTTTGCGTTTGTCCTGGCTATGGCATTCGAGGCAGCGCTCCCGGAGGATGGGACGGACCTGCGTCTCATAGTTAATGCGCGGCTGCGCGGAGAGAACGGCGGGGACGGAGAACGCGGAGAAAACGCTGGCGCTAACCACGGAGAAACGGAGACAACGGAGGATCACTTTTTTGGAGAAGGCCCGGCGCACAAGGCTTCCTCCTAAAAAAATGATCTCCGTTAACTCCGTGCCTCCGTCGTTAGTTTCTCCGTGCACTCCGATGACTCCGTTATCTCCCAGGCTCGACTTCGATCATCCGCTGCTTATAGGTCTCGCGCGCGTGATCGTAGGCCTTGCGCGCCTCGTCGAGCTCACCCGCGCGAATCTGCGGCGCTTTCTGCGTCCAGCACTGATTCACCGCGTTCAAGCACCACTGCACGCTCGCCCGCGAGGCGCGAATCGGCTTGCCGTCGACGATCGCGAACACCGGGTTGGTGTGCGAGGACGGCAGAATCCGCGCGGCGATCCAGCTGCTCCGCTCGATCGGGACATCGAACGAGAGCTCGTGAATCCCGCCGTCGGCGGCCAGCGGCTGGCGGGCGGCGACGACGCCGTTCACGATGACTTCAACGGAGACGCTGCGTCCATTTCCGACACGCGCGCGCTCGACGTCCCAGTAGGGCGATGCGTCGTAGCGCGAGGTGCGGATGAGATCGTTCGGCGTCGGATCGAGCAGCGCGGCGGCCCTCAATTTTACCTTCGCGGTCGCCGCGCGCGCGAGTGGAATCTCGCTCGTCGCCTGTCCGGCCTCGACCCCGTTCACCGTGAAATCCATGAGGTGGCTGCGGCCGTCGGATACGTAATTTCGTCCGGCGGCGACCGCATCGATCCATTTTCGGTAGCTCAGGGTGCCATCCACCTTGGCATACGAGCGCGCGAGCCCGACACGGTCATCGGTGATGCAGGGCCAATCGGTCTCGCCGCTGATGCGCGTGCGGAATCCCGCGTTGAGCGCGTGATACCAGATGTTCAGTTCCCAGACGTGCGGTGTATCTCCCGCGGAAATGAAGTCCACCGCTCCGGGATGGGTGACGTCCACGATGTACTCGTTCGCGCCGATGCCATCGAATGCGGGCATCTCGTAATTCGGGAGCTCGGCGCTGCGGACTTCGAGTCCCCATCCCGAATGGGCGAACCCGGTGATCGCTCCCTGCGCTTTCGCCCACCGGAGAATCGGCAGCGTCCAGCTCGGCCAGTCTTCGATGCGTTTCGTCTTGGGATAGTCCTGCTCCTTCAGACCGAGCAGCACCAGATGTCCGGCATGGCTCGAGGGAAAACCTGAAACCTCGAGGTCGTAGTGCATCAGCCGCTCGCCCGCTTTCGACAGCGGGTGATCCTGCCCGGAGAAGAACTGCTTCTGGAAGTAGTAGGACGGGCCCCACGTCAGCACCGACGCGACGCTCAGCGCCTCGCCATCGATCTGCGGCCACATCTCCTGTGGCCGCACCCCTTCGGTTGGGTTCTCGTAGTGCGAGCATCCCGCCGAGTGGATGTGGTGATCGCCGGGATACCAGCCGTAGCGCGTGGGATCGATCCAGCGCACGAGGCGGAACAACCATTCGTCGGGTCCCGCGATCGCGACGCGACGCGCCTCCGCCACGTATTCGGGACCCCGGGTCACCGTCAGCTTGAATGAGCCGGCGGGCAGGGAGATCGTCTGTCCGTCCGCGCGGTAGATCTGCGGCTGGAAGTAGAAGTCTGGCGCGAGCCGTTTGGTGGTCGTCGGGTAGACGCGATCCGCATCGTCCTTGATGAGGAACGACGCGGTGGCCGGTTTGCCCGTCTCGTCTACGACCCGCACGCGGACCGCGTGCGCGGGAAGCGCCGTGAAGACGATGTCGACGTCGTTGCGGAAACCGATGTCCTGCGTCCCCTGGCCGACGTTGAACCCCAGCGTCGCGGATCGCTGGCCGGCGTCGCGGCTGTAGACCTGGAGGATTGCGTATTCGACGGCGAGCCCGGACAGACGTGGCCGCATCGGCGCCGCGGTGAACAGCGCGATGTCGGCCCACCGATCGCGCACGTCGGCGTCGGTCATCTGCTTTTTCGGCTCGGGAGAGTTGCTCGCAGGCACATAGACGCGCGCGCTGTTGGGACTCTGCACCGCCAGCGGCGCTCTGACGCCTCCTTCGTTGATGACCTTCACAAGGAACAGCCGCGTGCCAGCCTGCACGAGCTCCGGTTTCGCGTCCCCCTGCTCCACTTTGACGCGGCTTTCGGGATTGATGTGGACCCTGGCGATGACGTAGCGATCGAGGATCTGCTGCAGCCGCGCGACCGCCGCGGGCTCGTCAGTCATGGCAATCGCATCGTCTATGGCCTGTCGATCGGGGGATGGGAGCGGCTGCCCGAGAAACGCGAGCGCGATCTGGACGCGCCTCGCCTGCTGCGCGAGCGGCTGCAGCGCGACCGGCTCGACGGTCGGATGCACGTGTTCCTGCGCTCGCACCGTCAGCGTGACGGTCGAGAGCGCGATACCCAGCGCAAGCACGTACAGTCGCGGGTAGTAGCGCATCGGTATTCTCAATTCTCAGCGCGCCGTGCGAGCCGATCGCGGCTTCGTCAGGACCGCGACGATCTCCGCCGGCGTCAATTTGGCCGCGCGGGAATCGACTCCCTTCACCGTGAAACCCGTGCCGGCGTCGTGCAGGATGAGCTGCCCCGAGGCCATGGACACCGCCGTCTGCAGGTCGCCCGCACGGCGCAGCCCGGGAATGTAGAGATGCTCGACGAACGCGGCATCGCTCGACGAATCGAAGTCGACGTCGAGTATCGCGACCGGAATCGGCACGATCGCGGCCGCGAGAATCGTCGCCAGCGCTGCGTCGCCCTCGGCGACGACCGCTGCGCCGGGCTGGGCGCGCAGCGCGGCGACGATGTCCGCGACCCGCTGGCTCGCCGGCGTGCGATTGTAGGTTTCGAAGTGCCGCACTTTGGCGGCGGCTTCCTCGTCGTACTTCGTGAACGTGATCGTGTGAACTTTGAGGCCCGCCTTGGTCAGCGCCCGTTCGAGATCCGGGTTGGGACTCGCGAGCAGCACGGTTCGCGGCGGCCCGTAAAGGGCCGCCCTACCACCAGCGTCGGCCGGGCCCTGGTCGGCCGGTATCGTGGCCGCTGCGTAGGCCGGCCCTGTACGGGCCGGCATCGATTCGGCGGCAAAGCCCAGCGAATGCCGCAACGCCGCCGGCAACGTTTTCGCGTCGCCAGACGTGAGCTGCTTCTTCGCCGCGGCAATCCAGTTCTCGGTCAGGTGCGCCACGTCGACCGCGTTCGACGGCAGGGCGCGGCCGTGGAAGACGAGCAGGTTCGGAATCGACTCGGGTGTGAACGATCGCTCCGTAATCTTGACGTCCGGCGGCTTGTTCTGCAGCCAGCGCGCCATCCATGCGTACATCGCCTCACGGCTGTCCTTGTTGTAGTTGTGATCGGCGGTGATGCGCACGGCTTGCACGTGGTCTCCCGCGTCGAACAGGTTGTAGATGGCGCGGACGGCCGGGTATTCGTTCTCGAGCGTCTCCGCCGTCCAGTCGCCCGTTGCGGAGATCATCAGCAGCGGCCGCGGCGCAATCGTCGCCGCGATCTCGACGTTGGTCGTCTCCAGCCGAAGCCCGGGCGGGTTCTCGCAGATGCAGCCGCCCTGCATGTGCAGCGAGATCATGTTGACGGGAACCGACACGGCAATCCGATCGTCGACCGCCGAGGCCAGGAATGTCTGGGTGCCGCCGCCCGATTCACCCGTCATCGCGATCGCATCGCGTCGCACGTACGGCAGCGACTCGAGAAAATCAATCGAGCGGATCGAATTCCACAGCTGCAAACCCGACAGGCTCAGGCCCCAGAGATGTTCACGCTTGCCGGCGAACGTGTGCGGCACCTGCTGGCTGTCGTTGTAGCCGACCATGTCGTAGGTGAAGACAACGAACCCCAGGCGCGCGAGGTTGATGGCGCGGCCGGGCCCAGAGTTCAGCGATGTGTTCTCGAGACGTCCGTACGCCCAGTGGCCGTGCGGTGACAAAACGGCCGGAAACGGACCATCGCCGAGTGGCCGATAGAGATTCCCCGTGACGAAGAAGCCCGGCAGGCTTTCAAAGTACACCTTCGCGATCGTGTAGTCGGATTTCTTGATCTCTCCGAACATCTCCGGGTGAAGCGGTGTCTTCTCCGGCATCGGCAGCAGTCCCGCCGAGGCAAGCACATGCTCGCGCAGATAGGCTCGGCGGGCGCTCCACTCCTCGGCCGAGCTGAAATGAGGCGGCGCAAAGCGATCGTCGAGCGTGCGATAGCTGCTCTGAGCTGCCGGCGCCTGAAGAGAGAGCGAGACGGCTGCGCCGAGGACGAGGGCCAGGAGCTTCATGGCGCGCATTGTATAGTCTCGGCTGCCGATGCGATACAAGTGGGCGGTAGTCCTGATGCTCTGGACGATCTGCTTCTGCAACTACGCGGATCGTCAGGCGATCTTCTCGGTATTTCCGCTGCTCGAGCGCGAGATGCACCTGACGCCGGTGCAGCTCGGACTGCTCGGCTCCGCGTTCGCGTGGGTCTACGGACTCGCGGCGCCGCTGGCCGGCATGGTGGTCGATCGCGTGCGGCGGAAGACCGCGATCCTCGGCGGCTTGCACGTGTGGAGCGCGATCTGCATCGCCACGGTGTTCTCGCGCACCTTCCGCCAGCTGTTCCTGTTCCGCGCCGCTGAAGGCCTGGGCGAAACCTTCTACTACCCCGCATCGATGTCGCTGCTCAGCGATTATCACGGCCGAGACACCCGTTCGCGGGCGATGGGACTCCATCAGACGAGCGTCTACATCGGCACGATTGGCGGCGGGTTCTTTGCGGGACTGATTGGCCAGTACTACGGCTGGCGCCTCTCGTTCATCGTCTTCGGCACCGCCGGGATCCTGCTCGGATTCGTGCTGCACCGCTTTCTCGTCGAGCCGCCGCGGGGCGCGACTGAATCCGCCGCGGCCGTTCCGGGAGCGCTGTCCTTGGCCGCATTCCTTCGTCTCGTCGTTCGAACGCCGACGGTGGTCTGCCTGTTGGGCGCATTCATGTGCGCGAACTTCGTCGCGGTCGTCCTCCTTTCCTGGATGCCGAAGTTCCTGTACGACAAGTTCCACATGGGGCTGGCGATGTCGGGGCTCACCGCGACCCTCTTCGTCCAGCTCGCGAGCCTCGTCGGAGCGCCGGTGGGCGGCTGGCTCGCCGACGCGTGGCGCCGCCGCTCGCCGCGCGGCCGCCTCGCGGTCCAGTGCGCCGGCGTCCTCGGCGGCGCGCCGTTCGTTGCCTTGTGTGGACTGACCTCGTCTGTTGCCGTGCTCATCGCCGCGCTGACGTTGTGGGGTTTCTTCAAGGGGCTGTACGACGCGAACATTTTTGCGTCGGTCTACGACGTGGTCCCGCCCGAAGCGCGAGGGACGGCGGCAGGATTCATGAACGCCATCGGGTGGCTCGCAGGAGGCGGGAGCGCCCCGCTCGTAATCGGGATCGTCGCGCAGCGTTCCAGCCTCGGGTTCGCGATCGCGCTGGCGTCCGCGGTGTATATCGCGGCGGCGATCTTTCTGGCGACAGGAGCGATCTTTTTCGTGAAGCGTGATGCCGCCAGGCTGGCAGAGAGGACGGCGAATCTCTCGCGGTGAGCGGTAGCGGATCGGTTTTCATCCGGCTCGTATTGCTGGTGACGTGGTTTGCCCTTCACGTGGCGACCGCGTCGGCCCAGAGCCTTACCGACGGTGGGGGACGGACCCGCATCGACGTCGAGCTTGCAGCCGAGGACATGCGGCGATACCCGTCGATCTCGACGGCGCTCGGCCAGCTCGGAAACCGCGGCGCGGATGTCGCGCTCGATAAAGTGTTCGGCGTTCCGGAGGGGACCGGTGCACGGGCCGTCGCCCACCGAATTCTCCGCACGTATCTGGTCAGCCTTCCGATCGCGGCGTTGAGCGCCACAGCCGCGCACGAGCTCGGTCATGTTTCGCGGGGACACGAGGGGGGCCTGTCAATCTCGGGGTTCAAAATCGACCAGTGGCCGTGGCCGGTTCCCGTCATGTCGGCGAGGCTGTACGTCGACACCAGCGGCCCAGCGCCGCCGCAGCTGAACGAGCTCAGCGCGGTCGCCGGCGGCGCGGAGGGCGCGCGCGTCCAGGCGCTCGATCTGCTCGAGACCATTTACTCCGGCCGGAGCACGAATTATTTCAACTGGCTGTTGCTCGCCGACGCGAAGCTCGAGATGCCGTTCTACACCTGGACCGATAAGTCGCCTCCTGAAGTGCTGGGCGATCCCGGACAGTTCGCGCAGGAGTTCGGATTCACCCGTGCAGTTATGCGCTACCGGCCCGGTGCACCGGTCGTCAACTTCGCGGATCCGGAACGCGCTGCCGCGTGGCAGACGCTGCGTCACGGGATGTGGCTGAACCTCGTGGACTATGCACTCGTCGCGGCCGTGGTTCAGACAGTGGAGTACGTTCGGACGGGAAACCGCGACACGTCAGTACCGGCGCTACGGCGAGGATCGCTCGGCTTCGTCCCGGCGCTGCACTTCCTGATGACATCGGACGGATTCGAACGGGGCGTAGACGTGCACGTCATCAGCGACCGAACGCTCACCCGTGTCGACGTTAGGTGGACTGACGCGCCGACCGGCGAACGCCTCTGGGGGGGCGGGGTCGGTTTGCACGCTCGCGGACCGCGATGGCAGCCGCAGTTCCGAGCGGATATTTTCGAACGAACCGCGAGTCTGTCCGAGCGGCCACAGGAGCACAACGTCGGAGTGCGCATCGAAGCCGGGGCACGCCTGCCCCTCCACGCCCGTCGGCCGTTCGATGTCGGCTTCCGGATCGGCTACAAGACGCGCGGATTCCTGGTGGACGCGCCGGAACGGCGGACGCTGCTCGGCGGCGTCTCCTTCGGAATGTCATTCTGATGGCCGTGCCGCCGTAGGGGGGGCCCTTTATCGGCCGCCGGTGCAGGGCGGCCCTTTATGGGCCGCCAGCGTGTGCCGGGGCATACAGGCCTACAGCGCGTGACGCACTCGCTGCAGCCAGTCGGACACCCAAGATCTGAACGCTTCCACATCGCGCGCGCGTTCGGCGCTGAGCGGAAGCGGGAACGGTCCCATCGCAAATCCACGCACTTCCAGGCCGATGCGAACGGCCCATGGTGCCGGCAGCACCGCGAACTGCACGAGCAGCTCGTCGACGAACGCCTGCAGTCCGGTCGCATGCGCGCCGTTGCCAGATGCCACCGCATGGTAAATGGCGAGCGGGAGCTCCGGGCAGAAACCGGCGACGCCGGATATCGTGCCGTCCCATCCCGTATTCAAACCGTCCGCGAGCAGCCGGTCGTGGCCGACGAGCAGCGTCCAGTCACGATCGTCGCGCGCTCCCGCGAACGCGGTGAGGTTCTCGGTCCGTCCGCTGCTGTCCTTGATCCCGGTGATGAACTCCTCGTCGCGCATCAGCGCGATGGAGGTTTCAGGTGCAAGACCATTAGTGAACTCGGGAAGGTCGTAAAGCAGGCAGGGCTTGCGGAGGGTGCGGCTTACGTTCGCGCAATAAGCGCGCAGATCCGTTTGCCCGTAGCGGAAGAACATCGGCATCGGCACCAGCACGGCGGCGGCACCGGAAGAAAACGCATGGGCCCCGAGATCCACGACTTCCTGCGTCGTCGGTGCGCCAATCCCGACCAGCAGGAGCCGCCCCTCCGGCAGGCGCACGCGCGTCGCGTCGATCGCAGCTTTGCGGTCCGCGAGCGCCGTACGTGGATACTCGCTCGTAGCGCCGCCGAGGCAGACGCCGTGAACTCCCGCACCGATCAAGAACTCAATCAGCCGTTCGACGACGCCGACGTCCATTCGGTCATCGCCGCGCATCGGCGTCGCGACGGCCGCAAACACGCCCTTCACGTATGCCAGTGTACTCTTAGCGCATGAGGCACATCTGGCAGGCGGCGGCGTTCGCGATGGTGGCGCTCGCGCCGCAGGCCGAGCGTCCTTTCATCACGTCGGAGGTCATCTTTCCGCTCGAGCACTGGCACAACCACGGATCGATGATCGTCGAGCTTCCCAGCGGCGACCTGCTGACGTGCTGGTTCCATGGCTCGGGCGAACGCACGGCCGACGACGTGCAGATCCTCGGCGCGCGGATGAAGAAGGGATCGGCCCGGTGGGGCGTGCCGTTCACGATGGCGGACACGGTCGGCTATCCGGACACCAACCCCACGATGTTCGTCGATCCCCGGAAGCGACTCTGGCTGCTCTGGCCGACGATTCTGGCGAACGAGTGGCACACCGCGCTGATGAAATACAAGATGGCGACGGACTATGCCGGCGAGGGCGCGCCGCACTGGGCATCGAACGACGTGCTGCACATCACACCCGGGGACGAGTTCGCGGCGACGGTCAACGTCGAGGCGGAGCAATTGCTCCGGGCCGCACCGCAGGACCCCCGCGCGGCGCCGTATGTCGACCGTCTGAAGCGTGACGCGGCGGACAAGCTCACCCGCCGGCTCGGATGGATGACGCGCGCGCATCCGTACGTGCTCGACGGCACGCGAATCATCGTGCCGCTCTATTCGGACGGCTTCAGTTTCTCGTTGATGGCCTACACCGACGACTTCGGCGCGACCTGGAAGACCAGCACTCCGCTCGTCGGCGCGGGAAACATTCAGCCGTCGATTGCGAAGAAGAAGGACGGGACGCTCGTCGCCTACATGCGGGATAACGGACCACCGCCGAAGCGGCTGATGATCAGCCGCTCGACGGATCGCGGCGAGACGTGGAGCCGCGTCGAAGACAGCGATCGTCCGAACCCGGGATCGGGCGCCGAGGTGCTCGTGCTGAAGAACGGCGACTGGGCGCTCGCCTATAACGATCTCGAGTCGGGCCGTTACAGCCTCGCGGTCTCGATATCAGACGACGAGGGCGCGACGTGGAAGTGGACGCGGCATCTCGAACGCGACACGGCCACAGAGCCGCAGCAACGCGGCGAGTACCACTACCCGTCGATCATCCAGGCCGCTGACGGCACGCTGCACGCGAGTTACAGTTATTTCGTGCCCCCCGCGTCCGTCGTGCCGGACGCACAGAAGCGGCTGCCGCGGAAAACGATCAAGCACGCGCACTTCAACGAGGCGTGGGTCAAAGAGGGTGACTGAGTGCCGAGTGCCGAGTGCCGATTGCCGAGTGCAATAGCTGTTAGCTGACAGCTGATAGCTATTCCGCCCGCAACGTCGTGAGCGGATCGACGCGAGTCGCGCGCCGCGCGGGGATGTAACCGGCGAGCAGCGCGACG
>Ga0207674_10009599_pt1 | contig 11038 bp, 8 predicted proteins | sample KBSCornC72_FD_184303 | JGI IMG/M metagenome (GOLD analysis project Ga0207674, IMG submission 184303) | Corn rhizosphere microbial communities from Kellogg Biological Station, Michigan, USA - KBS Corn C7-2 (SPAdes) (version 2) | ecosystem: Host-associated > Plants > Roots > Rhizosphere > Soil ...
GCGAGTGCTGCGGAAACTCGGCAGGCCAGACGAGAGCATCGCCGCGTACCAGAAGCTAGCGAAGCTAACGTCTACAGTAGCCGGTGCTCCAGCCGAGCTGGTCGCTAGACATGCTCTGTGCGATCTATCACGCAATCCTCACGACATAGCGGAGTTGCAGACCGATTTGCGCTCTGGCCGTTGGCGGCTGACTCGCGGCCAGTTCGAATTCTACTGGTCAGAAGCGGGGCGCATGTCCGGACATCCTGAACCGCCGCCCACGGAGGCCCAGCGGCTGGCCGAAATCGCGGCGCTGGTTTGGAATGACCGGATGAATCATCCCGATCCGCGCGGCAATGAGACCGTGTGGATCGCGGGCGTGCCGGTCCTCCTGATCTGGCGTGGCGCTCCGGAGGAGCGCCGGGTTCTGGTTACGAAACCCGAATCACTTGTCGGCGAAAATATTTCGACTAGCGGCGTCCGCTACGCGTTCGTGGACGCCGCAGGCCGAACGCTCGCCGGAACCAAAAGTGGGACCAGTCGCTCCGTGATCCGTACCTCCTCGGAAAGCGAGCTTCCCTGGACGTTATATGTATCCACCAGCGAGCCGATGGAGACCGGCCTCATCGCGCAGCGCAGATTCCTGCTGCTGGGCCTATCGGTGATGGTGTTGTTCCTGCTTTTAGGAACGTACTTCATAGGACGCGCGATTCGGCGCGAAGCGGAAGTGCAGCGCATGCAATCGAATTTCGTGTCGACGGTTTCTCACGAATTCCGCTCTCCCATCACGACCATGCGCCAGTTGTCGGAAATGCTGGCACTCAATCGGGTCTCCTCCGAGGAACGCCGGCAAGTCTACTACGAAACCCTGGTGAAAGAAACCACGCGGCTGCAGCGCCTGATCGAAGGCCTGCTTAATTTTGGCCGTATGGAAGCGGGCGCCCGCCAATATCAATTCGAGGAGCTGGACGCAGCCACGATTGTGGAACGCGTGGTCTCCGAGTTCGAGCCCCACATCGCCAGCGCCGGCAAGTACATCGAGACGGCGGGCCTGGATTCTCCTTGTCTGATCGATGCGGATCCGGACGCAATCTCCGTAGCGCTGCGGAATCTTCTGGATAATGCCGTGAAGTATTCGCCGGATCAGCCGACCGTCTGGGTGGAGTGCGGAGTGGAACGGGAACGAGTCGCCATTCGCGTGCGGGACAAAGGCTTGGGCATTGCCGCCTCGGAGCGCAAGACAATTTTCCGGAAGTTCATGCGAGGGAATGCGGCCATAGCGGCCAATGTGAAAGGGTCGGGTGTAGGCCTTGCGATGGTGCGGCACATTGTGGCGGCGCACGGTGGCGAGATTGTCGTCGCCAGCGAACTGGGGCAAGGGAGCACATTCACGCTGCTGCTTCCACATGTGGGAGAGCATGCCTAAAATCCTGATTGTGGAAGACGAACCGGGCATCGCTCTCGGCCTGGAGGACGATCTTAAGATGGAGGGCTATGAGGTTGAGGTCCTCGCCGATGGAAATGCCGCCTGCCGCAGGGCTCTGGAAACTCCTTTCGATTTGATCCTGCTCGACGTGATGCTGCCCGGCAAGGATGGCTTTGAAGTGTGCCGCGAACTGCGCCGCCGCGGCATGCGCACCCCTATCCTGATGCTGACTGCCAAAGCGCAGGAAGCCGAAAAAGTGATGGGGTTGGAACTGGGCGCCGACGATTACGTAACCAAGCCGTTTGGCACGCGCGAGTTGCGCGCGCGTATCAAAGTATTGCTGCGCAGGGGCCACGATGAAGTGCCCAACGGCATCTACGCCTTCGACGGAGTGGAAGTCGATTTCGGGCGTTGTGAACTGCGCAAAGGCGGCCAACCGCTGGAAGTGACGCCCATTGAATTTAAACTCCTGTCCGTGTTCATTCGATCCCGTGGCCGGGTGCTGACCAGGGAACAGTTGCTTGCGGGCGCGTGGTCGCCGGAAACGTTTGCCTCCGACAGAGTGGTGGACAATCACATCGCCAATCTTCGCAAGAAGATCGAGACCGATCCTACCAATCCGCGATATCTGCGGAACGTGCGCGGCCTCGGCTACAGGTTTGATGGCTGAAATGTTACGCAAATCTGACCGAACCGAGATCGCAATCCGACACTGGCTGGTTATGCTGATCAGCAGAGGAAAGCGAGCGATGGTCTTGGCAGGAATCGGAGCATCGGTGGCGGGAGCCTTGTGGGCGGCGGTCCCAGCCGGACTCGACGCCGAGGCGAGAATAGAAGCGGCGATCCACCAGGAAATCGTTCTGGGCGATTTGAAGGGGGCGGCGGAGCAATATCAATCCGTGATCAAGAGTTCCGCGAGCAGAGCGGTCGTGGCTCGTGCGCTCTATCGTTACGCGCGGTGCCTGGAAAAGCTGGAGCAGCGGCCGGAAGCGTACCGCATCTATATTCGAGTGGAGAAAGAATACAGCGACCAAGCCGAGGCCGCGATGGCTCGCGCGCGCTTGGCAAATTGGGAATATTCGGTGTCCAGTCCCGTAAATCTGCACTTCGAGCAAGGCACGGAAGGCAAGCTGCCGGACGGATGGTTTGTGCCGGCGCTGCCGCAAGACGTCGATCGCTGGGCACAGTTGCGGCGCAGCGGCTGCATGAACCGCGATAACTGCGCGGTGGTGCTTGTCCCGGAAAACGCGCCCGTACGGACCGGCAATCTGATGCAAAGTTTCAATGCCGCGGCCTACCGGGGCAAGACCGTTCGTCTGACTGCCTGGCTGCGCCTGGAAGCCGGCTCCGCGGAGGATCGGGCGCAAATGTGGTTGGGCGTCGATCGCATGAATGATCAGAAGGGTTTCTTCGATGACATGAGCGATCGCGCCGTCCGCTCCCCGGAGTGGACCTTCGCCGAGATCCGCGCCCGCATCGATGCGGATGCGGCATCCATCAAGTTCGGAGTCATGTCCATCGGCAAGGGACGCGTTTGGGTGGATCACGTCTCTTTCGAAGTTGTTCCGTAAGCCCCACCAGTAAACCTGATTCGCGAGAAGGGAAATGACAGGAGGATACGTGTATGCGTTGGGTTGCTTTCATGGTCTTGTGTGCATTTGCCTGCGGCCAATCGCCGAAGAACTATAAAGATCACGGAGAGTATGATCTCTATAACGAAGTCGCCAAGGACTTCGGGGCGAATAATTCTTCCAAGGCGCTGACCGATCTGGAACGTTGGAGCGAGAAATACCCGGATTCAGACTTTAAAGGCGACCGGCAGATGCTCTACGTGCAGGCCTACGCTGGTATAAATCAGATGGCCAAGGCGATTGACGCCGCAGGCAGCATACTTGCAAAGGATCAACCGGCTTCCGGCAATTCCGCCAGCATGCTCCGCCTGTTGTACACGGTGGTGTCGGCGATCCAGCGTGTCCCCGATGCAAGCGCGCAACAAATCGCCACAGCAGCAAAAGCGGCGCATCTTCTCGAGAACTATGACGCGCCCCCGGACGGCATAAGTGCGGCTGCCTGGGCATCGACGCGCACCGAGCTACGCTCCACCGCTCGGGCAACGTTGTTGTACATCGCTATCATGCCTGCCCAGCGGGCGACGAAAGCCAAGGATTGTACAGGAGCGGAAGCGGCTGCGCTGAAGGCCATGGAGTTGTTTCCCGAGAGCGTTCAGGCGGCCTGGTTTCTTGCCACGGCTGAAGTATGCCTGGCGAAGACCGATCCCGCAAAGGCGTCATTCGCGTTATACGAATTGGCAAGGGCGGCAGCCCTGGATCCAACCAGGGGAATGGTGGATGGTAAATGGCAGCAGGCGAACGTCATTCCGTATCTCGAAAAAGCCTACCAGCAGTTTCACGGGGCCGATCCGCAGGGGTTGAAAGAACTCAAGGAAATGGCGGTGCAATCCCCGCTGCCGCCTTCCGGGTTTGTCATCCATTCCGCGGCGGAAATCGAGCGCTCGAATCAGGTGGAATTCGAAACTAAGCATCCGGAGTTGGCGCTGTGGACGAAGATCAAGACCGCACTCTCGGCTAGCGATGGTGAACACTACTTTGAAACTGAACTGAAGGATTCGGCGGTTCCGCCACTTCAGGGAGTCATCGTCGAGGCGAAGCCGGAGTGCCGGCCTACGGAACTGCGCGTTGCCATCGTTTTACCGAACGATGCACAGAATTCACGGCCGGAAGTCTTGTTGAAACTTGAGAAGGCGCTTACCGGAAAGCCTGAAACGGGCAGTGAAATACATTGGACCGGCGTCGCGAAAGCGTTCTCCAAAGAGCCATTCTTGCTGACTATGGAAGTGGAACCCTCAAAGGTGGAGGGCGCAAGACTCGCCCCATGTCAACCTAACCCGAGGACGCAGACCGTGCCTAAAAGGCGGCAATAATTCGAAACTGACTCAATGTTCTGAATCTCGGAAACGCCCGGAAGTAAGGATGCGTTTGATACCTGTCTTCACGCCGTCAAGCTGAATAGCGCTGGGCGTGGCTTCGATCATCTGCTTATTGACCGGGCCCAGCCCCGAAGCGGTGTTTCCCTCAAACCGAACCTGCCGTGCTTCGGTGACGAAAACGAGTGCATCTGGATGCTCACCCCACGATCTGCCACCTGTTTCGGTCGCATGATGCTGCGGCTGGATGAAGCGATTCTTCCGGACCGTAACGTCGCACGCGGAAGTGATCAGCAAGTTGACACCGTTGAGCTCCACGAATCGATTCCCCTCGAAGAGAATCCGGCGGTGTCCGCATCCCGCCACCGGCGCATTCTCTGTAGTCGCCACGAGCACGGATCCCAACTGATCGGGTGCGTACGCGACGTGGCGAATGGTGTTGTTGCGGATGATGACATCGTGGCTGTAGGATGCCTCATTCCACCAGAACTCCGGTGACAGAACAATGCCTCCCATCGTGCTGCCATCGATGGTGTTCCCTTCCACCAGTCCATTGTCGGCCTTGAGCAGCATACCCCGCGCGCGATGATTGCGGATGGTATTTTGGCGCAGTATGTAACCGCTTCCTTCCGCCGCTGGATTACTCACCAGGTCATCGAATTCTGCTGGAAGCGCATGGTCCAGCGCCACTTCGAAGTAAGGGCCCTGCGTATTTTCCAGCCTGGTGACGCGCTGGCTCTTCCTGTCGTTCTCAAAGCCCGTCAACGGTTGGATTGCTTTCACTACCGCTTCGCCAGCGGGCTGACCTTTCTGGTCAAAGAGGCGCAGGGGATCTCCGGGACGGAAACTATTGTTGTTGATGATCAGCCTGTCTTCTCGCGCCGCGAAGACGAACGAAAAAGTGCCGTGAATGGCGATGCCATCGTCCGCCATCCCCTCGAAATCGCAGTGTTCGAGGATGGGACCTTTGCGGACATTCGTGCTGTGAAACGCGTCCGCGGTCGACGACAATAACGGATCGGTGGAAGCTCCGGCCGGGCGCGGACCACGCTTCACGGAAACCGCATAACGATTGTGTCCCTCCCCATCGAATTCCCAAACGGCGAAAAGGCCCGCGTTATAGATCGTGACATCGGTAATCTCCATGTCGGCGGAGTTCAGGACTCGGAGATTGTGATCGCCCACGCCGCGAAAGGCGATCAGGTCGCCAACCGCGACAGGATGAACATCCCGGCCCATCGGCCGGCTCCAATAGACGCGGAAACGGTCCGGGCCCAGGCGTTCGATCTTCTCGCCGTTCAGATCGAAGGTTCCCGGCTTCCACCATCTGGTGGTGGCATCGAATAAGTAGCCGACGGGGTGTGCTGGAAAATGCTTAGGGTCGTCGAAATTGGCCGGGTAGCCTTTGTCCAGCTGCACGTCGTACCACATGCCATCGGGCGCGATTTCCTCCACCCTGCCTTGGGTGAACGGCGGCACCTCGAAACGAATCGCCGCGCCACGAAGGCGAACCTTACGGCAGTCGCGGAACTCGATGCCGCCCCGCGTTTGATCGGTGAATACGAGCTCAACGCCGCGGGCGTCAATCTCGAAGTCAGACAGGTCGTGGAACTGAAGGTGCGGTCCTTCCCCCTTCGGCTCGATGCGATAGGTCCCGCGCGGGATCACAATCTTGTGCGTTCCCGCGCGATAGGCTTCGATGACCGCCTGCTGGAGTTCCTCGGGGTGATCCGGACCGATGCGTTCGGCGCCCTTCGCAGCGAGCGTTGTAAGAAAGAGCAGAGCGCCCAGGGCAGCGTAGGCGGCTCTGTCGGATCGCATGAAGGCGCCTACCCAGCCGCGCGCTGATGATGAAGCTCGGCGGATTGCGGTATGCCGCGCGCCTTCCAAAGCCACGCGCTGCGCACGATGTCTTCGAGTTCACTGCAGCGCGGCTTCCAACGGAGTTGAGTATGAGCACGCGCCGCGGCTGCCACCAGTCTGGGGGGATCGCCCTCGCGGCGCGGGGCCTCGATCACAGTCACTCGCCGGCCGGTGACTCGTTCCACGGCCGTGATGACTTCGCGAACAGAGTGCCCCTTCCCGGTGCCGAGATTGAAGTTCACGCTTGGCTCGCCGCGTAGCAGATAGTCCAGTGCCAGAACGTGGGCATCCGCCAAATCCATCACATGAATATAGTCCCGAATCGCAGTGCCGTCAGGCGTGGCGTAATCGGTGCCGAAGATGGACACCGGATGTTCCGGACTCACGGCTGCTTCGAGGACCAGCGGGATGAGGTGCGTCTCCGTGGTGTGAGCCTCTCCGATCTCATTTTCGTAGTCAGCGCCGGCAGCGTTAAAGTAGCGCAAAGAAACCCAGCCGAAACGATAGGCGTTCCCGTACCAGCGGAGCGCCCTCTCCATCGCCAGCTTCGTTTCCCCATAAGGATTGACAGGCTGCGTCGGATGCATCTCGTGCAGAATTTCCGCCTGCGGCTCTCCGTAGACGGCGCAGGTGGAGGAAAGCACGATCCGCCGGACGCCCGTGTCGAGCATGGCATCCAACAGGTTAAGCGTATTGACTAGATTGTTTCTGTAATACTTCCGTGGCCGTTGCGTAGATTCACCAACCAGGCTGTGGGCCGCGAAATGCAGAACTGCCTGGACGTCGTGTTGCCGAATCGTCTTGCGCAGCGACGCGGCATCGCTCAGGTCGCCAACCACGAGAGGTCCCCACTTCACCGCCCACTTGTGGCCGGTGCTGAGGTTATCGTAAGTCACTGGCACGTGGCCCGCGGCGGCAAGCGCCCTGCATGCGTGGCTGCCGATGTATCCGGCTCCACCCGTTACCAATACTGTCATCAAAAAATGAACCTCCTTATGTAAATAAAAGCTTTTCGAATTGTTCTCCGTTGATGTCGGTCACCTGCAGCCGGCCCCATTCCCAGGGAGAATCGCGTCTGCCTATCGGATGAAACTCGGTCGTGCACGCTCTGGAGAAGCCGGCCTGGCGCACGGCTCGCACGGTCGCCGCGGTGTAGTGGCCCTTTCCGCCATGCGGGTACGAGAAGCTGGTAATCGGCCGCCGCAGGAAGCTTTCCAGCCACTGCTTGCTGTCTCTGATTTCCCGCTCTTGAACATCCAGGGGTTGTTCAGCAAGAACCGGGTGTGTCACCGTGTGGGCCCCGATTTCAAATAAGCTGTCGCTTGCCAGTTCCGTCAACTCTTCCGATGTGAGAGTACGCCGAGAAGGACGACGCTCGGGCGGCTGACCGCGTTCCGCCAGCATCTGATCCAAAATTCGCCTCCGAGCTTCGTAGGATAAAGGTTGCAATCTCTCGTAAAGGCTGAAATACTTCTGTTCCATATTCGCCGTGGGTGAGGATTGGAAGACAATCCGCTCCAGCTCATCCCACCAGAACTCCCGATCCGCATCGATACACCCCGTGGCTATGAAGAAAGTGGCAGGTGTGTCGTACTGCATGAGGAGCCGCCGGGCAACCAGGAGGTTGTCTGCGTAGCCGTCATCAAAAGTAATTGCCACGGATAGTCCTCGATCGAGGGACCAACCGCCTGGCTGCAATTGATCAAGGCGCGTTCGCCGATACTTATGCAGCACGTCGAGATGCTCGGCAAAATGCTGCGGTGTTACGCAAAGAGACCAGGGATCCGGCTGTACGCTCGCGATGCGGTGATAGAGGAGGATGATACTTCTTGATCGGAAAAACTCGAACTTCACGGTCCACGCCTCTCCTTGGTTGCGACAACGGTGATCGTCAGCGGATAGTCAGGATCGTGCACGTCCAGTTCATCCCGCGACAGATCTTCCACTGCCAGACCCTCCAGGAACGCCGTGGCCGCCAGGACATTTCCGGAAGCGGCGACGTGCGTGTTCTCTTGGGTAAAGTGCCGGGCGAAGAGACGCCGCGCCGATGAAGGAGTGAAGCGCCAACAGTCGCTGTCCTTGTCCTCCTGATCCCGGCAAATCTGGCTGATCCCGGGCAATGTCGCAAGAACAGCGCCCCCAGGCTTCAGGATCCGGTAGAGCGTCGCGGCCGCTCCTTCCAAGTCAAAGATGTATTGCAGGGTTTGCGTCAGGATGATGCAATCGAAGGATGCGGACGGAATGTGCGGTGCATGCGCTAAATCCGCGATGATGGTTGCGCCGGGAGAACCGGGCACAATGTGTAGCACGTCCTGCCTATTTATCTTCCCGGCGCCAAACCTTCGCGAGTAGGAATCATCTCCCACTTCCAACACGCTCCCCCGCACGAGTTGAGCGTGATTGTCCAGGAATGCTTCGATGTAATAGCGATCAACGGGCTGCCCGCGGTCAAATCCAAATTGCCGGCTGACGGGTGTAAGGCGCCGCAGACGTCCGAATCGGATTCCGCGCCCCGGCGCGACGCGAAGACGACGGGCCAGAGCTCGCAGAGCCCGCTTCAGCACGCCGCGCGGCCACAATGCCGAGATCTTCAAGAGTTGCCGGAAACTCCTTTGCTTTTTCCACTCTTCCAAAAGCAGGGCGCCATAGTAGTCTTTCCAGACGCGGATTCCGGAGCGCAGCGCCCGGTGATGCCCGCGATCGGGAATTCGCCGGCGTTCCTTATCCAGAACTCCGACGACTGTTCGCAACATGAACGCGTGATCTTTGCTCATGTTGGTATCGTGTTGCCGGTACTCCGCGATAGTTTCGCGGTGCGCCCGCACGGGCATGTTCTGCGTCATCCGAAGATACAGTTCGTAGTCTTCGCATGCTTTCAGGCTCTCGTCGAACCCGCCGGCCTTATCGAGGGCAGACCACCGGTATAGCACTGCGCCATGCATGCCGATAAAGTTGCCTTGCAGCAAATGCCAATAATGCCGGCTCTCAACCAGTTGGCGGGGAGACGTAGGGGCCGGCGAACCGTCGCTAAAGATATTCCGGTAGCCGCCAAACACAAAAGCAGCTTCCGGAGACTCGAAAAAACAGTCAATGCCTGCGTGAACTGCATTCGGCAGGAGTTTGTCGTCGGCGTCGAGAAACAAGACATACTCGCCCATGCAAAAGTGCAGACCGGCGTTCCTTGCGGCGGCGAGTCCGCGATTCGTTTGACGAATGTAGCGGACCGCAGAATACGCGGCCGCGACTTCGGACGTGTCATCGGTCGATCCGTCGTCCACCACCAGCACTTCCAGTGGGCAGTAGGTTTGTCCCAGCGCACTCTCAATCGCTTCGCCGAGATAATGCGCCTGGTTGTAGCAAACGATGACCACGGACACCAACGGTGGCACGACTTCGAGCGCACCTTCCTGGGAGATTCGATCTGCAACCAGTTTCATTGAGTCGCCACCTGTTCTTGCCTGCATCGAAACGCAAAACGCAGACCGGAGAAGCATCCCAGCGCTCCCCGTAGTAGAATTCGATTTTCCGCTGGGAATCCGGTCACGATCAGCCGCAGAAAAAGAAGTAAGTATTCCTTAGGAAGTGCGAGAACCAGCCGCCGTAGGTTTCCGCTATGGCCGGTTTTTGCAAACTGAAGAATCAGAGCAGCCACGTGGCCTTTCATATACTCGTAAACCTGACGCCGGAGAGCCGAAAGCTCCCTGCGGTGATAATGAAACACACACGCGGACGGCTCATATACACAAGACCATCCCGCGGCCAGAATCCGGTACCAGAATTCTGAGTCTTCTCCACAACCGCCAAAAACGCCCGGTCCAAGGCGGGTGTCAAATGTGAATCCGCGTTCGAAGGCCTCTCGCCGTATCGCCATATTGGCGCCCGCGCCGAGCGACCATACCGGCACTCCCTTGTTTCGCATGGCTTCGAAGTAGGCCGAATCCAAATATCGCCGCCGGTAGCCCTGGTGGAAAAATTGGAAGTCCTGTTCGAACATCACTTGTGCCCGCGATTCCAGCTCCGCGGGGAGCACAAGTCCCGTCGCCACCATCACCTTTTCGTTATCGAAGCAACCCTGAATCCGCGTGACCCAGTCAGGGTGTACGAAGACGTCGTCGTCTGTAAAGGCAACAATGTCTCCGGAAGCAATGGCAAGGGCGGCATTTCTCGCGGCACTCAATCCTGCTCGAGGCTCGCAGTGGTACTGGACGCCCGGAAAGCGGGCGACAATTTCGCGGGTGACATCGGAGACCGGTGCGTTGTCGATCACCAGAATTTCCTGGGGACGTTCCGACAGGCGAGTCAACGACTTGAGGCAGCGGAGCAGTTCGCCGGGACGCTCATGCGTGCATACGGCCACGGAAACCGTGACGGAAGATCTTCGAGCTGATGCGGATGCAGCCTGCGCCAGGCGGCTAACCGGCCGTTCCACCTCCGCCAAATGTGCGAGCGCCTGTTCCGGGTTTATCGGCGACGGTTCGGGCAACCCAGGCAGTGCCGACTGAAATCCCGCGGCGAGGACATAGTCGCCGATCGCCTGTGCAGTGACACGCGCCGCTACAGTCGCCAATTGCTGGGGAGAAAGGGGAAGTTGCGCCATCGCAAACTGACAATGGCCCAGCGGAATTCCTCTCCAGAAGAAAACTGCCCTCACGCCGCTACAGTTGTCCTCACCAGACAATTCCGGAAGTGGTTCCGCCAGATCGATCGGTACGATTTCCCAGCGCTCTTTCATCGTCATGCGCATTGTTCTTTCTGTATTCGCTCCACACGGACCAGCGAGCGATCATATTCCCCGCATATCCCAACGATTCCGCCGAAGATCTCCG
>Ga0207674_10009600_pt1 | contig 11038 bp, 9 predicted proteins | sample KBSCornC72_FD_184303 | JGI IMG/M metagenome (GOLD analysis project Ga0207674, IMG submission 184303) | Corn rhizosphere microbial communities from Kellogg Biological Station, Michigan, USA - KBS Corn C7-2 (SPAdes) (version 2) | ecosystem: Host-associated > Plants > Roots > Rhizosphere > Soil ...
GAGCAGGTCGTGATCTCGCACAACTGGGACGAGCTGCGCCTGCTGATGTGGAACTACGTCGGCATCGTGCGCACGACGCGTCGCCTCGAACGCGCACTGAACCGCATCGCCCTGCTGCGCGAGGAGATCCACGACTACTACGCGAGCTTCCGGGTCACGCGCGACCTGCTCGAGCTGCGCAATCTCGTCGAGTGCGCGGAGCTCGTGGTGCGCTCGGGGCTGATGCGGCGCGAGAGCCGCGGCCTGCATTACAGCCGGGACTTTCCGGACGCGCTGCCGGTGAGCTTCCCGACCGTGTTGTCGCGGCCGGCTCAGGCCGGAACGAGGCACCTGCGCAGTCGTGCAGAGAAGGGCTGACACGAGCCGCCTGCGCCGCGCAATGTCATAGGCGCTTCGCTGCGGCGGCTCAGGCCACGCGGTCGAGCACGCGCATCGAGTAGTCGACGGCGCGCACGTCTTTCGTCAGCCTGCCGATCGAGATGCGGTCGACCCCGGTGGCGGCAATGCCGCGCAGCTGATCGAGCGCAACACCGCCCGAGACCTCGAGCAACGCGCGGCCGGCGCTGATCGCGACCGCCTCGCGCATCATCGCCTCGCTGAAGTTGTCCAGCAGCACGCTGGTGGCGCCGGCGGCGAGCGCCTCGCGCAGCTGGGCCAGCGTCTCGACCTCGATCTGGATCTCGACACCCGCGTGCAGCGCCGAGGCGCCCGCCAGCGCGGCCGTGACGCTGCCGGCCGCCGCGATGTGGTTCTCCTTGATCAGGATGCCGTGCCACAGCGCAAGCCGCTGGTTGTGGCCGCCGCCGACGCGCACCGCGTACTTCTGCGCCTGGCGCAGCCCGGGCAGGGTCTTGCGCGTGTCCAGGACGACGCAGCCGCGTCGGTTGGTCGACGCGCCTTCGATGGCGCGAACGTGCGCGCGTGTCGTCGTGGCCGTGCCCGACAGCAGCTGCAGGAAGTTCAGCGCCGGCCGTTCGGCCGAGAGCAGCGCGCGTGCATCGGCCTCGATGTCGCAGACCGGCGTATCGGGCGCCATGTCGGCGCCTTCCGCGTAGTGCCAGGTGATGTGTGCCTGCGCGTCGAGTGCGCGCACGCAGCCTTCGAACCAGTCGCGCCCCGCGAGCACCGCCGCTTCGCGCACCGTGACGCGGGCACGCACACGGCGGCTGGCGGGCACGAGCTGCGCCGTCCAGTCGCCGCGGCCGACGTCTTCGCGCAGCGCGTCGGCGATGTTGCGCGTGCGCGCCTGCTCCAGCGTCTCGTTGAACTCGAACATCGCGAAGGCCTTCAGGCTGCGCCGATGTGCGGCACGAAGCCTTGCGCTGGCGGCGTGATCGCGCCCGCGGGCTGCGCGGCCACGAAGTCGAGCATGCGTTCGATGCAGACCATCGCTTGTGCGCGGGTCGGCTCGGGCACGCTGATCTCGCCCCGGCCATGTTCGAGGCAATCGAGCACACCCTGCAGCTCGTTCATCGCCATCCACGGACAGTGCGCACAGCTCTTGCACGTCGCGCTGTTGCCCGCGGTCGGCGCCTCGATCAGCGTCTTGCCGGGCGCGAGCTGGCGCATGCGGTGCAGGATGCCGTTGTCGGTGGCGACGATGTATTCGCGCGCGCTGCCTTCGACGACGGCTTTCAGCAACCGGGTGGTCGAGCCGACGACGTCGGCCAGCGCGATCACGCCTTGCGGCGACTCGGGGTGCACGAGCACCTGCGCATCGGGGTGCCGGGCGCGCAGCAGTTCGAGCTCGATCGCCTTGAACTCGTCGTGAACGACGCAGGCGCCGTCCCACATGAGCATGTCGGCGCCGGTTTCCTGCTGGATATAGCGGCCCAGGTGCCGGTCCGGAGCCCACAGCACCTTCTTTCCCTGCGCCTTCAGGTGCGCGACGATGGGCAGCGCGCAGGCGCTCGTGACCATCCAGTCGGCGCGCGCCTTCACGGCCGCGCTGGTGTTGGCGTAGACGACCACGGTGCGATCCGGATGGGCATCGCAGAACGCGGCGAACCGATCGGGCGGACAGCCGAGGTCGAGCGAGCAGGTGGCCTCCAGATCGGGCATCAGCACGCGCTTGTCGGGCGAGAGAATCTTGGCCGTCTCGCCCATGAAGCGCACGCCGGCGACGACCAGAGTCTTGGCGGCGTGGTCGCGCCCGAAGCGCGCCATCTCGAGCGAATCGGCGACACACCCACCGGTGGCCAGCGCCAGATCCTGCAAGTCGCCATCGACGTAGTAGTGCGCGACCAGCGCGGCGCCGCGGGCCTGCAGGCCGGCGGCGATCCGCAGCATCAGCGCCTCGCGCTCCTTGGCCGGCACGGGCTGGGGCACACGGGCCCGCGCGTTCGCCAGGCAGGTCGCGCCGGTGGCGGTGGGCAAAGCGAATTCAACGATCGAATGGGTCATGCGCTGTGCTGGGCTGTCGTCGGCGCCACAGTGGCCGAGTGCGGGAGCGACTGCTCGCGCCGGATGCAGCAAAGGTGGTGGTGGGCCGTGCTGGACTTGAGCCAGCGACCGAAGGATTATCAGTCCTTCCATTTCCACGCATGCGCGGCGTCTCGAGCGTCACCACCGGGGCCAGCGGCGCCCCCGCGTGCTATACCGCCATCGACAACCCTAGGAAATCTGGGAATGACGAGCCTGACGCCTTCGGAAATTGCGTTCCTGATGCTGGCGATGATCCAGGCCGTGGCAGCGGCGATGTGGGCCATCGGCGCCTGGTGGATCCGCGAGACGCGGGCGGCGGCGGCGCACTGGGCCGGCTATGCCGTCTGCAGCTCCGTCGCCTTCCTCTACCTCGGCACGCACCTCAGCTCGTTGCCGGTCACCGGGGTGCTGGTCGCGATGGCCGGCTTGATGCTGCTGCAACACGGCGTCTGGCATTTCACCGGCCAGCGGCGTCGCTACGGGGTGCACGCGGCGATGCTCGGCGCCGCGGCGATCGCCTCATGGATCGGCGAAGACCCGGCCTGGCGCGCTCCGCAAGCGGTCGTGCACTACACGATCACCGCGACGCTGTATCTCTGGACCGCGCTGGACCTGTACCGGCACGCGCGCAATGTGCTGGCGCTGCGCTTCCCCCTTCTGATGGCGGTGCCGCTGCTGTTGGCTGGTCTGAATGCGGCCGGCCGTGCCTTGCGCACAGCGCTGAAGCCCGAGGCACTGGCCACGGAGATCGCCGCCCACAGCACGCTGAACGTCAGCACCGCGCTGGTCGTGGTCGCACTGATCGCCATGCTGCATGCGACGCTGATGGCGCTGGTGATCGCGCGATTCATCCAGCAGCTGAATTGGCGCGCGCGGCATGACGGCCTGACCGGCTTGTTGAACCGGCGCGCGATGCAGGAGGCGATCGACCAGCAACTCAACCGCAGCCGCCGCGTCGGCGACACCTTTGCGGTGGTGATGCTCGACATCGATCACTTCAAGGCCATCAACGACCGCCACGGCCACGCGGCCGGCGACGAGGCGCTGACGCACACCGCCACCTTGCTTCAGACCTGCGTGCGCGAGGTGGACCGCGTGGGCCGGTTCGGCGGCGAGGAGTTCATCGTGCTGCTGCCCGGCGTAGGCCTCGCCCATGCCGCGCAGACCGCCGAGACGCTACGCGCGCGCCTGGCTGCGAACCGGGTGCCGCGCGAGGGCGAGCCGCTGTCGCTGTCGGCCAGCTTCGGTGTCGCGGAATGGAAAGGCCCGATGGAAGAGCCGTCGCGCCTGTTGATGCGCGTCGACCAGGCGCTGTACCGTGCAAAGCGCGCGGGCCGCAACCAGGTGCACGCCGCGAACGACGAGGCCCTCGCCGAGCCGGAGGGTGCCGTCGTGGTGGAGATCTTGGTAGGCCGTGCTGGACTTGAACCAGCGACCAAAGGATTATGAGTCCTCTGCTCTAACCAGCTGAGCTAACGGCCCGAAGCGGACGATTGTAGGCAGCGCCTGTCTTGCCCTGCGCTGCGGACTACTTGGTGCTGAGCGCGTTGCTGACGAGTCGCGACGTGATGTCGACGATCTGGATCATCCGGTCGTAGGCCATGCGGGTCGGCCCGATCACGCCGAGCGTTCCGACGACCTGGCCATCGACCTCGTACGGCGCCGAGACGATCGACAGTTCCTCGAACGGCACGACCTGGCTTTCGCCGCCGATGTAGATGCGCACGCCTTCGGCTCGGCTGCTGACCTCGAGCAGCCGCATCAGCTGCGTCTTCTGCTCGAACATGTCGAAGAGCTTGCGCAGCGAACCCATGTCGCTCGAGAAATCCTGCACCGTCAGCAGATTGCGCTCGCCCGAGATCACGACCTGTTCCTGGCTGTGTGCGTGAGCCTCGCTGCCGGCCTGCACTGCGGCCTGCATCAGCGAGGCGATCTCGCCGCGCAGCGCGTCGACCTCGCTCTTGAGCCGCTCGCGCACCTCTTCGATCGTCAGCCCGGCGTAGTGCGAGGTCAGGTAGTTGCTCGCCTCCACCAGTTGCGCGTGGGTGTAGTCCTGCGCGGTGAAGATCACGCGGTTCTGCACGTCGCCGTCGGGCGCGACCATGATCACCAGCACGCGGCGCTCGCTCAGCCGCATGAACTCGATGTGATGGAACACGCTCGCCTTGCGCGGCGCCGTGATCACGCCGACGAAGCTGGAAAGGCTAGACAGCAGATGCGCCGCATTGGCGATCACGCGCTGCGGCTGGTCGGGCGGGAGCTGCGGTTCGATCGGCGGCACGGCCGAACGCGACTGCACGGTCAGCATCGTGTCGACGAACAGGCGATAACCGCGTGCGGTCGGAATCCGCCCGGCACTGGTGTGCGGGCTCGCGATCAGGCCGAGGTCTTCGAGGTCGGCCATCACGTTGCGGATCGTCGCCGGCGACAGCTCGAGTCCGCTGGCGCGCGAGAGCGTGCGCGAACCCACCGGTTGGCCGTCGGCGATGTAGCGCTCGACCAAGGTTTTCAGCAGGGTTTTGGCACGTTCGTCCAGCATGATTTCATTGTAGTTTCCAGGCCATTCTGTGCGGGCGTTGCATGAAGTCGCTGTGGTGTAATCCCGCGCATGGTCAGCCGATTTCGTCACGCCGCGCTCGTAGGCAAGTACCAGTCCGAGGGCATCAGGGGCGTGCTCGAAGGGATCGCCCATTTCCTCGTTCGCCAGGGGCTCGAGGTGTCGATGGAGCGGCAGACGGCGCTGAACACCGGCATCACCGATTTCGGCGCGCTCACGCCCGACGAGCTGGGCCGCGAATGCGACCTCGCGGTGGTCGTCGGCGGCGACGGCACCATGCTCGGCATCGCGCGCCAGCTTTCGCGCCACGGCACGCCGCTGGTGGGCATCAACCAGGGCCGGCTCGGCTTCATCACCGACGTCAACGTCGGCCAGTACGAGCAGGCGCTCGCGCCGATGATCGCCGGCGACTACGAAGAAGAGTGCCGCACCATGCTGGAGGGCGGCGTGTGGCGCGACAAGCAGCAGATCTTCGAAGGCTTCGCGATGAACGACGTGGTCGTGAGCCGCGGGGCGAGCTCGAGCATGGTCGAGCTGAAGGTCGACATCGGACCCGAGTTCGTCGCGAATTTCCGCTCCGACGGCCTGATCATCGGTTCGCCCACCGGTTCGACCGCGTATGCGCTGTCGGCCGGCGGGCCGATCCTGCATCCGGCGATCGGCGGCTGGGTGCTGGTGCCGATCGCGCCGCACGACCTGTCGAACCGCCCGATCGTGCTGCCGGACACCGTGGAGATCGGCATCGAGATCGTCGCCGGCCGTGACGCGAGCGTCAGCTTCGACATGCAGTCGCTTGCGAGCCTGCTGCATGGCGACCGCGTCGTCGTGCGGCGTTCGGTGCACCAGGTGCGCTTCCTGCATCCGCGCGGCTGGAGCTACTACGCCACTCTGCGCCGCAAGCTGCATTGGAACTCCGGGGTCAACTAGGACTGCTAACGTGCTGCGCCGTCTCTCGCTTCGCGACTTCGTGATCGTCACTTCGCTCGAGGTCGACTTCGCCACCGGCTTTTCGGTCCTGACCGGCGAAACCGGCGCCGGCAAGTCGATCCTGGTCGATGCGCTGCAGCTCGCGCTCGGCAGCCGCGGCGACGCCGGCGTCGTGCGCGAAGGCGCGGCACGCACCGAGATCAGCGCCGAATTCGATGCACCGCCCGAGCTTGCGGCCTGGCTCGACGAAGCCGGTTTCGGCGACGACGCGCAAGACGGCCTGCTGCTGCGCCGGACGATCGACGCGCAAGGCAAGAGCCGCGCCTGGATCAACGGCAGCGCCGCAACGATCGGGCAGTTGCGCGAGGCGGCCGACGCGCTGGTCGACATCCACGGACAGCACGCATGGCAAAGCCTGACCCGGCCGGCCGCCGTGCGCGCGCTGCTCGACGGCTTCGCCGGTATCGACAGCTCGGCGCTGACGCTGCGCTGGGCCGAATGGAAGGCGGCAACCGAGACACTCGAAGCGGCACGCGGCTCGCAGGAGTCCCTGGAACGCGAGCGCGAGCGGCTGGCCTGGCAGATCGGCGAGCTCGACAAGCTCGCGCCCGGCGCCCATGAATGGGACGAGCTCGAGGCCGAGCACAAGAAACTCGCGAACGCCCAGGCGCTGATGGATGCCGCACGCGGCGCGCTCGACGCGATCTCCGAGGCCGACGACAACGCCGAGTTGCTGACCGGCCGCGCGATGCATGCGCTCGAACAGGTCGCGCAGTTCGACGCGCCGCTCGCCGCCACCATCGAGGTGCTGCAAGGCGCGCAAGCCCAGCTGCAGGACGCATCGCACACGCTTTCGAGCTATCTGAACCACACCGAGCTCGAGCCACAGCGACTGCAGGCGCTCGATGAACGGCTTTCGGCCTGGATGAGCCTCGCGCGTCGCTACCGGCGCACGCCGCCGGAGCTGCCGGCCCTGCTCGCGCAATGGCGCACCGAATTGAAGACGCTCGAGGCTGCCGCCGACCTGGACGGCCTGCAACGCGCGAGCGAAGCCGCGCTGCGCGAGTACCAGGCCGAGGCCAAGCGCGTCAGTGCTGCACGCCGCGCGGGCGCGCCGAAACTGGCGGCTGCGGTGACGCAGGCGATGCAGCAGCTCGGAATGGCCGGCGGGCGCTTCGAGATCGCGCTGATCGCGCAAGACTCGCCGCAGTCGTTCGGCCTCGAGTCGGCGGAGTTCCTGGTCGCCGGCCATGCCGGGAGCACACCGCGGCCACTGGGGAAGGTTGCCTCCGGTGGCGAACTCTCGCGGCTCGCGCTCGCGATCGCCGTGACGACCAGCACCGGAGCAGCCGGCACCGGCACCGCCAGCGGCGCGCTGATCTTCGACGAGATCGACGCCGGCGTCGGCGGCGCAGTCGCCGAAACCGTCGGCCGCCTGATGAAGCAGCTCGGGCGCGACCGCCAGGTGCTCGCCGTGACGCACCTGCCGCAGGTGGCGGCATGCGCCGATCATCACTTCGTCGTGTCCAAGCAAGCGCAGGACGGAAGCACTTTCAGCAGCGTGCACAGCGTGACCGGCGAGGTGCGGGTCGCCGAGATCGCACGCATGCTCGGCGGCGAGCGTTTGTCGAACACCAGCCTCGCGCATGCGCAAGAGATGCTGTCGGTCGGCTCCACGCCGGCGACGCCACCCAGCCCTCCGGCGCGCGGGCGCAAACGTTCATGAACAGCACTGACCCAACCGCGACCACAGCCGGTTCGCCCGACCCGCAGATCGACGCGCCACGTTCTCCGCCGACGGCCGAGGTGGTCATCGTCAGCGGCACCTCGGGGTCGGGCAAGTCGGTTGCATTGCATGCGCTCGAAGACGCCGGCTTCTACTGCGTCGACAACCTGCCGCCGGAGTTGCTGCGCGACTTCCTCAAGCTCGAGCGCGCCCGGCTCGACCGGCGGGTCGCGATCGCCGTCGACGTGCGCAGCGCGCAGTCGCTGCCGCACCTGCTGCCGCTGCTGCAGCAACTGCGCGACGAGGGAGTCGCGATCCAGGTCGTGTTCCTCGACGCGAGCACCGATGCGCTGATGCGGCGCTTTTCCGAAACGCGCCGCCTGCACCCGCTGACCGACGAGCGCCCGCCCGCCAAGCGACCGACGCAGGGACGCCGCAAGGAAGACAACGAGCCCGACAGCCGGCGCGCGCTGATCGACGCGATCGAGCTCGAGCGCGAGCTGCTCGCCGAGCTGCGCGAGGTCTCCACGGTGCTCGATACCAGTCAGCTGCGCCCGGCGCAGCTGCGCATCTGGGTACGCGACCTGGTCAGCGCCGGCCGCAATCGGCTGACGCTCGTCTTCGAGAGCTTCGCGTTCAAGCACGGCGTTCCGCTCGACGCCGACTACGTGTTCGACGTGCGGGTGCTGCCCAATCCACACTACGTCCGCGAGCTGCGGCCGCTGACCGGGCGCGACACGCCGGTGGCCGACTACTTGCGCGCGCAGCCCGAGGTCGGCGAGATGCTCGAGCAGATCGCGACGTTCCTGGCGCGCTGGCTGCCGTCGTTCGAAGACGACCAGCGCAGCTATCTGACCGTCGCGATCGGCTGCACGGGCGGTCAACATCGCTCGGTGTACTTCGCCGAAACGCTGGCCCAGCACTTCCGCGGCCGTGCGGCCGCGCTGATCCGTCACCGCGAACTCGATGCCCGCGATTGACACGAGGGTACTCATGACGCCCTTGTTTCCGCTGCAGGCTGTGCTCTTCCCCGGCGGGCTGCTTCGGCTGAAGGTGTTCGAGGCGCGCTACCTTGACCTGATCGCCGACTGCCTGCGCGAGCGCCAGCCATTCGGCGTCGTCGCGCTGCGCAGTGGCTCCGAGGCGGGCAAGACCAAGCGCAAGGTCGAGTTCGAGACGATCGGGACGCTCGCCGAGCTGATCGACGTCGACAGCGAGCAGCCCAACATCCTGCAGGTGCGTTGCCGCGGGACGCAGCGCTTTGCGCTCAGCTCGCCGACCCAGCGCGACGATGGCCTGTGGCTGGCCGAGACGACGCTGTGGCCCGACGACGAAGTGCTCGCGCCGAGCGCGGCGCTCATCGACACGGTGCGCGGCCTCGCCAGCGCGATCGCGGCGTTGAAGAGCTCGAACGCGCCGCCGTTCCTGGAACCCTATCGGTTCGACGACGCAGCCTGGGTCGGCAACCGCTGGTGCGAGATCCTGCCGATCCCGCAGGCCGCAAAGCAGAAGCTGATGGAGCTGACCGACCCGATGATGCGGCTGCAGCTGGTCGACGACTTCCTGCGAAGCAAGGGCGTCGTCAAGTAGCGCGGTTCGTCGCGCTGTTCGCGAGCAGCAGCTTGCGCAGCGGCGCCGGCAGGCCGGCGGCAAGCGCTTCGTCGAGGTCGAACCAGCGCCCGCTCGGCCAGGCCGAGACGATCGCCGCCACGGTCTTGGCGGCGCTGCGTGGCGGCAGCGTCCAGCGTTGCGGGTGCAAAGTCCAGTCGAGATGGGTCAGGACGTGCGTGAAACTGGGCAACACTTCGGCGCTGCCCGGCCAGGACACGCTCGCGCCGTCGAAGGCCTCGGCCGACTCGAACTCGGGCAGGCTCCACAAGCCGGCCCAGACTCCGCTGTCGGGCCGCTGCACGAGCCAGATCTTCTCGCGCCAGCGCAGCCACAGCCAGACATGCTCGCGCGCGCCGCGCTTGACCTTGCGGCTCTTCACCGGGAAGCGCGATTGCGTCTGCGTGCCGGCGGCAGCGCACAGCGGCTGCATCGGGCACAGCAGACACGACGGCTCGCGCGCCAGGCAGATCGTCGCGCCGAGGTCCATCAGGCCTTGTGTGTACGCTTCGATGCCGCCGTGTTCGGGCAACAACGCGCTGGCCTGCGACCACAACGCACGTTCGTTGCTGCCTTGCGCAAGGTCGCCTTCGAAGGCGAGCACGCGGGTCAGCACACGCTTGACGTTGCCATCGAGGATCGCAACCCGTTCGCCGAAGCAGAACGCGGCGATCGCGGCGGCCGTCGAGCGGCCGATGCCGGGCAGCTGCGCGAGCGCTTCGCTGCTGCGCGGGAATGCCCCGCGGTGATGCTCGACCACCTCGCGCGCGCAACGATGCAGGTTGCGCGCCCGGCTGTAGTAGCCGAGCCCGCTCCAGAGCGCGAGCACGTCGTCGAGCGGCGCGGCAGCGAGCGCCGCAACATCGGGAAAGCGCTGCAGGAAGCGCCCGTAGTAGCCGAGCACGGTCGCTACCTGGGTCTGCTGCAGCATGATCTCGGACAACCACACGCGGTACGGGTCACGTGTGTTCTGCCACGGCAGCGCATGCCGGCCGTGGCTGCGTTGCCACTCGATCAACCGGGTCGAGAACTCGGCGCCGGGAGGTGTCTTTTGTTCAGCCCTGCGCACGGCGCAAGGGGACGACCGATTCGTCTTCCATCGGCACCGTCAGCGTCATCAGGTCGGTGACCGTCTGCGGCCCGGCACACGCCTGCTCGCGAAGGCCTTCGAGCAGTTGCCGGGCACGGCCCAGGAAGTTCTGCAGCCGTCCGTCCTGCTCTTCGAGCTCGGCGATGCGGAGTTCCAGATCGCTGGCCGCGTTCTGCACCCGCTCGAGCGACTCGCGCCGGCGCCGGAAGTTGCGGCGCCGCTCGCGCAGCTGCGAATCGATCTGCGCCGAGGTCGACTTGTTCCACATCTCGAGCTCGCCGGTCACGTTCTCGAACACGACCCGCAGCTTGGAGACGAGCATGCGCCGGAACTGCTCCATGAACTTCGGCTGCGACAGCCGCAGCGCCTGCGTCAGGCCGAGGTACTGCACATAGTTGCGCTCGATCAGGCCGAGCTCGCTCGTGAAGCGTTCGAGGTCGGGCGGCTTCGTCAGCGCGAGGCTGAAGCCGAACTCGGCATTCAGCTTCGTGAACGACGCGCCGAGCATGTCGCGCATCTCGATGTTGCGGCCCCGCGCCGCTTCGAGCAGGCCGCGCAGCCGTGCGCACAGTGCGATGAAAGCCTTCTTCGCGCCGAGGTTCAGCAGCGATGCGTTCATCGCCGTCTGCATCGCGCCGACTTCCTCGCGCAGCCGGTCGGACGACAAGCCGACCAGCGTGTCTTTCAGCATCCGGCTGTGCACGAC
>Ga0207674_10009602_pt1 | contig 11037 bp, 8 predicted proteins | sample KBSCornC72_FD_184303 | JGI IMG/M metagenome (GOLD analysis project Ga0207674, IMG submission 184303) | Corn rhizosphere microbial communities from Kellogg Biological Station, Michigan, USA - KBS Corn C7-2 (SPAdes) (version 2) | ecosystem: Host-associated > Plants > Roots > Rhizosphere > Soil ...
CGTCGTTCGCAGGGCAGGTGATCACCTTCACCCAGCCGATGATCGGGAACTACGTGGTGGAGGCCGACGCCTCCGAGTCGCTCCTCCCACACGCTCGGGCGATCGTCGTGCGCGAGGGACGAAACGCCGCTCCCAACGGCCGCCAGGGGTTCTCCGACTGGCTTGCCGAGCACGGCGTGGTGGGCATCCAGGGGCTTGACACGCGGATGCTGACCCGCCGCCTGCGGGACGGCGGCACCGTGCGGGCTGCGGTCTCCAGCGACGGTATGGCGGACGACGAGCTGCTGCGGCGGGTGGCCGACGAGCCGTCGATGGCCGGGCAGGCGCTGGCCGGCGCGGTGTCCCGGCGGGATGTCGGCGAGCTGCCGGCGATCGGCGCCGGGCGCGCCCACGTGGCCGTGCTGGACTATGGCATCAAGGGATCGATCGTCCGCATCCTGCGGGAATCCGGCGCCCGGGTCACCCTGCTGCCCTGGGATTCGACGGCGGACGAGGTGCTGGCTCTGGGCGCTGACGGCGTGCTGCTCGGCAACGGCCCCGGCGATCCGGCGGCGCTACCGGCCTGCACGCGGGAGGTGCGCTCGATGATCGGCCACGTGCCGGTGTTCGGGATCTGCCTCGGCCATCAGCTGCTGGGGCGGGCGCTGGGGCTGGAGACGTTCAAGCTGCGGTTCGGCCACCGGGGCGCCAACCACCCGGTGCTCGAGCTCGACACCGGCCGGGTGCTGGTGACCGCGCAGAACCACGGCTTCGCCGTGCGCGTGCCCGCCGACGGCGGTGACCTGGAGACCGACTTCGGCCCCGCCCGCGTCACCCACGTCTCGCTGTACGACGGGACGGTGGAGGGGCTGGCGCTGCGTGAGCTGCCGGTGGCCTCGATGCAGTTTCACCCCGAGGCCAGCCCGGGCCCGCACGACGCCCGCCGGTCGCTCGAACGGTTTGTGATCGGACTTGCCGAGAGGAGCGCCGTTGCCACGTCGTGACGACATCAAGAAGGTCGCCGTGATCGGCTCCGGCCCGATCGTGATCGGTCAGGCCTGCGAGTTCGACTACTCCGGGACGCAGGCCCTGCGCGTGCTCCGCGAGGAGGGCTACGAGACGGTGCTGGTCAACTCCAACCCGGCGACGATCATGACCGACCCCGGCTGGGCCGACCACACCTATCTCGAGCCGCTCGACCTGGAGGGCGTGCGGCTGGTGCTGGAGCGGGAGCGGCCGGACGCGCTGCTGCCGACGCTGGGCGGCCAGACGGCGCTCAACCTGGCCTCCCTGCTGCACGAGGCGGGCGTGCTGGAGGAGCTCGGCATCGACCTGATCGGCGCCTCCTACGAGGCAATTCAGTGCGCCGAGGACCGCGAGGCGTTCGCAGCCACCATGGCGCGGATCGGGTTGCGGGTGCCGCGCAGCGCGATCGCCCACACCCTGGACGAGGCCCGGGCCGCGCTGGCGGCGGGGCCGCTCAAGCTGCCGGTGGTGATCCGGCCGGCGTTCACGCTTGGCGGCCAGGGCGGCGGGTTCGCCGCGACGCCGGAGGGGTTCGACGACATCGTCTCCCGCGGGCTCCGCGAGAGCCCGATCAGCCAGGTGCTGCTGGAGGAGTCGGTTGCCGGCTGGGGCGAGTTCGAGCTGGAGGTGATCCGCGACCGCAACGACAACGTTGTGGTGATCTGCTCGATCGAGAACATCGACCCGATGGGCGTGCACACCGGCGACTCGGTCACCGTTGCTCCGGCGCAGACGCTATCCGACAGGGAGTACCAGGTGCTGCGCGATGCCGCGGCTGCGGTGATCCGGGCGGTGGGCGTGGAAACCGGCGGCTCGAACGTCCAGTTCGCGCTCAACCGGGACACCGGCGAACTGGTCGTGATCGAGATGAACCCGCGCGTGTCGCGATCGTCGGCGCTGGCCTCGAAGGCCACCGGCTACCCGATCGCCAAGGTGGCCACGAAGCTGGCGGTCGGCTACACCCTGGACGAGATCCCCAACGACATCACGGGCACCACCCCGGCCTCGTTCGAGCCGACGCTTGACTACGTGGTGATCAAGCTGCCCCGGTTCGCCTTCGAGAAGTTCCCCGGCGCCGACGACTCGCTGACCACCCAGATGAAGTCGGTCGGCGAGGCGATGGGCATCGGCCGAACGTTCAACGAAGCCTGGGGCAAGGCCATGCGCTCCCGCGAGCTCGACGGCACGCCGCGGGGGTCCGGCACGGTCAGCGACGCCACCTGGGACCGGTTCGACATCCTCGGCGAGCGGCTGCTGGCCGGCGACGACCCGGGCGCGCTGGCGGACGAGTCGCAGGTGCACCGCTGGTTCCTCGACGAATGGGCGGTGGTGGCGGCGGCCGAGCGGGGGGTGCGCGGGGCCGACCCCGGCGCGTTCGGCGCCGAGCGGTGGCGGGAGCTGAAGCGGCTGGGCATCGCCGATGCCCGGATCGCCCTGCTCACCGGGCGCGGGGAGGCCGAGGTGCGGCGGCTGCGCCGCGCTGCCGGAGTGCGGCCGGTGTTCAAGGCCGTCGACAGCTGCGCCGCAGAGGTCGCCGCTCGCGCGCCTTACTACTACTCCGCCTACGAGAGCGAGGACGAACTCGAGCGCGGCGAGGGCCGCAGCGTCGTCATCCTGGGCGCCGGCCCCAACCGCATCGGACAGGGGATCGAGTTCGACTACTGCTGCGTGCAGGCCGCCCAGACGCTGCGGGCGCTGGGCTACGAGGCCGTGATGATCAACTGCAACCCGGAGACGGTGTCGACCGACGCCGACTCCTCCGACCGGCTGTACTTCGAGCCGCTGACCGTGGAGGACGTGCTCGAGGTGATCGAGCGGGAGCAGCCGCTCGGCGTGCTCGCCCAGTTCGGCGGCCAGACGCCGCTGCGGCTGGCCCGGCGGCTGGAGGAGGAGGGCGTGCCACTGCTGGGCACCCCGTTCGAGGCGATCGACATCGCCGAGGATCGTGAGCGGTTCGGCAGCGTGCTGAGCGACCTGGGCCTGAAGGCGCCGGCCTGGGGCATCGCCGGAGACGTCGACGAGGCGGTCGAGATCGCACGGCGGGTGGGCTATCCCGTGCTGGTGCGACCGTCCTATGTGCTCGGTGGCCGCGAGATGCGGATCTGCTACGACGAGGCCACGCTCCGCTCGCGGCGGGTTCAGCCCGGATCGTTGGTCGACCGGTTCGTCGAGGATGCGATCGAGGTCGATGTCGACGCCGTCTGTGACGGCCGACAGACGTGGATCGGGGCGGTGATGCAGCACGTGGAGGAGGCCGGCGTGCACTCCGGCGACTCCGCCTGCGTGATCCCCACCCTCTCGCTGGGCGACGAGCTCGAGGACGAGATCCGGACGCAGACCCGGGCGATCGCCGAGGCGCTCGGCGTGCGCGGGCTGATCAACGTGCAGTTCGCGGTGCAGGGCTCCGACGTGTACGTGATCGAGGCCAATCCGCGCGCGTCGCGCACGGTACCGTTCGTCGCCAAGGCCACCGGCCTGGGAATGGTGCAGGCCGCGTGCCATGCGGCCCTCGGCCTGCCCGTCGACCTGGAGGAGCGGCAGACCGACCACGTCAGCGTGAAGGCGGCCGTCCTGCCCTTCCAGCGGTTCGCGGGCGCCGATCCCACGCTCGGCCCCGAGATGCGCTCGACCGGCGAGGTGATGGGCATCGGGCCTGACTTCCCGACCGCGTTCGCGAAGGGCGAGCGGGCGGCCGGCAGGCCCCTGCCCGAGGGCGGCCGTGTGTTCCTGTCGGTGCGCGACGTCGACAAGCCGGCCGCCACCATGCTGGCCGCGCTGCTGCAGTCGCTGGGCTTCGAGCTGGTGGCGACCGGTGGCACGGCACGGGCGCTGAAACGGATCGGGATCCCGGTCGAGGTGGTGCAGAAGGTGACCGTCGGCTCGCCCAACGTGGTCGACCTGATCCGCCGCGGCACCATCAACCTGGTCATCAACACGCCGATGGGGCGCGGCGCGCGGGCGGACGGCTACGAGATCCGGGAGGCGGCCATCCGCCACCGGATCCCCTGCATCACCACTCTGGCCGGCGCGTCGGCCGCCGTCCAGGCGATCGCCCAGGCCCGCCAGGTGATGCCGGTCTCGCTGCAGGAGATCCATGGCATCGAGGTGGAGGGGTCGCGTGCGGCCCGCTGAGCCGGCGGAGGGCCACCGGCAGTTGGCCGTGGCCCGGAACGAGGCGGTCGGCGCCTACACCCTGCTGGTGCTCCGAAACGACGGCGGGCCGGTGGGCAGCCCGGGCCAGTTCTTCATGCTGCGGGCGGTGCCCGAGCCGGCCGCCGCCTACCTGCCCCGTGCGCTCTCGGCGGCCTGGGCGGACGAGCGTGAGATTGCGTTTCTGCTCGACGTCCGCGGGCCGGGCACCGGCTCCCTGGCGACCGCCGGGGAGGTCGAGCTGCTGGGCCCGCTGGGCACGGGGTTCGATCTCCGACCGGGCGCCTCGTTGCTGGTCGGCGGGGGAATCGGCGCCGCCATCCTGCCCTGGCTGGTGCGGATGCTGGATCCGGCGCCGCGGGTCGTGCTGGGCTTCCGCAGCGAGCAGCATGCCGTGTGCGCGGCGCTGGTCGACCCCGAGGCGACGGTGGTGCTCGATCCTGTGGTCGTCACCGAGCCGCTGGCGCGGCTGATGCCGTTCGCGGGAACGGTCTACGCCTGCGGGCCCGATCCCATGCTGCACGCCGTCGCCGCGCTGTGCGCGGAGCACGAGGTTCCCTGTCAGCTGGCGATGGAAGCGGCCATGGCCTGCGGGTTCGGCGCGTGCTACGGCTGCGCCGTGCGGATCGACGGCGAGTGGAAAAGGCTGTGCGTCGAGGGGCCGGTGCTCGCGGCCGAGCGGGTGATGGCGGGTGCCTGATCTGCGGACGGCGTTCTGCGGCATCGAGCTCGATGTGCCGCTGGTCAACGGGAGCGGCACGCTGGATGCGCTGGTCTCGGGCACGCTTGGCCTGGGGGCGTTCGTGACCAAGACGGTGACGCTGCATCCGCGTGAGGGCAACCCGCCGCAGCGGATCGCCGAGACGCCGGCCGGGATGGTCAACTCGATCGGACTCGCCAACCCGGGGCTCGACCGCTTCTGCGACGCCCACCTGCCCCGGCTGACGGAGCTCGGTGTGCCGCTGGTGGTCAGCGTGGGAGGTTGGTCGCGCGAGGAGTACGCGGTGGCGGTCGCCCGGGTGGGGGCTCACCCCGGGGTGGCGGCGATCGAGCTCAACGTCTCCTGCCCCAACGTCGACACCGGCTGCATCTCGATCGGCACCGACGGGGCGGAGACGCGGGCCCTGCTCGAGCGCTGCGGGCGGGAGACCGATCTGCCGCTGCTGGCGAAGCTGTCGCCGAGCGTGGCGGACGTGTCGGCGATCGCGTTGGCCGCTGCGGAGGGGGGCGCGGCGGGCCTCGTTCTGGTCAACACCGTACGCGGCATGGCGATCGACCGGACGACGCTGCGGCCGCTGCTCGGCGGGGGCGGGGGCGGCCTGTCCGGCCCGGCCATCAAGCCGGTGGCGCTGCACGCGGTCTACCACGCCTCGCGGGCGACCGGGCTGCCGGTGATCGGCATGGGCGGCGTTGCCAGCGGCCAGGACTGCCTCGAGTTCCTCGCCGCCGGAGCCTCGGTGGTCGGGCTGGGAACCGCGCTCTTCCGCGACCCGTCCCTGCCGGCACGTGCCGCCGCGGAGCTGGACTCGCTACTCGCCGACCGCGGCCTGTCCGCGGCTGGCGATTGTGTCGGACTGGCTCACCAGCCCATATCTAAGCCTTCACCTCAGCTTGAGGGTATGGAACGATGATTTGGCCTATTTAGGCGCATTTTTGTCGGTTGCGCGACCCGCTGCTCGGGGTATAATCGCCCCGCGACATGGCAACGCTCCTCACGAAGACACCGTCCCGTTCACTCGACCAACGCCTCGACGCGCTCCAGCGAGCGAACCAGATTCGCGTGAGTCGTGCCCAGCTGAAGCGCAGCCTCAAGGCCGGCGATGTGACGTTCGATCAGATCCTGCTCGATCCCCCGGCCTACCTGTTGACGGCCAAGGTGTACGACATGCTGATGGCAGTGCCGCGGCTCGGCCGCGTGCGGGCGGCCAAGCTTCTCGCCCAGTGCCGGATCAGCCAGTCGAAGACGGTCGGTGGCCTGTCCGAGCGACAGCGCGCCGAGCTCGTCGAGCTGTTCCGCAGCTGAGCCATCGGTACCGATGAGCGCGAGGCTGGTCGTGATCTCGGGTCCCTCCGGCGTGGGCAAGGGCACGCTGATCGCACGCGCGCGCGAGTCGCTGCCTGAACTGTTGGTGGCGACCTCCGCCACCACCCGCCCGCGGAGGCCGGCGGAGACCGACGGTCGCGAGTACCACTTCCTCTCCGACGACGAGTTCGCCAGGCTGGCGGGGGAGGGCGCGTTCCTCGAGCATGTAACATTCGCAGGGCACCGATACGGCACGCTGCGCAGCGAGGTCGAGCGGCGCCTGGCAGACGGTTCGAGCGTCGTGCTCGAGATCGACGTGCCGGGCGCCCGTGAGATCCGCCGCCAGGTGCCCGATGCGGTGCTGGTGTTCATCGCGCCGCCCGACCTGGCGGATCTCGAGAGCCGGCTTGCCGTCCGCGGCACGAACTCGGCCGACGAGGTCGCAGAGCGGATGGCGATCGCCCGTGACGAGATGGCAGCAGCCGCCGAGTTCGGGCACGTCATCGTCAACGACGACCTGAACCGCGCGGCGGCCGATCTGACACACGTCATCCGGCAGGCGCTGCAGGAGGAGAGACCATGATCCACCCCAAGATCGACGTCCTGCTCGAGAACGCGGACTCCAAGTACGCGCTCGTGATCGCCGCCGCCAAGCGCGCGCGCCAGATCAACGACTACCACCACCAGCTCGGCGAAGGCAGCTTCGAGGGCTTCGCACCTCCGCTCGTCGAGTCCCGCTCCAAGAACTTCCTGACGATGTCCCTCGAGGAGATCGCCCAGGGAAAGCTCGACGTCTCCCCGGTCGACAAGAACACCTGACAAACGGTCGCGGCGCTCCCGGCCCGGTCGTCCGGCGCCGGGCCGGCGACAGGCCACTTGGCCGAGCGACTCGCGGCCACTTGGCTGACAGGCCGTTGGCCATTTGGCCGAACGTGGCTGAGAGATACCGGCCACTTGGCTGAGACACGCGGCCACGTGGCTGACCGACGTTGGCCACTTAGCCGAGCGATCGTTGGCCAGTTGGCCGAGCGAGCGTTGGCCATTTGGCTGAGGGAGCGTTGGCCACTTGGCTGAAGGAGCGCTGGCCACTTGGCCGAGAGCTCGTTGGCCATTTGGCTGAAGGAGCGTTGGCCATTTGGCCGAGAGCTCGTTGGCCATTTGGCTGAGCGACCGCTGGCCATTTGGCCGAGAGCTCGTTGGCCATTTGGCTGAGCGATCGCTGGCCATTTGGCCGAGAGCTCGTTGGCCATTTGGCTGAGCGATCGTTGGCCATTTGGCTGTGGGAGCGTTGGCCATTTGGCTGAGCGACCGCTGGCCATTTGGCCGACCAGCCCTCGCCACGCCGTCCCGCAGCGCACCACCGGCCGGGCGGCGCCCACCACCGCCCGGCCCATTTGTGCCGGCGCTTGCCTGGCCCCCTACACTAAGGGACATGATCCTGGTGGGGGTTTGCGGGGGCGTCGCCGCCTACAAGACGTGTGAGCTGGTGCGCCTGCTCGTCCGCGCGGGCCATGACGTGCAGGTCGTGCAGACCCCGGAGTCCGAGCGGTTCGTCGGGCCGACAACGTTCGCGGCGCTGTCGCGCCGGCCGGTGCTGACGGAGTCGTCGGGCGATCTGTTCCCCCACCTGGAGGCGTCGCGCGACGCCGCTCTGCTGTGCATCGCGCCGCTGACCGCCACCACGCTTGCCCGGATCGCGCACGGCGAGGCGTCGTCGGTGCTGGCGGCGAGCGCGCTCGCGTTCACCGGGCCGATCGTGGCCGCGCCGGCCATGAACCCGCGGATGTGGGAGGCGCCGGAGACTCAGGCCAACCTGGCGCTGCTGCGCGGGCGGCGGCTGGAGCTGGTCGGCCCCGAGGAGGGGGAGATGGCGGAGGGCGAGGTCGGCCGCGGCCGGATGGCCGAGCCCGACGAGATCGCCGCCGCCGTACTGCGACGGCTCGACTCGGCCGGCGGGATGCGCGGCCTGCGCGTGCTGGTCACGGCCGGCGGCACCCGAGAGCCGATCGACGCCGTGCGCTACGTCGGCAACCGGTCGAGCGGCAGGATGGGCGCCGCGGTGGCCGACGAGGCCGCCTGGCGCGGCGCCGAGGTCACCCTGCTGCTGGCGGCGGCAACGGCGACGCCGGCGGCCGCCATGACCACCGTACGCGTCGAGACCGCGGCCCAGCTGCACGACGAGGTGCTGGCGCGGGCTGCGGCCGCCGACGTGGTCGTGATGGCGGCGGCGGTGTCCGATTACCGGCCCGCCGCCGCGATCAACGGTAAGCGGTCGAAGGATTCGGTGGCCTGGACGATCGAGCTCGAGCCGACGCCGGACATCCTCAAGGAGCTGGGCGCCTCGCGCCGGGATGGACAGCTGCTGATCGGGTTCGCCGCCGAGCATGGCGAGGGCGCCGTTGAGCGCGCCCGCGAGAAGCTTGCCCGCAAGGGCGCCGATGCCATCGTGGTCAACGACGTGAGTCGATCGGATATTGGATTCGACGTGGATGACAACGAAATCGTGATCGTGACGTCCAACCAGGAGATAGTGATTTCGCGACGGCCCAAGTGGGCCTGCGCCCAGGCGATCTGGGACGCCCTGGCCCCAGCCGGGAACCGGCTCGCTCCCTCAGCCGTAGGACACTGAAGACGCGTACGACCGCATCGACGAGAGGAACGCTCAAGGTGGAAGCACACGAACTGCACGACCCGACGGAGTCGGAGGCGATCGCCACCGCAGGAGAGACCGCCAGGCGGGTGATCGCGAACGTGGCCCGCGTGATCCATGCGCCGGAGAAGCTGATCGAGCGCTGCGTGCTGGCGCTCCTCTGCGAGGGGCACGTGATCCTTGAGGACTTCCCAGGCGTGGGCAAGACCATGCTGGCCAAGTCGCTGGCGCGATCGCTCGACTGCGAGTTCGCCCGGATCCAGGCCACCCCCGACCTGCTGCCGTCCGACATCACGGGCGTGAACGTGTTCAACATGCAGACCAACGAGTTCGAGTTCCGGCCCGGCCCGGTGTTCGCGAACCTGGTGCTGGTCGACGAGATCAACCGCGCCTCGCTGAAGACCCAGTCGGCGCTGCTGGAGTGCATGCAGGAGGTGCAGGTGACGATCGACGGCATGACCCACCCGCTGGCCCGGCCCTTCATGGTCATGGCCACCCAGAACCCGATCGAGTACGAGGGCACGTTCCCCCTGCCCGAGGCCCAGCTCGACCGCTTCACCATGCGCCTGCACCTGGGCTACCCGTCGCTGTCCGACGAGGCCGCGATGCTGTCCGAGCATGCCGCGCAGGAGCCGCTCGAGGCACTCGAGCCGGTCGCCTCCGCGGCCGAGCTGGACGGGGCGATCAACGCCGTGCGCGGCGTGTTCGTCGAGGAGAGCATCAACCGCTACGTGGTCGCGGTGCTCCGCCACACGCGTGGCGACTCGCGGATGGCATTGGGCGCCAGCCCTCGCTCGGGGATCGCGCTGCTGCGGGTGGCCAAGGCGTTCGCGGCGCTCCGCGGGCGCGAGTACGTGATTCCCGCCGACGTCAAGGAGGTGGCTGCCGACGTGCTATCTCACCGGGTGATCCTGGCCGCCGACGCCCGCAGCGGCGGCGTGGCCGCTCACGAGCTGATCACCGAGGCCGTCGAACGGACCCCGGTGCCCGTGTAGGTGCTGTCGCCGCGCGGACAAGCAACGGTCGCGCTGGGACTCGGCCTCTACGTGGTGTCCTGGGGCTTCGGCACGCCCGAGCTGTACGCCGTCGCCATCGGGCTGACCGCAGCGCCGCTGCTGGCGCTGCTCTGGCTGCGGTTCCTGGTCCGGCCGATGGGGCTGCGCCGGCGCACCGGCGAGCGGGAGCTGGTGGAGGGCGGCGCCGTGCCGGTGACGATCGAGGTGCGCCCCGACGCCGGCCCGCTGCCCGGCCGGGCGACGGTCGTCGACCGGGTCGGCGGCTTGGGGGAGCGGATCGTTCCCGTTCAGCGGATCGGCCACACGCTGCGCGGCCGCTACCTCCTGGACAACGTGCCCCGCGGCCGCTACGCGCTGGAGGGCGCCGTGCTCCTGCTCGACGACCCCTTCGGGCTGACCGAGTCGCGGATCCCGCTCGATCGCCACGACACGCTGCTGGTCTATCCGCGCGTCTACCAGCTGGACGGCTTCTTCACCGACGCGGGCACGGCCGGCGGCGACGCCGGCCGCGCCCTGCTTCACCGCACCGCGGGATACGACCTGCACTCGATCCGCGACTTCCAGCAGGGCGAGAGCCTGCGCCGGGTGCACTGGCGCAGCACCGCCAAGCGCCGCAAGCTGATGGTCAAGGAGCTGACCGATATGCCCCGCGACGAGGCCGCCGTGCTGCTCGACGGCGACGCCGGCGCCGTCGCCGGGCCGCGCGGGCAGAGCAGCTTCGATGCCCAGGTGCGGGCGGCAGCCTCGCTGGTGTCGCGGATGGTGGTGCTCGGCCAGCGCTGTTCGCTGGTCATCCACGGCGCCACCCGGGAGCGGCTCCGGATCCAGGCCGGCGGCGGCGAGTGGACCGCGGTGCTGGCCGCGCTGGCGGCTGTCGAGCCCACCGCAGACCGGCCGTTGCACATGATGCTGCGTGACATCGCCGCCGGCTCGGGAGCTTCCGAGGCGGTCGATGCCGCCCGCCTGTTCGTCGTCACCGCGGCCGTCTCGCCGGCGTTGGCCGACCGGCTGCTGGCGCTGCGCTCGGCCCGCCGCGACGTCGCCCTGGTCTGGGTCGACGCTCCCACGTTCGCCGGCCGCCGGACGCAGCCCGGGCCGGAGGAAGCGGCCTCGCTGCGGCTCGCCCAGGCGGGTGTGGCCGTCGCCCGCCTGCGGGATGGCGACGACGTCGGCGCGGTGCTCTCGGCCACGGG
>Ga0207674_10009603_pt1 | contig 11036 bp, 11 predicted proteins | sample KBSCornC72_FD_184303 | JGI IMG/M metagenome (GOLD analysis project Ga0207674, IMG submission 184303) | Corn rhizosphere microbial communities from Kellogg Biological Station, Michigan, USA - KBS Corn C7-2 (SPAdes) (version 2) | ecosystem: Host-associated > Plants > Roots > Rhizosphere > Soil ...
GCACATTGGCCAGGGCCGCCCTCTCCGCTGCGGTCAGGTCCTCGCTCTCCACAACTGCGATCAGATCCCCGGCCTTCACCGGTTGCCCTTCTTCAACGTTCAGCGTCTGAATCCGGCCCGGAATCTTCGCGCTCACCAGCACCTCGTTCGCATCGACCGTCCCGATCAGCTTCAGATCGCCCGACGTCCGCGCCGTCACCAGGTACCAGATCAGCGACCCCAGCGTCAGAAGCCCCAGAATCACAAACACCCTATTTCTTGCGTTCATTCCTCACCCCAAATGGAGACCGATCCACTCTGATCTCCGGCATCGGCGTATCCGCCAAAACCTTCTCTGCCAACTCAGCCCCATGCTTTCGATCTTGAAAAATAGCTAGTCCCAGAAAGTTCACAATTGCGCGTCGCCGCTCCGCCAGCACCTCCGGCGCAAACGGATCGTAGGGCAGCAACTGCCGCCAAAGATGAGAACTCATGAAATAAAAAACATTCGTTCCCAGGCTCGCCAGGTGAATTTGCAGCCAGTCCACCTCAATCAGCTCACCCGATGCGATGCCCTCGCGCACCATCGACTGGTACATCACGAGCATGGGAGCGAAGACGCGCTTGATCAGTAGATCCATCGCGCCGCTCTCGCCCTTGTGCAGCCGCATCATCTCCTGCTGCATCAGGCTCTGAAACTCAGTTTGCGCAAGAATGCGATCGAAGTGGTTCAGGGCCGAACGCAAAACACGTTCGCCCGGCGACGCATCGCGCAAAAACGTCGCCATCGTTGCGTCGCGCGTCTTCGTCGCAATCATCTCCAGCGCCGCGCCGTACAGGTTGTCCTTGCTATCGAAGTGGTAATACAGCAGCGCCTTGTTCACACCGGCGACCGATGCAATCTGATCCATACGCGCCCCGGCCAACCCGTTCGCGCTGAACTCCTGGACCGCAGCGTCAAGGATCTTTGCCCGCGTCTCCGCAGACCTTTCGTTCCCGCCCGCCGTCCCTATTTGTGTTTCCGATTCCATCTTGACCAAACAGTTTAACTAACTAGTTAGTAAAATAAAATAGAAGCCCAATTCTTGCAAGTTTCTTCTTCCTTAATCTCGTATGTTTATTGTTTACAACCGTTACAGCGCACTGATCAACACACCCTTCAAAGCGCCTGTGGAGATCTCATCAGCCGCTCGACGGCTTGGAATCGCGGATCGCCCCGCAGCCCATCCATCCTCGGGTCTGCCTTGATGTGCCACGCAAGTTCCAGCGAGCGGTCAGAAACCGCCCTGTTCAGAAACTCAAAAGCCTTGTCATTCCTGCCGAGGCTCGCGTACATCGTCCCCATCACATACGTGGAGGGGTAGTCCTTTTTCATCTCCCATTTCCGCAGGATCTTGAGTGCTCCGGCCCTGTCACCTGATCTCGCAAGCGCATACAAAAGGAATGCGGCGTTATCCTGATCTCCCCCCGAGAGCTCCTCGGCTCTCTTCAGTTCGGCAATAGCCTCTGCGTGTTTGCCCATTCCCTCATAACCGATTCCAAGATTCAGGTGATTCAGCGCCTCATTCGGATTCGTCGCCACACCCTCTTTCGCGATTGCGATCAGACTCGGATAATCCCGCAGCTGATAAAACACTCCCGCAGCCGTCAGTTGAGAGCTCGGTCCCGGGTCTAGTCCGTTCGATTTCGCCACTTCGGCGAGAGCCTCTTCCCTTCTTCCCACAAACGCCAGATATACCGCCCGATCTTCATGAGCGCAGGAGTAGCTCGGCGCCAGCGCAATCGAGCGATCAAATTCTCTGCCTGCACCCGCGATGTCCCAGTCCCGACGCCACAGAATGGTGCCCAGCGTGTCGTGAATCTCTCCAACCGTGTCGTCGAGCTCCGTTGCTCTGTTTAACGCATCGTGCGCGGAACGGAATGCGATCTCCGGCGATTCAAACCGCCCCAGGGCTAAGTAAAGGTGCACATCCGCCAAACCCGAAAACGCCTCCGCGAACTTCGGATCTTCCCGGATCGCGTTCTCGAAATATGTTTTCGCCTGCAAAAGCGGAGCGTTCATCGTGAACTGCGTCGACAGCAAAAACCTGCCGCGCACATAGTTCTCATATGCCTGGGGATTCAAATCCTGAACAGTTTTCAACCTCGCCTGTTGAACCGGAGTAAGCTTCACGCGAATCTCGCTCGCCACCGCCTTCGCCACATCCCGCTGCAGATTCAGCACGCCGTTCAGCGGCCGCTCATACTCCTCGCTCCACAAGTGCCGATCGGCGGGACCATCCAGCAATTGAACCGTCACGCGAACGTTATCGTTCTCCCTGATCACCGATCCTTCCAGAATCGAATCCACATTGAGTTCTTTTGCAATCTCGGGCAAATGCTTTTTCGTTCCCTTGTAATCCATCACCGAGGTATGTGAAATCACACGCAAGGGTTCGATCCTCGACAGCTCGGTAATCAGTTCCTCCGTCATTCCATCTGCAAGAAACTCCTGCGATGGATCTCCCGACAAATTCTGCAACGGTAGAACCGCGATAGACCGGATCGCATGCCCTTCTGGCGCCAGGTATCGCCACCGGGCCAGAATTGCGATCCCCGCGACAAGCGCAAGCCCGAGAACCACCCATGCAACCCTCACCCAGTTGAACCCGTTCGTTTGAGGAGGCGACTCCCGTACAGCTTCGGCCGCCTTCAGCGGTTCCGGTGCGTGTGCCGCAATCTGTCCGGTCGGCGCTTCCGCCATCGGCCCCACAGGCCCGATAAACCGATACCCCATCCCCGAAATCGTCTCGACGAAGCGAGGATGTTGGGGATCATCATTCAAAACCTGGCGGATCTTTCGAATCGCGGTGTTGATGCCGTTGTCGACATCGACAAAAACCTCTTTGCCCCACACCCGTTCAGCGATCGCCTCCCTGGTCACGAGGTTGCCCCGCTCCTCAATCAGGATGAGCAGCACCTGGAGCGGGATGCGCTCCAGTTTGATGACCCGTCGGCCCCGTCGAAGCTCGAAAGCCGCAGCATTCAGCTCGCAGTCCCCCAGCCATATCGGCTTCTCCGGAATGACGAGACCTGTCACCGCCATGCTGACCCCCGACCCGAGTGCTCAGAATTGTACCCCCTTTCTCGTACCGAAGGCACCAATTCCCTTTATTTCAGCCGCTTCCGGGTACAGCACAAATACAGGATCAATACAGGCAGGCTCCATTGACCCCTAGTCACGGCCATGGAACCATCTCCTCGGTTTTGCCTCGTACCCGTCCGTCATTCGCAAAATCAGGAGTCGCCCATGCCAAAGTTCGTGATTGAGCGGGATATCCCCGGCGCAGGAGAAATGACACGCGATCAACTCCGCGACATCTCGCAAACCTCCTGCCGCGTCCTCGCCAAACTCGGTTTTGAGATCCAGTGGATTCAAAGCTACGTCACCGGCGACAAAATCTACTGCATCTATCGCGCTCCCAATGACGCCCTGATCCGCGAGCACGCGGAACTCGGCGGATTCCCCGCGAACCGAATCTCGGCCGTCCGCAACGTGATTGACCCCACAACGGCCGAGGTCTGACTCGGTTCTCATCTGCGAATTTTCAAACCAATAAGGAGAAGTACCATGACCCGCAATCCACTTCGCCGCACGCTCACATTTCTCCCGCTCGTCTCGGCGGCTCTCTTCCTCACCCTCTCACCATCGGCAAAACTCGCAGGCCAGGAGAACGAACACGTGCACCGTGCAGCTCCGGCGGCGCTTGTGCAGGCTGTCCGCAATGCCACGTCCCAATACATCGACGTGAACAACGCAACCGCCGCCGGCTACGGCCCCTTCCTCGGATGCGTCAGCGGACCCGATCACGGCGCGATGGGAATCCATTATGTGAATGGTGGACTCGTGGGCGACGGCGAAATTGACGCCTCACACCCCGAAGCCCTGATCTACGAACCCCGCAATGGTGAGCTCCGCCTCGTCGGCGTTGAGTTCATCGTCGACGCCGCAACGTGGCTCGGCAATCACCCCGCCCCGCCCGTCCTCGAAGGCCAGACCTTCCTCCTCGTCACCAGCCCCAATCGTTACAACCTGCCGCCGTTTTTCGAGCTGCACGTCTGGGCATGGCGCGATAACCCCCAGGGCTCCTTCGTCGACTGGAACAACAAGGTGACCTGCGAAGGTCAGTGAGTGGTCGGACTTGGTTCTCTTGCTAATGAAGAAAGGCCGAATCACAGCAATTCGGCCTTCCCCCCCAACATTGTCTAACCTCGCCAAACCCGCGCGGTCGGCGCGATCACCGCTTCTTCGCTCGCACTTCCCTCTCCAGGTATTCGCACAGAAACCGTGCCACCGTCTTCAGCCTTTGCCGCGTCCCCTGCAGCCGGCTCGCGAAAATCCCACCCTCCAGTGACGAATAGAGGAATAGCGCAAGCTCCCCCGGAACGATATCGCTCCGAATCTCCTTCCGCTCCTGCCCCTCCCTGATGATTCTTGTCAGCCTTCGCACCACGGTGTCGAAGGCATCCTGCGCGCACTTCAACAGCGCAGGATTACCGTCATCATTCTCGATCCCCGTGTTGAGAATCGGACACCCGCCCGGTATGGGAGACTCGATCGTCGCATAGCCTTCTACATACTTCACCAGCTTGTCCACCGCGTCCGGCACCAGCTCGAGATCCGCGAACCGCTGCTTGAGCACCGCAGCGAAAGCGTAGTCGAACGCTTCCACAGCCAACGCCTCCTTGCTGTCGAAGTGCCTGTAAATCCCGCCCTTAGCCAGACCCGTCGCCTCCATCAGCTCCGACATTCCAGAGCCCGCATAACCATGCCGATTCAAAACCCTCGCCGCGGTTTCGATCACATGCTGCCGAGTCCGTTCGCCTTTCCGCATTCGTCGCCTCGCTTCCACTATTCTAACCACTTTTTGCGACCGATTGGTTTCTTTTTCCTCCAATGAGACTGAGCGGTCTCTTTTGATTAACTTCCCCGGAGGATCCCGTTGGCGGCCAATCCAGTCCAGCTAGAACCCATCTACCTCCCCGCCCCTGTTCAACCTCGCCGCGAACCCGAAAGCCCGATGGGTCTGGCTGTCGCCGTCTCCATCGCAACCTTCATGGAGCTGCTCGACACCAGCATCGCCAACGTTTCGCTTCCTCACATTGCCGGCTCCCTCGGCGCATCGCAGGACGAAGCCACCTGGGTTTTGACCTCCTACCTCGTCGCCAACGGCGTTGTTCTTCCCCTCAGCGGATGGCTCTCAACCCTCATCGGCCGCAAGCGTTTCTACATGGCATGTGTTGCCATCTTCACCGTCAGCTCCGTTCTCTGCGGACTCGCCCCAACGCTCCCCATGCTGATCGTCTTCCGCGTTCTTCAGGGCCTCGGCGGCGGCGGACTCGCGCCCAGTGAACAAGCCATCCTCACCGACGCATTTCCTCCCCACAAGCGCGCACAGGTCTTCTCCATCTACGGCCTCGCCGTCGTGCTCGCGCCAACCATCGGCCCCACCCTCGGCGGCTGGATCACCGACAACTACGACTGGCGCTGGATCTTCTTCATCAATCTCCCCGTCGGCATCGTCTCCCTTTTCCTCAGCGCTCGCCTCGTCCACGATCCTCCGGCCCTCGTCGCTCAGCGCTGGAAGCTGCTTCAGAATCTCCACATCGATTACATCGGCATCGGCCTTCTCGCTCTCGGGCTCAGCGCCCTTCAGATCGTCCTCGACAAAGGCCAGGAAGACGACTGGTTCGGCTCGCAGCTCATCACCGCCTGCATCGCCATCGCAGCCGTGTGCCTTGTATCCGCCGTTATCTACGAATTGCAGCACAAGCAGCCTGTGCTCGACGTCCGCCTTCTCGCCGATCGAAACTTCGGCATCAGTTCCCTTTTAGTCTTCGGACTCGGCTTCGTCCTCTTCGCCAGCACCGTTCTCGTTCCCCAATATCTGCAGGAACTCCTCGGATACACCGCAACCGACGCAGGGCTTGTCATCTCTCCCGGAGGAGCCACCGTCGCCATCCTCACCATCTTCTCCGCCCGCCTTCTCAAGCGAATCAGCGCACGCGCGCTCATCGTTACAGGCTGGCTCATCGCCGTCGCCGCCAATTGGACAATGGCTCACAGCTTCGATCTCGAAATGACCTATGCATGGGCGGCGTGGATGCGTGTCTTTCAGGCCTTGGGCTTCGGACTGATGTTCGTTCCCATCAGCACAGCCGCCTATTCCTTCCTCGCACGCGACAAGGTGAATCAGGCCTCGGCTCTCTACAACCTTGCGCGCAATCTCGGCGGCAGCATCGGAATCTCCCTCATGACCACCATCATCGCGCGCCGCCAGCAGTTCCATCACGACGTGCTCGGCTCGCAGCTCGCATCATCGGACGGAAGCCTCCAGCAATTCTTCAACAGCCTTACCGCAAACCTCCGCGCTCGCGGATTCGGCGCCGGTGCCGAACAGCATGCGCAGGCTTGGCTCGGCGCGCTCCTCACGCAGCAGGCACGCCTTCTCGCCTACCTCGATGCCTTCATGGTCATCGCGATAGTCGCAGCGGTCATCCTTCCTTTTGCCTTCTTCCTCCGCGATCATCGTCAAGGCTTTAAAGCCCCGACCGGCACCCACTAGCCTGCAGTCGATTTCTGTCTCCCCGACCGGCAGAAGGTTCTACAATTCATCGCGATCCGAAATTGTTAGGGAGATCATCATCATGGATCGAGCCTTCCTCCTTACTCGCCGTCAATTCGCACAGCGGACCACCGCCGCAATCCTCGGCTCCGCCGCTCACCTCAACGGCTTCAATGCTTTTGACACGCCCTCTCTCTCCGGTGAACTGACCGCCGACCTCTCCGCGCCAACCACTCCTTTTAACCGCATGATCTTCGGTCAGTTTCTTGAGCACTTCCACCGACAGATCTACGGCGGCGTCTTCGATCCTGGCTCTCCTCTCTCCGACAAAGACGGGTTCCGCACCGATGTCGTTGAAGCCCTGCGCGAACTTAAAGTCCCCATCGTCCGATGGCCGGGCGGCTGTTTCGCGTCTGCCTACCACTGGCGCGACGGAGTCGGCCGCAACCGCCAGCCCAGCTTCGACAAAGCATGGGGCGTCGAAGACCCCAACACCTTCGGCACCGACGAGTTCGTCAAGTGGTGCCGCCTCATCGGAGCAGAACCCTACATTTGCACCAATGCCGGCACCGGCTCTCCCGAAGAAATGAGCGACTGGGTTGAGTACTGCAATCTCTCCGAAAAAGGCAACAACGCCCGCATGCGCAGGTCCAACGGCGTCGCCCAACCTCACAACGTGCGCTACTGGAGTATCGGAAACGAAAACTACCTCGGCGGAGAAATCGGCGCCAAAACCGTCGAAGAATGGGCGCCCCTCCTCCGCGAATCCGCCAAGATGATGCGCGCCGTCGACAGCGACCTCAAGATCCTCGCCGCTGCAACCGTCTCTGGCAACTGGACCCCACCCATGCTCAAGGCTGCAGGCAAGTACCTTGACTACATCTCCATTCACGGCTACTGGGATCGTCTCTGGCAGCGAGGCACACATCCCTCTGACTACCTTCATTGCATGGCGTACTGCGATGCTCCTGAAAAACAAATCATCCAGGCCGTCGATCTTCTCAACCAGAATGGCTTTGGCGATCGCATCAAAATCGCATTCGACGAATGGAATCTCCGCGGCTGGCATCACCCCGGTTTCCCCGGAGGCGGTGCTGATCAGGTTGAAGAAATCCGCGAACGCGACGAAAACGACCTCAACGAAACCTACACCATGGCCGATGCCGTCTTCTCCGCATCATTCCTTAACGCATGCCTGCGGCAGGCGAAGTTCGTGCACATGGCGTGCATGGCTCCCGTCGTCAACGTTCGCGGCCCTCTCTTCGTTCACCCCAAAGGTATCGTCAGACGCACAACCTTCCACGTCCTCCGTATGTACTCCGACCTGCTGCACCCGAATGTGGTCGACTGCAAGCTCGCTTCTGACATCCTGCAGATCGATCAGAGTGCAGTCCCCGCTCTCGACGCCGTAGTCACTTGTACTTCAGACCAAAAACGCGTCGCGATCGCGGCCATCAATCGCCATCCCAACACTCCAATGCGCATAAAGCTCAACCTTCCCAACATCGCCGCCGGCGGCATCAAAACAATCACGAGCATCAGCGGCGATTCTCCCGATGCCTTCAACGACATCGAAAATCCCAGCCGCGTCGTCCCAAAAACATTTTCCCTCACCACCAACCCGGGGACTTTCGAACTTCCGCCCCACTCTGTCTCCATCCTGCAGTACTAGTCAGCAGAACACGTCTTCGCGTCGCATCCCTCAGCCTTCACGGCCGTCCGCGTCGTCTTCGGTCAGCTTCGCGCAAAGCCTTCTCCACCACCGCACGCACCGCAAATGCCAGCACCTCGTCCGCCTCGCTCTCATCCAGTCCGCGTGTATCCTTCAACGCGATCATCGGTTCCCAGCCCACCAGCACGCACAGCGCCGACACCACGCGCTCAAATTCCTTGGCCGTCAACTTCTCGCGCGCCGGCGCCAGCGCCTTCTCGATCCACTGCACGCGCCGGTATCCGCGCCGAGGACCGCCCGACTGCGGCTCATCTCCCTCCACCGTCAGCCGAATCAGCGCCCTCCCCAGGTGCATCGTCTCCCCGGAATGGCGGTTCATCGCACGGCTCAATTGCTCCACGCGCTCCACCGGGTCCTTCGAATCCGATTCCGCAATCACTGGATCGATCGTGTTCTGGCTCAGCGCGCCGAGCGTCGCATCAATCAGCAGCTGCTCCAGGGTCGGAAAATACATATACATCGTCCGACGCGACACCTCCGCCGCCGCCGCAATCTCCGCCATCGATGGAGTCGCCCCCGACGTCATCAGCCGCTTCGCCGCGTCCACGATCGCCCTGCGTGTCCGGTTTCGCTGCGCCACTCGGCCCGAACCCGCCTCAGACGACCGCTCCTTCTCCGCACGATTTTGCTTGACCTTCTTCATGAATATTGCTAATTATACACAAGTGCAGTAATTGCACATATGTGCAATATAAAAAAGATCGCTCCCATCGAGTGAAAATAGGAAGGAACTTCTCAATGCTCCGCCGTCAATTTCTCGAGCTCTCCGCTCTCGCCGCAATCGCAGCACCCGCCACGGAGGTCATGGCCATGGATTCCCCCGACCAGAAACAAACATTCCCCGCGATGATCGTCAAACCCGAAGACGCGCAGGTCTACAACATGCTCGGCGGCGGCGAAGCCCATCTCCTCGTCACCGGAGAAAAATCAAATGGCTCCTGGTTCATGGGCCGCTTCCGCGAAGACCCCGGCTTCATGACCCACCTCCACTACCATCCCAACACCGATGAGCAGGTCTACATCCTCGACGGCGTCCTCTCCGTCTATACCGACGACCAGTGGCACGAGCTCGCCCCCGGCACTCTCGGCGTCCTCCCCAAAGGCAAGCCGCACGCGCAGGGCAACCGCAGCGACAAGCCCGTCCACTTCATCGGCAGCGGAGCACCCTCCGGCTTCGAAAAACTCTTCCCCGCAGTCGACGCCCTCATGAAGCGCTTGAAACCCGGCACTCCCGAGTTCATCGCCGAATTCCAGCGGATCACCGCGACCTGCGACATCGTCTCCCTCGGCCCCGCCCCGAAATGAAAACGGAACATCCTGTCTAACTGCAAATCATTTCGGTCGGACATTTACCATAATCTCCATCTCCCATGTCCGACCAAGTCTCCGGCACCGAACCCATCCTCTGCGCTCCCCTTCTCCGCCGAGTCGACGCCAGGCTCATCGATCTCCTGCGCGACCTCCGCCCCGAAGAATGGGACCTGCAGACCCTCGCACCCGGATGGACAGTTCGCGACGTAGCCGCGCATCTCCTCGACACCGCTCTCCGCAAGCTCTCCATGGTTCGCGATCGCTGCTTCATCGAGCAGCCGAACATCACCTCTCAACAGGACGTCATCGACCTCGTCAATCGCCTCAACCGTGAAGGTGTCGCGGTCTACCGCCGCCTCAGTCCGCAAGTCTTGATCGATCTGATGGAATCCACCTGCCACCAAAGCGCCAACTTCCACGAGTCCCTCGACCCCTTCGCGCCCGCGCTCTTCAATGTAAGCTGGGCCGGAGAATCCACCTCGCTCAACTGGTTTGATACCGCACGCGAACTCACCGAGCGCTGGCACCACCAGCAACAAGTCCGCGAAGCCACCAACCGCCCCGGCATCATGACACCCGACCTCTACCACCCGGTCCTCGACTGCTTCCTGCGCGGCCTTCCCCATGCCTTCCGCACGGTCGATGCACCAGCCTGCGTCACCGTCCAGATCGACATCGACGGAGACTGCGGTGGCACCTGGCTCCTCATCCGATCCGCCTCCGCCTGGGCCTTCACCTCAACTTCAACCCACGAAGCCACCGCTCATGTCACCATCCCCCAGCAGATCGCCTGGCGCATCTTCACCAGAGGCGTTTCCAGATCCGAAGCGATCTCGCAATCAATCATCCACGGCGACAGCGCACTTGCAGAGCGCGTCTTCCATCTCACCGCCATCGTCGCCTGATCATGGATCTGCGACCGTACTAAGCGAAAAGATTCACCTGCTTCCTTCCCGCCTCTTGCGAGATTTCCGATCCCTCGCCTGTTTGCTCTTCTTCATTTACCTCGTCAACATCCTCGTCAAGCCCTCGTTCCTGTCCCTTCTTGTTGCTGCCGTAGGAATCCTCCTCCATCCGCCCCGCACCCTCTACATCCGCTGCCGGCATCACATCGCTCGCAATGGGTCGAATGTTCGTCACCCCAACCAACCGAACCCCCTCCACCGCCCTCAGGTCCATCCCTCACCACCGTCCACCCTAGTCGACCCATCGGCAGAACGCCCAAACTCTTTACCGTCTCCTGCCCTCTGTCCCCTGTTCTCTGTTCTTTGTTCCCTGTCCCCTAGTTCCCTCGTCCCCTGCTCCCTCTCCACTTGTCCCCTCTGTCCCCTCGTTCCCTGTCCCCTGTTCCCTGTTCCCTCGTCCCCTAGTTCCCTCGTCCCCTAGTTCCCTCGTCCCCTGCTTCCCGT
>Ga0207674_10009605_pt1 | contig 11035 bp, 10 predicted proteins | sample KBSCornC72_FD_184303 | JGI IMG/M metagenome (GOLD analysis project Ga0207674, IMG submission 184303) | Corn rhizosphere microbial communities from Kellogg Biological Station, Michigan, USA - KBS Corn C7-2 (SPAdes) (version 2) | ecosystem: Host-associated > Plants > Roots > Rhizosphere > Soil ...
GACGATGGCGTTGGCGGTGTCCTGCGGGCCAGAGAGTAGCGTGCGCGTCTCCAGCTTCTCGACAAGCTCGCGCAGTCCGTCCAGATCCTTCTTGATCTCCGCGGAGACGTCTTCCCCTTCCTTCGCCAGCTCAAAGAAGGTCGCAATGTCCTCTTCGCGGCGCCCGAGATCGGCGTCGGTGGACAGAGAGTCCTCCAGGCGCTTTCTTTCGCGCATCACCTTTTGAGAATTTTCAGGATCGTTCCAGAAGTTGGGGTCGTTTACTTTCTTCTCGACAGCGTCGAGTTCCGTGCGCAGCTTGGGCGAGTCAAAGATACTCCCTAAGCTCGCGCACTTTTTCCTTCAGAACCGCAAACTGTTCTTCGAGCTCTTCAACCATGTACTCAGGTTCTCCGTTAGCGAATGCCGGTTGAGCAGCGTCCGCTTCTACACCGGTTGCGGCTGCGTCACATCCGCGCGTTCGCGAATCCGGATGAACAGCCCACCGATGCTGATTATCGCACAGAGAATCGGGAACCAATCACCGTTGCGTGTGTAGAAGGTGGTTTCCGTTTCGCGCCCATAGGAAGCCAACAACACCGTTCTTTGATTCCGCGGAGCCGTTTGCACGACTCGCCCAAAAGGATCCACCGCCGCAGTAATACCCGTGTTGGTGGCGCGCAGCAGCCAGCGATTGTTCTCGATCGCCCTCATTCGGGCCATGTTGAGGTGCTGCCATGGAGCTGCCGACTCGCCAAACCATCCATCGTTGGAGATATTCACGAAGAACTCGGCTCCGCGTGCAGCGAACTCTCGCACCTCGCCCGGAAACACCGACTCGTAGCAGATAAACACTCCGGCCTTGTGCTTATCCAGAGGAAGCGGCGAGCGGTCGTTGCCCGAAACGAAGTTCCCAACCTCGCCCGTGAGTGCCTTCGCGAACGACAGGATGCGGCGGAACGGTACGTACTCACCGAAGGGCACCAGGTGGACTTTGTCATACCTCGAGGCGACTACTCCCGGCGGGCCAATCACGACCGCCGAATTGTAAATCTCGTCCAGACGTGCCTTCTTCTCTGCTGGTGAACCGATGCTCCCGGCAATCACGAAAGCGTTGTTACGGCGCGTGACCTCTGAAAGCGCCCGAACAAACTCACCGTCATTCAGGAAGAAGGGAGCTGGCGATTCCGGCCAGACAATGAGGCCAGGAGCTCCCGATGGATTCTGGGGTACGACACTGATCGCGGAGAGCTCTTCCAGCAGCTTGCTGTAGTTCTCGACATTCCAGTCGTCACGAATTGGTACATTCTGCTGGACCAGCGCTGCTTGCGAATCCGCGGGGATCGCTTCAACCTTAACAAAGCGCTCGGACTGGAGCGCAATCGAAGAGACGAGTGCTGCAGCGATCATCGCCGTTCTTCGAGTCTTGTGAACCAGGAACGTCGCCGCAAACACCGTGTTTACCAGCGCAATCTCGAAAGAGAGCCCGTACACGCCCGTCACGGTAGCGATTCGCGAGAGCGGAATGTTATCTACCTGCGCCGTACCAAGCAGATCCCAAGGAAAACCAATGATGTAATTCCGAATCAGCTCTACTGTGACCCATAGAAATGGAGCTAGCACTAAAGCGCGGCGGCTGAATCCCGCTCTCGCTTGTCCGGCCCACGCCAGTAGTGCGCCAAATATCCCGTGATTCAGCCCAAGGTAGAGGGAGAACAGAATCAGCAGGATGAACGACACGAAGGAGTTCAGCCGTCCATACAAATGCATGACGTGGAACACCCAGTAGCAGGTGCCCAGGTACCACACGATGCCGCTAAGCCATCCCAGCAGGAATCCCTGCTTCGGAGTAGCCGGCACTAGAAAGGACGGGCTCTGCGACTCCAGCAGCACAGTTGCATCCACTTCCCTCGCCCTGAGAATTGCGTAGATTAAGGGAGCTATGGAAACCCAGCATAAAAAGGTAAGTCCTGGTCTTGGAAAGACCAGTATCTGCAGGATGCTGGAACTGATGGCCAGCAGCCATGCGCTGGGATGTACTCGTCGCATCAGCGCAAGTGTAACAAACAGATTGAGAATTGTTCGGCGACGTCAAGGGCGTATCATGAATCCAACACAACACCATGACGTCTACATCCCCTCTAACCCGGTTATTCCTTGAGACACTCCAATACATGTTCGGTGTTGGAATGATCGGCGCGAGCGTCGCCTTTGTGCTGTTTCTCGTCGACGAGTTGAAAACAGTTGTCGCGGATGATGCGGACTCCAATCATTGACTATGGTAGGTCGCAGGCTCTAAACTCACGGACTTGGAACTTACCGCCCGTTGTGGGCGGATTTTCTTCGCATTTACATGCCCGACGCTTCTAAGGCTTCCCCTCCCGGACAGCAAAGAGTTCGCATCGTAGTCGCGACTTCGGTGATGCTGACGTTCATCTCCTTTTGGAGGGCAGCAGCCATTGTCCTGAATGACCTTGGCTCTTCCGCGTTCTACGCAGGTCCCATCGCTGAACAGGCAGTTGGAAAAGCGGCACCCTGGTTCATTTTGGGCGTCATGTTGTTCGCCTTCACGGTTCGCGCCGTGTATGTCGAAAGCTGCTCAATGTTCGTGCGCGGTGGTGTTTACCGCGTCGTAAAAGAAGCTCTGGGCGGGGGCCTGGCAAAAGTCAGCGTCTCAGCGCTGATGTTCGACTACATCCTGACGGGACCGATCTCAGGTGTTTCCGCCGGACATTACATCAGCGGTCTCATCAACGATCTTTTCCACACTGCCTATACACACGGCTTTTCTCCAGTAGCGTTCCAAGTCAACGAGAACATGGCGGCGATGGTGTTCGCCATCATTATGACTGTCTACTACTGGTGGCAGAACACCAAGGGCATCGAGGAGAGCAGCGATAAGGCGCTCCAGGTCATGAAGATCGTCACTGTGATGGTGGTGATCTCCCTTGGCTGGTCCGTTATTACGCTGCTCAAGCGTGGTGGCCAGCTTCCGCCACTTCCGTTTCCGTCGAACCTGCACTTCAGCCCTGAAGCATTAGGCTTCATCAAGAATACGAATTGGGCACAGACCTTCGGCCTCTTTGGTGTACTCGTAGCCTTCGGTCACTCCGTCCTGGCTATGAGCGGCGAGGAAACCCTCGCGCAGGTTAATCGCGAGCTAGCGCATCCTAAGCTGACCAACCTGAAGAAAGCCGCAATCGTCATCGGCATTTACAGCTTCATGTTTACAGGTCTCATCACCCTCTTCGGCGTGATGATTGTGCCCGACAACGTTCGGACCACGGTCTACAAGGACAACCTGATCAGCGGCCTGGCGATGAGTTTCTACGGCCCGCAGATACTCCGCCTCATCTTCCAGGTCTTCGTAGTAATCGTCGGCTTCCTGATGCTCTCGGGAGCCATTAACACGTCGATCATCGGCGCCAATGGTGTCCTGAATCGCATCTCGGAAGACGGAGTTCTCACCGATTGGTTCCGCAAGCCCCAGAAGAAGTACGGCACCAGTTATCGCATCATCAACCTGATCGTCGTCCTCCAGATCATCACCATCATCGCCAGCGGCGGAAACGTCTACTACCTCGGTGAGGCGTACGCGTTCGGCGTCATCTGGAGTTTCACGTTCAACAGCTTCTCGATGCTTGTGCTGCGCTTCAAGTTCAAGGGAATCCGCGGGTGGAAGATGCCCCCGAATATCACGATCGGCGGCGTAGAAATCCCGATTGGACTTGGATCGGTATTCCTCGTTCTGCTCTCGACGGCGCTCACGAACCTGATGACGAAATCAATCGCGACCGTTGCCGGCCTGAGCTTCACGATCATGTTCCTCATCATCTTCACAGTTTCTGAACGAATCAATCTGCGGAAATACGCGAACGTTCAGGCCTCGATGAAGGAACACTTTCAGCTTCTGCATCGGGACACCGTCGATAACCAGGGCGTCGGCATCAAGCCGGGGAACATACTTGTAGCGGTCCGCGATTACAACACGCTGAATCACCTCAAGTGGGTTCTCACCCATACCAGCCCGGACATTGACGTTGTCGTTCTCGCCGCGCGTCTCACGGGACCCGGCAGTGCTGAGTACGATCTCTCGATGGATCAGATCTTCTCCGATTACGAGCAGACTCTGTTCACTCGAGCTGTTTCCGTAGCCGAAAGTTTTGGTCGTCACATTGATCTACTCGTGGTTCCGGCTCGCGACGTCTGGTCCGCTATCGTTCAGACGGCGAATGCTCTCGAGTCGTCCGCCATCGTTGCTGGTCTTTCCAGCAAGATGACGTCACAAGAGCAGGCGTTCTACCTCGGTCGCGCATGGGAAGCTATGCCTGAACCGAAGAAGCAGACATTATTCCAGGTCGTCCGTCCTGACATGGAAGTCGAAACCTTCCGAATCGGCCCGCATACGCCAAGCATGCGAACCGAAGATGTTCACCTGGTACATAGAATTTGGCTGGATATAACCCGAGTGAAGGGACTGGAGAAGGTTCACCACTCCGACCTGGTTTCCATGGCCTTAACGCGTTTCGCCGGCGAGTTCACCGGGAGAAACCGCGATGAGATTATTCGCGACCTGAGAAAACTGGAAGAACGCAGGGCAGGGTTGCCGAGCGCCAAGCAGGCCGGCAATGAACCAGATGGACCTCCAGTCCTGCGCCCGTAGACCGAACCTCACACAATTCTGTGTTCTTGATTTACTTTCCTATAGCGATTGAACTGGTGGTCGCCGACTCTGCGGCAGCTCAGCCATTGCCAACGCTGAGCATTCTCCTTAACGAAGCCTGGGCCTGAGAAGATGGTCGGACGCAACCTTGGCTGCTCCCAAGGAACTTCCGGCTGCTCCGGAGGAATTTCCTGTCCGATGTCCAAGGGCGCGATCGTGAGGAACTTTTCGTCGATCAGCCCGTTCCTGATCATAGAGCCGTAGAGTTGTGGACCACCTTCGCAGAGCAGGTACTTGATTCCGAACTCCTGCCGCAGGATCCTCATCACCTGTTTTAAGTCGACTTCACTTCCCTGCCCAGCGGTAACAATCTTCACATGAGGGTGCGAACTCTGCTGCCTGGCGAGCCGTTCGGCTCCGACCGGACTGGTTACAACAGCCGTCTCTACCCGATTGCCGTCGAAAACCGCGAAGTCGGCAAGTTCGATGTTGCCCGAGTTCGTCACGAAAAAGTTCTTCTCAGTGCCGCGCCTCAATTTCGCCCTCAGCTGTTGAAGCGTGGGTTCAACAATCCGAAACACTGGGCCTCGCGGGCGAGGCCGTTCAAGCTGCTTTTCGAGGACGAGCGTACCTAAACCCAGTAGCACGGCGTCTGCGTGCGCACGGAGTAGGTCCATCAGCCATCGATCCTCTTCACTCTGGGCAATGTCAGACCCTGACGCATTCTCGCCGAGGAACGATACGATTCCATCCAGGCTCTGTACGAAATTCGCATACACCCATGGCCGGTCGGGCGGCGGAGCAGGAAAACCCAATTTCCCATACGGTGAGTACACCGGATCCAGAAGGTCGGATCGCTCTCCGTGATCGAACAGAATTTGAAAGTCGCGCATTGAGTTCTGTCTTCAGTTCTGCTCAGGAATCAAGTTCACCAACCATCGTCACCTATATGTCACGCTGGGTGACATCTTGTACCACCCACTTACCCATCGAAGCAGTATATGCCCTGGAAAAAGGGAAATCGTCTTCATGCGGTCCGCGAGCAAGACGCCTCGCCGGACATTGCATCTATTTATGCCGACATCATGCGTCATCTCGGTGTTCCCAACATAAATGTTATCTTCCAGGTTTACGCATCCTACGCTCATTTCCTTCCCTTGCAGTGGCAGATGTTGAAACCCGTCCTTCAAAGTGGTGAATTCTTCCAATTGGCCGATCGCCTGCGCGCAGACGCTTATACCCGCGCGCACAACTATTTCGACATCGCGAATCTGATGAGCCGGCTCGACGCTTTGCGCTTCAGCGACGGAGCCAAACGCGAACTTGGAGAGGTGATTGACCTCTTCACATACAACGATCCCCTGCTGCTTCTCATAACGGCCGCTCAGCAGCAGGCGTTCGACGGTCCCATCGGTTCCGGGAAAGCTGCCGCGGTGCCCCCGGCTCCACAAAACTTTGAGAAGCGACCCGTCATGGTCGATGAGGAGTCCGCCGAGCCCGAAGTCCGCAAAGTTTTTGAGGAGATGAAACAGGCTTTCGAGCTTCCCGTGGTTTTACACGACTTCAGCGCATTGGCGCGCTGGCCCGATTTCCTTGGCATCTACTGGGAAGTCCTTCAACCGCTGCTGGCTTCACCTCTTTACCAACAATGCCAGTACGGAATCCACGAATCCGCGTGGAACCTCGCTCGCGAATTGCCGGGAAGCATGGAACTAACGCTCGAACAGATGACGGAAGCCGGCATGTCCGAGGACGACGTCTCGTCTGTGGTGAAGCTCACGCAGGCTTTTAGCCGAGGCCTAAGCGCCTCAGTCCTGAATATTTCGATAGCAAGAATTGGACTCGATGGCGGCAACCACGTAGAACGTACCCCGCATAAAGAAGAGATGACTCCAACTGCCCTGAGCACCCCACCGAACCGCGCTGCCTAACTTGGAACCTTTGGGCCTGAGAAAACGCGGTTCCTCACAAACTCCACCAGATCCGGGGACACATATTGCGGCGGAACTACCGGGAACGTCGGTTTATCGGCGACCGGCTTCAGCGAGACGCCCTTCCACGCCGCTTCACTCGCTGCATGAACTAAAACCACATCCGCACGATCCAGGTACTCCCTCGCCGAACTCTTGAAGTCTTCCGTTGCCGGATCGAGCACCGAAAGATAAAGATCCGGCCGCACAAAACGCATAACGCTATTCGACTCAATGATCACGTTCTGCGCCTTTGCCAGTTCCTGCCGAAGTCGTGGCATAGCTTCCGCCAGGAAGCCTTGTTGTGTCCTCACCCAAAGCACGCGTTTAGCACCGGCTACGAGAAACCGCGACGTATCGCTTTCTCCCGAACGATCACGCTCCTCCGTAATCGCCGAAGCGTGATCCGCCGTCACGCAGTCGCATGCTTCTCCATTTGCCGAACATATCCCATGGCCGTACTGCGTGATCTTCACCGCCAGCCATTCGAATTCGGGCAAGGCAGCGATCAGGCCGGCGACCACGCTTGTCTTCCCAACATTTCGCGAATGTCCTCCGACCACGATCAGCGCCATACTTCGTCAGGACTTTCCCTTCTTTACCAACCGCGCCAGCACAGCAAGTTCCTTCAGATACTCCCGTATCGGTCGCGCCGGAGTTCCCCAGAACACGACGCCCTTGCCTCGAATCACCTTATTACTCGGAATGCCTGCTTGCGCACCCAGGATGGCTCCCTCCTCGATAGTCACGTGATCGGCGATCCCGACCTGCCCCCCGATCAGCACATTCTTCTCCACCACCGAGCTGCCTGATATCCCCGTCTGAGCTGCCGAAACCACGTTTTCTCCGAGCCTGACGTTGTGCCCGACGTGTACCAGGTTGTCGAGTTTCACTCCGCTCTCGATCACTGTTGCATCCAGAGCTCCTCGATCCACCGTCGCGTTCGCGCCAATCTCAACGTCGTCCCCAATCTCCAAACGACCGATCTGGGGGAACTTGTGATATCGCCCCGCTTCGTCCGGAACGAATCCGAATCCATCGCTCCCCAGCACGGCTCCGGCATGCACGGTCACGCGATCGCCTATCTTGGTTTGGGCATAGACAGTGACTCGCGCCACCAGTTCGCAATCGTCTCCGATCTCGATATCGCCCAGCAGCATGCATCCGGGACCGATGATTGATCGTCTTCCGACTGTCACTCCTGGCCCGATATATGCCAGAGCGCCGACCGTTGTGTCTTCGCCAATCTTGGCTGAGACATCGACCTCTGCCGACGGATGCACTCCTCTGGCTCGAGTACTCGCGCGCAACAAAACCGCTCCCGCCTTCGCAAAAGCGAGCCTGGGATTTTTGACCACAATCAAGGTCTTCCCCGGCAACAATTCTGCTGTCGATTGATTGACTACCAAAACGCCGGCGATGCTCTTCTCTCCGGCAGCTGTGAACTTTGCATCCTCAACGAATGAGAGTTCGTCGCGCGTGACGGTCGCGAGACTGGCGACGCTGGTGATTTCCCGTTCTCCGTCGCCAACCACCTGTCCGCCAACTGCCTCCGCTATCTCGCGAACCTTCATCGAGCTCTCTCCGGGAAATCGTGACCTAATACAACGAAGGCTCTCCGGCTGGACGAGCCTTCCAACGGCGATGCACCCACAACCATTGGTCCGGATAGCGTCTCACAAATTCTTCAATCTTCTTCGTGAACGCCGCTGTATTTGCAATCGCGTCCGCATCATCGTCGCCGGTACTTGCGAGTCGAATTGCGGGCTCAAAGTGAATCCGATACTTACCCAGTTCATTGTCCCAGATCGTAAATGCCGGAACCACAGCCGCGCCGGTTCGCAATGCAACGCGCGCTACTCCGCTGGCGGTACACGCCAGATGTCCGAAGAACGGAACGAACACGCCTTGCGGCGGCGTCATATTCGTATCCATTAGAATTCCGACGGTTTCGCCGCGTCGCATGGCCCCGATCAGACCGCGCGCGAAGTCGTCCTTCAACATCATGGTATTCCCATGGAGCGACCGATAGTTGGTAACAAGACGGTCGAGGTAGGGATTATCCAATTCGCGCATCATTACGTTCAGCTTGTTCCCGTAGATGGAATGTGCGAACGCGCCGATCTCCCACCCGCCCAGGTGGGCTGTCATGAACAACACGCCCTTGCCAAGTTCACGAGCCCGCTCGAAGTTCTCAAAACCTTCGTAGACCGCGATCTTTTTGATGTTGTCTTTCGTGTATTGAGGAAACTTCGTGAACTCGGCGAGCTGCCTTCCCAACGACGTGTAGACGCCGCGAAGAATGTGTCTGCGTTCTTTATCTGGTTTTTCCGGAAATGCTAGTTGCAGGTTCCGAAGACCAACATTCCACAATCGGCGGTGCAACAAACGGATCCCATGGGCCAACGTCATCCCAAGTCCCCGAGCGATTGGGCGGGGCAGAATCGAAAATATCCGGATGATTAACCAGACCGGAGCATATTCCAGACGTCGGCGCATGGAGCGTCTCGACGGTAGCATCCGAAAAAATTCATTGTCAAACTTCTAATTGCAAAGAAAAACGGCGACCGAAGTCGCCGTGCAAACAAATCGAATGAATTTATCGCTGCGGAGCTGGCGGAGGAGTAGTTGTGTCCTTCTGTTCCGTCGTCGTGGCAGCAGGTGTTGCTTCCTTCGCTGCTGCAGCCGGAGCCTTCGCCGGAGCCGCTGCATTCACGCTTCCGGGAGCGTACTTGTTCAGTGCGCTCAGCCATGGCGTCGCGTCGTTGGGAGTCGGCGTAAACTCGCCGGTCAACAACGTCTTGAACGGGACCATGCGCCCATAGAACGCGCGCGTATCGTCCTGATCCTGCCGGATGACGGCGCCGTTCAGAGTGATTCCCGCAAACACGCCTCGCGCCCTGGAATACGTCAATACCTGCGCCCGCATCTTCCAGTCTGTGGCACCCTCGGCATGTCGTCCGACGGGACCGGCCGCAACTGATGCATCCGCACCCAGCTTGAACTTGCTTGCAAGCAGGTTACGCATACCGTCTTCGTTCATGATGACCATGATGTAGTCCACTGCCTGTCCGCCAATCTGCAGGCCGAAGCTACCACCTTCCACATTGAAGAACGCTGGAGTACTCCAGCCCTTATCAGTTTTGCAGCTGGCCACGCCTTTTCCATAGGCGCCCCCGACGATAAATCCGCCCTTCAGGAGCGATGGAACCACGGCAAGGCACTTTGCGGAGCCCAATATCTCTTCCGGAATACCCTTGTCCGGAGCTGACATTACATCGTCCAGAACCGTCGCTGCACTCTGCAGCCGGTCCTTATCCTTCTCTCGATCATCCGCTATCAACGGAACAGCCAATGCCATCAACAACAACACGCAGAGCAGTCTCTTCATGATTCCTCTTCTAAGCACAAGTTCGCGGCTTCGCTCGGGAGCCCGGCCAATGTGATGATACTCGTTCGGATGAGTTCTGCTGGAAAGAAGGTTTGCTGCTGCTTGCAATGGAGGTTTACTGCGTTGATGCCCAGGCTTTGGATAGTCTTTCGACCAAAACGATAGGGTTGGAATCGGTGACCCTCGTTACCAATTCCAACCCCGTCTCCCAGGTTCTGTGGTAGGTGAGGCGAGTATCCCCTGATTCAGTAACCCGCACAAGTCACAGTGGGACAGTGTACTAAGGTCAGTCCCCTACCAGCACCTTTACGTCCTATTTGGAGGTGACCAGCGAATGCGTTATTGCATGCACTGACAGCGCTATCCTGTTCTGCACGCCCACTTTACGCATTAACTTGGCCACGTGTGCCTTTACGGTACGCTCTTCAATTCCCAGCGAAGAGCCAATTTCTTTATTGGATCGGCCGGCTACCAGCAGTTCCAGAACCTCTTTTTCGCGGTCAGTGAAAGTTACCCTGCCAGCCGGGAAGATCCGCCCCGGTGAGGAGGTCACTCGCTCGATGAAAATCGACAGAATCCGGCGTGGAGCCCAGACTGATCCTTGGTGCACGATCTTAATCGCCGTAGTGAACTCCTGCGGCGTAGCAGCCTCGTCCACGTAGCCTTTTGCCCCAGCCGCAAGCGCCTTCAGAATCGTTTCGTCGTCAGCGCCGGCTCCGGTCACAATAATACGAAGGTCCGGTCGTGTCGCCTTGAGACTTGCCATCACATCAAACAGGTTTTGTCCGCCGCGGCTGCCCAGGAGAATCAGGTCAACTTCGGTACGCGTTGCCATTTCCTGGATGCTGGCGGAGGCCAGTTCAAACTCCGGCTCGTCATCAAATAATGCGCGGAATCCGATGAACCGGAGAGGGTCGCTTTCGACTACTGCTACGTGAATTTTCGGCTTTTTGGCGACAGCTGCTTGTTTCATCTCTAGTTATCCTGTGTAACGCTGGTAGCATATGCTGAGTTGTCCAATTCGCAAAAGGT
>Ga0207674_10009607_pt1 | contig 11035 bp, 9 predicted proteins | sample KBSCornC72_FD_184303 | JGI IMG/M metagenome (GOLD analysis project Ga0207674, IMG submission 184303) | Corn rhizosphere microbial communities from Kellogg Biological Station, Michigan, USA - KBS Corn C7-2 (SPAdes) (version 2) | ecosystem: Host-associated > Plants > Roots > Rhizosphere > Soil ...
TACCGTTGTTGCAAGACGGATCCCCGATCACGCACGGATTGTTCGAAGTCTGCTGATACTGGTGATAGACAGTCACCGGTGACAGCGTCAAGGTGTTCGCATAAGCGACGGAAGCTACAGTCAGCAGGAGCACCGTCATCAGGATTTTGCGCATTTGTTCCTCCACAAAGAGACGAAACGTTTCGTTGATCAACGCCCAGTTTGCAAACGGAGACACGTGCTGAGGTCCAAGACAACAGCAAGGGTTTACCGCTGGTGCTACTCACGTAGCGATTACTTCAAGGGAAAACAGAACCGCTGGGGTGGCTCAACAAAAGAGGTTGGGGGGATTCCTGCCAGCCCACACCGGCGTGAGTAACTTACTCACGAAAGTTGAACAAGCTTAGTTGGTGGACACAGGAACGTGCAATTTCTCTTAGTGTGCAATTGTACTTACATCGGAAGATGTAGTTCGTGCAGGTGTGCTGATACAAGAACGGAAGATTTTAGCTACTGTGATTTCTGATATCTCTCACAGTTTCAGGGAATTATGGAGATGAATTGGGGTCAGTTACCGAGAGGTTACCGACCCCGTTTGTGCGCAAACTTTTGCGCTCTAGTTCTAGCCTAAGGTCTCCCAGCCACGGCGGTTCAAGTCCCAGAACAAGAACCTGGCCATGAGCGCTGCGCCGATCAACATCGCCAATCCAAGCATCCATCGACCGAAGATGATGTGACCGATTCCGAAGAGTGAGAAGTAAATCATCGCGCAACCTGCGACCCAATCGATTGCAGACCAGAGCAGGCTCTGCTTGGAATCTTCACCTTCGAGTTCCGCGATGTGAGCCCAACCGAATTTCGATGGAAGTACCTTGCGATAGAACGCGCGCAACTTCTCTTCCGGCTCTGGCTTCGTCAACATCGTCACCGTCAACCAGGCTACGGTGGTGAACGATGTCGTGAGGATCATCAGCCACGCGAACCCGTGCGGATGCAGCGCGTTCAGCGGGCCGTCGGGCAGTTGGGAATCGACATGCTGCTGAATGAACCCAGTGATACCCGTTGCCAGCCGCGACTGCAGGAAGAGCGAGGAGACGCCCGCAGCCGACATGGCAGCCACTTCAGACCACGCATTGATGCGCCACCAGAACCAGCGCAGCATGAACACGAGACCTGCTCCGGCACCGACGGAGATCAAGAACTTCCAGGCGCCTTCGATGGAGTTCATGAAGTAGGTTGCGATGGCGGCGAGGATCGTGACGAGGACCGTAGCAACTCGCGACGCATTGACGTAATGAGTTTCGCTTTCGTCCTTCTTCATGAAGCGACGATAAACGTCGTTGATCAGGTACGAAGCGCCGAGGTTAATGTGAGTGCCAATCGTGGACATGTAGGCTGCTGCGAATCCGGCGAGCATGAGCCCGCGAAGACTTACCGGCAGATGCGCAATCATCACGCGGATGTAGCCAGTCTCCGGATCTTTCATCTGCGGGAACATCAGGACGGCGACGAGGGCCGTGAGAATCCAGGGCCAGGGACGAAGCGCGTAATGCGCGATGTTGAACCAGAGTGTGGCACCGAGAGAATGCTTTTCATTCTTTGCTGAAAAAATTCTCTGCGCGATGTAGCCACCGCCACCAGGTTCGGCGCCGGGATACCAGCTCGCCCACCAGTTAATGCTCAGGTAGACGAGGAACATGATGAACCAGCTCGAAGTCCAGTCCGGAGTGAACGCCAGGTAGCTTGAACCCTCAGGTGCGGTCAGTGAACCGAATCTTTCGGTGAGCACATGCATGCCGCCGATCGCTTTAACGGAGAAGTATGCCAGTGCGACGACCATGCTCATTTTCAGAACGAATTGAACGAGGTCCGTCCAGAGCACGGCCCACAAACCGGAGATCGTTGCGTACAACAGCGTCATGCCGAGACAGAACATGACGGCGTTAAGCTTGGTGACACCCAGCGTGAGTTCCAGGACCTTCGCCATCGCCAGGTTCACCCAACCCATGATGATGGTATTAACCGGCAGTGCGAGATAGAGCGCGCGGAATCCGCGTAGGAAGGCTGCAGGCTTGCCAGCATAGCGAAGCTCGGCGAACTCCATGTCGGTGAGGACACCGGAGCGCCTCCAGAGGCGGGCGAAGAAGAACACCGTCATCATGCCGCTGAGAGCTAGCGCCCACCACAACCAGTTACCGGCTATGCCGTAGCGATAGACGATTCCGGTGACGACCAGTGGGGTATCAGCGCCGAAGGTGGTGGCGACCATGGAGGTGCCAGCGAGCCACCATGGAACTTGCCGTCCGGAGATGAAAAAGTCGCCGACGGAACCGCTGGCCTTGCGGTAGTAATAGAGACCAATACCAATATTAAGAAGGAAATAAAGTGCGATGACCAGCCAGTCCAGCCAGATCAGTTGCATTCGCAGAGGCTCCCTTCCGGCAATTGCCGGGTTCTGCAGAAGATGGGCGAAAACTCTGGTCGATTAAACAGGAAATCAGCTGGATTCGGAAGTGAGAGTTTGTAGACCTATAGCAGTCGCGGCTTTGCTTGGAAAACCTCAGCAGCCGCACGCCGAAACCTTGCCAGGAGCGGTATAGCGCTTACGGCCGCCGGGGAGAGCTGCCGAACTCGCTGAGCCACCTTCCTTGCCCGAAGGGCTCATCCAAATGCTTGTACCAGCACGGAGGCACAATGATCTCCAAGGCAAGCATTCAATCGCATCCGCTACACCCAATCCTCGTAGCCTTTCCGATCGGGCTTTGGGTCACGAGCTTTATCTTCGATCTGATCGGAGCAGCGTCCCACGAGCAGGGCTACTTCATGGCCAGCTTCTACATGATCGTGGCCGGCTGCATTGGTGCGGTGTTTGCGGCGATCCCTGGCGTGATCGATCTGTTCGGGTCTATTCCGCAGCGCTCGAGCGCTCGAACCCGCGGGTATATCCATGGCAGCTTGAACTCTCTTGCATTGGTGCTTTTCATCTACACCGCCTACCGGCGAGGTGGTCCGGGAGGTGTGGCGGACGGAGTCGCAATCGCCACCTCGGCGGTTGGAGTTGTGCTGATTGCAATTTCCGGTTGGCTGGGCGGAACGCTTGTCTATCGAAACCAGATCGGTGTCGACCATCGTTATGCGAATGCGGGCAAATATAAAGAACGAAACCTCGAAGATTTCAACCGCCCGGTTTGTAACCAATCTGAGCTCGGGGACGGACAGATGATGTTGGCGCGAATCGGAGACGAGCGAATTGCAGTCGGACGCTGCTCGGAAGGACTGTTCGCATTCGGCGACCAATGCACGCACAAAGGCGGACCGTTAAGCGACGGAGCACTTGTGGGCTGTACGGTTCAGTGTCCCTGGCATGGTTCGCAATTCGATGTGAGGACTGGAAGAGTTGTAGCGGGGCCTGCGCAGGAAAAGATCCAGATCTACGCAACTGAGGTTCGCGGAGGAGAAGTGTACGTCAAGCCCGCACGGGCGCCGCAGGAGAAGCCTAAAGCGGCGTGAGAGCCTAGATTGCGGATCGGGCCCTATTTGGTGTTTAGGGCACGGATCGTTTCTAAGACCGTGTCGCCAACGACCTGGAGACTGTTGGGACTGAGTTTGTCCAGCGTGTCTTCGGTAGTGTGGTGGTAGAGGTTGTTGAAGCCGTAGTTCAGATCGATGAGGTCGGCAACAGGAACACCGATCTTCTGAAACGGCAGGTGATCGTCATCCACAACCTGCTCCCGCTTGAAGAAGTAGGATTCTGTTCCAAGACGCTGCGCTGAACGACCGACGACGTCCAGAAGCCATGGAGTTGAATTTCCCTCCCGGTCGACATTCAGATCTTTATCGCCAATCATGTCGAGCAGGAGAAAGGCTTTGATCTTCTTCGTGGTTCCGTCTCTTTCCCATTTTGAGGCGAGGTGCTTGGTTCCGTACAGGCTGTCGGCGGCAGACCAGTTTACGGTGGCTTCTTCGCCGTCAGTGAAGACGAGCCAGATGCTGTAACCGTCGTTGGGCTTCGATTTCAACTGGTTGGCAAGTTCCAACAGAAGTGCACTTGTCGCAGCTCCGTCGTTGGCACCGACAAAATTTTCGTCTCGTAGCGGGTAATTAGTGTCGTAGTGACTGGCCAGAATTATGATGCCGTCTTTCTTCCCGGGAATCTTCGCGATGATGTTATTGAGAGGGAAATTTCCGGCGGTCGTGTTAGCCGTGAACTTGTCTTCCTCTATCTGAGTTCCCTGCAGGTGCGACTTGATGTAGTCCTCGACCTTGCGATGATTGTCGCTGGCGATCGGCCTCGGGCCAAAGGCGACGATTTCCTTGGTGTACTGGAAGGCGCGCTTACTATCCACCTTGGGCGCGGGAGGCGCTCCGGCGGGAGGATCGAAATCGGCAGCGTTGACGACTGCCGGTGCGGACGCAGGTTTCGCTTCCGTTTTCTGCTGATCACCCTTGCAACCAGACCACATCAACATGGAACCTACAAACAACGTGACGAGCACAGTTGCGCCTCCGCGGCGAGGGACCTGCCGGTGAAATGAGTGCTGGATCATGCTTTGTCTTCAGCTTCCTGTTTGTGACGGTTTCGACGCGACGGGTGCACCAGGAAAGCAACCCCGATACTGAGCAAGTACAGAATGATCATGGGCGCGGCAAAGACACACATGTTCATGATGTCGGTTGTCGGCGTGATGATTGCTGCTACTACGAAAATAACCAAAATCGAATAACGCAGGTTCTTCCACATCCACTTGGCATTGACGATTCCCATCAACGCCAGGAAGAACACCAGGATCGGCATTTCAAAGACAATGCCGAGCCCCAGGATAATGGTCATGAACAGGTCGGTGTATTCGCCGATCGTGACCATTGGTTGGAACTGCGCGCCGTAGCCGACAAGGAAATCGAGAGCCGCAGGATAAACGATCTTGAAGCCGAACGCGCCGCCAGCGACGAACAGGAAGACCGTGCTGAACATGAAGGGCAGCACGTAGCGGCGCTCGTTGCGGTATAGGCCCGGGGCAATGAATGCCCAGACCTGGTACAGAATGAACGGCGATGCGACGAAAATTCCGCCGATCAATCCGACCTTCAGATACATGTTGAAAGGTTCGGTCGGATTCAGGTAGACGAGCTTCTGGTCTAAACCGTGGCGGTGCAGCGCCGCCATGATGGGCTGCTGCATGTAGTTGTAAATGGTCTCGTGAAACCAGTAGACGATGCTGAACCCGCCCATAATGAAGAGGACGGAGTAAATGATCCGCCGGCGAAGTTCTTCAAGGTGCTGCAGAAAACTCATCGCCTGCAGTTGTTCAAGGCGAGTCTTGGCTGCGCCGGTGGCGTTAGATGACATTGGGTTCTCGGTGGTGCGGCGCAGGCTGTTCGGAAGGTTCTTCGGTCGGCAGATTCATCTGCTTGGGCTCGTCCGTGTCCACATCGTGAGTCGGTTCTTCGATCGGATGGCCCGATCCGGTGGCAAGCGAGCTGCTGATTGAGCCGGGAGGCGGGGGCGGCAGGATGGTTAATTCGCCGTCTACCAGTTGCTGAGCTCGCGTCTTCTCGCGCTGTTCATTGCGCTCCTGGTATTCAAGCTGCTCAATCTCATTTTCAATCTGGTACTTGAAGTCATTGGTGGCACGCTTAAACTCCCCCATAATCTTGCCCAGTTGGCGGGCCAGTTCGGGGAGTCTCTTGGGCCCGAAGACAACTAGGGCCATCAAGAAGATAAACAGCATCTCTGGCATGCCGAGGTTCATATTCCCATCATATAGGTCAATGGTTTAGGCATCAATCACGCTAACGTGGCGCGGAGCCTGGATTTGGACGAAATGAGGAGAGTGAGCGCTTTTGCTTGCCCTCTAAATCAAAGTTGCTGGGGGCCAGCCAGCCCTCGAAGGCGAGCTTCCGTTCGGGCCATTCGGTATCCAGCATGGAAAACCAGGCGGTGTCGCGATTGCGACCCTTGATGATCATGTGCTGCCGGAAAATACCTTCAAATGCGAATCCCAGCCGCAAGGCTGCAGACCGCGATGGAGCATTTAGGGCGTTGCACTTCCATTCATATCGCCGATACCCAAGATCCTCGAACGCGTGCTTCGCCATCAGGTACATCGCTTCCGTAGCACCCGGCGTTCTCTGGAGCTTGGGTGTGTAGAGGATGCAACCGACCTCGATTACGCGGTGCTTCGGTTCGATACGCATGTAGGCGGCGTGTCCTGATGCGAGCCCGGACTTGTTGTCGAGGATGGCAAAGAACATCGGATCGGAAGACTCAGCTTTGCGAACCAGGTCGTTGTCAAAAGAGGCACGATCTGCATATGGCCCTTCAAAAAGGTAAAGCCACAGGTCTTCACGATCCCTTCCACTGCTCTCGTTATAGAGGCTCTCGCCATGAGCCGCGGGATCAAGCGGCACTAGGGTTACAAATTGTCCTCGAAGAGTGGTTCGCCCCGGCGGTGTTGCCGGCACGGACTCGATTTCGGGGCCGATCGGCAACTGGCTGCTTGAGTGTGATTCATCACGCATAATTGCAAGTTCATCCCAAATTTTGATTGTACTTGGCGGTTTGGACGGATGGCTCGATTACGGCATGTTAGGTGAGTCGTCTAAAACGTGTTGATCAAGAGAAGTTTGCACCGCCAGTCGCTTTCTGAGCATCAGAATTACCAGCGTAGTACACGGGCAAGAGTGGGGAGAAGTGCCATTTTTACCGTGCTATACTGCGTGTAATCAACCGGTTGCGAAGGCACGCCAGCCGCGCGCCTTCGACCTTGAAGGACACACGATGGCCCGTAGTACTCGACGCTCCCTTGTCCTGGTCTTCGTCATTATTTTAGTTTGCGGCGGCTTAGGCGCCCTGTTTGGACAGAGGGTCAGCAGTACGACTCCGTCTGGCGACTCAGACGTACAAGATAGCCTTCGCCAGTTTTCCCAGATCTACAACGTCGTCGAGCAGAATTACGCCGAATCGGTGAATCCGGACAAGGCCATTTACAACGGCGCTATTCCGGGCATGTTGCGAGTGCTCGATCCGCACTCGAACTTCTTCGATCCGAAGTCGTATTCCCTGCTGCGTGAAGAGCAGCGCGGGAAGTATTACGGCGTCGGCATGCAGGTCGGTCCGCGCAATAACAAGGTCATCGTGATTGCGCCCTTTGCGGGCGCCCCGGCCTATCGGGCCGGCATCCGTCCAGGCGACGTGATCATCGCTGTCGATGGCAAGCCCACCGACAACATGAACACCAGCGACGTAGCTGAATTACTGAAGGGACCTCGAGGCACAACCGTGAAGATTACGGTCCTGCGTGAAGGAAGCGAGAAGCCATTGGACTTCTCAATCATTCGCGACGAGATTCCGCGCTACTCGGTTGACGTTCACTTCATGATTCGTCCGGGCATCGGATATGTCCACGTCTCGGGCTTCCAGGAAACGACGGAACAGGAGCTTGCGCAGGCGCTGGATGAACTTGGCGACGTTAAGGGCCTCATCCTCGATCTTCGTCAGAACCCTGGTGGACTGTTGAGTGAGGGCGTTGGAGTGGCGGATAAGTTCCTGAAGAAGGGACAAGTCATCGTGAGCCATCACGGCCGCAACTCACCGGAGAAGATCTACCGCGCCGCGCACGGCAACGGCGGTAGAGAGTATCCGCTGGTGGTAGTGGTAAATCGCGGAACTGCTTCGGCGGCCGAGATCGTCTCTGGCGCAATCCAGGATCATGATCGCGGGTTGATTGTCGGTGAAACGACGTTCGGCAAGGGACTCGTGCAGACGGTGTATCCGCTGAGCGAAAACACAGGACTGGCGTTGACCACGGCAAAGTACTACACGCCAAGTGGACGCTTGATTCAGCGCGATTACAACGGCGTCTCGCTCTACGACTACTACTACAATCGCGAAGACGAAAGCGCAGCCAACACCAATAACGGCAATAACAATGCTCCGCCAACCAACAACCGTGAAGTAAAACTGACGGATAGCGGACGCACGATGTATGGCGGTGGTGGCATTAATCCAGACGTTAAACTTCCGGCGCAGAAGACCAATCATTTCCAGGACGTGCTTCTGCAGAAGTATGCTTTCTTCAACTTTGCAAAGCACTACCTGGTGAGCCACAAGGTCGACAAAAACTTCCAGGTGGACGAGAACGTGATGCAGGAGTTCCGGCGCTTCATGGACGATCAGAAGATTCCGTTCACCGAGGCCGAACTGGCTGATACGAAAGACTGGACCCAGAACAATATCAAGGCAGAATTGTTCATCTCCCAGTTTGGCCAGCAGGCTGGATTCATCGTCCGAGCGGAAGGAGATCCGAATGTACAGAAGGCATTGGATCTGCTGCCCAAGGCTAAGGAACTGGCAGACAACGCGCGCAAGGTGATCGCGGAGCGGAACCAGGCACGCGCAACCGCGGCAACGCAGCCTCAGTAGGACTATTGAAGTTAAAAGCCCCGCAGAGATGCGGGGCTTTTTGTTGAATTCGCAGTTTCAATCCCAGTTCTACTTCCGCGCTCCGGCGATCATGATGACCGCTCCTACTGCGCATAGTATCCCGCCGACAACCGGCGAGAGTTTGTGTTCGGACTTAGTGGTTATACCCACCGAAGCGTCGCCAACTTTCACGCCGTGGGTCTCACTTTGCGGGATGGGTACTACGAACGAGAGGATCCCGGCGATTAGCAGGACGGCGCCTACCCAGAACAATGGTTTCATTATCATCTCCCCGGTATTGCGCTCAGTATGATGCAAACCGGAGTAGCTGGGTTCTCATCCGAGGTGGTCGAATTCCGTTCCCATCGGTACAATAATTGGTAGCGATCCTATGTCCCTGACTCGAGAGCAAGCCCTGGAGATGTTCCGGTCCGATGACCTGATTGGCATCGGCATGGAAGCTGACGCAATCCGGCGTAAGTTACACCCGGAAGGCGTGGTCACTTACATCATTGACCGGAACATCAATTACACCAATCTTTGCACCGAATACTGCACCTTCTGCGCCTTTTACGCGCCCATCAAGGGACCCGGCCGCTCCAAGGGCTACGTCCTCGATTTCGAGAAGATCTACGAAAAGATCGCGGAAACAGTTGAGATGGGCGGCACCGGCATCCTGATGCAGGGTGGCCTGAACCCGGACTTGAAGATTGAGTGGTTCGAAGACCTGTTCCGAAACATCAAGCAGCGATTCCCGATGGTGCACCTGCACTGCCTCTCGGCCTCGGAGATCCTCGGGATCTGCGACTTCAGCAACATTTCGCTCGATGAGTGCATGCAGCGCCTTCGCGACGCCGGGCTCGATTCCATCCCCGGCGGCGGCGCCGAGATCCTCGACGACGAAGTCCGCAAGCGCATCGCGCGCCTCAAATGCCTTACTGCGGATTGGCTCGCCGTGCATCGCACAGCGCACAAGTTAGGAATGAGAACGACCGCCACCATGATGTTCGGCGTCGGCGAATCCTTCGAGCACCGCATCAATCATTTCCAGCACATCTACGACCTGCAGGAAGAAACCGGCGGATTCACCGCGTTTATTCCGTGGACCTTCCAGCCCAACCACACCGCCCTCGGAGGCCGTGGCTGGGACGAAGCGACTTCGGTGGAATATCTGAAGACGCTGGCGATCTCGCGAATCTTCCTCTCGAATTTCTCCAACGTCCAGGCAAGCTGGGTAACGCAGGGGCTAAAGGTTTGCCAGATGGGATTGCGCTTTGGTGGTAACGATGTTGGTTCGGTGATGCTCGAGGAGAATGTCGTGAAGGCCGCTGGCACTACCAACTGCACCACGGAGGAAGAGTTGCGGCGGATCATTCGCGATGCCGGCTTTGTACCGAAGCAGCGCGACACGCTTTACCGTTCGTATTTCTTGAACTGAAACCGTCGCTCGAGAATCTTAAGATAAGGGCGGGAGTTCCCGCCCTTTCATCTTTGCGAAGGACACTCCGGTTTTAATGAGCATCCGCAGGGTTCAACTAGTCGCCATCATCGTCACGATTGCTTCCATGCTCGTCGCGCAGGAAGAAACCACCGCGAAGCAGGATGGCAGCATTTCCGGGACAGTCCTTCAAGCCGCGAGCGGACGTCCCATCGCCAAGGCAAAAGTCCATCTGTTTACTGCGCCCGCCCGATCAGATTCCACCACACCGTCCAGCGTGAGGGAGATCCCGGAACAGGTGATTCTCACGGACGCCACGGGCCGCTACGAATTTCCCGACCTCGCGCCAGGTTCATATTGGGTCTCGGCGGAAAAGACCGGGTTCATGGATACGAGCGCCCGCGGCCGAATGATGGACATGCGGTCGGTGGAGTTGGGATCGGCCCAGAGGCTCGCGAACGTCAACTTTCGACTTGCCGAAAGCGCCGTTGTGACTGGCCGGGTTCTCAACGAAGACGGTGAGCCGATGGCTCATGTCCTGATCTCACTGCTGCGCAGAAACCACACTCTACGCGGAATCTCTCTTGAACCCGACTTGGAGGCTCAGACCAACGATCTCGGCGAGTATCGCGTCTTTGGCTTGAAGCCCGGACCCTATTACGTACTCGCGAGCCTCATGGAATCCGGCACGCGAATCGTTCGCACCGGCGCAGTCCAGAAGCAACTGATCTATCCTCCGCTCTTTTATCCGAGCGTCAGAGATCAGGAGGATGCTGCACAGCTGAACCTGGTCGGAGGCTCCGAAGAGCGCGCGGACTTCCGCTTCGCTCCGGTGGTCGCGTCAACCATTCGAGGAAGAGTTCTAAATCGGCCTCGTGATTCGTCCGGCAAGCCCGTGGCAATCAGGCTCGTCGACGTCTCTGGTGCCGGAACTCTCCCGCAGCAGATGCCTCACACAGCGCAGGTGCTTCCGGATGGAACGTTTGAGCTTTCGGGCGTCACCGTCGGAAAACACACTTTGGTAGCGACCACCGTAGACAGACCAACGCTTCGCTCTTCGCGCGGGCCGATTCATCGACGACACGCAGCAGGTCCTTGTTGCGCTCCTCGCGCACCATTTCTGGCACCTGCCCGGTCATCGTCGCCGCAGGCGTGTCGCGACGTGGCGAGTAGCGGAAGACGAATGCATTATCGAA
>Ga0207674_10009609_pt1 | contig 11033 bp, 11 predicted proteins | sample KBSCornC72_FD_184303 | JGI IMG/M metagenome (GOLD analysis project Ga0207674, IMG submission 184303) | Corn rhizosphere microbial communities from Kellogg Biological Station, Michigan, USA - KBS Corn C7-2 (SPAdes) (version 2) | ecosystem: Host-associated > Plants > Roots > Rhizosphere > Soil ...
CGCCCGCTTGCCCATCCGGCCGATAATTCCTACAAGGAGGAATATCGTGGGAGGGAATGTTATGCGCCGATTGCTGTTTACCGCTGCCCTGGCTTCCCTGGCCGGGCCTGTCCTGACAATGCCCGCCACGGCGGTCGCGCAGGACGCCAGCGCGCCCAAACCGGCGCACTACTCGGTCGACAAGACGCTGGTCGAGACTCTTCTCGCCGACCCGGCCGCGGTCGAAATCCTCAAGCGGCTCATCCCCACCGTCTATGCGAACGATCAGTTCCAAACTGCGGGCCGTTCGCTGACGCTGAAAGATATCCAGCAATACGAGCCCGAAGCGCTGAGCGACGCCAACCTCGCGAAAATTCAGGCGGAGTTCGATAAGATCCCGGCGAAAGGTTAAGCCAGCCGGACGTTGCAAGCGGGCGGTCGCTCGCAGCGGCTTGCTGGTTCGTGCCGGCCGGCCAAGAGCGCGATGCGTAGCTAACCCAAAGGTGTTCGATGACTCCACCCGCCAGCGAAAGAGACCACCGCTGGAACCGCACGCGCTTGGCGATGCGCGAGGTGGGCATTGATTGCCTGGTCATCGTCGGCAACGCCGGCCTGAACTTATATCGGCTCGCCGACCTGCGGTATCTAACGGGCATGCCGCGCGAGGGCGTCCTGCTGTTCCCGCTCGAGGGCGACCCGGTCATGCTGTCATTTGGCGGCGGGCACGATCCCGAGGCGTGGGTCACCGATCACCGCAATGGATATCCGCGCTTCGCCGGTGGCGTCGTGGCGATCATCGAGGAACGAGGATGGGGTCGCTGCACCTTTGGCGCGCTGCTGTCGGGCTACGAAGGCGACCTGAACTTCCCGATGCAGATCGAGCGTTCGATTTCACGAGACTTGCCCGAGGCCCGGATCGTCGACGCTGCGCCCATTCTGGCCGGAGTTCGCCGCATCAAGACAGACTTCGAAATCGAGCGCTTCAGGGCCGGATGCCAAGCCGGCATGAGGGCGATCGCCGCTGTTGCCGAGCTCGCAAGGCCGGGGGTCGACGATCTCAACGTTAAGGCAGAGCTGATGAGCACACTGTTCCGGGCCGGCTGCGCCTCGCACACCCTGCTGCTGTTCCATTCCGGAAGCCGGAGCATTCATGGCGCGATGGGCGGCTCCCTGCCCGCGCCGAAGGGGCGCATCCTGCAGGAAGGCGACGTCATCAACACCGAATTCGACGCGATGTTCGAAGGCTATTGTGCGCAATTCAACCAGCCGTTCTTCATCGGCAAGGTCGACGATGCATGGCAAGACGTCGCAGCAATCGGGGCCGAGTGCTTTCATGTCGGTATAGATGCGCTGAAGCCTGGCCTTAGCGCCGGTGAGCTCCAGGCAAGCATGCGAGCGCCGGTCGTTGCGGCCGGTCATCAGGCTCTCGGTCCGATGTTTCATGGACTGGGCCTTTCGTTCGAACCGCCGGTCGCCGAAACCTCGCTCGGCACGAGTTTCGGCGAAGATCTGGAAATCATCTTCGAACCTGGAATGGTCGTGGAACTCGAGCCACACGTGGTAGCGAAAGATTTCTCCCGCGGCTGCTCGATCGGCTGTCCCGTGCTGGTTACCGAGACCGGGTGCGAGCCGCTTGTCGAAGGGTGGCAACCCGCTCCGGTGAGGATCGACACCTGAACCCGAGTGGACTCTTCACGCGCTCTACTTGTCCAAACGTCTGCTTAGCCGTTCCATTGGAATAGGAGCTCCCGGGCCGCTCACGGCCATTCTTGACTGTAGCGCCAGCGTTCCATTTCATTTCACGAGCAGTCGGCAGAATGCCGGAGCGCTGGGCGCTTTGCACACATCCGGCCGGCTTCCGCTGGCGCGCCAATAATCGATCAGGCCGATTCGTTTGAGAAGCGGTGCGATGGCGGGGTCGTGCCACAGCGATCGCGCGGCCGGATTGGCGAGGAACACTGCCAAGTTGAGCGAAGACGGGCGGGCAGTTTCCAGCCTTTCGAGCAGCGTAATCACCTCGGGGCGTCGGCCCAACTGCGTGAGCAGTTCCGCCTGCATCAGCACGCAGCAATCGTCGGGCAAATGCTCCACCTGACTGGCTGCCGCGTCCTTCTCTATGGCATCGCCCGATGCCAATGCGCGATAGGTCGCTACCGCGGCTCGATCCAGGGCCGGATCGCGCGGCGGCAGTCGTCGCTCGGCGTCCGCCCAATCGCCGCGCCAAACCGCCTTTCGCCAGAGCAGGGCAGGCGCCTTGGCTGGATCGAGGGCCTTGACCTTTTCGAGGGCCCGGTCCGCTAACGTCCACCGGCCGGTCGCACTCGCGGAAAGAAACAGCCGCGCTTGAGCTCCGGCCTGCTCGGGATTTTGCTGTGCACCAAGCCGGTCGAGTTGGAACGCTTCCTCCGCTCTTCCCACTTCCAGCAGCAGGTCGCTGAGGCCCGCCTGCGCGCGGTCGACATATATCGATTCCAAGCCGATGCCGCGGCGCAAGAAGCGCTCGCGCTCCACTCGCTGCCGCGGATCGAGGCCGAAAGCCTCGCTGACGTAGCCATCCTGTGCGTCCGGCCGCAAAGCGACGAGTTTCGCGGCGGCGGCGAGCGACTCCTCGCGTAGCGGAGCGTTGAGGCGCGGCGCGCTGTCGTACAGCGTGAGCGCGTGATGGCTGAGGGCAAACCAGCCGGCGGCGAAGTCCGGAGCCTGCCTGGTCAACTCGCGCGCAACCTTCACGCCGAGCGCGTTCTGGCCGCGGGCGCCGAGCTCGCACGTACGCACGTAAAGAGAAAGCAGTTCCGGCGGAAGAGAACCGGCGTCGTTCGCACCCGCGAGGGCACATTGGGCAATGGAGCCGAGGATTTCCGCTGTTCCGGCGAATTTGGGCTCGGCAGCGGTCAGCTGTGTAATCGCGCCACTCCAAAGGACTGCCCGGCTGCCGGGCATCAACAGCCGCGCGTTGACCGTGCCGTCCTCGTCAACGGAGCCCGTGAGGGTGAGGGCGCTGCGCCCGCCGACCGTCGGCACGTCGAGACTGGTCAGCTCGCTCGAAAGCTGGTCGTTGAAGCCGAGGGTGAAGGTGATCGGCGCCTTGGTCGGATTCGAGATCTCCACCCGCTGCGCCGAAGGCTGGGCGGCGGTCAGGGTCACGATGCGATTGCGCGCCTCGGCCGTTCCCACGCTGAGCGCGAGCATCCCCACCACCGCCGCGAACTTGAGTTTGAGATGAGCGCGATGGAGTTCCCGAGAGAGAGGAAAAAATCCCATTCGTTGGCAAGCGCAACCGGGTGCTGCGCGTTAGACGGCATCCTACGCGCTGCGCTTACACGAGAATGTGACGGTTATCGCGTGCGGATGATGGCCGCGGCGATCCACCCGACGATGACGAACGCCGCGAGCGCGAGCCAATGGAACCCATGCGTCGAGACCGGGAAGTGGCTGCTGATCATGATGAAGACCACCGGCACGACCATGAAGGTGTTCTGCTTCGAGCGCTTCTTGGCGATCTCCGCCAGGCGCATGTCGGCGGCGCCGCCGTTCTTCACCGCACCGATCAGCTGCCGCTGCGCGGGGAGGATGCGTGCCCAGACGTTCCAGGCCATCAGCGTGCCGAGCATCGCCCCGGTCTGCATGTACGACGCGCGGGGGGTGAAGAGTTTGGAGAAGCCGAAGATCGCGCCGACCAGCAAGATGTAGCAGACGATCGTCGCCGCGACATCATTCTTGCCGAGCGGCGAGACCATCAGCAGGTCGTAGATGAACCAGGCGATGATCAGAATGGCGATGCTGGCGAAGACCGCGTTTCGGCCGTGCAGCATCGACGCCTCGTCGGACATGATCCCGCCGAAGTAGTAGACGACCGTCAGCAGCACGATGCCCGAGAGCCAGGTGAGCATCGCCTCCCATTTGAACCAGTGCAACGTCTTCGGCAGGATCTGCGGCGTCGACTGCTTGTCGACGACGTAGAAGCCGCCGCTGTGCACCATCCAGACGTTGCCTTCCTGGTGCAGCGTCCGGTCGAGCCAGGTGAAGAAATAGGTCTGGCCGATCCACATGATGCCGGCGAAGACGTGGAACCAGCGCACGCCAAGGTTGATCCACTCGCTGACGATGTAGGGCAAGCGGTTGGGATTATAAGGGTTGCGAGGTCTCGCAACCTATAATCCCGCCATGCGCCCCATCGAACGCCTCCTCGACCAGCTCAATCGCGCGTACGGCGGCGAGGCGTGGCACGGGCCGGCGCTGCGCCAACTCCTCGAAGACGTGAGCGAGGAGGCCGCGCGCGCGCATCCGATGGCCGGCGTGCACTCCATCGCCGAGATCGTCGCCCACATCCGGGCCACGATGGACATGGTCTCGGAGCGGCTGGCGGGGACGCCACGCGAGCTGACGGCCGAGGAGGATTGGCCGGACGTCACGCGCACCTCGTGGCCGGCCGCGCTGGAGGAGCTCGACAACGCCGCGAGCCGCGTCAGCGACGCCGTCGCCCGCCTGACCCCCGAGGATCTCGACCGGGTGGTGGTGGGGAAGGATTACACCGTGTACGTCATGGTCCACGGCGTCATCCAGCACAACCTCTACCATGGCGGGCAGATCGCGCTGCTGAAGAAGTAGCGGGTCTCGGGGTCTCGGGGTCTCGAAGTTGCGCGGCGGGAGCACCCCGAGACTACTCCACGATCCGCAGCGCGGCCTCGCGCGTCACCGACGTCTTCGCCACCGCGTCCGTCACCGTCACCCGCACCCGGTACTCGCCCGGCTCGAGCGCGGAGACGTCGATGGTGTTGCCGATGCCGTAGTGCCCCGCCACTCCCTTCAGCGGCGTGGCCTCGGCCGGCGTCGGCGGGCCGCTGACTTTCGTGGCGCCCCCTTCGATGTCCAGTTTCGTGGTGATGCTCGGCGCGGCATTGCTGCGCAGCTCCAGGAAGAGCCACACCTCGTCGCCGCGGCGGAACGCCCCGCGCGGTTTGGGGACGACCTTCGTGCCGCCGAAGGCGAAGGGATCGAGTGGATCCTGCGCCGCGGGGAGGAGATGGACGTCGCTGGAGAGAATGAGGCGCGAGACGTCAGAGGGCGGCTCGAGCTCGACGCGCGCGATGCCGAGGATCGCGTTCTTGCGCGCCAGCCCGAACGTGCCGCGCGTTTGGCCGGGCGGCAGGAGGATCGAGCGCTCGACGAAGGCGTCGCCGTGCGACTGCTGCACGGCAATGTCTTCGAAGTAGCTGGCAGTGCCGGCGACGCCAAAAAGCGTCAGCGTCTCGGCGGTGACGCCCGCCGGCACGGCGAGCTGCAGCGCGGCGAACGGCGTGCCGCCGGCGGTGGTGAACTCGCCCCACGTCGCCGCCAGATCGCCGCCGCCCGGCTGGTGCGCCTCAAGCGCCTGGCGAAAGCGTGCCGGAATCGCCGCCCGCGCCGTCTTCTCGTACATCTTCCGGGCCCGGATCTCGTCCTTCAACCGGTCGGCGTACGCGCCGCCTTTGGCGTCGGTCTCGGGACGCTGAGCGAGGAGCGGGAGGGCGATCAGGAGGGCGAGGAGGATCCGCGGCATGCGGACGATTATCGCCGACTCAATCCCTCGGAATGTGAAACGGCACCTCGTCCTCGGACGGCGCGACGTGGTACTCGCGCTGGTCCTCGATCACGATCGGCTCGTCGATTTCGATCTCGTCCATCATCGCCTCCTCAATGCGCGCCGAACTGCGCGGTCTCGGTCGATCCCTCGAGCGCAGTCGTCGACGACTCCCCGTTGGAGATCACTTTCATCACTTCGTCGAAGTAGCCGGTGCCCACTTCGTGCTGGTGCTTGGTGGCGGTGTAGCCGTTCTTCTCCGCGCCGAACTCCGCCTGCTGCATCCGCGAGTAGGCGCTCATCCCCTCCGACGCGTACTCCCGCGCCAGCTCGAACATCGAGTAGTTGAGCGCGTGGAAGCCGGCCAGGGTGACGAAGAGGAACTTGTACCCAAGCGCCCCCAGCTCGCTCTGGAAGCTCGCGATCTCGTCGGGCGAGAGCTTCTTGGCCCAGTTGAACGACGGCGAGCAGTTGTACGCCAGCAGCTTCCCGGGAAACTGGGCGTGGACGGCGTCGGCGAAGCGGCGGGCCTCGTCGATGTCGGGCTCCGAGGTCTCCATCCAGAGGAGATCGGCGTACGGCGCGTACGACAGCGCGCGGGCGATGGCCGCGTCCACGCCGTTGTTGATGCGATAGAAGCCCTCACTGGTGCGCTCGCCGGTGAGGAACGGGTGATCGCGCTCGTCGACGTCGCTGGTCAGCAGCGTGGCGCTGTTGGCGTCGGTGCGGGCGATGAGCAGCGTCGGCACGCCGCAGACGTCCGCGGCCAGCCGCGCCGCGGAGAGGGTTCGGATGAACTGCGAGGTCGGTACGAGGACCTTACCGCCAAGGTGGCCGCACTTCTTCTCCGACGCCAGCTGGTCCTCGAAGTGGACCGCCGCGGCGCCGGCCTCGATCATCATCTTCATCAGCTCGAACGCGTTGAGGCAGCCGCCGAAGCCGGCCTCGGCGTCGGCCACGATCGGGGCGAACCAGTGCGTGCCGTTCTTCCCCTCGCTGCAGTCGATCTGGTCGGCGCGCTGCAGCGACTGATTGATCCGCTTGACCACCTGCGGCACGGAGTTCGACGGATAGAGGCTCTGGTCGGGGTACATGTGCCCGGCCAGATTGGCGTCGGCCGCGACCTGCCAGCCGCTCAGGTAGATCGCCTTGAGACCCGCGCGGACCTGCTGGATGGCCTGATTGCCGGTCAGCGCGCCGAGCGCGGCGACGTACGGCTCGCTGTGAAGGAGGTCCCACAGCCGCTCCGCGCCCAGCTCGGCCAGCGTGTACTTGATGTCGATCGAGCCGCGCAGGCGCAGCACGTCGTCCGCGGCGTAGTCGCGGGCGATGCCGTCCCAGCGGCGGTTCTTCTTCCAGTCGCGCTCGAGGGCCTTGGTTTCGAATCGTCGTGCCATCAGAGAATCTCCTCGTATGCCGGGATGGTCAAAAAGTCCGCCAGCTCGTCGCTGAGCGTCAGCTCGTCGAATAGTTCCGCCGCGCGCGCGATGTGCGGGCGCGGTCCGATCTTCTGCAGTTCCTCGTCGCGAATGCGCTCGTACTGCTGGCGGGTGATCTTGCCGTGGCGGATCCACTGCCAGAGCTGGGTGCGCGAGATCTCCGCGGTGGCCGCGTCTTCCATCAGGTTGTAGAGCGGGACGCATCCCAGTCCGCCGAGCCAGGCCTCGAGATAGAGGATGCCGACGTTGACGTTCTGCCGCACGCCCGCCTCGGTGACTGCTCCCTCGGGGACCTGCAGCAGGTCAGCGGCGGCCTTGTGGACGTCGTCGCGTTTGCGGTCGATCTGATGCGGGCCGGGCATGTGCTGGTCGAAGACCCGTTTGGCCACTTCGACCAGGCCGGGATGCGCGACCCACGTGCCGTCGTGGCCGGCGCGTACTTCGCGCAGCTTGTCGGCTTCCACCTTCTTCATGGCCGCCTCGTTCGCCTCGAGGTCGGACTTGATGGGGATCTGCGCGGCCATGCCGCCCATGGCGTGGATGCCGCGGCGATGGCAGGTCTTGATCAGCAGATCGACGTACGCGGCGAGGAACGCCTTGTCCATCGTCACCAGCGCGCGGTCCGGGAGGCAGAACTGCGGATGGGCCCTGAACTTCTTGATGAAGGAGAAGATGTAGTCCCACCGCCCGCAGTTGAGCCCCGAGGAGTGATCGCGCAGCTCGTAGAGAATCTCGTCCATCTCGAAGGCGGCGAGGATGGTCTCGATGAGCACCGTGGCCCGGATCGTCCCGTTGGGAAGGCCGAGCTCCTGCTGCGCGCGGACGAAAACGTCGTTCCAGAGCCGCGCCTCGAGGTGCGACTCCATCTTGGGGAGATAAAAGTAGGGACTGGTGACGCGCGCGTTGTGGAAGAAGTAGAGCCCGAAATCGAAAAGGCTGGCCGAGACCGGCTGGCCGTCGACCAGGAGGTGCTTCTCCAGCAGGTGCCAGCCGCGGGGGCGGACCACCAGCGTGGCGGTCTTCTCGTTCAGCCGGTAGTGCTTCTCGCCGCTCTCGAACGAGATCGTCCGGCGGATGGCGTCCATCAGATTGACCTGCCCGTCGAGCGTGTTGGCCCAGGTGGGGGCGTGCGAGTCCTCGAAGTCGGCCATGAAGACGTTCGCGCCGGAGTTGAGGGCGTTGATGATCATCTTCCGCTCGACGGGTCCGGTGATCTCCACGCGGCGGTCGAGCAGGTCGGGACGGATCGGGGCGACCGTCCAGTCGGACTCGCGGATCTCGCGCGTCCCGGGGAGGAAGTCGGGCATCTCGCCGGCATCGAGGCGCGCCTTGCGCTCCTCGCGCTTGCGGAGCAGCTCTTCACGCCGCGGATTGAATTCGCGCTGCAGGCCGGCAACGAAGTCCAGGGCCTCGGCGGTGAGGATGGTCTCCCACTCCGGCCGCCGCGTCCCGCGGACCTCGATATCACCGCTTGCCATGATGCTCGTCATCGTGTAAATAGCATGAGCATGCGACGAGCCAAGGTCAACAACTTAATGCTGGGCAGTATGTTAGGCTGTCGGCATTTGTAAAATGTCGTCTGTAATTCTGTAAATGGCTGAAAATCTGCAGGCGAAAGCGGGAGCCCGCATGAACTCACAACTCAAGCTCGGTGCCAAAGTCCGGGCCCTGCGCCGCCGTGAAGGTCTCACCCAGACCGATCTCGCCGCCAAGCTGGAGATCTCGCCCAGCTATCTGAATCTCATCGAGCACAATCAGCGTCCCCTCCCCGCGCATCTGCTGCTCCGCGTGGCGCAGGTCCTGAAGGCGGACCTCGGCAATTTCGCCGACGACAACTCGGCGCGCCTCGCCGCCGACCTGCAGGAAGTGTTCGGCGATCCGCTCTTTGGAGAAAATCCGCTGACGACGAACGACGTCCGCGAGCTGGCCGAGAACGCCACCGCCGCGCGCGCCGTGCTGTCGCTCTATCGGGCGTACCGCGGCTCGATCGACTCCACCCGCGCGCTGGCCGGGAAGATGTACGACGGCCGCGATTTCGCCGGTGTGAATCCCGCGCACATGCCGTCCGAGGAGGTGTCGGACGTCATCCAGCAGAACATGAACTACTTCGAGGAGCTGGAGGCGGCGGCCGACGACGTCCTGCAGCGCGCCTCATTCGACCGCGCCGACATGCATCGCTCGATGGTGCAGTACCTGCGCGAGCGGCATTCGATCGAGGTGACGCTGACGCCGGTGGGCCGCGATCGCGGCGCGGTGCGGCGATTCGACCCCGAGCGCCGCACGCTCGCGCTCTCCGAGGTGCTGCCGCCGTGGAGCCGGCAGTTCCAGGTGGCGCATCAGATCGGGCTGCTCGACGCGCAGCGCGTCATCGACGCCATCCTGGCCCGCTCGGAGAATCTGCTGACCACCGCGGAATCGGTGAAGCTCTGCCGCGTGGCGCTGGCGAACTACTTCGCCGCCGCGCTGCTGATGCCGTACGACGAGTTCGTCCGCACCGCGGAGGACGTGCGCTACGACATCGAGCTGCTGCAGCATCACTACACGGCGAGCTGGGAGCAGGTCTGCCATCGCCTCACCACGCTGCGGCGGGCGGGGGGGACGGGCGTGTCGTTCCACTTCGTGCGCGTCGACATCGCCGGCAACATCTCCAAGCGCTTCAGCGGGACGGGGATCCGCTTCGCCCGCTTCTCCGGCTCGTGTCCCCGCTGGGACGTGCACGCCGCCTTCCTCACTCCCGGCCGCATCCGGACGCAGCTCTCGAAGATGCCCGACGGCACGGCGTACTTTTGCGTGGCCCGCACGATCCGCAAGAGTTTCGGCTACGCCTCGGGCGACGCGCTGATGGCGGTGGGCATCGGCTGCCCGGTGCAGCAGGCCAGGAAGCTGGTGTACGCCGACGGCACCGATCTCGAGAACCTCGACGCCGCGGTCCCGATCGGCACGACGTGCCGGCTGTGCGAGCGTCTCGACTGCGACCAGCGCGCGTTCCCGCCGCTGCAGTACGGGTTGGCGGTCGATGAGAACGTGCGGGGCAGATCGTTCTACGTGCCGGCGGATACGACGGAGTGGAGCGGCGGGCCTCAGCCCGCCGTCCGGCGGCCTAAAGGCCGCCGCTGCTCCACTCCCAAGTCTTAGCTCACTGCGTGGCCGTGGCCGGGACGCAGAACTGGTCGAACGCCGCGGTCAGTTCCGTGGCGATGTCGTGCGGCTGGCGTCCTTCGATCTGCCACCGCTCGAGCATCTTCACCACTTCGCCGTCGCGGAACAGGGCGATGGCGGGCGAGGACGGCCGGAAGCCGACCAGGAACTCGCGCGCCCGCGCCGTCGCCTCGCGGTCGTTGCCGGCGAACACGGTGATGGCTTTCTCCGGCTTGACGCTGTGCTCCAGGGCCATGGCCACCGCCGGCCGGGCGTTGCCCGCGGCGCAGCCGCAGACCGAGTTGACCACCAGGAGAACGGTCCCCTTGCGCTGGCCGAGAACGGCGTCGACCTCGTTTGCGGTCTTCGTTTCCTGAACACCGAGGCGCGAGAGCTCCTGACGCATCGGCGCCACGATCATTTCGTCGTACATGTTGTTTCCTCCGAATGCTGCTAACGCAGATCCTACCTCACGTCATCCTGACCCTGAGCAAAGCGAAGGGGAAGGATCTCAGCATGCGTAGGCTGAGATCCTTCGCTGCGCTCAGGATGACGGGTCGCCTCAGTGCGCATGCGTCTCGCTGATCTGCATCGAGTTGACCATGGCATTGAGCACCGTGGAGTAGCGGTTCGCGTCGCGCTCGGGGGTGATGAAGAGCATGTAGATCAGATGGTCGTCGGCCAGTTGCCGCGTCACCACCGTCACCCGCTCGGCGATGCCGGTGGCCGGGTCGGTGCCGCGCAATGCCGCCGCCAACGCCGTGCCGTTCGCCATCCGCAGCCGCTGGCCGCTTCCCGACGCCACGCGCAGGTACGGGCTGGCCTGCTGCAGGGTCGCCAGAAGGTCGTTGGTCGCGTCGTCCAGGGTCGTGTTACCGGTCACCAGCCCGCGGCCGTTTCCGAACGGCGCCGGCGCG
>Ga0207674_10009611_pt1 | contig 11032 bp, 6 predicted proteins | sample KBSCornC72_FD_184303 | JGI IMG/M metagenome (GOLD analysis project Ga0207674, IMG submission 184303) | Corn rhizosphere microbial communities from Kellogg Biological Station, Michigan, USA - KBS Corn C7-2 (SPAdes) (version 2) | ecosystem: Host-associated > Plants > Roots > Rhizosphere > Soil ...
GCGCGGCTTCATCTTCGGTGCTCCGCTGGCCACCAACATCGGCGCCGGTTTCGTGCCGCTGCGCAAGTTCGGAAAACTGCCCTTCGACACCGTGTCCGAAACCTTCAACCTCGAGTACGGCACCGAAACGCTGGAAGTCCACACCGATGCCATCCAGAAGGGCGAACGCGTCCTCATCATCGACGATCTGCTCGCCACGGGCGGAACCGCCGAGGCATCGGCGCGCCTCGTGCGCCGTATCGGCGGCGAAGTCGTGGAAATGGCGTTCGTGGTCGAGCTCAAGTTCCTCGACGGCAGGCGCCGTCTCTCCGGAATTCCCGTCTACTCAATGGTCGTCTTCGATTAGACCCTCTCGTAGACTCCCGATTCTCATTCTCTTCTTGTCCTGCCCGTCATGCTGTAAACTGGGCATGTCATGCTTGGCCAAACCATCGCCCAATATGAAATCGTCGAGATTCTCGGACGCGGGGGAATGGGCGTGGTCTACAAGGCGCTTGATACGCGGCTCAAACGCACGGTCGCGATCAAGATGCTGCCCGCCGAACTGAGCTGGGACGAGCGCAGCAAGAAGCGGCTGTTCGCAGAAGCGCGGGCGGCGTCATCGCTCAACCACCCGAACATCTGCACCGTGTATGAAATCGGCGAGGTGCGCGACAAGCTCTACCTCGTCATGGAGTATCTTGCGGGCCACAATCTGGCGGCCGAAATCGCGCGCGGCCCGCTCGATGTCAACCGGACCCTCCAGATTGTGCTCCAGGTTGCGCAGGCCCTGGAAAGGGCCCACCAGCATCGCGTCATCCATCGCGATATCAAGCCGTCCAACATCCAGATTGCCGACGATGGGACCGTGAAGATTCTCGATTTCGGCCTTGCTCGCGTCGTGAGCGAGATCGACCCGCAATCGCCGACGCGAAGCAGCACGGATGGGTTCCTGAGCGAACCCGGCACGGTCGCGGGGACGGCTGCCTACATGTCGCCGGAACAAATCCGCGGCGAGCCGCTGGATGGAAGATCCGACATCTTCTCGTTCGGCGTGGTCCTGTACGAGATGCTCACCGGCCGCGCGCCGTTCCGTGGCGCAAGCGTGTTCGATCTGACCGCGTCGATCCTGCGCGACGAACCGCCGGCGCTCACACAGCTGGTGCCGGGCGTACCTTCTGCCATGGCGGAGATCGTCGCTCGTTGCCTCGTCAAAGACCGCGACAATCGCTATCACGATGTGGCGCGCTTGCGGACCGCGCTGGAAACGCTGCGCACCGGGCCGAAAACCGCGCAAGATTCGGCGCCCGCCATTGCGGTTTTGTATTTCGAAAATCTGAGCGGGGAAACCGACGAATATTTTCGCGACGGAATGAGCGAGGACATCATCACGGAGCTCTGCAAGATTCGCGACCTACGTGTGTTCCCACGCTCTGCCATTCTGGAGTATCGAGACAAGCCCGTGACCGCCGGCGTCATTGCCCGGAATCTGGCCGCGACCCATGTGCTCACCGGCAGCCTCCGGCGATCCGGCGACCGCCTCCGGATCACTACCCAGCTCGTTGCCGGGCAGAGCGGCCAGTTGATCTGGGGCGAGAGATACGATCGGAAGCTCGAGGACGTATTCGCAATCCAGGACGAAATTGCACGCACCATCGCAGAGGCGCTGAGCATCACGCTGTCGCCCCACGAGGAACATGCCATTGCCCAGAAGCCGACCGAGGACCTGCAGGCGTACGATTGTTACCTGCGTGGCCGGAGTTTCACACGTCGTTGCACGCAACCGGACCTCGAGTACGCCGTTGAGATGTATGAGCACGCGATCGCACTGGACTCGTCCTTCGCGCTTGCGTACGCCGGACTCGCCAACGTGTGCGGAATGTTCTACGACTGGCATGGACAGGATGCTGCATGGATGGAAAAGGGGGAGATGGCGGCCAAGCGCGCCCTCGATCTTCACCCCGAGCTGCCGGAGGCGTTGGCCGCGCTCGCGCGCATCGTATGGTCCCGTCATCTCGACTACGATGCGTCGATACGTTATGCATTGCGCGCCATCGAGCAGAAGCCCGACACCGAAGGCGCGTACTGGACACTCGGCCAGGCCTACGTCTCCACCGATCGCCTGGAGGAAGCAGTCGCGCTCACGGCAAGTGCCGTCGAGGCGGCCGGCGACGACTACAACACGTACATTCCCTACATTACAGCGCTGCAACGCCTGGGCCGTATCGACGAGGCCAAGGCTCTTCGCCAACGACATGTTGCAATTCTCGAGCAGCACGTGATGTGGGTTCCCGAAGATGTGCGCGCGCGCGTATTGCTTGCCGTGTACCTCGCAGAAGTCGGGCAATATGACCAGGCGGTGGCCGCCGTGCGCAAAGCGGTCAGCCTGCGGCCGCACGACTCGGCCATTCTCTACAATGCCGCCTGCACATTTGGCATCGCGGGAAGACCGAAGGATGCGATGGAGATGCTCGAGAGAGCGGCGGCGGCAGGTCTCTCCAAGTGGGACTGGGTTCGCGAGGATCCAGACCTCGCGTGTCTGCACGATGACCCTGAATTTCACCGACTGGTGAGAGAAGGACTCGAGCGGATCAATCAGGAGCGATCCGGCCAGAGCTGAGGGCAGGAAGCCACGCGGTTCCTACTTGAGAAGCACCATCTTGCGCGTGAGATCCGTGTTCTCCGAAATCAATCGATAGAAGTAGACCCCGGAAGCCGCACGGTTTCCGCGCGCGTCGAATCCATTCCAGCGCACTTCGTGTGATCCGGCCGGGTAACGGCCCTCTGCAATGCGCGTCACCTCGGCGCCACTCACATCATATACCGCCAGGGTAACGTCTGCTTCACGTGACAGCTCGAAACGGATCGCGGTCGAGGGGTTGAAGGGATTGGGATGGTTCTGCGCGAGCGTGCCGCGCGCGCCGGCACCCGGCGTGACCGTCGCCGTGGTGGGCGTGTTCTCGTAGAAATAGATCCAATCATGGGTCTCGTCGAAGCCGGACAGATCGATGTCTCCGTCCATGTCCCAATCGTGCATCACCGCGCACGAGCCCGAACGGTCGGAGTCGATGGTGCGCGGGTTGACGAACACGCCGTTCACGTTTTCGTAGATGGTCCAGACGGCGTTGCCGAAGCAGCTGGAGACGAGCTCGAGGTCGCCATCGCCGTCGATGTCGGCCGCATCGATCGCGTACGGATTCTCGCCGGTCGGGTAGATCTGCACGGGGGCGAGACCGCCGGAGCCGTTCCCCATGAGCACTCCCATGGCGTTTGTGAACACATGGTTGATGGCGGTGTCGACATTGCCGTCGTTGTTGAAGTCGCCGCACGTGATCTGGAGCCATGGATGCGCTCCCGACGCAACACCCGGCTGCGCAACCAGTCCGCCGTTGCCGTCGCTCAACAGAATGATCACCACGTAGGGCGTGTTGTAGGTTCCGCAGAACACATCGAGCAGACCGTCGTTGTTGGCGTCGGCAATCGCGATGGACACTTCGCCGTTCCCGCCCGCTTCTTTGGCCACGCCGGAGGCAGGGAAGGTGCCGTCGCCGTTGTTCATGAAGATGGAAAGGTTGTTGCTCGAGAGGTTGGCGGTGACGATGTCGTCCCAGCCATCACCGTTAAGATCGACCACGCCGACGCCGCGCATGCTGTTGCCGCCGGTGTGGAACGTCTTGGAGAAGAAATGCCCGGTGCCGTCGCCGAGCAGGACCGAGATATTGTTTCCGTTCGAATCTCCAAACACGATGTCGATCTCACCGTCGTTGTTGAAATCGGCGCCATCATTGGGACTCGACTGCGAAGCGGGAACCAGCGTTTCGACCCGGAACGTCGAGTAGGTTCCCGTGCCGTCATTCATGAAGATGCGCGCGTCGCCCGTGTGCTCGCAGGGGACAGTCAGATCGGTCGCACCGTCGTTGTTGAGATCTCCGGCGTAGCCGCCGTAGGGCTGCGTCCAGGTTTCGGTGCCCTGGCGCGTGGTGACGCGGCGCGCATACTGGAGGTTCAGGTTCCCGGTCTTGCTCAAGATCCAGAAATTCCACGCGTAGCCCTGTGTCATCGGCTCGCCGGAAATATTCTTGATGCCCCGGCTGAGATTCACCGTTACCCATTCACCGGCAAAGAACGGCTGGTTGGGCGTAAAGGTGATCGTGTTTCCACTTACCGTGCGGTTTCCGGAAGCGGGGCCCGACCAGCGCCCGAAGATACGAAAGGTGAGCGGGCTGACCGAGAAGGTGTCGATCGGCTCGTCGAACGTGACTTGAATGCTTCCATTGGCCGGCACATTGATCAGTTGGCTTTGAGGTTGAATGGACACCACGTTCGGTGCTGCATACGCCGCGCCGGCGATGGCAAGCACGGCGCAGAAGCAGACGAGCGCGAGGCGTGAGCGGACGGGCATCAGGGTCTCCTTGACCTTCGATTACATCCAGGCGAAGCGCAGTTTAGTTGGAGAGATGCAATGCGACGAATACATGGACCGCATCATTTCCGACGAGCGGAACGGATGATGGCGCGGCCACGAGGATAGTGCGAAGGTGGTAGACGCTGCATCTACGAACAGCGTACATTCTCAGAATTCCGCTTACCGGTGGCCCCGTAGCTCAGGTGGATAGAGCAGCGGTTTCCTAAACCGCGTGTCGGACGTTCGAATCGTCTCGGGGCCACCAATTACTATGCGGCGCGCGTGTCCTGGGTGGGATCTTTCGGCCCTTTCATCGACCCGAGCGCGTGCGCGACCGAGAAGTAGAAATCCTTCCACAGCCCCGGGCGATTGCGGATCGACCATGGCACCAGCATGGCCATGCACACGAACTTGTCGGTCCACGGCACTTCGGCTTCTTTCACAACCCGGGCGTAACCCTGCAGCATGCGCACGTGCGGCGCGTCGGGCTTGTCGGCGCGCGCCGGATTGAACCACGCGCTGCGTGTCTGCTCGGTCTTGTATTCCTTGGTGGAGCGCTTCTTGTGCTCGCGATGGAGAAACAGGGTCTCGGGCACTTCGTGGAATTTTCCGGCCAGCGCGAGCTGCGCGAGGAGGACGCGGTCGCAACCGGCGTAGTCGGAGATCAGCATGGTCTTCTTCAATGCCTCGGTACGAATCACACCGAAGACGGACTCGCAGCGGTGATGGGGATTGGCCAGTGCGCGAAACCGCACGTTGGGCTGGGGCGAATCCCACCGGAGATCGGGGACGTCGACGGCTTTGCGTACGTCATTCTCATCGATGTCGACGAGCTGCGTGCATGCAAGCACGACGCTGGCATCGCGCTCGAGCACCTCGACGCAGCGCTCGACATAGGTGGGCTCGTGCTTGTCGTCGTGCGCTGCCCACTTGAAATATTCGCCGCGTGCCAGCTCCACCACGCGGTTGAAGTTCCACATCGCACCGCGATTGGTGTCGCTGCGGTAATAGCGGATGCGCGGGTCGCGCGCCGCGCGCTCGCGGCAAATGGCTTCGGTGCGGTCGGTGGATGCGTTGTCGGAAATGATGAGCTCGAAGTCGCGGTATGTCTGCGCCAGCAGGGAGTCGATGGCCTCGGCCAGGAACTGATCGCCGTTGTACACGGGAAGGCCGATGCTCACGCGCGGCTCTACGGCAGTCGTGGCAGCATTCGGCTGCGGACGATTATGGGGGGTAAGGCTCATGCTGTGCCGAGGGCTGTGAACAGGATAACATCGGGGCCCGCTGCGCGTCCAAGCGCTACTCCGGGCGGTTCCTGCAAGCGACCGAATAAAAGCAACTTACATGCCTGCTTTGGGTGCCTGCACGAGGTCAGGGAAACGTTCGGGATGCGCCAAAAATGTGATAGTCTGCTCGTTCAACTTCGGGCGTTACCTACACCCGCATACGTTTCATGGAGGTTCGGTCGTGTTTCGCTCACGGATCGTGCTGCTGACTCTTTTCGCCGTTCTTGCCGGTTACACCGTCTCGTTCGCACAGGATACCAACCCGGTTCCGACCCTGCGCGACGACCTGGCGGTCTACCATCGCCCCATCAAGACGTCTTCCAAAGAGGCGCAGCGCTGGTTCGATCAGGGACTTGTGCTCTATTACGGCTTCAACCACGACGCCGCCATCGCGTGCTTCAAGAAAGTGGCCGAGCTCGACCCGAAGTGTGCGATGGCATGGTGGGGACAGGCGATTTCGGCCGGCCCCAATATCAACAATCCGCACATGGACGAAGCGGCCGCGAAGAACGCGTACGACGCGGCACAGCAGGCCAAGGCGCTTTCAGGCAACGCCTCGCGGGTGGAGCAGAAGCTGATTGACGCCATCGCGACGCGTTACGCGTGGCCCGTACCCGAGGACCGCAGGGCGCTCGACGTCGCGTACAGCGATGCGATGCGCGGGGTATGGAAACAATTTCCCAAGGACGCGGACGTCGGCGCCTTGTTCGCCGATGCGTCGATGAATCTGCGCCCCTGGGATCTGTGGTCGCCGGAGGGCCAGCCGCGTCCGGAAGAGCCTGAGATCCAGGCCACCATCGAGACCGTGCTCAAGATGGATCCGAAACACATCATGGCGAACCACGAATATATTCACACCATGGAGGCATCGCCCACGCCGGAAAAAGCGCTGCCGTCGGCCAATGTGCTGCGCACGCGCGTGCCGGGTGCGGGGCATCTGGTGCACATGCCGGCGCACATCGACATGCGCCTCGGTCACTATAATGATGCCATTCTTGCCAACCAGAAGGGTGTCGAGATCGACAAGACGTGGGCGGCGCAGGGTGGCTTCTACACCTTCTATCGCGCGCACAACTTTCACTTCCTTTCGTGGGCCGCGATGTTCGACGGACGCAAGAAGCTTGCGGTCGATAACATCAAGGACTTCGAGCAGCAGATCCCGGTCGACCTGGCGCGCGCGTTTCCGGATTTCATCGATGCGTACATGGGATCACCCGTCGAGGTGTACATCCGCTTCGGCATGTGGAACGACATTCTCGCGCTTCCCAAGCCGCCCGCCGATCTCGAGGCGTGGACGGCGTTCTGGCGTTACGGCCGCACGGTAGCGTATGCGTCGCTCGACAGTCTGGATGCGGCGACGAAGGAATTTGGTGCGTTCAAGACCGCGTGCGCAGCCGTGCCCGAGACGCGAATTCTCGGCAACAACCCGGCCATTACGGTGCTCGACGTGGGCCTCGCGATGGCGGAAGGCGAGCTCGAGTATCGCCGCGGCAACTATGACCACGCGTTCGAGCTCCTGCGCGACGCGGTCAAAAAGGATCTGGCGCTTCACTACGACGAGCCGTGGGGATGGATGATGCCGGCGAGCCACGCGCTCGGTGCGCTCCTCCTCGATCAGGGCAAGGGTGCAGATGCCGAAGCGGTCTATCGCGCGGATCTGAAGCGCTACCCGATGAACGGCTGGGCGCTGAACGGTCTCGCCGAGAGCCTGCGCGCGCAGGGCAAGGACAAGGAAGCCTCGGCCGTCGACGCGCAGTTCGCCAAAGCCTGGGCGCGCGCCGATGTGCAGATCAAGAGCTCGTGCTACTGCCGGAAGGGTTCGTGACCGTTGTCGCTGGCCCCCGGAAGTAAACTGGGTCCCTACGAGATTGTCGCCGCGCTGGGAGCCGGCGGCATGGGTGAGGTGTATCGCGCGCGCGACTCGCGTCTCAAACGCGATGTCGCGGTGAAGGTGCTGCCCGCCGACGTCGCGGGAAACCCGGAGCGTCTGGGACGCTTCGAGCGCGAGTCTCATCTCCTGGCCGCTCTCAATCATCCCAATATTGCCTCCATCTACGGCGTGGAAGAAAACGCCGGCACCATCGCGCTGGTGATGGAACTGGTGGAAGGCGAATCGCTCGCGGAAAAAATCGCGCGCGGTCCGCTTCCCGTGGAAGAAGCGATCGCGGTAGCACGGCCGGTGGCCGAAGCGCTCGAGTACGCACACGAGCGCGGCATTGTGCACCGCGATCTGAAGCCGGCCAACATCGTTGTATCGCGTGACGGCGTGGTAAAGGTGCTCGACTTCGGTCTCGCCAAGGCCATCACCGGCGAGCTCTCCGAGTCGAGCGGCTCCGACGCCACGCATTCGCCGACGCTCACCTCTCCCGCCACGCGCGCCGGTGTCATCCTCGGCACCGCCGCCTACATGGCGCCCGAGCAGGCGCGAGGGAAGACCGTCGACCGCCGTGCCGACATCTGGGCCTTCGGTGTGGTGCTCTACGAAATGCTCACCGGCCGGCGCATGTTCGAAGGCGAGACGATTTCGGACACCATCGCCGCGATACTCACACGCTCTCCCGATTTCAATGCACTTCCCGCGAACACGCCGTCATCGGTGCGACATCTTCTCGCGCGTTGTCTCGACCGCGATCCCAAACAGCGCCTGCGCGACATCGGCGAAGCGCGCATCATGCTGGACGCGAAGATGGCGCCACCCGCGCCGGCCGAGCCAGCCGCTCCAGTGCGCGCGAAAGGCTCCCGGCTACCGTGGCTGGTGGCAGGTGTCGCGTTCGCGGCAGCGGTGCTGGCGGGTACGATGGCTCTGCGCACTCCCGAGGAAACGGGACCGATCAAGTATCGCCAGCACACGTTTCGTCCACAGACGATTTTCCAGGCGCTGTACGCTCCCGACCAGCAGACGCTCGTATTCAGCGCGGCGCTGACGGGGAACACGCCGTATCTATATTCGCTGCGGCCGGAGTACACGGAGCCGATGAAGATGAGCGACTCGGCGTTGCAGCTCCTGTCCATCTCTTCGAAGGGCGAGCTCGCCGTTCTCACCAATGCGCAGTGGGTCGCCCACCGCATGTGCTACGGCACGCTGGCACGCATGCCGCTGGGCGGCGGCGCTCCGCGCGACGTCATGGATGGCGTGTTCCAGGCCTCATGGGCGCCGGACGGGAACGATCTCGCCATTGTCCGTCCCAGCGAGGGTGTGGTGCAGCTCGAGTACCCCGCGGGCAAGGTGCTGGTGAAGAGCGGCGGCTACCTGAGCGATGTCCGCTTTGCACCTGACGGAAAACACATCGCGTTTTTCGAGCACCCGGCTGCGTTCGATGACCGCGGAGATGTCGTCGTGGTCGATCTCGACGGCAAGCGCAAGACGCTGTCGGCCGGCTACTGGGGGCTCGAGGGTATTGCGTGGTCGCACGACGGCAAGACCGTGTACTTCTCGGGCGGCACCGGCTACGCGGATTTTTCGATCTACGCCGTGACGCTCTCCGGAAACATTCGCGTCGCGGCGCAGAGTGCGGGTGGGCTCGTGATTCACGACATCGCGGCCAACGGACAGATGCTGGCGACGCGCGACGATCTCAATCGCAACATGTACGTGCACATACCGGGAGTCGCGAGCGACGTGGACATGTCGTTTCGCGAGCTCTCCGAGCCCGTCGATATGACGAGCGACGGAAAGACCGTTGTGTTCACCGAGTCGGGTACCGCGGCCGGCTCCAACTACCAGGTCTGCATGCGTCGCACCGATGGTTCACAGGTCGTGGTGCTCGGCGAAGGCGGCGCGGTGGATCTCAGCGACGACGGACGGTGGGTGCTTGCCGGTATCTTCCCGAACCGCGTCATTTTGTATCCGACCGGTGCCGGGAAGCCCGTGGAGCTCAAGACGAGCTCGATGGACCTCGTGATCGATGGGCGCTGGATGCCCGGGGCCAAACAGGTGCTCCTGATCGGCGGGCCCAAGGACGAGGCCAGCCGCTGTTACCTGGTGGATGTCCCGGATGGCCTGCCACGGGCAATCACTCCTCCGGGGGTCGCGTTTGCGCTGCCGTCTCCGGACGGGAAGCGCATCATTCTGCAGCAACCCGATCTGACGTGGTGGACGGCGGGTCTCGATTCGTCCTCGGTGCGCGTGCCGGCGCCGGGACTCGGCGAGGAGGACTTCGTCTCCGCCTGGCAGCCGGACGGCCGCGGCATCTACATCCACCACCGCAACAAAGTTCCGAACGAAGTGGAGAGCGTCGACCTCACGACTGGAGCACGACGACCGTTCGCCACGCTGGATCCCAAGACGCCGGGCGTGCTCTACATTCGCTCCGTGGCTATCGCGCCGGCGGTCAACAGCTACGCGTACAGCGCGCTGACATATATTTCGCGGCTCTACACCATGGAGGGGGCGCACTAGGCGCAGCCCATGCGACGGCTCGTCATTCCCATCGTCATCCTGCTCGGGCTGTTTGCGTGGCTCGTTTACCGCAGCGAACAGAAGAAGAACAGCAACGTATACTCGGGCACGATCGAGGCGCGCGACGCCGACATCGGATCTCTCATGGGAGGTCGCGTGTCCGAAGTGCTGGTGGAAGAGGGCGATTCGGTGCAGGCGGGAGAGACGCTGGTACGCTTCGACCGTTATTTGCTCGACCCGCAGATCAAGGAGCAGGAATCGCGCATCGCCCAGATGCGCGCCAACCTGGAGCGCGTCGAACGAGGCCCGCGGCGCGAGGAAATCGAGCGCGCGCGCATCAACTACGAGCACGCCGAGAAAGAGCGCGTGCGCCAGGAAACGCTCCTGAAACAGGGCGTCGGCATCCAGGCCACGTACGATGAAACCGCCGCCGCGGCCGAGGTCGCCAAACAGCAGTGGGAAGAGCTCAAGCGCGGAAGCCGTTCCGAAGATGTAGAGGCCGCGCGTGCGCAACTCTCGGCGGAAGAGAATACGCTCGCGATGCTCCACCGCCAGGTGGAAGAATCGGAAGTGAAGGCACCGGCCGACGGCATTATTCAGACCATGGACCTTCGCCCCGGCGACATGATCGCGCCCAATCAACCGGTGGCGGTCCTGCTCGAATCCAACGAGCTGTGGGTGCGCGTGTTCGTTCCTGAAACGCGACTGGGTGAAGTCCGCGTGGGCCAGCCCGTCGACATCTCCATCGATACATATCCCAGGCGTGTCTTCAAATCGAAGGTGCAGTCGGTGAGCGAGCGCGCGGAGTACACACCGCGCAACGTGCAGACCCCGGAGCAACGCGAGGACCAGGTGTTCGCGGTGCGCCTGCGCCTCGATCCGGCGCCGGAGCTCAAGGCCGGCATGACGGCCACCGTCCGCTTCCAATGAACCCCACCGGCACGCAGGCAACGAGCACCGACT
>Ga0207674_10009612_pt1 | contig 11032 bp, 5 predicted proteins | sample KBSCornC72_FD_184303 | JGI IMG/M metagenome (GOLD analysis project Ga0207674, IMG submission 184303) | Corn rhizosphere microbial communities from Kellogg Biological Station, Michigan, USA - KBS Corn C7-2 (SPAdes) (version 2) | ecosystem: Host-associated > Plants > Roots > Rhizosphere > Soil ...
ATCGTACCGTCAGCGGCGAACATATCTGCAGTGCCCTGAGCGTCGAACGCAGCGAACCTGTTGAACATCTCCGTAGCAATCGCTTCGATCTGTTCCGGGGTTAGATTGTTGGCAGGAGTCGCCTCAACACTCGTGACGTTCGAAGCGACCAAAAACGCGAGCGCCATTGCCAGCGCCGTAATCCTTTTTACTAAACTTAGATTTCTCATCTCTTCTCCTTTGAGTATTTGCATTGATCACATGCGACATCGCCGTGCCATCGGTTGAGGATGGCGATGAGCCGCCAGTGACTGTGTAAGGAGAAGTTGTCGAGCTCTTGAAGATATTACTGCGGTGCGAAATCTTTTGGATTGATTCTGCGGTTACGTCCCGTCCGAGTTTGGCATCATAGTGCTATAATTTGTTCTACCCTCGAGACAAGAGAATCCGAGCCACCTAACAGCAAAGTTTGGACAGGAACTAGTGGAGAAATGCAATGAGGATTGCTTTCAGTTTGATGCTTGGCATTGCAATCAGTGTCGTCGTGTCGGAAAGCACAACGGCAACTGTTTCCTATAACCCTCACTTGTCGCCCCTGGCTATCCCACAAGGAAGAAACAGTATTTCCGGCATCGTCTTTGGTGAGTCGCGAACGCCGGTGGTCGACACTTATGTGCAGCTACTTGACGAAAATGGAACGACGATCACTCAGACCAGAACAAACGGATCGGGACGCTTTGCGTTCTACGGTCTGTCAAATGGTCGTTTTAAGGTAAAGGTATTTCCGGTAGGCACGGATTACATGGAACAGGTTCAGGAAGTTCAGCTGTCGCCGGTCTCCGCGATTCCGGGTTCTGGAGGAGACAACCAACAAATCGATTTCTATTTGCGGTTGCGCGAGGGCGCAAACAGGGGACCATTCGGTGTGCCCGGTGCGATCTTCGCGCAGGAAGTACCAGATGCGGCGAAGAAGTTCTATGACCTGGGTGTCAGCGAACTGCGACAAAAAAATGAAGCGGCAGGTTTCGAAAACCTGAAAAAGGCACTTGATGTGTTTCCGAATTACTTTCTCGCGTTGGATCGCCTCGGCACCGAGTACGCCGCGCGCGGCCGAACCAACCCCAGCTACTTTGAAGCAGCTCGAATCCTCCTCACAAAAGCGCTCGAAGTTAATCCTCGCAGTTTTTCAAGTATGTTCGGTTTAGGTTTTACTCAATACCATCAGGGAATGCTCAAGGAAGCCGTCGACAACCTTGAACGCGCGATCACTGTTTACAACGATTCTCCGAACGCATACCTGTGGCTTGGGATTGCTGAGAAGCGCGTTGGAAAACTGGTCCAGGCGGAGGCGTCGTTCAAGCGTGCCAACGAGTTGAGTAAAGGCAAGGAACCAGACGTGCACTGGCAACTCGGCGGACTCTACAACGACCAAAAGCGTTATGCTGAAGCTGCTGCGGAGTTGGAACTATTCCTGAAGACCAAACCAGATGCGCGTGACGCGGACAAGATCAAGCAACTTATCGCGCAGTTGAAACAGAAGGCGGCTACGCCATAGCAATTGCCGCTCAAAAGTCACTGTTGGGCGCGGTCAGTACCGTAACGCGGTAGCGTCGGGTCTGCACTGTAATCAAAACCAAGACTAAATGCAGTTGAGAGACTGACGCGACGCTACCGCGTTACGGTACTGACCTCATCCAACCGCGGATCCTGCTTTTGGGGAAAGCCCACAAAAAAGGAGCCCATCCGGCATTGAGCCGGATGGGCTTTTAATTTAGACGACCTGATTTAGTCGACTAAAACTGGAAGCGGAATCCGAAACGGACCGTACGCGGACCCTGGAAAGTATTCGGTAAACCGAATCGCGCATCCTTACTGCCCGAAGGGCCGTTGAGGATCGCGTTGATTTTGTCGCGCGTATTTGTCCGCTGAAACTGTGCCTCTGCCTCGGGAGCATTAGCCGATAGTCCGATGTCTGTCGCCGGGATGTTAACGGACGAGATGTTGTCAAAAACTGCTATCACATTCGCCTCGTTGAACAGGTTGAGAACATCCAAATCGAAAACTATCGCGTAGCGCTCGGCGAAGCGATATCTATGGTGAATCGCCACGTCGGTTTGGGTAAACGCCTCAGTGCGACCCAGGTCGCCGCGTCCGTTCAGAATCATGTTGTCGATATTGAACAAGACAAAGCGAGTCGTTAGTGGCGTGCCGCTCTGCACAGTCGTGAAGAGCGAGAAATCGGTGGTACTGCCCCCGAGAGTTCCAAACCGCTCCTTCCAGTTTAGAGTGTAACCACCGTAAAACTTGAAGGCGTGTGTTCGATCGGTCGGCAGCAGGCCGTTGTCCTTCTCGCCGAGCGCGGTAAAGCCCACGATCGGGAGGTCAAAGTTACGGTTGACGTTTGGACTGGTACGTCCGTCCTCGTCCGAACTGGCAAGGCCGGAGTAGTTACCAAACAGGCGACTCCATGTGTAGCTGGAATTGAAGTAGTAGTTCTTACTCAAATGCTTGTCGAGACGAACTTCGACTGCATCGTACTTGCGCTCCGCCTTCAGCGGGATGAAGCCAAAGTCGGTGCCGACTTTCGCAGCCAGTCCCTCACCGGGGTTACCGATGATAAAAGCCTCACTGCCCGTCGGGCTCGAGAAGCCGATATCTTCAACGGCGCGATCAACTTGCTTATGGGAGTAACGACCGCTAAGCAGGAAGCTGCCCCATAACTCACGTTCAAAACCAGCCGTAAACTCGCTCTGGCGGAACGGTTTTAGATCCGGATCAATCGCTCCGTTTTCGATACCCAGGCCGGCGTTAGAAGGGATGCGGAAATCGAGGTCGCAGCGAACGCGGCTCCCGGCGGGAGGCGTCACTGGACAGTTTCCGCCGATAACCGGTGCATAGCTTCCGATGAGACGCTGCGGAGTCAAAGAATCGAATCTTCCATCACCGGGGAAGATCTCGAAGTAAAAGTTGTGGAAGAAGTCGCCACCGAACGAACCGCGCGGCAATTCATATTTGAAGCGATCGAAGAACCAACCATAGCTTGCGAAGATCTTCGTCTTACCATCACCGGTCAAGTCATACGCACCGCCGAAGCGTGGCGCAAACTTGTCGAAGAAATCGAAGGTGATGCTTGGATTGCCAGGGGTGAAACTCGGTGCATTTTCCTTCTCGGTGCGAAAACCGAGGTTTAGCGAGAGACGGTTCGTGGGCTGCCAACTATCCTGGAAGAAGAATGCCTGGTTCTTGCTGCTGGCGCTGCCCGCGGTGGCGAAGCGCTGAATGAGTCCCGAGCCAATGGCGCCGGGAGTTGGGGGCAGAATTGATGCCGAAATTCCAGACGTCTGATTGATGCTTCGTCCATATCGGACCGAGACTTGATCAATCGTTGCGCTGAACACGTCGTTCGCGAGCGCGTTGATCTGGTATCCGCCTTTGAACTCATGGCGACCACCAAAATCACTCAGTAAGTATGCGGCGTCGATGTCGAACGTTCTGCGACGCGAAGCGTCGAACACGGTTTGCGTCTGCGAAGGACGATTCTGCTGGCCGGTAACGCATTGAGCTTCGGCCGGAATCGCAGAGCCGACGCCAGCCGTGCTGCAGAAGATACGAGCTCCACCGACGATGCTCGGCAGGCCGTAATTGCCAAGCTTTTCGTTCAGGAAACTGTATCCACCGCGTGCTGCGACCACCAGATTATTGGTCGGAGTCCACGTCAGACCACCGCTGACATTCTGAGAGTTCTGCCGCCCGCCTTCACCTCGGAGAAGCGTTGCACCACGAACAATCCCGATTGGTGAGCCGAAGTCCACCGAAGGAATGCTAGTCGAAAGCTGACTGGAATTTGCGTCGATTTCGCCACGTCGCACAATCGGGTTGTACGTGTAAGACGAAGTGAAGCGCAAACTGTTGGTGATGTTAGCGTCAATACGCGCGAAATCGTAGAAGTTGGTTTGACTCTGAACGTAACGCTCTGCGCCGGCAATCGCCCCGGTATTAGGATTTCGGTATGTCAACTTGCGAACCGTGTTAAAGGTTTGTGGCGAGTGACTAACGAGGAACCATGCGCGGTCGCGGATGATTGGACCACCTAAAGTGAATGTCCAGAACTCGTCGGTGCCGCCGTCACGGTCTGGCCTGAAAAGCCTGGGGCCGGCTGTAAATGCGTTGGTCAAGAAAGGACGCGGACCGGCCTGAAGTCTCGACGGTCGGAGTGATAGCCCGGCCTCACCGTGAAAGTCATTGCCGCCACTCTTCGTGACAACGTTAATCACGCCACCGGTGGCTCCGCCGAACTCAGCCTCGAAGCCCGACGACTTAACTTGGATATCCTGAACAAACTGGAACGGGATATTGTTATTAGCGTTCAGCGTGCCGGTTCGGAAGTTGGATACTTCCTGGCCGTCGATGATGAAGGTGTTCTCAGATCCCGAAGCTCCATCCACCTGGAAGCCACCGCTAAGCGGCTCGTTGCGAACTGCCGGCGCGACCGTGAGTAGACTGGTGAAGTTGGTGCCCTTTGGCAGTAACTCCGCAACCTGAGCGGTAATGTTCGTCTGAATTTTGTTATCGGTCATGGCGATAGGATTGTCGGTAGCGCTGACTACGACAGTTCCAGTGGCGCCTTGCGGTTGTAAGCTAAATTCCACCGCTGTTGGCTTGCCAAGCACGACCTGGACATTTTCTTTTACTTGTTCGCCAAAGCCGGATGCGGCTGCGGCCGTAAGTTTGTAGGTTCCGGGGGGCAGTTGTGTAACCACAAACCGACCGTCATCACCGGAAGTTGTATTGCGAGTAAAACCGAGAGTAACGCCTGTAATCGTGACAGGCACTCCTGCAACTAAATTTCCCTGAGGATCCTTGATTGTGCCCTCAATACTTCCGGTCGTCTCTTGACCAAACCCGGAAATGGCCGCACCCAAAACGATGGCGGCAACGAGGGGAAACAGTCTAAGGCTCTTAACGGAAATCAAGAACTGCTTCATTATGCATTCCTCCTAAAAATGGTGAGCAAAGCTTCGACGGGACTAACTTGAAGCACAGGGGCAAGTACCGTACCCACCCTCTCTCGACACAAGTTCAGCAAATATCAGGCGGGTTTAGCACTCTTTGCGAAATGCGGAGGTAACTCAGTCTCCAAAAAAATGGAAATCTCCCATATTTTTGAACAGCCCGAATGATCGTCGGTCGGTGCGGTTTCTTTGATTAAGGTCACTGAATCGGAGAGGGAAATGTCTGGCTCAGCCGAATGGAAATGAAAACGCAAAATTAATCATTGGGTAATGGAATCTTCATTTCACTCTAACGGGCGGTAACCACCTGTATCCCAGCGTGGGACTGCCAAACCAATCACGTTTTCGACCTTTGAGGCAAGCCCTATGGAAACAGGTTTTCTAAGACCAGTCAAACAGATCTACAGGCTCGTCAGAGGTAAGATCGGAACCCTGCCATTCTGGTGGGCCTACATCCTTATCGCTCTTGTATTGATTGCAGGTGCTGCTGTTTACGTATGGTTCTACGGACTGCAAAAACGTGTAGAGACCACTCTTATTGCCAACGACTACCACGGTTACCCCGACAATCTGTGGTTCTTGCCTGACGGTACACTGGTGGGTTCTCAGAGTTCGCCGGACTATGTCAGGGTTTTTACCTGGAAACCAGAAGGGCAGCAGCTAATCAAGGACAGCCGCCAGAGTTTCAACATCGATAGGATTCGGGATCTAATCAAAGCGAAAGCTGCTGATGATCGTGGAAGGTCCAGTTCGACTCAGTCTCTACCTGAGTCGTTCACCATCGCTCCTGATGGCTCGCGTGTGGCTTATCTAAAGTACGGTTATGTTTGCGTATTCAACGGTGTCACGGCAGAGATCATAGATACCGTGAGTCCCAACCCGTTTGACGACAATGATTCCGTAACGGCAGTTGCCTTTACCGACACCGGCCTCCTGGCGTTGGCTCGCAGCAAAGGGTCGGTTGAATTTCGCAATCCTAATTCTCTTCACAGTCCACCTACGACTGCACAGACTAAGCTCAGTAGTCCGTCGATGCTGAAGCCCGTCGGCAACTTGCTGATAGTCGTCTCGACTGTAAATGCGGCCGTGGTGGTGTTGGACTTACGCTCTCTCGCCAGAGAAGTAAAGTCACATGCTTATCCTTTGAGTATGGTCGACAAACTTGTGTTGGCTGTCTCCAATTACGGACGACTGGCAGTCGGAGGCGGCAGCAGAGTAAACATAACGCCTCGCAACGGTGATGGTGATGCCTCCATCGAGCTCAATGCGTACGGCGATATCAGAGTTCTTTCGTTCTACGACGAAGACCGCGTGCTTGCTGGAGGCGCTTTCCGGGACCTCTACTTGTTACAGCAGGGTAAAGTCCCAGTAAAGGTGGACGCTGTTCCTGCAGGCGTCGACGCGCTGGCGATCAATCTTGAAAAGATCGCGTGGGCCGGTGCAGATGGTGTATCACTCAGATCACACCACACGAGACTGGAGTTGATTACAGGTGGAAAGATTGCCGTTGGCATCTGTGCCGTTCTCCTTTTCGGATTGGCGTTCATGTTTTTTTACGACGTCGAATCGAGACGAACGGCAGTAATGGAACAGGAGGAGACGGTTGACGAGCCGCCAGCTCTCCGACTTCCCGCGGAGTTGCCGGCTGATCTGGTAGAGGCGTGTGCGGCAGGAGATTGCGTGCTTTACGCGGGCGCAGGTTTAAGCGCACAGTCCGGAATGCCGATTTGGAGAAACTTCGTCCACGATTTACTCAATTGGGCAGTTGAGAATGAATATGTAGATGATGAAGAAGCGAATTCGTTTCACGCCGCAATTGATGCCGGAGATTCTGATCCAGTCGCCGACAGCATTATCAGCAGACTAACAACGCCGGAACAGTCAAATCGTCTCAATAGTTATCTGCGTGGCGTTTTCCTCAGATCAGTTTCACCTTCACAAGCGCACTTACTGCTGCGGCAACTAAAATTTTCGGCTGTCTTAACAACTAATTTCGACAATCTCCTGGAGCGCACCTACAATGATTTACCCACCACGCCAGACGTCTATACACCTAAAGACGCTGAACGACTGCTCACCGCGTTGACCAAGCGTGACTATTTCATTCTCAAACTTTACGGAACGCTTGATGACCCACCGACCGTCATGGTCGCACCAGCTCAGTACGAGAGTGCGATCACAAACAATCGCGTCTTTTCCCAATTCATGCAGACGCTCTTTTTCTCACGCACGTTGTTATTCGTTGGTGCGAGCCTCGAAGGAATAGAAGCGTATCTCAAAGGAATCAGTCTTCCACGCGAGATTGGCCGCAAGCACTACGCGCTGATTGACGTAGTCGGTAATGCGTGGCGAGCTAAAGCTGATCTGCTGGAGCGGCGCTATGGAATAAAAGTCCTTGCTTATACTGCCGGCAGCGATTACGCCGAACTACAAAGTTTTGTGAGAAGACTTGCCACCCGCGTTTCGGCCAGACAGACAAACGGTACGGAGCTCAAGCAGGCCACTTCACGGCTTAGAAAGGTCACGCTCGAAAACATAGGACCATTCGATACCGTCGATGTGGAGTTTGATGGTCAGATGCAGGTACTTCTTGGTGACAATGGTGTGGGCAAGTCCACGATCCTCAAAGCTATTTCGGTTGCACTCTGCGGAGTCGAAGCACAACCCTACGCGGATCGTTTGTTAACTTCCGGAAGGTCTCATGCGAGGATCATTCTCGAGACCGACAACAACACGAGATACATCACCGAGATCTTTCGCGATTCGCAAACACGTTTGACCGAGATCGTTTCCAATACCGCAAGACCGCTGGAAGCTGAAGGTTGGCTTGCGGTTGCTTTTCCGCCGCTTCGCACGACGAGTTGGAAGGCGCCCAAAGGTCCTGATGCTGATGTAAGTAAGAGCCGGCCAGTTGCGGATGATGTATTGCCGTTAGTCACAGGCGATGTAGATCCGCGTTTGGACAAACTCAAACAGTGGATCGTTAATCTCGATTACGCCAGCGTCAAGCGTGAGTCTCGCAAAGGTAATGACGATAATTATCGAAAGCTAATCGAGAAAGTCTTTGAAGTAATTTCCAAAGTCACTGAAGGAATGGGATTGCGTTTTGTGGAAGTGGAAAGCGGCACTAACAGAATTATCGTCAAGGCGGATAACGGAATTGAAATGCCTCTGGAGGCGCTCAGCCAGGGAACCATTTCGCTCATTGGCTGGCTTGGTGTTCTGCTTCAACGTCTGTACGAGGTTTACGATCAGGATGACGATCCAACAAAGCGTTTTGCTCTCGTCCTGATGGATGAAATCGACGCGCATATGCATCCGTTGTGGCAACGAACTCTCGTTAACCACCTCAAGGAGATCTTTCCCAACGTGCAGTTCATCGCCACCACGCATTCTCCACTGCTGATCAGGGGAATGCCCTTCCAGCAGGTAACTCGATTTGTCCGAGACGAGAAGGGAAGAGTATCGATGCCACGTATCGAGCCGGACATGACTTATGGATATACGGACCAGTTACTGACCAGTTTGTTGTTTGGCTTGCCGTCTGAGCTTGACGACACTACTGAAAGAAAGAAGAAACGCTACTACGAGCTGTTCCAGAAAGAGGACCGTACCGGTTTTGAGGCGGAGTACGAATTTCTCAAGCAGGAGCTGATGATTCGCATTCCCCCGCGCTCTGCTTCTTACGAGGAGAAGCACGAAGAGCAATTGAAGCAGGCTGATTTACTCGAACAGATGGCAGAGAAGCTCAAACAAGTTTCGCCCCAGGGAGGTGAGGTATTGAAAAACCGGGCCCAGGGATTACGTGCGGGAATCGGGGGAGGTGTGGAAAAGTGATTCCCATTAACTTTAATCCGGATGAGTTTCTAATCCCTGGTAAGGCACTGTTTGTTCCGCAGGACTTCAAAGACGTTGCGGGTTTGGTCCAGAAGTTTCAGATGGCCACAGAGCCTGTTTCTCAATACCTGCTGACGCAGTGTTCGGCCCAAACAGTCCAGGAGATTCAACAGTTCGATGGCTCTCAGGTCGCGATCGAGTCATTGGCAATCAAATTGTCGGATGACTTTAACAAGGTGCTCACCAGCGATGGGCTTTGGGATAAGAAGCGATTTACGTCGACTCCCGTGCACGATGGTACGCTCATCCCGAAGGTCACGAAACAAAGCATCCTCACCACGTTAAAAGACGATAACCTGATCGCGTTCAATCGTGTTCTTCTGGACAAGTCTTATGCGTCAGAACTGGAGATGAGCCCCGCTGCCGAGTGGAGGCTGTGGGTGGCGCTCGGGGACATCGCAACGCTTGACGTTATCGACCAGTGGGAAACCTGGAAAGACAATTGGCGAAAACAACGCGCGGCCGGTGGAGTGTCCAAGTCCGGTGAATTCAAAGCAAGTTTGGATGACGACATTTGGAAAGGCTTCCGTGACTGGTTACTGGAACACGTCTTTCACCACAAGTGCGCCTATTGCGAAACTCCTTTCGCCGGCTTCATCGGCGATGCTGAACACTTCCGACCGAAAGGAGAAGTAAGTATGTTTGCGGCAGATGGCAGTTCAAAAATCGTGACTGTCGTCGATGAAGACAACAACACAATCGCACATCCCGGATATTTTTGGCTCGCCTATCATTGGCAAAATCTTTTGCCGTCATGTCACCTTTGCAATCGATACGGCGGGAAGAAGACACTGTTTCCAGTAGAGAAGTCGCACATCGCAGTTCGGAAACTGACAATCCCTGAGACGGACCACCTGATTCATAAGAGTCGCAAGAGTCCGAGGTCACCAGATGTCTTTTACCTCGAACCATTGGACCTCGATGCACAAGAAGGCCGTTTGCTATTACATCCTTATTACGATGAACAAGAGCAACATCTCTACTTTGAGGCAGGCGGCAAGGTCGCAACCTGGCGAAACAGCAATCGCGGCATCGCTTCGATCAGGGTCTACGACTTGAACAATGTCAGCAAGATTCGCGAACGCGATAAAGAGCAGCGTGCCGGTTTCCAACACTACCTGGCGACGATAAGTGGTAGCAAAGTGGACATCAATGAGTGGAAGAAAGCGGTCCAGGAACTGAGGGATGAGTACTATAAAGGCGAACGCGCCTATGCAGTTGCTGTTTTCGACTACGTCCACGAGCAGTTGGAAGGCACCGCCATCGATCCCGATCGTCTATTGAGCAGTCGTCGCCGTTGATATCCCTGGCGAGAAAATTTTTTCACAGCTCTCAGGAGACACATACCGGCACCGACCGCCATGAATAATCTGTCACGGCTTCTCCGGCTCTCACAGTGATCCCGACCGGCTCTCCATTGATTAGGAAGCAAGAGGTCAGCAAACTGAGCGACTGCATACCATGCTCAGTCATTAACTCAACTCTGGGTAGCTCCTCATATTTCTGGTAGACCATTGGCTGGTCCAGGTAGGTGCTGGTGTTCTTTCCAAGACGTTAATGGCGATGGGCGCTTAGACTTAGTGATTCAAATGAGTACCAACGCCTTGGAACTCTCTACTTCAGACACGCATGCCACGTTAACGGGTCAAACTTTTGACGGAAAATTTATTACGGGAGTCGATTCCGTACGTATAGTGCCTTACCTTCCACTCGTAAAAGCGGTGGTGCGTGGTCACCTTTTACCGGTCGATTAATAAGAAAATCAGCCAGCAGAATCGCCGGAAACAGAAGCACATATCCACCGACACAATCGCATTCGCCCCAGGCGAGGCGAAGTTCGCCTTCGCGCAAGCTAACGGGTTTAGTGTCGGCCTTGCGGATGCGAGTTCTCACGACCCTCGTGGATTTCGCGAGCGCGCGATAACGCTGCTTCAACGTGCGGGAGCATGTTCTCCTCGCCAAGATACTGTAGAAAAGTCGACTGCCTCAACAACTCTTCCGGTTGGCTTCGAGCACCACACAGTAACAGCGTTCTGCCCGAAGCGCGCAGCCTTTCGGTGAGTCTCTCCAACTCGTGCAGGCCTGTAGCGTCGATAGCGGTCATGTTTCGCAGACGCAATATCACTATGCGTGGAAGTGAATCT
>Ga0207674_10009613_pt1 | contig 11031 bp, 10 predicted proteins | sample KBSCornC72_FD_184303 | JGI IMG/M metagenome (GOLD analysis project Ga0207674, IMG submission 184303) | Corn rhizosphere microbial communities from Kellogg Biological Station, Michigan, USA - KBS Corn C7-2 (SPAdes) (version 2) | ecosystem: Host-associated > Plants > Roots > Rhizosphere > Soil ...
AGCACGTGGATGATCGCGTCGACCTCGCGGATGTTGGCGAGGAACTGGTTGCCGAGGCCTTCGCCCTTGCTCGCCCCGCGGACGAGCCCGGCGATGTCGACGAACTCGATCTGCGTTTCGATCTCCTGCGCGGACTTGGCGATCTCGCGGATCTTGTCGAGGCGCGGGTCGGGCACCGCGACGCGGCCGACGTTCGGCTCGATCGTGCAGAAGGGATAATTCGCCGCTTGCGCGGCAGCGGTCTCGGTAAGCGCATTGAAAAGCGTCGATTTGCCGACGTTCGGCAGCCCGACGATGCCGCAGCGGAAGCCCATGAATTCTCCGGAATGTCTGTCGTCATGCCGGGCTTGACCCGGCATCCACCTTCTTCGCTGCCGGCGCTAGTAAGGCAGGCGGACCCCGGATCAAGTCCGGGGCGACAAATCAGGCGAAGTTGAAGCTGATGCTCAACCGCTCGCCGCGGCCGGTTCCGGGGAGCACTTCGTGCCGCAGCCAGCTTTCCCACATCAGGAGCAGTCCCGCGCGCGGCTCAACCCTCACGAACGTGTCCGGCCGTGAGGGCGCCGCCATCATCAGCGGCAGGCGCGGGTCCTCGAAGCGGATCGCGCCCGATCCCCGTGGCACTTCGACGTAGATGGTCCCAGACAGAACGCTGTGCGGGTGGATATGTCCACTGTGATGCCCACCGGATTTCAACAGATTCGTCCACAGGCTGTCGAGCTTCGGCTGCCGCGGAAGATGGAAACGGGATTCCTTCGCGAACCTTGCGGCATGGTCTGTGAGCACCCGCGCCAGCGCGGCGAACGCGGGGTCGCGCTTCGGCAGGTCGTTGAGCGACGCGTAGCTGGTATAGCCCGCGTAGCCATGCGCCTTGGACCATCGGCGTCCCGCCTCATCGTCCTGCGCCAGCACGCGGATCGAATGCGCAAGTTCCCGCAGCAGCGCGTCATCGCCGATGTCGGCTTCGTAGAGCTTGGTCGGGAACAGGCTGCGCACCATTGGCGGAGCCGTAGAGCCGGTTGCGGATGCGTGGAAGCATTTGTCCGTTCGCAGATACATCGAAGCGCCGCCGCGCCTTGCAGAAAGCGCGGTTCGTCGTGCCGCCCGCGCGTCCATGGAGCGCGCGAGCCCGATGATCGGGCCAAGGGGAGTGGTGGATGGCTCGGCGGCCGCGAAAGTCGTTGAAGATCGCGGCTGCAGCGCTCGCCTGCGCCTCGAGCGTCGCGCAGGGGCAGGCCCGATCCGACGAAAATGCCGTCACCCAGGCCGAGGACGCCTTCGGCTTCAGCGTCGGCCGCGAGAGCCTCGGGATCTACAATGCGGGGAATGCGCGCGGCTTCTCGCCCGTTGCCGCCGGCAACCTCAGGATCGACGGTCTTTATTTCGATCAGACCTTCGGACTTCCCGGCACCATCCTTGATTCGACGAGCATAAAGGTGGGGCTGTCGGCGCAAGGATATCCGTTTGCCGCGCCGAGCGGCATCGTCGACCAGACGCTTCGCCATCCCGGCGACAAGGCGGGTGCATCGGTGGTCGCCAACTGGGACAGCTGGGGCACTTACGGGCTAGAAGTCGACGGTACGCTCCCGGTCAGTTCGACACTGAGCTTCGGCTACGGCGTCAACGCCACGCATTTGTCGTTCCCCGACGGCACCGACAACTTCAACCACACGGAGAGCCTTGTCCTCCGCTGGCGCCCGGCGCCGGGCATTGAAGTGATGCCGTTCTGGAGCCTGAACAACGACTATAATGATGAAGCGGGGACCTTCTACGTTCCTGCCGGACCATTCCTGCCCAAGCTGCCGCGGCCTGACCACAATGAGGGGCCCGGCTGGGCGGACTTCCGCTATACCGGCCTGAACGAGGGTCTGCTCGCTTCGGCGCGGCTAGCCGAAAACTGGGTCGTCAGGCTGGGCGCGTTCCGCTCGGTGTGGGACGTGAAGCACAGCTACTCGGGCCTTCTCCTCAACGAGCAGCCCGACGGAAGCGGCGAGCGCGTCCTGTTCGTCGACCCCCCGAACAAGCAGCAGTCGGACAGCGGCGAGCTGCGGCTGACCCACAGCATCCCCGACGGGCCGAGACTGCACGTCGTTCACCTCAGCATCCGCAGGCGCGACGCAAAGCGCGAGTTCGGCGGGTCGGACTTTCTCGACTTCGGCCCGGGGCGGATCGGCGAGGACGTGACGGCGCCGGAGCCCGACGCATTTCACTTCAGCGAAGAAAGCCACGATCGCGTCGAGCAGACGACGGTCGGCGTGGCTTATGACGGGCGATGGAAGAATGTCGGCGAGATCAGCTTCGGCATCTCGAAGGCTAAGTTTCGCAAGCAGACCGACATTCCGGGTGCACCGGCGGCGGTAACCCGGTCGAGTCCGCTGCTTTACAATGCAACCGCGGCAGCGAACGTCACCAACTCGATCATCGTCTACGCCGGCTACGCGCGCGGGCTCGAGGAGAGCGGAGTTGCGCCCGACAGCGCCGCCAACCGCAAGCAGCCGCTGCCGGCGGTCCTGACGCAGCAGAAGGACGCCGGCGTCCGCTTCAACCTCACCAAGAGCATCAAGGCCGTCGCCGGCGTGTTCGACCTCACGCGACCCTATTTCGGCTTCGATTCAGCGAACGTCTATCGTCAGGTCGGAACAGTCGAGAGCCGCGGTGCCGAATTCTCGCTGTCGGGAAGCGTTACCCCGCAGCTCGATGTCGTCGCGGGCGGCATGTTCCTCGACCCGCGCGTCACGGCGTCGGGAGCGGTCGGTAATATCGGGTCAAAACCGGTCGGCCTCCCAACGCACCTGCTGATCGGCAATGCGAACTGGAAGACTCCGGTGAAAGCGCTCCAGCTCGATCTGGCGGTGGTCCATCGCGGTCGCACCCCTGCGACGACCGACAATATCGTCTTCCTCCCCGCGCGAGCGCGCGTCGACCTGGGCGGCCGCTATCGCTTCAAGCTGGCCGGGCGCAGCGCCACGTTCAGGCTTCAGGTCGTCAACCTGTTCAACAACGAGGGCTGGGGCTTGGCTGGGTCGGGCGTGTATACGGGCAACCCGGCGCGATACGTGCAGGGCTATGTGACCGTCGACTTCTAGTCGGCTTGCTGCAGCCGCAGCGCGACTTCGCTCATGAAGCGGGCGTCGTCCCCGTCGGCCAGCCATTCCGCCTCCGCCGCAATCGCGCTGAGCAGGTCGGACAGGGGCTCCATCTCGGCCTTGCCGTAATTGCCGAGCACATGCGGGGTGACCAGGTCCTTTCGCCCCGGTCCGGGGTGCCCGATGCCGATCCTGACGCGGCGGAAGTCGGGCCCGAGCGCGGCGTCGATCGATCTCAGGCCATTGTGACCGGCGGTGCCGCCACCGACCTTCACCTTCACTTTGAACGGCGCGAGGTCGAGCTCGTCGTGGAAGACGGTGAGCGCGTCGAGGTCGAGCTTGTAGAAATGCAGCGCCTGCTGAACCGCATCGCCGCTGTCGTTCATGAAGGTCTGCGGCTTGAGCAGCAGCACGCGATTGCCGCCGATCCGCCCTTCCGCGATCAGGCTCCTGAACTTCTTCGACCAGGGGGAAAAGTCATGCACTTCGGCAATGATGTCGGCGGCCATGAAACCGACATTGTGCCGTTGCAGCGCGTAGCGCGCGCCGGGATTGCCGAGGCCGACCCACAGTTGCATCAAATCCCCTCTCCTTCAGGGGAGGGGAAGCGTGGCGCAGCCGCGCAGGGGTGGGGGTGTTCGAGGCGATGTTGCCTGTATGCCCCACCCCCAGCCCCTCCCCTGAAGGGGAGGGGAGATGTCACTACTCGTTCTCTTCCGCGGCAGTGGCGTCTGTCTCGCCTTCCTCGCCGCCCTCGACGGTCGGAACCTCGCCGGCAGCCGCGGTCTCTTCCTCTTCGGCCTTCATCGCCGATGGGGCGACGATCGTCGCGACGGTGAAGTCCTCGTCCGTGTTGGCCGGGCTCACGCCATCAGGCAGCTTGACCTGGCTGATGTGCACCGAATCGCCGATCTCGAGGCCGTTCAGCGGAATGTGGATCTCGTTCGGGATGCTCGCCGCGTCGCAGACGATCTCGAGCTCGTGGATAACGGCGTTCAGCACGCCGCCGCGCTTCAGGCCCGGCGATTCTTCCTCATTGTCGAAGCGGATCGGCACCGCGACGTGCACCTTGGTGTGCTCGCCGATGCGCAGGAAGTCGACGTGGATGGGCCGGCTGGTGACCGGGTGGAAGTCGACCGCCTTCGGCAGCGTGCGATGCGGCTTGCCTTCGAAATCGATCATGATGACCGAGTTCATGAAGTGGCCGGTCGACATCATTTTCGACAGCAGCTTCTCTTCGACGTGAATCGAGAGAGGCTCCTTCTTCTCGCCGTACACCACGGCGGGGACCCGGCCTTCGCGGCGCAGTGCACGGGAGGCTCCCTTGCCAGCCCGGTCGCGCGCCTCTGCGGGCAGCGTCAGCTGTTCGCTCATTTGGCTATGCTCCGTTTGCGTTAACCCCCTGCCACGCCTCCAGGGATGACCATGGCTTGGGAGAGGGCGCCCCTAAGGGAGGACGCTCGGAATAGCAAGTTTCCGCCGGGTCAGTAGACCCGCTGCGAGGCAAGCCCGCGCTCGGCGAGCCGGACGAGCAGGCTGTCCCTGCCAGCGAGATGGCCCGCCCCGACAGCGACGAAGACGGTGCCCGGGGCCTGCATCCGCGCCTTGATCCAGTCGGCCCAGCGCGCATTCCGCTCGGTGAACATCATGCGGTAGGTGTCGGGGGAGGCGGCCTCGAGCTGGCCCAGCATGCGCACGAACACGCTCTGGTCGCCGCGCTTCCATGCCGACTGCATGTCGGCCATCGCTCTCGACAGACTTTCCATAGGCCGAGCTGCAGGTTGCGCGGCTTGCGCTGGGCCTGCCGCAGTCGCGCTCGAAGGTATCCGGTTGAACATGTCGATTTGCGACTGGAGCGTTTCCAACCCTTCGACTGGCTTGCCTTCGGCCTCGGCATTCCGGCGCAGCACCATGTCGGCGCCATTATCCACCTGCATGCCCTGCGCGCGGCCGGCGCTGATCGCCATGCGCGTCGTCGCGAGGAACGATGCGGAAGGAGTTACCGACGGTGGACGGAAGCTCGGGCCGAAGCTCGCCGGCTGAACCGGCTTCTCCGGGACCAGCGTCTCAAGCACCAGCTCGTCCGATTGTTCGAACGCGTTCCTGACGTCGCGGTCGAACCACCGCGACTTGCCGTCGAGCGCATGGAAGGTGCCGAAAATGTAGATGGTCGTGTCGGCATCGCGAACGACGAACATGGCCGGTTGCTCGGCCTGAGGAGGCGTGGGCGCAGCTGCAGGCGTTGCGGCGGCCAGCGCGGCAGCGACGAGCAAGTTCACCATCCATCACCCTCCCGAGGCGAATGGCGCTGGATTGAAAGACCCGTGAGCTCGCGCGGCAGGACATTGCTGCCTGCTCGGGGAGCCCCCGCGCCCCGCTCGCTCACGCATCAGACCCCCCAGCCCGATACAGAGAGATGATGGTCACCAACTCGTTAAAAAAAGTCTAGCGAAATCGGAGAAAAGGTGAACTTTTATCGGTGGATAGCTTGCACTTGGTTGCGGCTGCGTAATTACTGCAGCCGCCGGACCTTGTAACCGTCGCGCTTCAACAGCTCGAGGACCGAATTTTTGCCGGCGAGGTGACCCGCGCCGACCGCGACCATGACCGTGCCGGGCTCGGCCATGCGTTGCTCGATCCACTTGCTCCAATTAGCGTTGCGGCGGCGGATCAGGTCCTGCTCGAGAGCCGGCGAGTCCGATAGCTCGCGGTCGAACGTCCGGGCAATGCCCTTGACGTCGCCATGCGCCCAGGCGTCGAGCATCCCGCTGAACTCGGTGTCGGTTGTTTTCTGATCTTCGATCGCGCCTTCGAGAAGCGCGCGCTGCGCCGTTTCCGGCAGCCGGTCGAAGAAGGCGAGCTGCTGGATGTTGCTTTCAAGTTCGGCGATCGGCTTGCCCGCGGTGGTGAAGGCGTTCTTCAGCACGCCTTCCGCTCCGCCGGACAAGCCGAGCGCCTTGAACTGATTCCCGAGCAGGAGGAAGGCCGCCATCCACGTCTTCATGCTGTTATAGGCGAGTTCCGGAACGCCGCTCTTCTTGATCGCGGCGGCAAGCGCCGGCCGGTCGGCCTGGGGCACGCGCTGCATGATTGGCGGCAGGCCCTTGGCCAGGCCGAGGCTCGCCATCGCGGACATGAGCTTGGTCGGGTCCTTTTCGTCGACGATGGTCTCGACCACCAGCTCCTGCGAGTTCGCGACAGCCTGGTCGAGCTTGGGCGTACGCCATTGCAAATTGTTGGGGAGCAGATGGATGGTCCCGAACAGGTAAATGGTCGTGTCCGGATCGCTGACTTCCCAAAGCGCCGGGTGCGCGACGGTGGGCGTCCGTGCTGCGGCCGGAATGGAGCCGAGGAGCAGCGGGATTCCGAGCGCAGCCACCGCCCGCCGCACAAGTGATTTCAGCTTCAATTCAAACCCTTTCCGCGGTTCGCTCTTGTTCGCACTTAGGCAGACCAAACTTAACGACTGATGTGCTCGGCCATCCTCCGGATTGCCTGTCCGCGACACTTCCGCCAAAGCCGCGAACACGCAAACGAACGGGGCGCATCGCTTGAGCCTGAGCTTCCAGGACCTGATCCTCACGCTCCATCGCTATTGGGGCGCGCAGGGCTGCGTGATCCTGCAGCCATACGACATGGAGATGGGGGCGGGGACATTCCACCCCGCGACCGTGCTGCGCTCGCTTGGGCCCGAACCATGGCGCGCCGCTTATGTCCAACCGTGCCGGCGACCGACCGACGGGCGCTACGGCGAGAACCCGAACCGCCTTGGTCACTACTACCAATATCAGGTGGCGCTGAAGCCGAGCCCGGACGATCTCCAGCAGCTCTATCTCGGGAGCCTGATCGAGATCGGCATCGATCCGCTGAAGCACGACATCCGCTTCGTCGAGGACGATTGGGAGAGCCCGACCTTGGGCGCGTGGGGCCTCGGCTGGGAAGTGTGGTGCGACGGGATGGAAGTGACGCAGTTCACCTACTTCCAGCAGGTCGGCGGGTTCGAATGCAGGCCAGTGACGGGAGAACTGACCTATGGGCTCGAGCGGCTGGCGATGTATATCCAGGGCGTCGACAATGTCTTTGACCTGAGGTTCAACGACGCTGGCGTCAGCTACGGCGACGTGTTCCTGGAAAACGAGCGCGAGCAGTCGGCGTACAATTTCGAGGTCGCGGATACCGACGCCCTGTTCGACCTATTCCGCAAGGCCGCGGCGGAATGCGAGCGGTGCCTTGAGGCGAATCTGCCGATCCCCGCGTACGAACAGGCAATCAAGGCGAGCCACGTGTTCAACACGCTGCAGGCGAGGGGGGTGATCAGCGTCGCTGAGCGGCAGGCCTATATCGGCCGCGTCCGCGATCTCGCGAAAGCAGCGTGCGGCGCTTGGTTGGAGAAGCAGACATGATCCTCCCCGGGACGGGGAGGGGGACCATTCGCCGAAGAGCGAATGGTGGAGGGGGCGCGTCGCTGCGCAGACCCGAGGTCTATGCCGCGCGCAAGCTACGTCGCAACATGAGCCCTCCCGAGGTTGTCCTTTGGAGCCAGCTTCGGGGCAAAAGGCTCGGTTTCAAGGTTCTCCGGCAGCATCCGATCGGGCCGTACGTCGCTGATTTCTATGTTTCGACTGCGAAGCTCGTGATCGAAGTGGACGGCGGGGCACATGACTTTGGCAACCGGCCTGAGAGAGACGAGCGGAGAGACCGCTACTTGGCGGACCGAGGCTATCGCGTCTTACGGATTGCAGCCGCGGATGTGACCAGGAATTTGGAAGGAGCTCTTCTCTTCATTGCCGAGCAGGTGATGAACCCCCTCCACCATCCTTGGGATGGTCCCCCTCCCCATGCTGGGGAGGATTGCTGAATGGCCGACTTCCTCCTCGAGCTGCGGTCCGAAGAAATACCCGCACGCGTGCAGGCGAGAGCGCGCAATGACCTTGCGCGACTGTTCGCCGAGTGCACGGAAGAGGCGGGGCTCAAGACTGGTTTGATCGAGGCTCATTCGACGCCGCGGCGACTGGTGCTGATCGCCCGCGACGTTGCGGAAGCGACGGAAGCTAGTCGCGAGGAAGTCAAAGGCCCGCGGACATCGGCGCCGGCGCAGGCGCTGGATGGATTCTTGCGCAAGACAGGACTGACGAAGGAGCAGCTCGAGGAGCGCGATGGCGTCTATTTCGGCGTGATTGAGCGCGCGGGTCGTCCGGCGGCCGAAATCCTGAGTGAGACCGTCAAGAGGATCGTCGCCGATTTTCCGTGGCCCAAGTCGATGCGCTGGGGCTCCGGCAGCCTGCGCTGGGTCCGGCCGCTGCACGGCATCGTCGCTATGCTCGGCGAGGAAATCGTGCCGGTCGAGATCGACGACATCGTCAGCGGCGCGACGACCGCCGGCCACCGCTTCCACCATCCCGGCGCGATCACCGTCGGCGGGGCGGCGGATTACATGCAGAAGCTGCAGGCGTGCCATGTGATCGTCGACCAGGACGAGCGCGAGCGGATCATCCGCGAAGGCGCGGCAGCGGCAGTGGCTGAGGCGGGCTTGCAGCTGCTCGAGGATGAGGGATTGGCGGTCGAGAATGCCGGCCTCACCGAATGGCCGGTGCCGCTGCTCGGACGGTTCGACGACGATTATCTCGACGTCCCGCGCGAGGTGATCGTCCTGACGATGCGTACCAACCAGAAATATTTCGCCTGCACCGACGGCGGCGGCCTGCTTGCTCCCGCCTTCGTCTGCGTCGCCAACGTCGCGGCGAAGGACGGCGGGGCGGCGATCGTCGAGGGCAACCGCCGCGTGCTTGCCGCGCGGCTCGCCGACGCGCGCTTCTTCTGGGAGCAGGACCTCAAGGTGCCGCTGGAGGAGCAGGCGAAGAAGCTCGGCGGCATTGTCTTTCACGAGAAGCTCGGCACCGTCGCTGACAAGGTCGAGCGCGTCGCGAAATTGGCGCGCTGGCTGGTAGAGAGCGGGACCATCGGCGCTGACGTCCAGCAGGTCGAGCGCGCAGCGCGGCTGGCGAAAGCCGACCTCGTCACCGGAATGGTCGGCGAGTTCCCGGAACTGCAGGGCGTGATCGGCGGCTATCTGGCCGCCGCGCAGGGCGAGGCACGGGACGTCGCCGACGCGATCCGCGATCATTACGGCACTCCCACAGAGCCGGCGTCCGTTGCCGTCGCACTGGCGGACAAGCTCGATACCATCTCGGCGTTTTTCGCCATCGACCAGAAACCGACCGGGTCCAAGGACCCGTTCGCGCTGCGCAGGGCGGCAATCGGCTCGATCGAGCTGATCGTGGGCAATGGCCTCCGCTTGAGCTTGACTCAGGCGGTGCGCGGCAGCCTTGCCAATCGCGCCGGTCAGGCGACGGACAGCGCTGCTGCGCATCGGCTCGACAGGACGGCAGACGAGCTGATCGACTTCTTCGCCGACCGGCTGAAGGTCCAGCAGCGCGAGGCCGGAGTTCGGCACGATTTGATCGATGCGGTGTTTGCGCTCGGTGGAGAGGATGACCTGGTGCGTCTGCTTGCCCGCGTGAACGCGCTGCAGAGATTCGTCGAGACACAAGAGGGTGCCGACCTCCTCACCGCCTACAAGCGCGCGGCGAACATCCTGAAGAAGGAGAAGTGGACCGGCCCGCAGGTGATGAGCTCGCGCGAGGAGCAGGGCATTCCCCAGACTGGCGAGGAGGACCCGCTGGTCCTTGTGGAGGAGCCGGGCCTCAAGGAGGCGGTGGCGGAGATGGCATCAGGCGCGGCCGGAGCCGAGCTGCCCCAGGAACGTGCGCTCATCGCCGCGCTCGACACCGCCGAGCTTAAGGCGGCTGCCGCGGTCGAAGCGGAGGACTTCACCGCGGCAATGGCGGCGCTGGCGACGCTTCGCCGGCCAATCGACGATTTCTTCGACCATGTGACGGTCAACGACCCCGATGCGGAGAAGCGGGAGCGGCGGCTGAACCTGCTGATGCGCTTCCGTGACGCCGTGAACCGGGTCGCGGATTTCTCGAAAATCGAGGGTTAGACTCCGCGGATCTCGCCGTCGCCGGGCTCGCGCGGGTCCCTGATCGCAGCGGCGCGCAGCGAATCGCGCTCGCGCCATTCCTTCTCGCGCTCGGCATGCGCCCTCTCGAGCTCGCGGCGGCGCTCGACCTCGGCATTGTAGCGCGTCTTCCATTTCTTGCGGCCGCCGGCGGTGAGGAACACGCCGATGAGCAAGCCGAGCAGGAATACGAGCGCGCAGATCGCCCACAGGTTGGGATCGGTCGTGATGTTGGTCATGTCGGCTCCCCAACGGCAATGGAAACGCAGCGACTACGCGTGAGCGCGCCGCTGCGTTCCAATTCGTCGGACCAGCCTTAGCCGCCGTGCAGGAAGTTGTCGTGGATCGAGCAGCTCGCCGGACCCAGGATCACCACGAACAAAGTCGGCAGAATGAACAGGATCAGCGGCACGGTCATGATCGCCGGCAGGCGCGCCGCTTTTTCCTCCGCGCGCATCATGCGCTGGTGGCGGAATTCGGCCGAGAGCACGCGTAGCGCGCTGGCGAGCGGCGTGCCGTATTTCTCGGTCTGGATCATGGTCGTGACCACGCCGCGCACCGCCTCGAGATCGACGCGGTTGGCGAGATTCTCGAACGCCTGGCGGCGCTCGTTGAGGAAGCCGAGCTCGATGGCGGTCAGGCCGAATTCGTCGCCGAGCTCGGGATAGGCTTTGCCAAGCTCGCGCGAGACCCGCCCGAAGGCTGCGTCGACGGTGAGGCCGGCCTCGGCGCAGATCACCAGCAGATCGAGCGCGTCGGGCAAGCCCTTGCGGATCGCGTGGCTCCGCTTGTTGACCTTGTTCTTGAGCCAGATATCGGGCGCCTTGTAGCTGCCGACCAGCACGGCGGCGACCGTCGCGTAACGGCGGAACCAGCCCCACTCGGGCCAGTGGTTCAGACCGTAAATGAGCACGACCGCGGTGA
>Ga0207674_10009614_pt1 | contig 11031 bp, 9 predicted proteins | sample KBSCornC72_FD_184303 | JGI IMG/M metagenome (GOLD analysis project Ga0207674, IMG submission 184303) | Corn rhizosphere microbial communities from Kellogg Biological Station, Michigan, USA - KBS Corn C7-2 (SPAdes) (version 2) | ecosystem: Host-associated > Plants > Roots > Rhizosphere > Soil ...
GGATCGCCCACACCATCTTGTCGACTTCGCTGGCGACGTCGGAGGCGACGGCGCTGTTGCCGATATTGGCGTTGATCTTGACCAGGAAGTTGCGGCCGATCGCCATCGGCTCGGATTCGGGATGGTTGATGTTGTTGGGGATGATCGCCCGGCCGCGAGCGACCTCGTCGCGGACGAACTCGGGGGTGACGAACTCGGGGATGGCGGCCCCGAAATCCTCGCCGTCGCGCGGCGCGTTCAGCGCGGCTTCGCGGCCGAGGTTCTCGCGGATGGCGACATATTCCATTTCGGGCGTGACGATGCCGCGCCGGGCGTAGTGCATCTGGGTGACGTTGGCGCCGGGTTTGGCGCGCAGCACGCGCTTGCGGACGTTGGGGAAGGGCTGGACGCCGCCGCTGCGGTCGGGGCCGAGCTGGCCGTTGTCTTCGGGGCGGACCTCGCGCTGCGCGACTTCCTCGACGTCGCCGCGGGCGCGGATCCATTGGGCGCGAAGCTCGGGCAGGCCGGCCATGATGTCGATGCGTTGCTGCGGGTCGGTGTAGGGGCCGCTGGTGTCGTAGATCACGACGGGCGGCTCGCCAGACGAGGGTTCGAGATCGACCGCGCGCATCGCGACGTTGAGGCTGCCGACGTGGATCTTGCGCGATCCGCGGATCGGGCCGGTGGTGACTTTAAGCTCGGTTCTCGCAGGCGCGTCGCCCATCGTCTCTCTCCCTCACGGGCTCCCATCGAAGTAGCACTTCGACGGGGGCCCTCGCCGGTGCTAGCCGGATCAGGTTCAGCGGGTCGCGGCCGGATGCCGCCTCTCAGCCCGTACGGGCTCCCCGGGAAGACTCGCCTTAGGACGGTGCGGTGGTCGATGCCACGAGTTTTGACTCGCGGCGCGAGACGGACAAAGGGACAGCGGTGCAACCAACCACGAGCGGCGAGGTTACGGCAACAATGAAGCACCTGCTGATCGCATCCGCCGCACTCCTCTTCACTTCCACCGCGGCGTTCGCTCAGGACGCGACGACGGGCCATCGCGTTCGGGTTGGCCTCGGCGCGCAGGTGCGGCCGGAATATATCGGCGCGGACAGCAGCGAGATCGCGCCGCTGTTTCATATCAAGATCGCGCGCGGCACCAACCAGTTCCGCTTCGGAGCGGCGGACGACAGCGCCGGAATCTCGGTCGTGTCCAAGAACGGATTTTCGTTCGGGCCAGCGGCGAACCTCCAGGGCAGCCGCAAGGATTCCGATGTCGGCGCGGCGGTCGGCAAGGTCAAGACGACCCTGGAGGCCGGGGCGTTCGCCCAGTACGAAGCGAATGATTCGTGGCGGGTGCGCGGCGAGCTGCTGAAAGGGCTCGGCGGGCATGATGGCCTGGTCGGGTCGATCGGCGCGGACAAGATCTGGCGCGACGGCGACAAGTACGTCTTCTCGATCGGTCCGCGCGTGCTGTTCTCCGACAGCAAATACCAACGCGCTTATTTCGGTGTGAGCCCGACCGCGGCGGTCGCGACCGGACTGCCGGCTTACCGTCCGAGCGGCGGCATTCACGCAGTCGCGCTCGCGAGCGGGCTGTCGTACCAGTTCAACGACCGCTTCGGGATGTTCGGCTTCGGCCGTTACGAGCGGCTGGTCGGGGATGCCGCGAAGTCGCCGATCGTCCGCGAGTTGGGCTCGCGTAACCAGCTCTCGGCCGGGATCGGGCTTAGCTACACATTCAACGTCGATATGTAGGCCGCCGCCGCCGCCTCAGTCGCCCTTTCCGGGGTCCGGCGTGAAATATTTGTCGTACTTGCCCTCTTCGCCCTTGTGCTCGTCGGCGTCGGCCGGGGTCTGGTCGTTCTTGCGGGTGACGTTGGGCCATTCGGCGGAGAAGGTGGCGTTCAATTCGAGCCACTTCTCCTGGCCGCTCTCCGTATCGGGAAGGATCGCCTCGGCGGGGCATTCGGGCTCGCATACCCCGCAGTCGATGCATTCGTTGGGGTTGATGGCGAGCATCACCTCGCCCTCGTAGAAGCAGTCGACCGGGCAGACCTCGACGCAGTCCATATATTTGCATTTGATGCAGGCGTCGGTGACGACATAGGTCATGAAAGCGCGCTCCCTCTTGGCGCCTCGCTATGTCGCGGGCTTCGGCTCGTCAATTCCCAGTTCCTCGTAGCATAGCCGCGCTTCGGCCGCCGGACCGCGCCGGCTCGGCAGCGCGAGCACCTTCAGCACCCGCACCCGATCGTGGAGCGGCAAGGCGACGATGCTTCCGGCGCGCACCTCCTCGGACGGCTTGGCGACGCGCTTGCCGTCGATGCGGACGTGGCCCTCGTCGATCACCGCCTGGGCCTGGGTGCGGCTCTTGATCAGCCGGATGCAGAACAGGAAGCGGTCGATCCTCACTTGCGGCGCAGTTTCTCCAACTCGGCGAACGCGTGCGACGACGGGGCCGGCCGGCGGTCGTCGCGACCGGGCCTGCGTCCGCGCCAGCGCCAGGCATCGCCAGCCTTCGCGTAGCCCACTTCGCTCATGAGGCTGGCAATCGCTTGCTCGTCGAGCCCGAGCGAAGTCGCGAATGCCGCGTCCACCGGGTCCGCTCCGCCCGCCGACCGGACCTTGCGGGCGTGGCTGGCCAAGCGGTCGGCGAGGTCGATCCGGAGCCACTGGCGGCCGAGCCTGCGGTAGGCGAGGGCAGCGCCGCGCGGATCGGCGTCGGGGCCGAGCGTCGAGGCGCCGGCGGCGGGCAGGTGCGGCATCGGTTGGCTCGTGCGCACTGCGAGCAGGGCCGCGCGCCAAAGCTGCGCGGCTGGCTTGATCAACGGGACCAGGAACACGTCGAGCGGGCCGAGCCGGACCTGCAGCCGGTGCAGCGCCTGGCGGTCGGCCTGCTCAAGATGGGCGATCGGCCCGAGAATCGCCTTGCGCGGCAGAGCTCCGCCGGCATCGGCCAGCATCGCCGCAAGCGCGCGCACGCCCGGCGAACTCGCCGGGTCGGATGCAGCCGTGGCGAGCCCGGTCAGCGCGTGGAGATGCTTTTCTACCTGCGCGTCGAGCCAGCGTTCGAGCCGTTCGCGCAAAGCGGCACGGGTCGGCGCCGACAAGCGGTCGAGCGCGCGGGCCGTGCGCAAGGCCGGCTCGAGCAACGAGCGGCCCGGGGCGAGCCGAGCGAGGATATGGCCCTCCCAGCCAACCGCGAGCGCTCCGGCTTCGTCGATGGTCAGCTCGAACGCGTCATCCTTCGCCTCGACCAGCGCCTTGGCGCGCCGGTCGAGCTCTTCGCCCAGGCGGCGCTCGGCGGCGGCGAGCAGCAGGCGCTTGTCGGCAAGCCGGGCATTGGGATCGACGCGGAAATCGAAGCCGGTGAGGTGGCCAATCGGCTCGGGCCCGACGCTCACCTCGCCGTCGGCTGCGACCGTCACCGGCAGCGCGTCGGCGCCGCGCGCGCCGATGTCGCGCACCAGGACCGCGGTGCGGCGATCGACGAAGCGTTGGGTCAGCCGTTCGTGCAGCGCGTCCGACAGCCGCGCCTCGACCTCGCGCGTGCGCTCCGCCCATTTCGCCGGCTCCTTCAGCCAGTCGGAGCGGTGGGCGATATAGGCCCAGCTGCGGATTCCCGCGAGGCGGTCGGCGAGCGCCTCGATGTCGCCGCTCATATTGTCGAGCCGCGCGACCTCAGCCGCGAACCATTCGTGCGGCACATGGCCACCCTCGCCGATGTAGCTGAACAGCCGGCGGACCATGCGGCTGTGGTGCATCGGTCCGACCTTGCGGAAGTCGGGCAGCCCGCACACCGCCCACAGCCGGCGCGCCTGGGCCCCCTGCTTGGCGGCGATCGCCGGATCCTCGGAGCACAGCTTGAGCACCGCGAGGTCGATCGCTTCGGGTGCCGAGCGAAGCAGCGGATCGTCGCTTTTCGCCTCGAGGCTTGCGATCAGCGAGCGGACGCTGGTGAAGTCGAGCTCGGCATTGCGCCAGTAGACGAAGTCGAGCGGGCGGAAGCGGTGATCCTCGATCGCATGGATCTCTTCCTCGCTGAACGCCGCGCTGTGGTCGCTCAGGCCCAGCGTGCCGAATGTGCCATCCTTCTGGTGGCGGCCGGCGCGGCCGGCGATCTGCGCCATCTCGGATATGGTGAGCCGTCGGTCACGGCGGCCGTCGAACTTCTCCAGGCCGGCGAAGGCGACATGGGTGACGTCCATGTTGAGGCCCATGCCGATCGCGTCGGTGGCGACGAGATAGTCGACCTCGCCGCGCTGGAACATCGCGACCTGGGCGTTGCGCGTGGCCGGCGACAGAACGCCCATCACTACCGCAGCGCCGCCGCGGAACCGGCGCAGCATCTCCGCCAGCGCGTAGACCTGCTCGGCGGAGAAAGCGACGACGGCGGAACGCGGCGGCAGGCGCGACAGCTTGACGCTGCCGGCATAGCGCAGGGTCGAGAAGCGCGGCCGGCTGACGATCTCGGCCTCGGGCAGCAACTCGCGGACGATCGGCTTCAGCGTGTCCGAGCCGAGGATCAGCGTTTCCTCGCGTCCTCGCACGCGCAGCATCCGGTCGGTGAACACGTGACCGCGCTCGGGGTCGATGCCGAGCTGCGCCTCGTCGATCGCGGCGAAAGCGAAGTCGCGCTGGAAGTCGCCCTCGTGATGGGCGTCGCCGCCCGGGACCGGCATGCTTTCCGCGGTGCACAGGAAGTAGCGCGCGGCCGGGGGGACGATCCGCTCCTCGCCGGTGAGGAGCGCGACCTGGGCCTCGCCCTTCATCGCGACGACGCGGTCGTACACCTCGCGCGCCAACAATCTCAGGGGGAAGCCGATGACGCCCGAGGAGTGCCCGCACATCCGCTCGATCGCGAGGTGCGTCTTACCCGTGTTGGTCGGGCCAAGGATCGCCCGAACGGGCGCATCGGTACGCGGCGCCATGATCATCCGAATGTGGCAGCGCGCGCGGGGAGCGCAAGGTTCCTTCGACCGACGGCAGCCGGGAATTTAGGGCTGTCTTAACCTTGTTTCGCGATTGAAGGGGGGTGTTGACCGTTCCACCTCGGGCAGCGGCCCGCTTCGGCAGGCGGACGCGTGCAGGCTCGCGCGCGATCGCGCTGCCGCGTGCCGGCTGGGCGATTGGCGGCGTTCTCGCGGTGCTGTCGAGCGGCGTTGCCTGGGCATCGCTGCCCAAAGCCGCCGACATCCGCGCCGACGAGCGGGTCCAATGGCAGGCGCTGGCGATCGCGCCGCTTTCAAACGGCGGCCGCACTGGCATGCGCATGGACGCGACCGCGGCAGTCGCGCCGATCGACGCCGTGCCTGAGCGGAAGATCCAGCCGGTGGCGGTGGCGATGGCTCCCGAAGCGCCGAAGCCGGCGCTGCTCGGTCCGCTGCGTATTCGCGGCCGGGTCGGGGACGGGCTCTACTGGTCGCTCCGCGCGGCTGGAGCGAGCCCGCAAGTTGCGGCGCAATATCTCTCTGCGCTGTCGACCGAGATCGACGTCGGCGGCGACGTCGGTCCGGGCGACAATTTCGATATGGTCCTCGGCAATGCCGGAGACCTGCTCTACGCCGGGCTCGACCGCGTCGCTTCGCCGGACCTGCAGCTGGTCAAATGGAGCGCGGGCGGCCGGGCCGAATGGCTCGACGCGGCCCATGCCGAGCAGCCGACCGAGGTCGCCGCGCCGACGGGCCTGCCTGTCGCCGGGCACATCACCTCCTATTTCGGCTATCGTTATCATCCGATCCTGCACTTCACCCGCTTCCACGCCGGGGTCGATATCGGCGCCGCTTGGGGCAGCCCGATCGTTGCCGTTGGCGACGGCCAGGTCGTCGGGGCAGGCTGGGCCGGCGGCTACGGGCGCCAGGTGCGCATCGCCCACGCCGGCGGCCTCATGAGCAGCTACAGCCACATGAGCTCGATCGCGGCGGCTCCAGGAAGCTTCGTCCATGCCGGCCAGGTGATCGGCTACGTCGGCTCATCGGGTCTCTCGACCGGGCCGCACCTTCATTACGAGGTGCTCGCCAACGGGCGCCCGGTGAACCCGCTCGCGGTGCGGTTCGCAAGCGTGCAGATGGTCGACAATCACGTCGCCGACGCGGTGAAGGCGCGGCTGAAGCAGCTGCTCAGCGTCGGGCTCAAGCACGCATAAGCTGTCATTGACGGCGAATTTGCGTTAAACTCGCGCCGCCTCTTGCGTTGCGCTTCTGAGGGGGACGGCCTTTAGCGCCGCCGGGTTGTCGGTTCTGACAATCGAAGGAGCCTGCGATGACGGTCCAGGACGAACTTGCGCACGCCGGTGCGCCCGCTGTTGGCGATGCGCTCGATCCATCGGCGATGTGTCGGGCCTCCTCGCTCGACGAGCTTCACACGATCGCCGATCGCGGCGCGCACGGAGGCGACCTCTATTTCGCCGCGGCCGCCGAGCTGGAACGACGCGCGAGGGAGTCGGACGCAGCGGCGCATGCGGAAGTCGAACGGGTCGAAAAGACCCGGCAGCACGTGGTCTGGCTCATCGCCGCGCTGTTCGCTCTGGCTACGATCCTCGCGCTGCGGCTGACTGGCCTGATCTAGAGGCCGGCGACTCGCTTACCGGCCGTGGCCGCGCCAGCGCTTGATCGTGCGCTGGATGATGCCTTCCTCGTCGCCGGTTTCGCACCACAGGCGGGCGAAGCTCGGGTCGGACGAGGCCGGCCGTTTCTCGGGCTCGAGGTCGTCGAAGCGGACGCGGATCGGAATCGCGACACCTTCGCCGCAGACGATGCACTCGCGGTTGCGCAGCGCCGGGATGGCGTCGAGGAAGCCGCGCGCGCCTTCGGGCATCGCCGCGCGGACGCAGGCCTGGTCGCGGTCGTTGTTCAAGCGCATCGAGATGATCGTGCCGCACTGCGACAGCACGCCTTCGGCAAGGTCCGACGGGCGCTGGGTGATGAGACCGAGGCTGACGCCGTACTTACGGCCTTCCTTGGCGATCCGCTCGAGGATTCGGCGGACCGACTGGCCGCTTTCGGCATTCTCGTCCTTGGGCACGTAGCGGTGTGCCTCTTCGCAGACGAGGAGCAGCGGACGCTGCGCTTCCGTCCGCGACCAGATCGCATAGTCGAACACCATGCGGGCGAGCACCGACACCACGACCGACGTGACTTCGGACGGGACGCCCGACACGTCGACGATCGAGATCGGCTTGCCATGGCTCGGCAGGCGGAACAATTTGGCGATCAGTCCCGGCATCATGTCCGACACCAGCATGCCCGAGAACATGAACGTGTAGCGCGGATCGGCGCGCAGCTCATCGAGCTTGGTCTTGAGCCGCTGGAACGGCAGCGTGTCGCCGGCGCGGTCGAGCTTGCCCATCTCGTTGACGAGGATCGCGTTCAGGTCGGCGAGCAGGTACGGGATCGGGCTGTCGACCGTGACCTTGCCGTACTGCGTCATGTCCTTGCCCTTGGTGCGCGCTGCAAGCAGGCACTTGGCGAGGATGTCGGCATCGCGCTGACGCTCGGCGTCGTGCGTCGTCAGCATGACTTCGCAATGCTCTTCGAAGTTCATCAGCCAGTAGGGCAACTGCAGATTGTCGACGTTGAACAGCTCCCCGCAGCCCTTGAACGCGGCGGAATATTCGCCGTGGGGGTCGATCATCAGGATGTGACCCTCGGGGCTAAGCTGCGAGATCCGGTGAAGGATCAGGGCGACCGAGGTCGACTTACCGGTACCGGTCGATCCCAGCACCGCGAAATGCTTCGACAGCATCGGGTCGACGTAGAGCGCGCCGCGGATGTCGTCGGTCGGATAGACGGTGCCGATCTCGATGTTCGGCTCGTCGCTCGCCGCGAACACCGAACGGAGGTCCTCCGTGCTGACCGCGTGAACTTCGCTGCCCGGGATCGGGTAGCGGGTGACACCGCGGCGGAAGCTGCTCATCTTGCCCGAGGCGTCGCGCGTGCCTTCGCCGAGGAAGTCGACGTGGGCGACGACTTCGCCGCTCTCGTCGGCGCGCATCGTGCGGACGTTGGCGATCAGCCAGTTGCTGCCGACGACGACCTTGACCTGGCTTCCGACCTGGCCGGACATCGCGACCGCGGGATCCGAATGGCCCTGCAGCTTGGCGAGCTGGGCGGCATCGATGCAGATCTGCGAGCCCGAGCCCGCGATCTCGAGCACCTTGCCGATCGCCGGGAGTGAACCGGTTCCTTGCGCTGCAGCAGGCCCGGCAGCGGGCTCGTCGGCAAAGCTGTTCACCTCATCGAGGAACTGACGCAGGTTCGGCTGATCGTTCATAAGTTCGGCTACCCCACAGACATGTATCTGACCGCTGATACGCCGGAGCCGGTTAAAATTGGCTTAGGGCTGCCTGTTAGATGCGGCGGCGGAAGAAGGCGGCGGCGGCCCAGCCCATGACCAGCGACATCAGGACCGCAGCGAGGCCGTAGAGCCCTTCGTGGCGGCGGGCGGCGAGCGCGACGAAGCGCTCGAAGCCGGATTTGTCGATCTGGATGTCGCGGGTGGCTGCGGCGATGACCTTGCCGCGATCGACCAGGAAGGTCTCGGCGGTGTAGGTTCCGACCGGGACCTGGCTCGGGATTGCGATCGTGGCGCGGTAAAGCACCCCGCCGCTGATTTCGACGCCGCGCGGGTTTTCGGCGTAGAGGCCGTGGCGGCGACGGAGATCGAGCAGCCCGGCCTCGAAGCGCCGCTCCTTCTCCGGGAGCGCGCCGCCGCCGGGCGAAAGCTGCAGGTTGTGCAAGCCCATTTCGTAGATCGCCGCGGTGCGCTCATCGACCAGCTCGGATACCGGCCGGGACGAGGCGACCGAGTAAAAGGACGGTGCGGAGCGGAAGCGATCGGAATCGGCGTTCATCCAGATGTGCAGGATGCGCTGCTTCTCCCGCACCAGGATCGGCTGGACGGGGCCGCGCAGGACGACGACGACGTCGGCCGGGCGGGTCGGAGCGCGGCCGCCGGGATAGATGATCGCGCCGAACAGCAGCAGCTGGGCGCCCGTAAAGCTGTAGCGGATCTCGACCTTGCGCGCCGAGATGTCGGGGACGAGCACCGGCTTGTCCGCCGCCATCAGCAGCGGCGCGAGAAGGAGCAGCGATGCGAGTGCGCGGCGGCGGATCACAGATACTCGATGGAATAGACTTCGTCGGGGTGCCAGGCGAGGCCGAGCGCCATGCGCAGACCGACGAGCAGGATGATCACCGCAAGGGCGAGGCGCAGCAGGTCGGGCTTGACCCTGGTCGCCAGCACCGCGCCATATTGCGCGCCGATGACGCCACCGACGAGGAGCAGGCCGGCAAGCACGATATCCACCGAGCGGGTGGTCAGCGAGTGGACCATGGTCGTCGCTGCGCTGACCGCGAGGATCATGACGAGACTGGTGCCGATCACGACCCGGGCCGGCATGCCGAGCAGGTAGATCATCGCCGGCACGAGGATGAAGCCGCCGCCGATGCCGAGGAACACGGTGAGCATGCCAGCGACGAACCCGAGCGCGACCGGAGCGAGTGGCGAAACGTACAGGCCCGAGCTGTAGAACCGCCAGCGCAGCGGCAGCGAGGCGACCCAGCGATTGTGCCGCGTGGCGGGCTGCGTAGTGGTGGCCGGAGTCACGTAGCCGAGTGCGACCAGCGCATCCTTGAGCATCAATGCGCCGATCGAGCTCAGGATGAGGACGTAGAGTGCGCCGATGACGAGATCGATCTGGCCGGTGGTCTGGAGCAGACGGAACATCACAGCGCCCACGACCGAACCGAACAGCCCGCCGACGATCATCACTGCGCCCATCTTCAGGTCGACCCCGCCGCGGCGCATGTGGACCATTGCGCCGGAGACGCTCGCGCCGGTGATCTGGGTCGCTGCGGAGGCGACTGCGACCGTCGGCGGAATTCCATAAAAGATCAGGATCGGCGTCGTGAGAAACCCGCCGCCGACGCCGAACATGCCCGACAGCAGGCCGACGACGAACCCCAGCACCACCATGAACAGCGCGTTGACCGACTGACCGGCGATCGGAAGATAGATGTCCATGGCCTGCGCGAACGACTAGCGGCAACGGCACTCGCGGCCAAGCGAACGGTCAGAAATCTCCGGACAGGGTGACCACCGGGCCTGAGCCGGGCAAAGCGTTGCCGGCGAGGCGCTGGCGGTAGTCGAAGTGGACTTTGATGTTGCGGCGGACGGTCATGGTGACGCGCGGGCCGGCGTCGACGCGGTAGAGACCGGGCTGGATTCCGCCCCACACGCCGAAGCCGGCGGAGAAGTTGCGGTAGATGGGACGCGTGAAGGCTGCGCCGCCGTCGGCAAAGAGGTCGCGGCTGCTGAGGCCGACGACGCCCGCCTGGGCATAGCCGTCCAGCGTGAACCCCCACGGCATCGGCTGATCGTAGACTCCGCTCTCGGCGAACAGAGCGAAGGCGTTGCGGCCGCCGCCATATTTGCCGAGCCGCTGGCGCCGCTCGGCGGTGATCCACACGGGAATCGAGCGTAGCGGATGCACCCGGACGCCGAGCGCCAGCTCGCCGCCGCGGCGGTTGACCTCGGAGCTCGAGCGGAGGACCGCTGCCACGTCGGGGGTGACATAGTAGAACAACCGAGCGCCGGCCTGGCTGCCGCCGAGCGTCCCGCCGCTGGCGAGCGAGGTCGCGCCGGTGAGGTTCTGGCGGCTGCGAAGCATCGCCCACATCGCGAGCTGGATTCGGTCGAGGCGGTGCGCGAGCACCGACGGCGCGACGCTCTGCATCGGTTCCGTGACCCGCGACTGGGCCGGTGTGGACGAGGTCGCAGCGAGGCGTGAGACTTGCCAGTCGGCACCCGGCACATCCGTCGGGAAATAGAGCTGGCGGCGCGGCTCGGGCAGGCTCCACACCGCCTGCTGCGGCGCGACCGGGGGCCCGCCCGATGTCCGGTAGACATATTGGATCGGGACGACGATCGGTGGCGGCGCGGCCTGCATCTGCCCGGAATAGGCCAACGAAGCGGTCTGGTAGGGCGGAAGCGTCGCCTCGGGCGCGGGTGCGATCGGCTCGATCTCGGGGAATTGCGTCGCGACGACCGGCGCCGGGGGCGTTT
>Ga0207674_10009615_pt1 | contig 11030 bp, 8 predicted proteins | sample KBSCornC72_FD_184303 | JGI IMG/M metagenome (GOLD analysis project Ga0207674, IMG submission 184303) | Corn rhizosphere microbial communities from Kellogg Biological Station, Michigan, USA - KBS Corn C7-2 (SPAdes) (version 2) | ecosystem: Host-associated > Plants > Roots > Rhizosphere > Soil ...
TCACCCTGATAGCCGTCGCGCTCCGCCTCCGCCGAGAACCGCGGCGAAGCGCTCCCTGACCGCAGTCGCCGTAACGTCCGGCGGGGCGTCCCAGACCTGCGCGTTGAAGATCTCCACCTCGACATCCCCGGAGTAACCGGCCGCCGCGACAGCGGCCGCGATCGGCCCGAAGTCGATGCACCCGTCGCCGAGGTGACCCCGGCCGAGCAGGGTATCGGCAGGCAGTGGCAGCACCCAGTCGCACACCTGGAAGCTGACGATCCGCCGCCCGGCCCGGGCGATCTCGTCCGCCAGCCGCGCGTCCCACCAGACGTGGTAGGTGTCCACGACCACGCCCACGGCCTCAGCGGGAAACAAAACGGCCAGGTCCACCGCCTCGCCGAGGCTGGAGACCACGCACCGGTCGGCGCAGAACATCGGGTGCAGCGCCTCGATGCCCAGCCGCACCCCGAGGGCCAGCGCCCGAGGCACGAGCGAGCCTATGGCGTCCTCGATCATCCGCCGGGCCAGGCCGAGGTCCCGCTGCCCGGCCGGCAGCCCGCCGCAGACCAGCACCAGCGTGCCCGTGCCCAGCTCGGCCGCCTCCTCGAGCGCGGCCAGGTTGTCCGCCAGCGCCGCCCGGCGCCCGTCGGGATCGGCCACCGTGAAGAAACCGCCCCGGCACAGGCTGGAGACCCGCAGCCCGGCCGCGCGGACCGCGGCGGCCGCCTCGGCCAGCCCGGTCTCCGCGACCCGGTCCCGCCACAGCCCGATGGCCGGGATCTCGTGCCGCACGCACAACTCGACGGCTTCGCGCAGCCCCAGCCGTTTCACGGTGGCCTGGTTGAGCGACAGGCGGTCAAGCCCGATCCCGCCGTTCACACCGGACCCGCATGGGCCGAACGGGCCAGCATCTCGCCCGCCCGTTCGGCCGCTAGCTCCGGCTCGGTCAGCGCGCCGGCTGCCGCCGCCAGTTCATACACCCTGATCAGGTGCCCGGCCGAACGAGCGCGCTCCAGCCCGCCCAGCATCACGAACTGCGGCTGCAGGCCGTTCAGCCAGGCCAGGAGGGCCACCCCGGCCTTGTAGTGGTAGGTCGGCGGCTCGAAGATCAGCCGGCTGAGCGGGACCGTCGGCTCCATCGCCGCGTCGTAGCCCGCCAGGTCGCCCCGGTCCAGCGCGGCCAGCGCGGCCGCGGCCGGGGCGGTGATCGCGGCGAACGCGCCCAGCAGTGCGTCGCTGTGCGAGCCGTCGGCGTCCCCCCGGATCAGCGAGGCGTAGTTGAAGTCGTCCCCGGTGTAGAGCCGGACCCCGGTCGGCAGCCGCCGCCGCAGCCACTTTTCCCGGCCTTCGTCCAGGACCGACAGCTTGACGCCGTCGACCTGGCCGCCGGACCGGTCGATCAGCTCGAGCACGGTCGCGGCGGCGTCGTCGAAGCCGCCGCCCCAGTAGCCGGCCAGCGCCGGGTCGAACGCCTCGCCCAGCCAGTGCAGGATCACCGGCCGTTCGGCCTGCTTGACCAGCTCGCCGTATACCTCCAGGTAGTCCCGCGGGCCGCGGGCGCTGGCGGCCAGCGCGCGGCTGGCCATCAGGATCACCTGCGCCCCGGACGCCTGGACGAACGCCACCTGCTCGGCGTAGGCGTCGATGATCGCGCGCAGCGGATACGGACCGCCGCCGGCGAGCTGGTCGGTCCCGGCCCCGCAGGCCAGCGCGTCTAGCCGGCCTGCCTCGGCCGCCCGGGCCGCGGTCCTGGCGATCAGCTCCCTGGCCTGCTCCCAGGACAGTCCCATGCCGCGCTGGGCGGTGTCCATCGCCTCGGCCACGCCGAACCCGTACGCCCACAGGTGCTCACGGAACCGCAGCGTCGACTCCCAGTCGATGACCGGAATCCCGCCGGGGCCAGCCACCGCGGCCACGTGCGCCGCCGCGAAGACCTTCCGGCTTGTGAAGGGGGCTGGGGAGGTGGGTGGGGGGTAGGCGGCTCGCACGTCAGACCGCCAGCGGCGGGACCTCGAGCCGCCGCCCCTCGGCCGAGGACCGCAGCGCCAGGTTGGCCAGCTGCACCCCCTTGGCCCCCTCGACCAGGTCCCAGGCGAACGGCCGGCCCTCGGACGCGCACGTGAGGAACAGCTCCCACTCCACCTTGAACCCGTTGTCGAACGCCATGTTGTCCGGCACGTCCGACCACAGCGCCTGGTACTCGATCGGGTCGGGCAGGTCGGGGTTCCACACCGGCAGCGGCGTGGACACCCGGTGCTGCACCGCGCAGTCGCGCAGCCCGGACACCGCGCTGCCCGCCGTGCCGTCCACCTGCAGCTCGAGCAGCTCGCGCCGGTTGACCCGGACCGCCCAGGAGGAGTTCACCGAGGCGAACGCGCCGCTGGCGAACTCGAGCACCGCGTACGCGGCGTCGTCCGCGGTCGCGTCGTACGGCGCGCCGGACTCGTCCCAGCGCCGCGGGATGTGCGTCGCGGTCCGCGCGTACACCGCGCTGATCGGGCCGAACAGGCCGGTCAGCAGGTACTGCCAGTGCGGGAACATGTCCAGCACGATCCCGCCGCCCGCCTCCGCGCGGTAGTTCCAGGACGGCCGCTGCGCCGGGATCTCGTCCCCCTCGAACACCCAGTAGCCGAACTCGAGCCGGACCGACAGCACCCGGCCGAAGAAGCCGCTGCCGAGCAGCCGCTGCAGCTTCATCACGCCGGGCAGGAAGAGCTTGTCGTGCACCACGCCGTGGGTGATCCCGGCGGCCCTGGCCGCGCGGGCCAGCCGCAAGGCGCCGTCCAGCGTCCCGGCCACGGGCTTCTCGGTGTAGACGTGCTTGCCCGCCTCGATCGCGTTGCGCAGGGCGACCTCGCGCGCGCTGGTGACCTGGGTGTCGAAGTAGACGTCCACCGTGGGGTCGGCCAGCACCTCGTCGACAGAGGTGGTCCAGCGGTCCAGGCCGTGCCGTTCGGCGATGGCCCGCAGCCGTTCCTCGTTGCGCCCGACCAGGATCGGCTCGGGGTAGAGGCAGGAGCCGTCCTCGAGCCGGACCCCGCCCTGCTCCCTGATGGCGAGCAGCGACCGCACCAGGTGCTGCCGGTACCCCATCCGGCCGGTGACGCCGTTCAGGGCGACGGTGATGACCTTGCGTGTCATGGCGCTACCCTTCTACCCTGAGCACCTTGGGAAAGTGCTTTCCCACACTAGGTTGGCCCGGGATGCCGGTCAAGCGAGGAGCGAGGAGTGCATCAGGTCCGCAGGGTGACGCTGCAGGACGTCGCCGACCAGGCCGGGGTCTCCCTGACCACCGCGTCCCGGGTGGTGAACGAGGGCGCGCGCCGGGTCGGGCCGGGGCTGGCGCAGCGTGTCAACCAGGCCGTCGCCGAGCTCGGCTACACCGCCAACCTGCAGGCCCGGGCGGTCGCCACCGGGCAGAGCACGATGATCGGCGTGGTCGTGCACGACATCGCCGATCCGTACTTCTCCTCCATCGCGGCCGGCCTGATCGAGGCCGCCGAAGCGCGCCAGCTCCTGGTCTGCATGTCCAGCACGGCAGCCACCGAGGTGGCCGAACGCGAGTACGTCGCGCTGATGCGCGCCCAGCGGGCGCGCGCGGTGATCCTGATCGGCAGCCGGACCGACGACACCGCGGCCCGGGAGGCGCTGCGCGCCGAGATCGCCGCGTTCACCGGCTCCGGCGGCCGGGCCGTGGCCGTCGGCCAGGACCTGCTCGGCGTGGACACGGTGCTGCCGGAGAACGCGGCCGGCGCCGAGGCGCTGGCCCGCGCCATGGTCGCGGTCGGCCACCGCCGCTTCGCCGTGCTGGCCGGGCCGCGCGGCCTGCTGACCGCGCGCGACCGGCTGGACGGATTCCGCGCCGGGCTGGCGGCCTGGAACGTGCCGCTGGAGGCGGCCCAGGTCGTCCACGGCCCGTTCACCAGGGACGGCGGCTATGAGGCGATGAGCGCGGTCCTGGCCGCGGCCGGCCCTGGGCAGGCCGCGCTGCCGGACTGCGTGTTCGCGGTCACCGACGTGATGGCGATGGGCGCGCTGGCCCGGCTGCGGGCCGGCGGCCTGGCCGTGCCCGCCGACATCGCGCTGGCCGGGTTCGACGACATCGGCACGCTGCGCGACGTCTACCCGCCGCTGACCACGGTGCGGCTGCCGCTCAAACGGATGGGGGAGATGGCGGCCGGCCTCGTCCTGGCCGAACCCCCCGGCACCGCGCCCGAACCCGCCGGCCCGGCGCCCGGGCCCCAGCCGCGGGTCGTCCCCGTCCCCGGCGAGGTCATCCTGCGCGACAGCACCCTCCCGCACCCGCGCCGCCTGTCCCCGGGAACGCCATGAAACCCCGGTTCCACGGCGTTCGACGCACTGGAATGGGGGTTCAGTTCACCCCTTGCGCGTCCCCGCCCTCTTCAGGTACGTTGCGCAAGAATCTGGAAAGCGCTTGCCAACCCGTGACCCGAGCTGACCCGAAGGACGGTGGCTGGTGGTGCAGGTGAACGACGCCAACGTCGGGGAACTTACCGAACCCCGCTGGTTGACTGTCAACACTGCGCCCGCGCATTATCCGTACTGAATCCATTCAACCCAGCCGCTCTGGCCCAAAAAGGGGAGTGTGCACATGAGCGAAGCGCCGCACGTTCCGTTCACCGAGACAAAGGCACCGGCGTCCGCCGAGCGGCTGCACCGCGGGGCCCTCGGGCTGGTCGACATCTCCGCGTCCACGATGGCCAACATCGGCCCGGCCTACAGCTTCTACTTCGGCTTCGCCGGGATCGTGCTCGCGGCCGGCATCGGCGCGCCGCTGGTGCTCATCGCGGCCATCATCGCGATCGCGCTGCTCGGCAACACGCTGTCGCAGTTCTCCCGCGCGCACCCGAGCACCGGCGGCTTCATCACGTTCGTGGGCAAGACGTTCGGCGGCACCAGCGCGGTGACCACGGCGCTGCTGTGCGGGGTCGGGTACATCATCGCGATCGCGTCGGTGCTGGTCATCTCCGGCGGGTTCCTCTCGATGATGATCCAGTTCTACCTGAACGTGAGCATCCCCTGGATCATCTTCTCCGCCGTCTTCACCGCCGGCGCCATGTTCATGATGTTCCGCGGCGTGGCCGTGTCGACCAAGCTGGCCGGCTTCTTCTTCGGCTTCGAACTGCTGGTCTTGCTCGTGGTATCGGTCGCCGCGCTGATCAAGAACGGCGGCCACCTGTCCGGCGTGCCGTTCAACCCCAGCCATATCAACAACCACTTCAGCGGCCTGGCCCTCGCCTTCCCGCTGGGCATCTACCTGTTCATCGGCTGGGAGAACTCGGCGGCGCTGGCCGAGGAAACCACCAACCCGCGGCGCAACGTGCCCCGGGCCGTGTTCCTGTCCATCGTCCTGATGGCGGCCACCTACCTACTGGTGGCCTACGCCACGGTCAGCGCTTTCGGCTACAGCGACAAGGCGCTGACCGCCGCGGCCATCCCGTTCATCAGCGTCGCCCACAGCATCGGGGCCTGGCTGGCCTTCATCGCCTACCTGGCCGGGCTGACCTCCACCCTGGGCGTGCTCATCGCCGCGGTGAACTCGCAGTGCCGGCTGATCTTCAACGCCGGCCGCGAGGGCCTGCTGCCGAGCTGGATCGGCCGGGTGCACCCGGTCCGCCGGACGCCGGTCAACGCCATCATCATCTTCGTCGCGGCCGCCAGCGGCATCACCCTGGTCTGGGCCCTCGGCCACTGGATCGGCGGGCACGGCAACAGCCTGGACGCGCTGAACTTCTTCTTCGAGTCCAGCACGATGGGCACGCTGCTGATCCTGGTCGTGTACTTCCTGGCCAACCTGGCCCTGCCGTTCTTCTACCGCAAGTACCGGCCGGCCGAATTCAACGTGGTCAAGCACGTCATCCTGCCGGTGCTCGGCATGGCCGCCATCGCCGTCCCGGTCTACTACCTGTGCAAGCCGCCGCAGCCCCAGCCGTACGACTGGTTCCCGTTCGCTGCCCTGGGCGTCATCGTGGTGTCCATCCTGTACTCGGTCTGGCTGGTCAGACGCGATCCCGGGATAGGCGACCGGGTCGGCTCGATCATCGCCGATGAGTAGCCCGCACCCGCTCGACCCGGCCAGCGCGCAGGAGTACCTGGCCGGGCGGGACATCCTGGTGGCGGCCGGCCTGCTCGCCGAGCCCGTCAGGTTCGCCTACTACGGCCTGGAGGAGGCGGCCAAGGACGAGGTGCTGGCCGGCGCGACAGGCGACAGGAGGCTGCGCGCGTTCCTGGTCAACCTCGACAGCGGCGAGTCCACGGACGCGGTCGTGTCGCTAACCCACGGGAAGGTGGTCAGCGCGCGCACCCTGGACCCGGCCCGGGACGGCCAGATGCCGATCCTGGAGAGCGACTTCGTCCGGGTGGACGAGATCACCAAGGCCGACCCGGACTGGCGCGCGGCCATGGCCAGGCGCGGCTACCACGACGTCAGCAAGATCAGGACCGCCCCGATCACCGCGGGCGCGTACGGGCCGGCCGAGGACGACCGGCGGCGGATGGTCCGGGTGCTGGCGTTCGTCCAGGAGCACGAGCACGACCTGGCCTGGGCGCACCCGGTCGACGGCGTGGCCGCCTACGTGGACCTGATCGAGAAGAAGGTCTTCAAGGTCACCGACGACTTCGAGCTCCCGGTGCCGCCCGAGTCGGGCGACTACGACGACGAGGCGGTCCGCGGTCCGCACCGCACCACGCTCAGGCCGATCGAGATCACCCAGCCGGAGGGTCCCAGCTTCACCCTGGACGGGTTTGCGCTGCGCTGGCAGGACTGGTCGATGCGGATCGGCTTCGACGCCCGCGAGGGCCTGACCCTGCACCAGGTCAGCCTGGCCGGCCGCCCGGTGCTCTACCGGGCCTCGATCCCGGAGATGGTCGTGCCCTACGGCGACCCGAAGTTCCGCCACTGGCAGGCCTACTTCGACACCGGCGAGTACCTGGTCGGCACGTGGGCCAACTCGCTCGAGCTCGGCTGCGACTGCCTGGGCGAGATCGCCTACCTGGACGCCACCGTCACCGACGACACCGGCCAGCCGCGCACGATTTCCAACGCTATCTGCGTCCACGAGGAAGACTTCGGCATCCTGTGGAAGCACACCGACATCTTCAACGACTCGGCCCAGTCCCGCCGCCAGCGCCGCCTCGTGGTCTCCTACTTCACCACGGTGGGCAACTACGACTACGGCTTCTACTGGTACTTCTACCTCGACGGCACGATCGAGCTCGAGGTCAAGGCGACCGGGGTGCTGTTCACCTCGGCCTACCCGGCCGGCGGCCACCCGCACGCCACCGAGGTCGCGCCCGGGCTGGCCGCGGCGGTGCACCAGCACCTGTTCAGCGCCCGGCTGGACGTGAGCGTGGACGGGCAGGCCAACGCGGTGGAGGAGGTGGACGTCAGCGGCCAGCCGATCGGGCCGGACAACCCGTTCGGCAACGCCATCGTGCAGCAGGTGACCCGGCTGACCCGCGAGTCACAGGCCGGCCGCCGGGCGGACGGCTCCCGCGGCCGGACCTGGCGGATCATAAGTACCGAACGGGCCAACCGGTTCGGCCGTCCGACGAGCTACACGCTCTACCCGGAGCCGGCGCCGGTGCTGCTCGCCGACCCCGGTTCGCCGCTGGCGGCCCGGGCCGGGTTCGCCGCCAACCACCTGTGGGTCACCCGGTACGACCCGGACCAGCGCTGGCCCGCGGGCGACTTCGTGAACCAGAACCCGGGCGGGGCGGGCCTGCCGGCTTTCGTCGCGGGGGACCGCGACATCGACGGCGAGGACATCGTGGTGTGGCACACGTTCGGCCCCACGCACGTGCCGCGCCCGGAGGACTGGCCCGTCATGCCGGTCGCCCGCTGCGGCTTCGTGCTCAAGCCGACCGGCTTCTTCGACCGCAACCCCACCCTGGACGTGCCGCCGCCCGCCGCTCATTGCTAGCGGCGGCGGCGGGAAGCTGCCTAAAAAGCCGAACCACGGCGCGAAGCCGGTCCCGGTGTAGTTCACGGCGAAGCTTCCGTCGCTGGCCATCTCCCCGACCGACGTGTCCGGCATGCCGTGATGAAGTACAAAGCAGCTGAGCAACAATGGACAATGGCGAATACGCCCCGATTCATGACGGTTTCCGCCCCCGCGCTATGGTCTCAGCTAACGCCTGCTATTCCCTATCAACGGCCGAGACAACCGTATCCGGAGCGGATATCTTACACATGCCGAAGCGGTGAATTCTTTATTGTCGCAATTCGTCCCGCAATTCGCGCTTGAGGATCTTGCCGAGCGGGTTGCGCGGCAGCTCGTCCCGGATTTCGAGCCGCTCGGGCAGCTTGAACGTGGCGATGCCCAGGTCCTTCAGGTACGCCACGATGTCCTCCAGCGTCACGTCCGCCTCCGGGCGGGGCACCACGACGGCGCAGGCCCGCTCGCCGAGCACCTCGTCCGGGTAGGCCACCACGGCCACGTCGGCCACCTTCGGGTAGCCGGCGATGAAGCCCTCGAGTTCGGCCGCCGAGATCTTCATCCCGCCGCGGACGACCATGTCCTTGGACCGGTCGACGTAGCGCAGGTACTGGCGGTCGTCGCCGGCGATCTCGAGGATGTCCCCGGTCCGCAGGTAGCCGTCCTCGTCGAACGGGTCGGGCACGCCGCTGGCCGGCAGGTAACCGGGGAACACGCCGGGCCCCTTGATCCGCAGCTCGCCCGGGACACCCGCCTGCGTGATCTCGGCGCCGGTCTGCGGGTCCACGATCCGCGCCAGCGTGGTGCGGGCCATCGTGAACTCCCAGTCCCGGGCGCGGTAGCGGGGGAAGTACTGCGCGCGCACCGCCGGGTCGGGGATGTCCTTGGGCGTGCCGAGCAGCGCGATGCCCTCGTTGGAGCCGTAGAAGTTGATGATCTCGATGCCGTGCCTGTCGTGCCAGCCCTGCAGCAGGCTCGGCGCCAGCGGCGCCGAGCCCGAGCCGAGGATGCGCAGCGAGGAGATATCGGTCTGCGCCAGCAGCGCCTCGTTCTGCAGCAGCGCGGTGAGCAGCGCGGGCGGCGCGCAGGTATAGGTCGCGCGGTGCTGCTCGATCTGCCGCAGGAACGTGGCCAGGTCGAACGGGTGGTGCTGCACCAGCAGCCCGCCCACCTTCAGCCAGGGCAGGAACATCCCGTTGATGCCGGCCATGTTCACCATCGGGAACGGGTTGAGCAGCACGTCGTCGGCTGTCAGGTCCGGGCCTTCCACCGTGCCCGTGCACATGGCCATCCAGTCGTAGTGGGTCCGCGGCACCCCCTTCGGCGTGCTCTCCGTCCCCGAGGTCCAGCAGATCGTGACGCAGTCGTTCGGGTCGGGGGAGAAGCCGTCCAGGTGCGCGGCCAGCCCTGACCGGTCATCGGCCACCGCGATCCGCTCGTCGAGTCCGGCCCCGAACGCCCCCACCCACTGCAGCGAGGGGATCCGCGGGCGCAGCCCGGCCAGCTCAGCCGCTGCGGGCCGTTGCCCTATCCGGCTCGCCGTGATGAACAGCTTGACCTGCGCCACGTTGGACAGGTGGGTGAGCTCCCAGGCGCGGTACTGCACCGGGAACGGGGCCACGATCGCGCCGATCCGCACGATGGCCAGGAACGCGACGACGATCTCGACCGTGTTCGGCAGCTGGACCCCGATCACGTCGCCCGATCCGGCGCCCTCCGCCAGCAGCACCTGTGCCAGCCGGGAGACCTGCTCGTCGAGCTGCGGCCAGGTCAGCGCGCGGAACGGGCCGTCCAGCAGCGCCTCCCGGTTCAGCGGGTCGGTGATCGCCGTGATGTCGCCGAACTGCGCGACCCGCTCGCGCAGCAGCGCGTCGATCATGTCGTCGGTCCAGTAGCCCTTGTCGCGGTACTCCCGGACCCGCTCTGCCGGATGCAGACCCACCTGTCCTCCTAGGGCGCTAGCGCCGTCAGCGTGGCCACGCCCGCCGGGTCGGCGTCGCTCGACCCGGGCACCAGCGCCACCTCGTCCACGCCCGCGTCGGCGTACTCGGCCAGCCGCGCGTGCACCGTTTCTCTGTCTCCCGCCAGCGACACGTGCCCGACCAGCTCGGCCGAGATGGCGGCCAGCAGTTCGCCCGGATGCGGCCGCGTCCGGGCGAAGCGCACCACGTCCCCGAACCCGGCCTCGGCGAACATCTCCCCGTACCCGGGTGCCGGCAGGTAGGAGACGAGCCCGCGGCGCAGTTGCTCGATACCCGGCCCGTTCGGATCGATGACCGTTGCGAGCCATATCGCGACCGGCGGCACCGGCCGCCCGGCCACCCGGCACTCGTCGTGCAGCATCTGCACCAGCCGGGCCGCCGACTTCGGCGTGACCAGGTTGATCACCATCCGGTCGGCCTGCCGCGCCGCGGTCCGGACCGCCCCGCGGCCGAACGCCGCGATGGTCAGCGGCGTCCCCGGCGCCCGGGTCCGCAGCCGGAAGCCGCGGGTGCTGATCACCTCGCCCCGTGCGTCGGCTTTGTCCCCGGCCAGCAGCGCGCGCACCGCCGCGGCCGATTCGGCCAGCGCCAGCGCGGTGCGTTCCTGGCGGCGCCCGTGCCACTGCTCGACCACCACCGGGCTGGACGAGCCGAGCGCCACGTTCACCGTCCGCCCGGTCAGCTCGGCCAGCGAGCCCGCCCCCATCGCGATCATCACCGGATCGCGGACCGCGACGGCCAGCGGCCCGATGGTCAGGCTGGCCCGGCTGGTCCGCTCGGCCACCACCGCGCCGAGCGCGAACGCGTCGAAGGTGGCCATCTCGCCGATCCAGATCTCGCCGTACCCCAGCGCGTCCGCGGCCTGCGCCGTCCGCACCACCTCCGCGGCCGGCCGGTCCTGCCACAGCCCCAGCGACACCGACAGCCTCATGGCCTCGTTCTATCACTCCGTTAGTTGTATTGTCGCGGCATGACCGACCCCGCCCCGCTCGCGGACCAGCCATAACCTGACCAACCCGCTCTCGTCTGGGACTGGAACCACGATGCCCCGAAGAAGAGCACTGGATGCGGGGCCTGCTCGCCCCCGACCCGTCGGTGCTGAGCATGA
>Ga0207674_10009616_pt1 | contig 11030 bp, 13 predicted proteins | sample KBSCornC72_FD_184303 | JGI IMG/M metagenome (GOLD analysis project Ga0207674, IMG submission 184303) | Corn rhizosphere microbial communities from Kellogg Biological Station, Michigan, USA - KBS Corn C7-2 (SPAdes) (version 2) | ecosystem: Host-associated > Plants > Roots > Rhizosphere > Soil ...
CTTGGTTTTCCCGTCGGCGCAAGAATTGTGCAGGTTGCCGAAACTTGATTTGTAGTAACGTCTTCATCAGGCCTAATTTGCTCACGAACCGGTAGTCTCTAAATTTTTGTTGACGTTTCGCCCCGAATGGGTTTACATTTCGTGTTATTAACACGCTGCAAGGAGGGCTAAAAAGTTGCGAAACTATATCTGTTTGATACTTCTACTGGTTACAGGTCTGTTTTTTGCTGTTGGGACTAGTGCCGATGCATCGCTTTTTCAGACCCGATATATGGCTTTTTGTGATGACGGCGACGGTGCCCTAACGGGATGGGTGACGAACCGTGACGACGCGTATCTTGCCGGACGCGACCATGAGCGAAACTTTCGCGGACACCGGTGGGAGATACTCGTCGAGGACAAGCACGACCGCTGGAAGGACACAAAATGCTCGGCCTTTTCGGAAGTTGACAAGCCCGGCGTTCTGAAACTGAACAACGTTTGCAACCAATGTGAAGTTTTCAGAATGCGCCGGACAATCGGAACCAATGCTCCGACCGAAAAGGATGTCACACTTAAGCCGAAAGGCTCCCGTTTCTTTCGTACCCAGTCCGATTGGAAACTGGAAGTTGTAAGCGAGAGCGCTTGCACTAAATAACAGCAAAATTAAAGACGGAAAAGATGGTCGAGGCCGCCTTTTCAATGTGAAAATACAGCTGTTAGCTATTAGCTCTTAGCTTTAATTTTGTCGCTGCGCGCGGCCTGATTGGATCAGACGCTGTCTCGACGTATTTCCCGGAACCGCGATGTGTGTCGCCGGGTCGTATTCCTTGCCGACGGCTGCACTGCCTTGCGGAACCCAAATCTCAACTCGCGTTGTCGTGTAACCGCTAGGGATATAGCGAACGTAATACCCGTCCGGGTGCAAAGACCAGCGGCCGGACGGTATGTCGATGCTGCCTTCGCCACGGGGAGCCGCCCCGCCGAGAACCGCGATGCGTTCCATGTCGGAGTAACTTGCGCCGGTCGCGAACGCCTGGCGAAGCTGGGCTTCGGCGTTGAGCACGGCACGCAATCCGCTTGGGGCAGAACTCATCGCACGATCGAGAGCCGGCCCGGGAATCATATCGAGACCGCTGCGATTGAGCATTGCAAGCTGGCGCGGCGTGAGAAGTTTTGACGCCACGGCCTTGAGCTCGGTCGAGAGATCTTCGAATTTTGCCCGCGCGACGATCGCCCACAAAAGAAGCTGCACATTGTGCTGATCGATCTCGGGGTGCTGAACCGAGTTGCGGACGACCGACATCACAGCATCCTCGGCTGAGCCTATCGGCGGCGCGTAGATGTAGCCGTCGCCTCCGCCCGGGCCATGCGTTCCGGCATGCAGGCAATAGCTCTGATCGACAAGCATGTAATATCCGGGCTGAAGGACGAATCCGCCATTCGGCGTCCGCTGCAGCGTCATCAATGATCGCTGCGGATCTCGCGGCGTAAAGCCGTCTTTTGACGGGTCGCTCCAGATCGCATCGGGCAGCGATGTTGTGATGGGAGCTTTGCCTTCGAGCAGGGACGAAGGCGCGGCTTTGCTCGCGATCTTTTTTCCGATGCTGCCCAGACCGCCAAACTGTGCCGAAACCATATTCATGGAACCAAACAGGAATAAGAATGCAAGAAGATACGTAAATCTCCGCAAAAAGGGATTGATCATTTTATTTCTCCAAAAAACTGTATAGGGTTCGAATTGCAGGGCATTCGAGGGCCAAGATATTTTACAACCGGTCCGATCTAATTAAAAGAAAATAAATTGCAAGTTTTGTCGGGCCGCTCGTTCTTGGTGCGCGGGAGTTATCATTCGTCATTCGTCAGTGGTGATCTGGACCACGATGCTTGGCGCTTGATATTTGGCCCGTGAAACTAGGTCTGCGGGGCCGGCGCGGTTGCCAGCCGGCTAAGAAAGAACCGCGAGGCAGCTTAATGTGAGGAAAATCAATGAGAAGACGATCACGATTTCAGATCTGGGATTTTGGCTTTTGGATTATTTTACTTGCCGGCGTTGCGTTAATTGCGGCATGCCAGCCCGAGGTTAAGAATCCGCCGGTTACACCATCACCAAACCCGTCGACAAGCCCGAGCGCTTCGCCGTCGGCAAATCCGTCTGTCAGCCCTTCGGGCAGCCCGGCGAATAAGCTCGAATCATGGGTCGGTAAATGGCAGGGCGTCGAAGGAACATACCTGACGATCACGAAAAAGACGGAGGCTCCAGAAAAATCCAAGACCGCCACAGCGGGCGAGGAGAAATTTACTATTGAGATCGCAAATCTTGACGGGCCCAAGACATACGAGGGAATGGCCAAGGGGGATCATATCGAATTTGCGCGAAACGGCAAGACAGAGTCGATCAAGGCCGCGACCGGCGCCGAAACCGGCATGAAAGGCTTCGAAAACGAAAAGAATTGCCTGGTCGTGACAAAGGGGAGCGAGGGGTTTTGCAGAAAGTAGATGGTCAACGTAACCAAACACGAGGGCGGGCGCTTTGCTCGCCCTTTTGTTGCGTATCTTTTGTGTGAACAACGCACGGTTTGCTCCACTTCCATCTCCTGAAAAACGCGGATTTGCTGAAAACATCCCAATTTAACGGTTTGGCATGGCATTTATTTGTCCGGCAATGTGAAATTCGTTTGAACTTTTTTCGCAACCGTTCGTTTTGCTTTTTAACAGGATTTAATACCTCCTGAACGACCCGCCCGCTCCTGCAGGTGGTTTAACGAGGAACAAAATGAAAAAAGTAGGAATAATATTTTTTATAGCGGCGCTCATACTTGGCGTGGTTCTCGCCAATATTTTCTCTTTTGGCCGAATCGGCTCGCGCATTTTTCACTTTTCGACAAATTTCGGCGGCGTTTCAGGTTCGGGCAACATCGTCACGGACAAACGCGACGTGGTCGATTTTGAAGCAATCGATGTCGGCGGCATTTTTAAGGTAGAAGTAACGGCGCAAAAAGATTATTCGGTCGAGGTTGTCGCTGACGACAATCTGCAGCCGATCATCAAGACCGAGCTCGACGGCGATGTGCTTAAGATCTCGGCCGACAAGCACATCAAATCGCATGAGCCGATCGTTATCAGAATATCGGCGCCGGATATAGAAAATGTCGAAGCGTCGGGAGCCTCGAATGTGAGCGTTTCGAACCTGAAGAATTCGGAATTTGCACTTAACACCAGCGGAGCGTCAAAGGTCGCGGTTCAGGGCGAAACGGCAAGGCTTAACATAGACGTAAGCGGCGCGAGCAACATAAACGCCGAAGGCCTCAAGGCCGATAACGCACGCGTCGATGCAAGCGGAGCAAGCAAGGTGAGCGTTTTCGCGCTAGATGAGCTTTGGGCGGATGCTTCGGGTGCAAGCAAGATCGTTTACACGGGAACGCCGAAAAATTTTACAAACAAAACAAGCGGCGCGAGCAGCGTTACGCAGAAATAATTGATAACAAGCTTTGGGTTTGTCGATCGAGCGCGGTTGGACGTGAACGAGTGAATCACGTCTCAACCGCTCTTGTTTTTATACCCGCCACGTGCCCATCCCGATCGCGGCCGACAACGTAAATGTCGATTCGTATTCGGCCGATCCGAAAAACTTTCAGATCGCTTAAGTTCTCTTCCAAAAATTGGCGTAAGTTTTGAATCGGACCCGACGGTGTATGCGTCGGTCCGCCTTCGCCAGTGAGCCAAAGATGTGTGAAAAACGAATCGAGATCTCCTTCTTCGATCAGCACGGTCCCTGCATTTCCCGTCGCATTCAGGACGGTTTCCTGCGTTACCGCCTCCGCCTTTTCAGCATAAAATGGTTCGATTTGGGCATCAGTTTCGCTCATGTAAAACCACCCTTTGCATGCGCCCTTTAACTGTTCGAAAAACGGCATCTCTGCACGATCGTTTTCACCTGAAAAATTTTTTGATTTTTTCGTCATTTTGGTTCAAAATTCATATCCAAAACCGTCCATTTTGATAGTCTAACACGGTTAGAAAACAAGCCAAATCATTGAGAAAAAAGGTGTTAAATTTGCGTTAAAAATTAATTTCGCGACCTGTGGATTTTCGTTTGCATTAGGCTTTTTTTCGTGTTAGTCTGTTACCCATTTTCAAGTTGCAATAGCTTGTAAACTATTGAAAATAAATAACTTAAAGTTTTACCTTAAGCTTTAAGCGCTCTTTCCACAGTCTTGTGGAAAACTCTGTGGAAAAGAGAAAAAGCCGGTTACTGCGACCTTAACAAAAGTCCGTAATATCATAAGGGTTTCCCGAGGTTTTCGGCACTGTCCTTGACCCTGCTTAAGGACATTTGCTTTGCATATACTTTTGCTTAATTTTTGTTCACTTTGAAACATTATTTTCGGGATTGAAAAATGAACGCGATCATAGAAACAAAAAACGCTTGGGAGAGCGTTTTAGAACTCGTTGAACAACGTCTAAACCGTCAGATATTCGAATCGTGGTTTTTGCCGATCAAGTTCGACGGCCTTGATGAACAAAACCGGACGCTGAGATTAAGCGCCGGACAAGTTACAAAAGACTGGGTTTGTCTTTATTACACCGATCTGCTTGAGCAGACGATGGCCGAACTGAATTTGTCGGGGTACACGATCGAATGGCAGATCGAAGAGACCGAGCCGGCCGAAAACGAATTTGCCGACGACACGGAACCGGACTTTTTCTTTGAGACGAATAAAACCTACGCAGCATCAATAGCCGCATTACCTTCGCGAGCGGAAGCTACTGCCGCCGGATTTGCAAAAAGCTCGTCGACCCATTTTGTAGATATCGAGCCGATAGAAAATTCGCTCAACCCAAAATACACATTCGAAAAATTTGTTGTCGGGGCGTGCAACCAGTTTGCACATGCGGCGTCGCTGGCCGCAGCCGAGCAGCCCGGAAAGACATACAATCCGCTTTTCATTTACGGCGGAGTAGGTTTGGGAAAAACACATTTGATGCATGCTATCGGCCATTCGATAAAGGAGCGCAACCGTCACCTGCGCGTCGCTTACATCACCTCCGAGAAATTCATGAACGAGTTGATCAACGCGATAAGATACGACAAAACACCGGCGTTTCGCGACAAGTACCGCTCCATCGACGTGCTGCTGATGGACGATGTGCAGTTCATGGCCGGCAAGGAACGCACGCAGGAAGAATTTTTTCACACCTTCAACACGCTCCATAACGATATGAAGCAGATCGTTATCTCGTCCGACTGCCCGCCGCGCGAGATACCGACCTTGCAGGAACGTTTGCACTCGCGGTTCGAATGGGGTTTGATCGCCGACATCGAACCGCCGGATCTCGAAACAAAAGTTGCGATACTAAAACGCAAGGCAGACCTTGACGGGATTTTTCTACCTGACGATATCGCGATATTCATCGCAAGCAAAGTAAAGAGCAACGTGCGTGAACTCGAAGGATCGCTGGTACGGCTGGTCGCTATCTCGAGCCTGCGGGGCATTCCTATTTCAAAGATGCTTGCCCAGGACGCGATGAAAAACATCATCGACAGCGAACGTCCCGAAGGTTTGACGATGGAACGTATCGCTCGTACGGTTGCGTCGCATTACAAAATGACGGTCGAGGAGCTGAAATCGAAGAACAACTCGCGGGCCATAGCCGTGCCGCGGCAGGTCGCGATGTATTTGTGCAAACGCCTTACAAAAAGCAGTTATCCCGAGATCGGACGTGAGTTCGGCGGCAAGCACCACACGACCGTGATGCACTCGTTCGAAAAGATCGAGGCGTTGACCAAATCGGACCGCAATTTCCACAAGATGGTGAGCGAGCTTATCGATAATCTTTGCAGTTAATTAAACACCGTTTTGTCTTGTTGTCGACAAAAGTTTTTGCACAGGCGGTGAGTTAAGGTTGATACAACAAACCTTTTATTTACAGATACTTGAAAAAGAGTTTTCCACTTTTCCGCAGACGGGTTTTTATACGGCATGTGGATGCAGGTGGAAAAAGTTACGGTCGGAAAGTTTTCCGAAAGATCGGTATATTTTCCACAAGTTTTCCACATAATCTGTGGACGCGAAAGCTCAGTATTTATCGAACCGGAAACGGCTTTTGCACATACTCACAGGCACTATTACTAGTACTAGAGATTAAAAAGATTTTATAAATAATTAGAGTTAGTAAAAGGCGTGTTCTGACTTGAGAGAAATTTCTCAACTTGGAATATAATTAAAACAAATCTTCAAACACGGAACGGGCGGAAAAGAGATCAACGATACAAGAAATCCGAATACCAAAACACCAGGAGCATTAACCCATGGAATTCACCATCAAGCAGAACGTACTTAGAGAAGAGCTAAATTTCATACAGGGCGTTGTCGAGCGTAAGACGACGATTCCCGTCCTCTCGAACATCCTTATCGAATCGATCGGCGAAAACGAGATCCGCATCGTCGGAACGGACCTCGACGTGACGATCCGCTGCGACGCCGAGGCCGAGATCAAAAAGCCCGGCGCGATGTGCGTCCAGGCCAAAAAGCTTTTCGATATTGTGCGTGCTCTTGATCCGGGTGATGTGCATTTCAAAAAAGAAGACAACGAGTGGGTGGTGATGAAATGCGGAAAGGCAAATTTTCGTCTCGCCGGCGTAAACCGTGAACAGTTTCCCGAAATACCGCAATTCAAATCGACGCCAATGAAGCTGCCGGCCGAGGTGTTCAATTATTTTATTCAGAACACCGCGTTTGCGATCACAAACGAACAGTCGCGGTTTACACTGTCGGGTGCAAAATTTATCGTTGGCGACGGGGTTGCAAAAATGGTGACGACCGACGGGCACCGGCTGGCGTACGTCGAACGCGCGGTTGAAACCGAGGGCTCGATGGACACGCTTGTTCCGAAAAAAGCGCTGCTCGAACTGCAAAAGATCACGCGCGGCACTGAAGATATATCGTTCGGTGAGGATCCGAACCATATCTTTTTTCAGACGGACGGCCGTCTGTTGATAACGCGCAAACTGAACGGCAACTTCCCAAATTACGAAATGGTCTTACCGAAGGATAACGACAAGATCGTGACGTTCGATCTTGACGATATGAAAAAATCGGTCCGACGCGTAAGCCTGATGTCCGATGACCGCAACCGCTCTATCCGCCTGACGGTACGCGACGGCGAAGTCGAACTCACCGCACAAAGCGCCGAAGAGGGCGAAGGCAGCGAGGTCGTTCCGGCCGATTACACAGGCGAAGAGGTCACGCTCGGTTTTAACTGGCAATACCTGCAGGATTTTCTGAACGTTGCGTCAGCTGGTGAAGCCGGTGCTGCCGACGCCGTGTCAGAACCGGGAGCAGTAGCGAACGGGTCAGCCGAAGGTGCTTCCGACGCTGGGATAAAAGAAACCGACGGCAACACCGTTCGTGTCAAAGAATCCCGCGGCCCGGTCCGCGTCTCCTTCGAATTCAAGGACGCCAACGCCCAAACCCAAATGCGGATCGCCGGCGAAACCTCATACGACTACAAGTACATCGTTATGCCGTTGAGGATATGATCGCGAGATCAACTAACTGAAAGGCTAAGTGGATGAGGTATCAAATAACTTTTGAGCAAGATCCCGATCGCAATGATCTTCAAATTCTCGATGATGGCCTGACTGAGTACACCAACTCGATCTTTGGGGAAAAGAACTATACGCAGATAGCGTTCTTTTTGAGGAACGAAGATGGGTTGATCGTCGGCGGTGTTAACGGAAATTACAGCACATTTGGCTGGTTATATGTAAACGCACTTTGGATCGGCGAGGGGTTGCGTTGGCAAGGTTATGGTAACCAACTAATGGATCGGATCGAAAGTGAGGCGATCATGCATGGTTGCTCAAAGGCGTTTCTAAACACGATGAGCTATCAGGCTCCGGAATTTTACAAGAAGCGTGGTTATTTTGTTTTTGCCGAGTTAGAGGATTTTCCATCGCCTCACAGCCGGATATTCCTAAGAAAAACATTAGTCTGATTTAATCGAATAAATATCACGTCCACTAACGCGGGTCTTCACGATCTCTTATCGCTGTCTCAAATTCGATCTTGGACTTATCGATATCAAGCAGCGGACCGAGTTCATACACGTTGCGGTAGCCGTAGGTGTAGAGGGCGATGTAGGTCGAGAGGTTCAGCGAGGCGGCGGCCATTTTTGCCGGGAAGGGTTTTTCGGCGTTTTGGAAGTTGTTGTTGCAGTAGATCAGGATGCGCGTGTTTTTGTCGGGCAGAAGGGTTTTGAGGCTCTCGACTGTTATGTCGGGGAAGCTGAGGTTTACTGCGCCTTTGATATGTAACTCGTTACACTTTTCGCGGCTGCGAGCGTCGAGAATAACGGTGCCTTTCTCGCGGGCGATTTTTATAAATTCGTCTTCGGTCAAGCGGCGCGATTCGCGGTACTTGGCAGCCTCTGCCGATATGCGAAGGTAGCCTTCCATATCGATCGCCGGGTTAACAAGAGCCGCTTTCCCCTGGGCCATCAGCGTGACCGACAAAAACAAAACCGCAACAGCCGCAAACAAAACACCACGTTTCATAAAAACCTCCGTCTATTAGAGAACGTCCGGAGGCGAAAGGTTTGCGGGCAGCGTGGATAAAAACATCCGCAGACGGACGATAAAAACCATTACCGACCCGCCTGCGGATGTTTTTATTACATGATCGTTTGTGCGTTATTGCACTAAACTGCCCGTCGGCCGCTTAGCAGCTGGATTACCAGAACTATGGCAGCGATAACCAGCAACAGGTGTATCAGGCCGCCAACGTGAAAACCAAAGCCTAACGCCCATAATACCAATAAGATAATAAAGATTGTCCAAAGCATATTTTTCTCTCCAAAGTGTTCTGTTTTAGAACGCCTTTGTTCCTCCGCCAATATAATTAGCAATATTGATGCCAATGATGGGTCGGAAAATGATCAGGCCGCAAAGCAGGGAGCTTATCGGCGGGGCCTTATCGAAACAGCGACAAACGCGGCGAAAAATGGTATCATTTATATATGATGTACAGCCCTCTTGCTATCAAGCGCCGCCACGTGCTCGGCGATCTTTACGGGCGATGCGACAATATCGTGTCGGTTCCGGTTTACCTCGAAGATGTGGAGGGCGAAATGATCGGCTACGCCGATGAGAGTCTAGGGCACTATGCCGACGCTTTTCTTTTTCATCTGCCTGAGGATGTTTGTAAAAAACTGTCGACCGGACATTTTGTGTATTCGTTCAACTACGATTTCAGCGATCCTTCGGACAACGGGCCAACAAGGAAGCGCCGCGTCACGCTGATCAATATTTGCCTGTCGGGCCGGAAGGTGCCCGATGCCGCAAGCAGACCAGTGCAGAAGGTAAAGCTAGCGGTATAGAAAAGAAGACAACTCCCGTTTTGCAGAACAAAAAAGCCCCGGTATTACCCGAGGCTTTTTTATTTTTCTTAAGCTGATCTTACCAGCGATTGCGGCTACCGCCGTATCCGCCTCCACCGCCGCCATAACCGCCGCGGCCTCCACCACCGCCACCGTTATTGCGTTTTTCCTGGGGTTTGGCTTCGTTCACCTTGAGCTCGCGGCCGTCAACCTCTTTGCCATTAAGCTGAGCAATGGCGTTTTCGCCCTCGGCCTGTGACGACATTTCAACAAATGCAAAACCGCGTGAGCGGCCTGTTTCGCGGTCCTCGATCAAGTTAGCTGATTCGACAGTACCGATCTCGCCGAAGATATTCTGCAGATCCGAAGCCGAAGTATTGAAGGAAAGATTTCCTACATAAAGTTTCATTGACATAATAATTTTACCTTTTCCCTATCCGGGAATATTCGAGAAGCGTCGGAATCTGGCTTTGTCTTCGCAGAAAAAACGGTTGTCTTTCGAAGGGTCGGATTTCGGTGCTCAAAAGAACTACTGAGAGCTAACTTCTATAATGATCTAACACGGGCCTGCTCTCACGCCTTACCAAAAACCGTCTTTGACGAGAGCATTATTTCTAATGCACGAGAAGGATTAACAATACTATGATGCACGTTTGGGCTGATATTAGCAAGTTATTTTGTAAAAAGCGGTTGTGAGGGCAGTTAAATTCGCTTATCCGGATTGAGTTGATCCGGACTCCATGCGGATAATTGAGAACGAGAAGTGACGCCTTCGGTCCGGCTATTTTCGCGGCGTTCGTCGATCCATATCTTGACCGCATTAACTGTGTTCCGGTTAAGATCCCGTCTGATCTTTTCTGCATTACCCGACAGCACATCGGCGCAAATTATTTTAACCCCGGATCCGCCTTTTATTATCTTGATCGCGTTATTTCTCATTGTAATATCCGCCAGTCTGCCCTCAACTGCCGGCTCCTTTTGACCTCTTGAGCGAATTGGTTTTCGAAGGCTGTTTGTGGCTGGTTTTCAACCTCAGAATATCGCCGGGCTGGCATCCCAACGCAGCGCATATTTTCACGAGGGTGGCAAAATTTATTCCCAGCGCGTTGCCCTTTTTCAGTCTCCACAGCGTCGTATAGCTGACCAGGGTCTTTTTTGATAACCAATAGAACGAATGTCCGCGCTCTTCCAATAGTTCGTCCAGCTTTATTTCTATCATTAACGATATATCTTGTATAGGAAATATTTTGTATATGCAATATATTTCACTATTGACATATAGTCAAGATGGGCGTAGTGTTAATTTATCCAGAGCTAAGCTCGCTCTTTTCTCAGATTTCCTCGGAATCTACCGCGCCTTTCTGAAGTTCACAGCTCCATTATAAGGAAACAAAAATGAGTAACCTTACCATTACGCAGCGCCGCAGCGGCCCTGTTGTTATTCTCGATCTCGTCGGCCAGATTCGATTGGGCCAAGGAAATATTAATCTCCACAAAACGCTAAGGGACCTGGTCCACAGCGGCGAGATACAGATCCTTCTAAATCTAGAAGAGGTTTCGACCATAGATTCTAGCGGCCTGGGAGAGTTGATAGCGGGCTTTGCATCGCTTGAAAAATCCGGCGGTGAGTTAAAGCTTTTGAGGTTGACCGAGCGCGTGACTGAATTGAT
>Ga0207674_10009619_pt1 | contig 11029 bp, 9 predicted proteins | sample KBSCornC72_FD_184303 | JGI IMG/M metagenome (GOLD analysis project Ga0207674, IMG submission 184303) | Corn rhizosphere microbial communities from Kellogg Biological Station, Michigan, USA - KBS Corn C7-2 (SPAdes) (version 2) | ecosystem: Host-associated > Plants > Roots > Rhizosphere > Soil ...
ACGGTGGGGGGAGCGGCGGTGGGACAGCTTTGCCGCAACCTCAAGCCGGGTGGGAAGATCATCACGGTGGCCACGACGCCGATCGAAGGCGAAGGATTGCCCGCGCAGCCGCAGATATTCGGCTATCATGGCGACGGGGAGCGGCTCGCGCGGATCGTCAACGCGATCGCCACGGAGGAAATGAAGATGCCGGTGTCGCGGACATTGGCCCTCGCGCACGCGGCAGAGGCGCACCGCCTGGTCGAGGAGGGCGGCGTGCGCGGCAGGGTGATCCTGGTTCCCTGACTTTCAAAAGCGAGCCGGCATCCCTCGTTCTGCGGGGCATGCCGGCCGGTCGCCCGCCAACCCGTCCGGCCTATCTGAATGACCTGAAGAATCCGGTCAGTTCGTCCACGAACAGGTCCGCTGAACTCTGGGCGGGGAAATGCCCGCCAAGGGGATGCACGGCATAGTGACGCACATCATAGACCCGCTCCATGGCGCTGCGCGGCACGGGCGGGATAAGGTCATCCGCAAATAGCATGAAGGCTGCCGGAACCGTGATCCGCGTTCCCGGCGGGATGACGCTTTCGTGCAGAGCGCCATAGAGCCACATGGGCGCCGACGCGCCGTTGATCCAGTAGATCATGACGTTCGCCAGCAGATCGTCCATTGGGAAGGGTGGCCCGCCGTCGGCCGCCGGCGTGCTCCATGACCGGAATTTTTCAATGATCCAGGTCGCCAGGGTCATCGGTGAGTCGGTCAGTCCGAACGCCATCGCATCGGCTTTGTGGCCCTGGATGGCCTGATAGGCAAATTCGGGGTTGGGCGCCAAAGCCTGTTCGAGCCACGCCGCTTCCTCCGGGGTCGGGCCAGGGCCTGCCGGATCGGGCGCGATGAACCCGCCTGAGGTCGTGAACAGGAGCGCTCGCAACCCTTCAGGCGCAAGCTGCGCGAGATGTCGTCCCGCCAAACTGCCCCAGTCTGACCCGAAGACGACATATTTCTCCAGTTGCAGTTGGCCACACAGTGTCGCCCACAGCCCCCCGATCCGCGCGGCCGACAGTGGCTGGGCGGGCGGCGGGGAAAAGCCATAGCCGGGCATCGAGGGTATGATGACGGTGAAGGCGTCCTCGGCCCTGCCGCCATGCCGTTCCGGATGCGCCAGCCGATCAATGACATGGTCGAATTCCACGAAGGAACTCGGCCAGCCGTTGAGCAGGAGCAGAGGCAACGGGTCAGGCCCCGAGCCCGGTTCCATGACGACATGAATGTCATGGCCATCGACATGGACCATCCGGTGGGCGAAGCGGTTGAGGCGACGCTCCTGCGCCCGCCAGTCAAAATCCTTGCGCCAATGGTCCAGCAGCTTCGCGGCCGAGTCGAGCGGCATCCCCTGCCGCCACCCTGCGCCGGTTTCGACGCGCGGCAGGCGAGTCCGGTCAAGCCGGTCGCCAAGATCGGCCAGCAGGTCGTCACCGACCGCGACCTGAAACGGCCTGCCCGCCCGCAGGCAAAGTTCAGCGGCAGTCGGCTGCCCCCCTCCGGCGTCAGGCAAGCCCTTCCTCCACTTTCGTCATATAGGAACGATAGGCCTTTGGTTCGGGGTCCCTGCGCGGATCGTGGAAAGGCAACAGGGCCTTGAGGATGCGCGGCAATGCCAGCTTCATCACCTTTCGCCCGACCGCCTTCGACCGCTTGTGCATCGCGGCGGCCTGTGCGGGCGTGAGGGGCAGCGCGTCCTGCGCGAGCAGATAGTCTCTCACCATCCTCGACAGGCCCTGCAGGTGAGTGAGTTGAAAGAAGAAGCCGTGGAGGCGCTGAAAATAGCCCACGCCGAACGCCCGCGCGACGTCGTGGCAGACAGTGCGATGCTCATATTCCTCCATCAGGTGCCACTTCCACAATGTGACGACGTTGCGGTCCGCCTCGCCGATCAGATCCTCGATCTCATCGAGCCAGACGAGCGCCATGGGCGGGCCGAGCGTCTCGAAGCCCTCGCAATAGGCGCACAGGAACTTGAACGACTTGGTCGCCAGCAATCGCTTGAACTCCGCCTCGAAATGACGTTCGAACCGGGCGACGTCATAGCCTTCGCGCGGCAGCATCTTGTTGAACGCGGCGTGGAGAGCCGTGTGATTGCCTTCCTGGCGGATGAAGGTGCGAATGTCGGCCTTCAGCGCGACATGCCTGGGATTGGACGGGTCCAGCCTGGCGTTCGCCTGCGACATGACACGGTTCAGGAAGCGTTCCAGATAGGGAATCCAGAGCGACGTGGCGTTCATCTGCTGCGCGAATTCGCCGACCGGCGCCCACCGGGCGGACGTCCGGGAAAAATCGGCGTCGGGCATACGAACGCGCATGGGGCATGATCTCCATCTCGATTTTACCGAATTATCAGATGTGCGAGAGCGGTCGCCATACATTCGGACTATATGGGCGCTCGACCGCCAAAGGAATGACGACCGTCCCCCGGCGGCTCCGATGCGACTGGAGCCGCCGGCGGTGCCGGGCTATGCGCGCGTCAGGAACGCCAGGACTGCGCTTTCGAAAGCCGCCTTCTGCTCGATCATCGCCCAATGGCCGCATTTGGGGAAGACGTGCAGTTCCGCATTGGGAATGAGGCGCAGCGGAAGCAGCGACCCGTCAAGCGGCGTTACCCGATCGTCGCGGCCCCATGTCAGCAGGGTTGGGGCCTGGATCTTCGGCAGATAGGCAAAGCTCTGGACGGCATCAGGCCCGGACATCCCCTGCGCGATGGCGGCGAGGCCGGCGCGCGAATAGATTTTCCGGTTCGTTTCCAGCGCCTGGGGCTGGGTCGCGGTAGTGAAGCGCGCGTCGATCAGCTCTTCGGTCAGGATCGACTGGTCGTGCACCATCGAACGCAGCCAGAGAATGATCTGCTCCCGCGTCGGGTTGGCCACGAATTCGGCGAGTCGTTCGACCCCTTCATAGGGGAAGGGGTTAAAGATCGGCACGCCGACGCCCCCGATCGTCACCAGCCGGGTGACCCGATCGGGATGGGCGGCGGCCAGACGCGCCGAGATCAGGCCGCCAAAGGAATTGCCGACCAGGCTGGCGCGCTCGATTTTCAGGCTGTCCATCAAGTGGATGACGGCGTCGATCGTGCCTGCAAAGGGGTCGCCTGCGATACCCGAACTTTCGCCATATCCCGGAAGGTCAGGGACGATGCAGCGGAAGCGTTCGGCGAAAGCCGGGGCGTTGCCGGAAAAATTGCGCCATCCCGTCACGCCCGGACCGGACCCGTGCAACAGCAGCAGGGGCGCGCCGTCGCCAAGGTCGTGATAGGCGATCTGGCCTTCGCCAAAGGCTATTGTTTTCTGAGCTTCCGGCATTGCACTTCTCCTTTTCCGACTCGACCGGGGGTGGGTGGATCAAAGCCGTCTGGGCAGCGACGGCGGAGGGGACTAGATCGGAAATTTCTTTGCCGCCTACTGGCTCATGGCAAGGGCGAGCACACTGGTCAGCACGAAGCGCACCACATCCGCCTGCCCGCGCGCGCCCATCTTGCCGTAGATGCGCTTGGAGTAGTTCCGGGCGGTCGCTTCCGTGATTCCCATCTCGAGGGCCGCCTCCGCGATGGATGCGCCGCGACAGATCGCGACGGCGAGGCGCGCCTCGCTCGGGAGCAGCCCGAATAGTTCCGCTATCTGTTCGTGACGATCGACCACGGAATTTTCATCGTCCTGCAGGAAGGCCGTCATGACAGCCGTCCGCCCCGTCGATGCGATCGGATTGGTGATCGGAACGAGCAGGAGAGAGAGCCACGGATCGCTGCTGATGCTGATCGCCCGCGGCTGAGTCGAACGCCGCTGCGCGATCGTGCTGACGGCGGCGGAAAGCCGCATGTTGAGATCCTTGCCCGACGCTGTCAGCTTGCCCGAGTGAGATACGCTGAGAGGGCCGTTGCGGTGCAGGATGCGGCGCGCCTGATGGCTGGCCTCTACAACGGTGCCGGTAGCGTCCAGGCTGATCCAGCCGAAATTCAGCCGGCTGATCGCATTGTCGGAAATCGCCGCGTGGATACGCTGACCTTCCATCGCCACATGCGTCTGGAGTGAAACGCAGAAATGCGCCGCCACCTGTTTCAGCATGATCGAATGGTCTGTGGAAAAGGCCTGCTCGTCCCGACCGACATAGAGCCACGCGCCAATGCCGCTGGGTTCGCGGACCCTGACGCCCAGCATATGCCGCACGCCCCGCGGAATGAGCAGTTCGTCGATATAGCGCCTGTGATCGGGGTTGCCGTGGTCGATCAATCGGTCCAGGCCGTAAACTTCTCCCTCCTCCAGATTGCCATTGAGATAGGGGTCGAGCCTGTAGAAACCCTCTTCATACATGCGGGGAATGTCGGGCAGGGCGGCTGGACCTGCAAAAAGTTCCAGCGGGCTGTTGGGCGGGCGGTCCATCGGCCGAAACAGGATGCCCGCATAGTTTGCATGGCAAGCCTGCCGCAGCCGATTCAGAAATTCGTTCCACGCAGGGCTTTCGAACGGTCCCCGGTGCAGAGCGATCAGCAAATCGCTCATCTCAGTCACGTTTAGCACCGCGAGAGTCCCATTTGGTAGGTTCAGCGTGGTCAAGCCATGCCTAACTTCCGCGCAAACAGCAAATCAGGGAGAGTCGCATGACGGCGGAAGCGGAACGGGGCCATGACCAGATCTGGGCCGATTACCTTGCCGGGCAGAATGCGGCGCGGGACATCTGGATGAACTCTCCCTGGGTTCGCGATCGGCAGGAACGAAGCCGGGCGTTGATGCAGGTGACGTCATCGGCCCATGTGGCCTTCAACATCGCCATCTCGCCCCGGCACAATTTCCCCGTCTTCGACAGACATCCCTTCCATCATCCTGTCGCCTACACCTGGGGGCTGTGCTGCCCCGACTTTCACTATCGCCACGCCTTCGTCGATGGCGCGCGCAGCTACAGGATCACCGGCCGGCGCGGCAATTCCCCCTGGAACGAATTTCACCTCATGTCGGAATTCTGGGGCGATCCCGATTATGTGCAGGCGGGCGCGTGGGACCTCGACGATTTCGACGTCGCCGCCGATGGCCGCTTCGAAATCATCCTGTCGGCCGACCGTCATGAGGGGAACTGGATTCCGCTGGATGCAGATCGCCACAATTACATGATCGTGGTGCGCGACGCCATTTGCGACTGGACCCGCGACCAGCCCTGTGAAGTGACGATAGAGACGATCGACGCGCATCCCAAGGATATCGGCTTCCTGGACGAGGCCGACCTTTACCGGCGCATCGGCAAGGCCGGCAACTTCATCGTTGCGTCCGCCAAACACTGGGTCCAGCGGACGCAGGATATCGTCGATGATGTCGGCTTCAACCAGTTCTGGGAGGGGCGGGAACAGAATCTGGGTGGCATCCAGCATGCCGGATACCATTTCATGGTCTTTGACGTGGACGAGGGCGAAGCCCTGGTGGTTGAGGTGGAAATTCCCCGCAAGGCCCGTTTCTGGGCGATCCAGCTCGCGGACCTTTGCCAGCATACGCTCGATTACGTGAATCACCAGTCGTCGCTGAACATGGTGCAGGCCGAGGTCGATCCGGACGGCAAGGCGCGCTTCGTCATTTCCCTGTCCGATCCCGGAACCGCCAACTGGCTGGACAGCGCGGGCAACAGGCGGGGCATCGCCGCATGGCGGTGGGTCCATACCGATTTCGTGCCGCAGTCGAAGGTGAAGAAGGTCGCGCTGGCCGATCTGCGCGACCATCTGCATCCCGATCATCGCAAGGTCTCGCCCGAGGAACGGGCGTCCACGGTCGAAGCGCGCGGAAATGGCATCAAGCGGCTCTACGGGCTCTGAAAGCCTCGTGGTCACAAGGAAATATGGGAGAGGGACTTTGAACAGGATAGCGGATGCGCGCGCGCTGATGAAGGGCGCGGAACTGGAAACGGGACGATCGGACTGGGACGCGCCATTTACCGGAAATCCGCTGGAGCCGTTGACCATATTGGTCGACGACCTGAATACGACCGCCCGGCTGCATGAACTGGGCGCTCAGCGCATATATAGGCAGCTGCACGAGACTCTGTGCGCGCGGCTCGTCTATCTGGACGATCGCAAAAGGCTGACCGGTATTGACGACGAGCCGATTGATCGCCCTGTCTTCATTCTTGGCCTGCCCAGGTCCGGGACGACGTTCCTGCACAACCTGCTGGGTTCGGACCCTGAAAACCGTGCGCCGCGCATGTTCGAGATGCTCTCGCCGGGGCCGAAAAATCCCGACCCCATGCATCGGGCGTTGCGGCTGCAACGCGCGCGGGAAAGCGCGCAGTTCAATGGCCTGATGGACGACGACTGGCAGGGCGTGCATCCGTGCGACGCTGGCCGGGCGGAAGAATGCCCCTTCATGTGGGAACTGTTCCTCCAGTCGGTCAACTATGCGGCGCGCGCCCATGTTCCGAATTTCGAGCGCCATGTCTTCTCGCGGGACTTCCTGCCGCTTTACCGCGAGCAACGCGCCCTGATGCAATATCTGCAATATGGCGAAGCGCGTCGCCGATGGGTCGTCAAGACACCGATCCACGTGCGCTTCCTGCGGGAAATCATCGAGGTCTTCCCCGATGCCCTGTTCGTGCATTGCCATCGCGACACCGCCAAAATCTATCCGTCCATGGGTAGCCTGACCTCCATCCTGCATTCCAAGCATGGCGATCAACCGCCAGGTTCGGCAGCGGTGATCCAGGATTATGACGGAACATGGAGCGAGGCGCTGGCCTTTCGCGACCGCCCCGGCATGGCGGACCGCTTCATCGATATCCAGTTCGTCGATTTGCAGGTCGACCCCATGGCGACAGTCGAGCGCATCTACCGCCATTTCGGCATCCCGACCGACGATCGCCGAAGGCAGGTAATGACACAGTGGCTGGATGAAGACCGCCGCACACGGGGCGGGCGGGTTCATCACAACTACACGCTGGAAAGCGCCGGACTGACGTTGGACGACATCGACCGGATGACCGGCGATTATCTGCGGGCATTTTCGGTGCCGCTCGAACGCTGAGGTCATCGACCGGCCATGTCAGGAGGAGATTATATATGGTGGTGGCCGTACCGCGGGAAAGATCGGAGATGTCGTGGCCGAGATAGGAAGGTCAGGGGGCAGGCTATCGCTGCGCCGGGGACGTCGGTCGCGAAGAAGACGTCGCGCGCATGGATACTGCGCTCTCGCAGTTCGGCAGGCTGGATTTCGCCGTCAATGTGGCATCCGGCTCGGCCTTGGGGGGGGCTTTGCCTATTTCAGCGCCTGTTGCGCGGCGAAACATGCGGCGGCGGGGCGCACCCGGTCTGCGGCCCTCGAATATGCCGACAAGGGCATGGGGGTGACCAGCGTCGCGCGCCGGGCGCCATCGCGACACCAATGCCCCAGCGCAATCCCGCCGAGATCACCGAACCGATCCGCACATCCATTCCGATGCAGCGTTCGGGACGATGGATGAAATCGCGGCGGCGAGTCCCGGAACGCAATATGACAGCTATCAGGAGATGCATTGAAAGCATCGCGCCGGATGTAGGCCCGGTCGGACTTGTTGAATGTTACAATAAAGTAAAGGGTGCTGCGTCAGATTCGGACGCAGCACCCTCCAGGCTGTTCGAAAGCGGAACTGTGATCCGCTTATTGCAGTTGCGCTGAACTCATCCGCCCCAAAGGAACGAGGCTGTTGGCCAGCAGCGATACGAGTTGCGCCTGCCGGGACACGTCCGCCTTGACGAACATGGAGCGCAAGTGCGCGCGCGCCGTGTTGTGACGGATGTTGAGTTGCGATTCGACGTCCTTCAGGCACAGGCCCTTGGCGAGTCCTACCGCGAGATTGGCCTCCGTTGCCGTGAAGGAAAACAGCTGCTGCAGGAGCTTCTTGTCCGCATCGCCGACGATCTCCTTGACCCGCAGGAAGATCAGGGCCGACGTTTCCGTCTCGCTCGAAATCATCGAACTATGCCGCCGCGAACTCACCACAAGATGCAGCCGCTGGTCGTCATCGCCGCTGTTGATGAGCATCGCTCGCGAACCGGCCGGTTCCTTTTCGCAAAATGCTGCTCGAAGCGCCTGTTGAAACGCGCCGTCGTCGGTGCGATCCACCGCGCGAAGTCCCCGCGCCGTCATTTCCAGGCCTATGCCCGCGTCCAGGGCCTCCTGAGCCGTCTGGTTGAGGACGACATGCCCGCCCCCGCGATTCACGAGAATGGCCGCGATCCCCAAGCTGTCGAGCGCCTCCGTCTGGAACTGGCTGACGACTTTGGCCTGCATATTCTGTCGGCGCAGCGCTATGGCGCGACGAAAATGTTCCGCAATCTGCCGAAACACTTCGAGGTCCGCAGGGCGGAATTCCGAATCTTCAAAGCCGCGGCTGCAATTCAGGGTATATTGAGCGTCATCGATGACATCGACGCATACAGTCGCGGTGACCGCAATATCATAGCGTTGCAGCAGCTTGGAACACTGAACCGCGTTGCTGACGAGGTGCCAATCAATAACGGTCGTTTCGCCGGGCTTGATATCCTGGGGGAGCAGTTCCCTCGCATTGATCTGCTCCCATTCATGAATGGCCTCTTTGGTCGCCTGCGGCCCCGAGGCAAAAAGATACTGACGGTGGGATTTGGACTGTTGCGCGATACGAAGGCAGGCAACGTTCGCGCCCAGATAGTCCCGGAGAATATCGAGTGCTTCGGGCCAGGCGTCGTCGTCGTCCACGCTGCGATATATTGCCGAGATAAGAGCGTCGTAGGAAATGCTGCTGCTGGAAGCAGGAAATCTCAGTTGGACTGCCGCCATGCGGATCTCTCCTTATCTTTTATCGGCTTCACGCGATGAACAGTCACCGAATCTTGCTATGGCATAAATGCACATGAATGGAGATTTGTGTCAATATGGCTCCTTCTCATTGGTGCGTGGTGGAATGGGCGTTGCTTGGGGAAAATTCGGCCGAGATTCCAAGCCAAAGCGGCGTTGTTTATGCTGCATGGCAACATGGCCGATATGCCCGCTTCAGCAACGATGAGACTTTGTATCATTGCGATATATTCACAACCCTGGTCATTTGTTGAACATGCACGCTCCGATGTCGAGCAGGCCTAGTTCAGTTGGACGAGGTGAATTTCTGTACGGCATCTATGCGTTTGCTAGCCGCGGCCCGGAAGCTCGACCAATCGCAATGGGTGGGCAGCTTTCGAACTACATTCTGATCCCTGGGGATATGGATAAATGATTAGGCAAAAGCACGACCACATTCCGCATCTTTCCTGCTTTATCAAAGGGGAAGGGCGATGAGCGGTTCGGAGAAAAAAGTCGCCATCCTGACGGGGGCGGGGACGGGAATAGGCCTTGCCACCGCACGCGTGCTGGTCGCGAACGGCGTTCGCATCGTGGCTGTCGGACGCACGCGCGAGTCGCTTGAGCAGGTCGCGGATGAACTTGGTAGCGACTCTGTTGCGCTGCATGTCGCCGACGTCACCGCGACGGAAGCGCCGGCGGCATCGGTGGCTATGGCGCTCGAACGGTTCGGGCGTCTCGACTATCTGGTCAACAACGCCGGCAAGGGAAAGCCGTCCCCCGTGCACGAGACCACGGACGACATATTGGACGATTTCCTCGACGTCCTGCTGCGCGCGCCTTTCCGTTACTGCAGGGAAGCCATTGCCGTGATGAAGCCGGGTTCCGCCATCGTGAACGTGTCTTCGACCTTTTCCATCCTGGGCGGCCTGCGCGGTGGCGCCTATTCCGCGGCGAAGGCCGGCATCAACGGCCTGACGCTGCACATGGCAGCGCAATATGGCTTTGAGGGCATTCGCAGCAACGTGGTCGCGCCGGGCGTAACGGAAACGCCGATGACGGCCTATAACTGGGAGAGTGAAATCTTTCGGCGGATGAATTTTGAGATGACGCCGATGAACCGGACCTGCACGGCCGAAGATATAGCGAACGCCATCTGGTTCCTGCTCTCGGACCAGGGCGGGTTCATCAATGGCCAGATCCTTGCGGTGGATGGTGGTTGGACCACGACCAAATTCCTGAGCGAAGAAGCGCGCTTGGCCGAAAGAGTCGCGAAATGACGCCGCCGGACTTTGGGATCACACGCCGAGACGTGGATGGGTGGTCGATCAGGCACGACCCGGAGCGGGAGGCCCATGCGCGCGCGGGCGGCTGGTGGCTCGACACGACGATCGGCGATGCGGCGGCCAAGCTCGCTGCCGAGGAACCCGATCGGGTGCTCCTGATCGACGGAGACGTGCGGCTTACGGCGGGCGACCTTTATCAATCCGCGCGACGCCTGGCCGATGCCATGCGGCAACGCGGCATTGGCTGCGGCGATGTCGTGTCCTTCATGCTGCCCAACTGGTACGAGTCCTGCGTCGTATATCTGGCCACGGCACTGATCGGCGCCGTCAGTCATCCGCTGGTCACGAATTTTCGCAACGCCGAACTGCTCTTCATGCTCTCCGACTGCAAGAGCACCGCGATCTTCGTTCCCGCCGAATTTCGGCGCGTCGATTATCGTGTCATGATGGCCGAAGTTGGCGCGCAGATGGAAAGCCCGCCCCTTGTCGTCGTCCTGCGCGGCGATCCGGGTGATGGCGTGGGATATGAGCAACTGGTCGCGGAGGGCAGTCCGGAGGCGATGTTCGATCCCGTCGATCCCGGCGCCGTGCGGATGATCCTGTATACGTCGGGCACGACCGGCCGGCCGAAGGGCGTCCTGCACACCCACAACACGATCAATGCGGATATCGTGCAGCTCCACCGTTACTGGAACCGGGGCGAGGACGCACGCTACCTGGTCGCGTCCCCCGTGAGCCATATCGGTGGATCGCTCTACGCTTTTGAAATGCCCATTCTTTACCGCACCAGCGCAGTGCTGATGGAGATGTGGGACGGCGCGGCGGCGGCGGCGCTGATCGAGCGGGAGCAATGCACGCACATGGCGGGCGCGACGCCTTTCCTGCAGCAGCTGTTGAGCGCATGCCGGGTTTCCGGCGCTCGTCTCCCCAGCCTTCGCATCTTCATTTGCG
>Ga0207674_10009621_pt1 | contig 11026 bp, 13 predicted proteins | sample KBSCornC72_FD_184303 | JGI IMG/M metagenome (GOLD analysis project Ga0207674, IMG submission 184303) | Corn rhizosphere microbial communities from Kellogg Biological Station, Michigan, USA - KBS Corn C7-2 (SPAdes) (version 2) | ecosystem: Host-associated > Plants > Roots > Rhizosphere > Soil ...
CGATGAAAGGCCTCGCCTTGCTGCTTCCGGTCCTCGTCGCGCTCCAGGTCGGCGTGCAGCCCGCGCTCGCCTGGGCCTGGCCCGTCGACGGGCCGGTGCTTCGACCCTTCGTCCTGGGTGACGATCCGTACGCCGGCGGCCAGCACCGCGGCATCGACATCGGCGCTCCCGCCGGGAGGCCCGTGCGCGCTCCCGCCGCGGGCACCGTCAGCTTCGCCGGCACCGTCCCGACGGGCGGGAAGACGATCACCATCCGCACCGCCGACGGCTACGCGGTCACGCTCCAGCATCTCGGCTCCTACTCCGTCTCCACCGGCGGCGACGTCGCAGAAGGAGCCGTCATCGCGTCGGTCGGGGAGGCTCTCGACCCCTTCGTCTACCTCGGGGTACGCCGTGCCGGCGAGGAAGACGGCTACGTCGACCCGCTGGGGTTGCTCCCACCGCCGGTTCCCGCGCTCGACCCTCCCGCCCCGGCGCCCGCGGATCCCGATCCCGTCCCCGCGCCGGCACACGGCGGAGGGTCTGCGAAGCACCACCATCACCTCCAGGCACCGCAGCCACCGAGCGTCGCCGCAGAGCCGGGCGCGAAGCCGGTCCGAGAGCATCCCGCTCATCCACGCGCCCACCCCTTCCCCGGGCTGCGCGGGGTGCACGGCGTGGCAAAGCGTGACCGGGATCGCTCAGCCCACCGAGCGCGGTCTGCGCTCGCACCGCAGCTTGCTGCCGCTCCAGGCGTGCGCGGCGGCCAAGCGGCCGCGCCTGCAGGCGCCGTCAGCGTGGCGGCGCCGGAGCAGCCGCTGTGGCCGTACTTCGCAGGCGCCGGGCTCTTGGCCCTCGGCTTGCTCGGCGCAGCTCGCCTAGCCCGTCGACGCTGCGAGCTCGGCGACGCAGGTGCGGCACACAGCGCGCCCACGGTGCTCTTGCAGCGTGCTGCGACGACCGCAGAAGATGCAGACGGTCTGCGGCTTGGACAGGAGAATGACGTCGTCCTTGACCGAGATCTCGAGCGGATCCTTTTCGCCGAGGGCAAAACGCTTGCGGATCTCGATCGGAATGACGATCCGGCCGAGGTCGTCGATGTGGCGGATGATCCCCGTTTTCGTTGCTCCCCTTGTAGAGCGCGACCTCACGGGGCGCTCCGTCGTTCCGTTCGACCCCAATTTCTCGTCGCCTTTCGCTCGTGGCGGGCTTCAGGAGAGAGTCCCCGCGTCTTGCCATTTCTAACCACCATTTGCCGCTTCGGAGGCGCGTGGGGTCATTCGTATGATTGCCATGCGTGAGCTACTACGTCACCACCCCGATCTACTACGTCAACGCGACGCCGCACGCCGGCCATGCCTACACGACGATCGCCGCGGACATCCTCGCGCGCCACCACCGCCAACGTGGCGAGGAGACCTTCTTTTTGACCGGAACCGACGAGCACGGCTCGAACATCGCGCGCGTCGCGGAGGAGGCTGGGCTCGACCCGAAGAAGTTCGTCGACCGGAACGCGGCCGCGTTCCAGGAGATGACACGGCGGATCAGCGTCTCCAACGACTTCTTCATCCGCACGACCGACGAGCGGCACGAGCAGTTGGTACAGGAGTTCCTGCAGCGGATCTACGACGCCGGCGAGATCTACGAGGGGGTCTACGCCGGGCTCTACTGCAGCCGCTGCGAGTCCTTCTACACGGAGGCCGAGCTCGTGAACGGGAACTGCCCGCAGCACGGGATCCCGCCGGAATGGGTCGAGGAGAAGAACTACTTCTTCCGGCTTTCCGCCTACCAGGACAGGCTGCTCGCGCTGTACGACGAGAACCCGGAGTTCGTGCTGCCGAAGTTCCGCGCCAACGAGGCGCGACGCTTCATCGAGCAGGGCCTCGACGACATCAGCGTCAGTCGCGCCACGCAGCAGTGGGGCGTCTCGATCCCCTGGGATCCCGACCAGGTCGTCTACGTCTGGGTGGACGCGCTCATCAACTACTGGAGCGCGCTTGCCTTCGCGCGCGAGGGCGAGGACCTCCGCGACGAGCTCTGGCCGGAGGTTCATCACCTCCTGGCGAAGGACATCCTCAAGTTCCACTGCGTGATCTGGCCGGCGCTGCTCATGGGCGCAGGGATCTCCGTGCCGAAGCAGCTCTTCGTGCACGGCTACCTGCTCATGGACGACCGCAAGATGTCCAAGTCCGTCGGGAACGTGATCGACCCACTCGAGCTGATCGACGTCTACGGGGTCGACGCGGTGCGGTATTACCTGTTCCGCGCGGCGTCGTTCGGCCAGGACGGGAACATCTCGGTCGACGGGCTGCACGAGCGCTATGAGCGGGAGCTCGGCAACGATCTCGGCAACCTGCTCTCCCGCACGACGGCGATGGTCGCGCGCTATCGCGACGGCAAGGTCCCGGTCGCCGAGAGCTCCGCGGAGCTTGCCGCTGAGCTCGACGGCCTCGCGCCGAAGGTGGCTGCGCGGCTCGACGCCTACGACCTGACCGGGGGTCTCGACGAGATCTGGGAGGTCGTGCGCGCGCTCAACCGCCACGTGGAGCAGAACGCGCCGTGGGAGCTGGCGAAGGACGAGTCCAAAGCGGGCCAGCTCGACCGCGTCCTCTTCGAGCTGGCCGAAGGCCTGCGCGTGCTCGCCATCGTGCTCGCCCCGTACCTGCCCGAGACCGCGCCGCAGATCCTCGCCGCGCTCGGCCAAGACGCGGGCCTCGAGCTGGAGCGCGCCCGCTCCGGGCAGACGAGTCCCGCGGAAGGGATCGCGCCCGCCGAGCCGCTCTTCCCGCGCGTGGACGCCCCCGCGGCAGTCTGAGTCGCCGTGATCGACACGCACGCGCATCTGGACGCTCTCGACGATGCGCCGCAGGCGCTCGCCCGTGCGCGCGAGGCGGGCGTCGGGCGCGTCGTCACGATCGGAACCACGCTCGATTCCTGCCGTGCGATGCTCGAGCTGGCCGAGCGGGAGGAGGGCGTCTTCGTGTCACTGGGGCTGCATCCGCACGAGGCCGGGGAGGCAGGCCGGGCCGAAGTCGCGGAGATCCGCACCCTGATCGACCACCCGAAGGCCGTCGCGGTGGGAGAGACCGGGCTCGACCACTTCCGCGACTACGCGCCGCACGACCGTCAGCTCGAGCTCTTCCGCGCGCAAACGGAACTCGCCGTCGAGGCGGACAAGCCCATCGTCGTGCACACCCGCGCGGCGGAGGACGAGACGCTGGCCGTGCTGACGTCGCTCCCGGAGACCGCCCGGGTCGTCTTGCACTGCTTCTCGTCACTCCGGCTCCTGGGAGACGCGCTCGAGCGCAGCTGGTTCGTGTCGTTCGCCGGCAACGTCACGTACCCGAAGGCGACGGAGCTGCGGACGGCGGCCGCGCGCGTCCCCGCGGACCGCATCCTGGCCGAGACGGACAGCCCGTACCTCTCGCCGCAAGCCGTCCGGGGACGTCGCAACGAGCCTGCCTACGTCATGCACACGCTGGCCGTTCTCGCCGAGGCTCGCGGGGAGGATCCCGAGGAGCTCGGCCGGAGGATCGACGCCAACGCAACCGAGGCCTTCGGCCTCCCGTGAAGCTCCCGGTCACGTCCAATCGCGAGCTCGGCCAGCACTTTCTGGTCGACGAGAACATCCTCCGCGTCGCGGGGCGGCTCGCCGAGCTCGGTCCCGGCGACGTCGTGCTCGAGGTGGGCGCGGGCCTCGGCGTCCTCACCGTCTATCTCGCCGAGCGGGTACGGCTCGTCCACGCCGTGGAAATCGACCGCGGGCTCGAGCCGCACCTCCGCGAGCGCCTCACGGCGCACGACAACGTCGAGCTCGTCCTCGGCGACGCCCTGATCCTTCCGCTCGCCACGCTCGACCCACCTCCGAACAAGCTCGTGGCGAACCTTCCGTACCAGATCGCGACGCCGCTCGTGGCGGAGAGCCTGGACGGCCTGCCGGCCATCGACCTCTGGTGCGTGATGGTGCAGCGGGAGGTCGCGGACCGTTTCTTCGCCGTCCCGGGGACGAAGAGCTACGGCGCCGTCTCCGTCCTTCTCCAGCTGACCGCCGAGCGCACCGGGTTCCACCCCGTTGCGCGCACGGTGTTTCGCCCCCCGCCGAACGTGGACTCGGCGCTTGTCGCCTTCCGGCGGACCCGCGCCTGGGGCCCCGAGTTCGAACACGTGAAGGAGGTCGTCCAGGGTGCGTTCGCGCACCGGCGGAAGACCCTGATGAACTCCCTCGAGCTCGCGCGCGGCGGCAGGTCGGACGCCGAGACCGCAGTCGCGAAGCTCGGCCTGCCCGCAAACGTCCGCGCCGAGGCGCTCGCCCCCGGGCAGTTCCTCGAGCTCGCGGACCTCCTGCCGTGAACCGTCTCCCAGCGGCCGCGAAGATCAACCTCGCGCTCCTCGTCGGGCCGACCCGCGAAGACGGCCTGCACGAGATCGCGACCGTCATGCAGCGGATCGATCTCTGCGACGCGGTCGAGATCGCGCCGGCCGAGAGCCTGGCCGTCGACGGCTTCCGGAAGGACACCATCGTGCGCATGGCGCTCGAGCGGCTCGCGGCAGCCGCCGGAGCCGAGCCGCGCTGGCGCGCGAACATCCGCAAGCGGATCCCGCTCGCCGCCGGGCTCGGCGGTGGAAGCGCAGACGCGGCGGCCGCGCTCGTGCTCGCAAACCCGCTCCTCGACGAACCCCTTCCCGCCGATCGCCTCGCTCGACTCGCCGCCGAGATCGGGGCCGACGTCCCGTTCTTCCTGGAACCCGGGCCGAAGCTCGCCGAGGGCGCGGGGGAGACGCTCACCGCGCTCGAGCTGCCGCAGGACTTCTGGGTCGTTCTCGCGCTGCCGCGCCGCGCGGGCAAGACCTCGACCGCCGACGTCTACGCACGCTTCGACGCGACCGCGAGCGCGGCAGGCTTCGAGGACCGGCGCTCCGCTCTCGCCGCCGCGCTCGGCTCGGTGCGCCGCCCGCGCGACTTCGCCGCCTTTCCGCCCAACGACCTCGCCGCGGCAGCGGGGAGGCCGCGGATGGTCGACGACCTCCTCGACAGCGGCGCCTTTCGCGCCGATGTCAGCGGGGCCGGCCCGGCCGTCTACGGGCTCTTCCACCACCTCGCGGACGCGAAGCGCGCCGCGCGCGGCCTCCGGGTTTCCGCGCGCACCTGGGTGGTTGCACCCGTCTGGTAGCGTCGCGCCGCCATGGACGAACCGCGCACGATCGAGCACCGGGAGAGCAGCTCCGCTCGTTGGCTCCGGGATCGCCGCCTTCGCATCGCGCTTCTGATCGCCTTCGTCGAAAGCCTGCTTGTCCTAACAAGCGATCACGGCTGGCGCTACGTGGTCATCGGCGCGATTGTGGCTCTCCTTCTGTACTGGTTCTTGGGCCGGCGACGCGGCGGCGTCCTCTACGAGATCACCTGGATTGCGGCCGTCTCCCAGCTCGTCGCCGCACTTGTTCCATTCATCTGGGGCCTTCTCTGGTGGCTCGGAACGATTCTTCTCGTGGCCCTCGGATTACTGATGCTGGCCGCGCTTCTCCTCGACCGGAAAGTAGAGTGAGTCGCGATCCGGTGGGGCGTAGCCAAGTGGTAAGGCAGCGGGTTTTGGTCCCGTGACCGGAGGTTCGAATCCTCCCGCCCCAGCCATGAAACGATGAGCTCGTCGCTCGCAGCAGTCGTGATGGCGGCAGGGCTCGGAACGCGGATGCACTCCGACCGTCCGAAGCACTTGCATCCGCTCGTGGGCCGGCGGCTGCTCGACTGGTCGATCGAGCCCGTCCTGGCCCTCCAGCCGGACCCGCTCGTGATCGTGTGTTCGCCCGCGACGAAGGACGAGCTCGACGGCACCCTTCCAGCCGGCGCGACCCTCGCCCTCCAGGAGGAGCCGCGCGGCACCGGCGATGCGGTCGCCGCAGCGCACCCTGCGTTCGACGGCTTCGAGGGCGACGTCTTCGTCCTCGACGGAGCCGCGCCCCTTCTCACCACCGAGCTCCTGGCAACCCTCCTCGACGAGCACCGCCGCGCGGAGGCCTCGGTCACGGTGCTCTCGATCGAGCCCGACGAACCGCTTCCTTACGGCCGCATCCTCCGCGACGAGGACGGATCTCTCCGCGCGATCGTGGAGGAGAAGGACGCCTCGGCGGAGGAGAAGGCGATCCGCGAGCTGAACACCTCCATCTACGTCTTCCGTGCAGCCGACCTCTGGCCCGCGCTCGAGGCACTCGATCCCGCCAACGCGCAGGGCGAGCTCTACCTCACCGATGCGGTGCGCCACCTCGTCGAGGCCGGGCGGAGCGCAGCCGTCTATTGTGCTCCTGTGGCCGACATGGGTCTCGGCGTGAACACGCGGGCCGAGTTGGCGGAGGCCGCCGCCGCGCTCCGCCGCCGAATTGTCGAAGAGCATATGGCGGCCGGAGTCGCGGTCACAGACCCTGAGACGACCTGGATCGACCCCGATGTCGTCATCGAGGCCGAGGCGGTGATCGAGCCCTTCACCGTGCTGCGGGGGAAGACCATCGTCCGCTCCGGTGCCGTGGTCGGACCGCATGCTGTTGTCGAGGATTCCGAGGTGGGCTCAGGGGAGCTCGTCACCCCGTTCACGCTGCTCCGGCCGGACGGTGGCGATGCGTGACTGCGGGGTACGTCCAGCGGTGCAGGAACAATGTCTCAGTTGCGCGAGTGGAGATTGACCGCGATGCTTTGTGTGGCCTCGCGGGGTTGATCGACCAGGAAGGCAACGGTGGAAAGCGGAACGACTGAGCTGACCAGGCTGCCGGGCCTCGAAGTGCCCGAGGTGCCGGTGCCCCATCCGAGTAGCGAGCGCGGCCGCTGGATCGAGCGCGGCCCTTCCGGCAAGCTCATGCTCTTCTCCGGCCGCTCGAACCCCGAGCTCTCCGAGCGCATCGCGGAGATGCTCGACATCTCGCTCGGCGAGGTCGAGCTCGAGACGTTCGCCAACGGCGAGACCTACTGCCGCTACTGCGAGTCGATCCGTGGCGCAGACGTGTTCCTCGTCCAGTCGTGCCACGGGCGGCACACGAACGACCACCTGATGGAGCTCATGATCATGATCCAGGCCGCCAAGCTTGCCTCGGCGAACCGGATCACCGCCGTCATGCCCTGGTATCCGTACTCGCGGCAGGACAAGAAGTCGGCCCCGCGCGAGCCCATCACCGCGAAGCTCGTCGCCGACATGCTCGTCGCGGCGGGCGTCGACCGCATCCTCACAATGGATCTCCACGCGGGCCAGATCCAGGGCTTCGTCTCGATCCCGGTCGACCACATGACGGCGCTCCCGCTCTTCGCGCAGTACTACCGCGACAAGGGTCTGCACGGGGACGGCGTCGTCGCGGTCTCGCCGGATCCGGGCCGCGCGAAGATGGCGCGCAAGTTCGGGGAGATGCTCGAGGCCGACCTCGCGATCATGAACAAGACGCGCCCGGCACGAGATTCGGCCGCCGTCACCGAGGTGATCGGCCGCGTCAAGGGCAAGGTGGCGATCATGACCGACGACATCATCGTCACCGGTGGCACGCTCATCGCCGGCGCGCAGGCGCTCAAGGACGCGGGCGCCACCGAGGTCTACGCGTGCGCCACGCATGCGCTCATCCCCGAGAGCGCCTTCGAGAAGCTCGCGCAGAGCGAGCTCCGGGAGATCGTCGTCACGGATACGGTCCCGGTGAACCCGCTTCTTCGGCCTGCCAACTTCCCGGAACCGCTCACCGTCTCGATCCTCCTCGCGGACACGATCAAGAACGTGTTCTCGGACGAGTCGGTCTCGGCGATCTTCGCCGGCGAGAACCAGCTCTTTTAGCCTCCTGCCCGAGTCACGCGGCTTCGCGCGGCCTTTGCTACCGATCTGCCACCGCACGCTCGGCTTGCTCTTTCACACCACCAGAGGTCGTCGTCCGCGGAGGTCTCAGGTGTCTCCTGTCCCGCGTGTCCGCTCGCCTTCGGGGCGACCGAGAAGGAGCTCGACGGCCTCGTCGAGGGAGTCGTCTAGGACGCCGAAGAAGTGCACGGGCTTTGCGCTTGGGCGCTTCAGCCGGCGCCCGGGGGAGGAAACGACCAGCAGCGTGTTTCGCACGCCATGAAGGGGTACACTGGAGTTCTTCCGGGTGCGCCCTTTTGGCGCTTCTCCTTCTTCGCCGCTTACCAGCTTGGGACCAGCGGCGCTTCAGAGTTCTCCGTCCCCGGCCTTCTATGGGAAGGGGCCGTCGTGTCCCAGGAAATCGAACGACTGGTTCGGAACCAGATTCTCTTCCGCGAAGTCAACGAGCGCGTGCGCGAGACGATCGACGGTACCGAAGGGCCGGTCGAGTTCTTGTGCGAATGCAGCAACGAGGCCTGCATCGAGACCGCCGGACTCGAGATGAAGGAGTACGACCGTATCCGTGCGCATCCCAATCTCTTTCTGGTCGTGCCCGGGCATGAGCTCTTGGACGTCGACCGCGTGGTCGATCAAGGCCCCGGTTTTCTGCTTGTCGAGAAGATCGTCGCGGTGGATGAGGTGATTCGCGCCGATCGCCGCTCGCGCGCGGCGGAGTGAGTCGGCGGGAGCGGATGCTCGAGAATCAGGAGCAGTTTCGTCATGCGAACGAGCGGCTCCGAGACCTTCTTGTTGGCGCGGGCACGACCGACCATCGCCACGTCCCCTTTTTCTGCGAGTGCGCGGATGGGGGGTGCCAGGCAAAGCTCCACGCGACGCTCGGCGAGTTCGAGGAGGCGCACTTGACCTCGCAGCACTACTTCATTCTCCCGGGGCATCTCACGATGGACGGTGAAGATGCGATCGAGGAGAACGGGCGCTACGAGGTTGTGACGAAAGAGGCGGCATAAGCATCGCAAGCGTTCATTGAGGGCGGCCCCAGGGAAATGCCGCCCTCGCCGCAGACTGCAGGACTGGAGCGGGACGCGACCTGTTTGCGCGCCTCGGCGAGCCTGAGGCCGCGCTCGCGGAGCACCGTGTAGTGGCCGTCGAACGTCTGGTAGTCCTTGCGCCGGTTCTCCTTCGCGACGGGCGACGATCTAGTCGGCGCTCAGCTTCGCGTCGGAGCTGACCTTCACGACCTTCTACTTGCCCTAATGGGAGGCGGTGGCCTCGTACAGCTGACGTGTTTGGAGCCGGAGTTGAAGCACGTGCCCTGCGGAAGTCAAGATGCCGTCGGTACACTTCTCCGCCGGAAATGGCAGGAGAGCGAGTCAAGCTGAAGGTGCAGGCGAGGGACTCCCGCGGCAGCGCGGAGTCGCGCCGCCTGCGCGAGCAAGGTCTCATCCCGGGAGTGCTCTACGGCAACGGAGACAAGGCGCAACCGTTCTGCATCGAGGAGCGTGAGCTGCGCAAGGCGCTGACCGGGGACCACGGCCTGCACGCCATCCTCGACGTGATCCTCGAGGGCCAGCAGAAGGCCCATCACGCGGTGGTCAAGGACTACCAGCTCGACCCCACGCGCGCGCGCCTGCTCCACATCGACCTCCATGAGGTGCGGCTCGACCAGGCGATTCAGACGAACGTCGTCGTCGAGCTCACCGGTGAAGCCGCGGGCCAGAAGGAAGGCGGCATTCTCAGCCAGATCAACCGCGAAGTGCGTGTGGAGGCGCTTCCGATGGAGGTGCCGGACCACCTCGAGCTGGACGTCTCCGCCATGGTCATCGGCGACAGCCTGCGCCTCTCCGACCTGCGGGTGCCCGAGGGCGTGAAGCTTCTCGACGATCCCGAGACCGTGCTCGCCACGGTCAGCCCGCCGACGAAGGAGCCGGAGCCCGAGGAGGTCGAGCCCGAGGAAGGCGAGGAGCTGGAGGGCGAGGCCGCGGAGGGCGAAGAGGGCGCCGAGGGCGAGGTGGCTGCCGAGGGCGGCGAGCCGGAGGCGGAAGCCGCCGGCGAAGAGCAGAACGCCGAGGGTTAAGTGGCTCACCCAGCCGCGCGCTCCGGGCCGCCGCACGGCTGCGAACCAGCCGCAGGCGTTGTTCTCGGTCGGCCGCGTAGCACCAGTACGCGGCCTCCCTGCGTCCTGGCCTGCGACGGCTCTCACGCGTGGGCGACCCGGCAGCGTGACCGGGTGAGCCACTGATGCGCCTGTTCCGTCGGGGCGAGCAGGCCTCGACGCTCGACCTCCTGGTCGTCGGGCTCGGCAATCCCGGGCGCGAGTACGCGACGACGCGGCACAACGTCGGCTTCATGGTCGCGGACGAGTTGGCGCGGCGGCACGGTGGGTCGTGGCGCTCGAAGTTCTCCGGTGAGATCGCGGACCTCCGCCTCGACGGCGCGCGTCTCGCGCTGCTGAAGCCGCAGACTTACATGAACGAGTCGGGGCGCTCGGCCTCGGCTGCGGCGAAGTTCTACAAGGTGGAACCCGAGGATCTGCTGGCCGTCCACGACGAGGTCGATCTCGAGCTCGGGCGGATGCAGGCGCGCCTCGGCGGCGGGCTCGCCGGACACAACGGATTGCGGTCCCTGGCCTCCGGGCTGCGGACGCCGGAGTTCCTCCGGCTGCGGATCGGAGTGGGCCGGCCGGAGCGCGGCGATCCGCGGCCGGTGTCCGACTGGGTGCTCTCCCCCTTCGCGCCCGCCGTCGACGTGGGGGCGTTGGTGGCGCGCGCGGCCGATGCGGTGGAGACGCTCGTGCGCGAGGGGCTGGAGGAGACGCAGCAGCGTTTCAACGAGCGCTGATCCTCCTTCGGCGCGTTGCGCGCGCCACGCGTGCGTGTTTTCGGAATACGCTCGAAAGCGGGTGGAGGCGTGGGGTGGCCCCCGAGCCAGGCCTTCAGAAGCTTTCCGGCAGGTGCGTCTCGTCCATCCTCACCCGCACGTACTGGCCCACACCGGTTCGCCCGTACTCGACCCGCCACGCGTCCGCCGGGATCCCCGCCAGCGCGTCCGCATGCGCCGCCCGCCACTCCTCGAAGCGCGCCACCGCATCGGGCGGCTCGAACGACGCCACGAGCTTTGGTCGAAATCCGATCGGTAGCAACTCTCCGGCCACGAAGTGGACCCTACCCCGGCGGCTACGATGACCCCGCGGAACCGCGCGTTCCGTCGCTCGTCATGGACCAGCCGGCACTCAA